>Ga0272440_1000902_pt1 | contig 24981 bp, 19 predicted proteins | sample SSMMMBAug17_FD_192440 | JGI IMG/M metagenome (GOLD analysis project Ga0272440, IMG submission 192440) | Marine sediment archaeal communities from Little Sippewissett salt marsh, Falmouth, MA, United States - SSM-MMB-Aug17 | ecosystem: Environmental > Aquatic > Marine > Wetlands > Sediment ...
AGTTTTTTTTCAATAATCACAGATCTTCATGCCAATAATATACCCTAATGAATAATTTAAGAAAAACTACTTTAACTTAGATAAACAATGAATATATTTGGACAAATTAAACTTATAGTTTAAGAAAGTAGTAAATTTTATTAGGGCTAATTAATTTAAATTAATTGAAAAATGATCATATTTTCATAATGATAAATATATAACATATCTATATATAGCACCATTTTTCATTTTTGCACTAACAAAATGTTACGATTTTACAGAATTTATTATTATCTTTCATGCCAATAATGCACCCTAATATTTTAGTTTTATAATCAAAAAAGTTTTGATATAATTCAATCTGATCTTGTTAACTATTTTTTATTTATATTATTATCTAATATGAAGTAGTATTTACTTTTTTGCAGAAGGAAAGATCTCCTGTTTATTTTAGAGGCTAATATTTATCATGAAAATCTGTGATAATTGATAGATCGATATTGAAAAACACATCATCAATTGAATCTTTCAAACTAAATGAAATGTTATTATAGAAACATGTTTGCAACATTTGCTGTTTTAAAGATTTCATTAAATACATAAGAAAAAATATAAAATTTTAATACAATAACAGGTTAGTTTCAGTTTGATTGCTTTAAGATAAGGAGTGTTGAAGAGTAAAAGCAGGTTGAAAAAATAATGAGATAAATAACGTTTGCGAACAATTGTAACTGCTTTTGTTGAAAAACCAATAATGTCTTTATTCTGAATTCAGAATTCAGCATACATTTGTTGATTTTTTGCCGAAAAACTAGTAATAAAAAGAACGAAATATAACAAAAGAAATAATTTTTTATTTCCAGTTGATAAAAAACAATTTGAAAATCTCCTCTAAATATTTTTTTATGGGTATTAATACCCTCTATTTATAGACACGAAATTTTCAGATTTCTTACACAAAAAAAATATAAAATTAAAAAAGATAGTTTGAATAATTAAACTACAAATTCAACATCAAAAATAATATAAAATGGGGATGTTATTTTCCGAAATTTCCTAGCAGATTGTTTAGCAACACAAACATCTCTTCAGAGAATTGTTGCAAAACATTCTGAAAGATTTGAAAAACAATAGACACAATAAATTAAGAAATCTAACACCTGTTTTGAATAAAAAATAAAAAAAATATTTTCAAAGAGCATTAAATTTTGATAAAAGTGTTAACTGAAGGATGCCAAATTATGATATAAGGTATGAATAAAAAAAAATATGCTAATTGTATCGAGGTAAGTGGTCGATAAACAGGTCAACTTAATAACAAGCATTTAAGGAATAATGAAAATTATGAAAACTCATATCAATATAGGTCAATTAGGCTCTGGATACTGGGGCCCAAACCTGATCAGAAATTTCTCTAAAATATCACAAGTAAATAAATTGATTGTTTGTGATACTGATAAAGATTTGTTGAGAAAAGCATCATCTCAATACCCAACCATTGAAACAACTAAATCTGCTGATATACTACTTAGCGATCCCTCCATTGATGCTATGGTTATTGCGCTTCCTGCTGCATTGCATTTTGAATATACGAGAAAAGCATTGTTAGCTGATAAACATGTCTTGGTTGAAAAACCATTAGCAATGACAACTGATGAGTCAAAAGAACTCATAGAAATTGCCAAAAATAAAAATAGAATTCTCATGGTAGGCCATACATTTATATACAACTCAGCAGTCAGAAAAGCAAAACAATATATTGATAATGGTGAATTAGGGGATATTTATTATATTTTTTCCCAACGCTTAAATCTGGGAAGAGTTCGTCAAGATGTAAATGCCATGTGGAATCTTGCACCTCACGATATTTCTATCATTAACTATTGGCTTGGTGAAGTACCTTCAAAAGTTATGGCTAAAGGAGTTTCATTTTTACAGGAAGGAATTGAAGATCTTGTTTTCATTCACTTGAATTTTTCTTCAGGTAAGTCAGCCCATATTCATGTAACCTGGCTTGATCCTTTAAAAACAAGAAAAATGGTAATTGTTGGCAGTAAAAAAATGCTTGTATACGATGATGTATCAACTGATTCTAAAATAATTATTCATGACAAAGGTATTGATAAGTCTTTGAAGGACAACTTTGAACAGGAAGTATATGATTATGCTTCTTTTCATCTGAATAACCGGATTGGAGATATATTGATTCCGCACTTTGACTTTGACGAACCTTTAAAATCGGAATGCAAACATTTTGTTGATTGCGTATTGAGTGGAAAGAAGCCTTTAACAAGCGGTGAAGAAGGATTAAGTGTCGTGAGAGTACTTGAAGAAGCCCAAAACTGTTTAGAGAGGGACAATATTCGTGTATAAGTATAATTGATAGTAGTAAAGATTTTTATATTATGAAAATATTGTTAATCCATCCCAATAATTATTCACAGCGATACGTTAGCGTTGGAATTGCGTCGATATCAGCTGTATTGAAAAAATCAGGTCATATAGTCAAGTATTTTGATACATCACGATATAAAAATTCTACAGAAGCTCTGAATACATTTACACTCAAGGATCAGCAGAAGAAAATGGAAGAAGTCCTTCAATTTATTCCTGTAGAATTACCTCCTATCATAAGTGCAGGTGAATCTGTACATGATTCTTTACATTCAGCAGTTCGATCTTTTCAACCTGAACTTATAGGCTTCACAGCCACTTCAAGTGATTTTTTACAAGTTATTTCTATTGTAAATACAATTAAGGAATATCATATACCAATCATTGTTGGAGGTGCACATGCGACGGTAGCACCAATAGAGACGCTTTCAATAGATGGCATAGATATGGTATGTGTTGGTGAAGGTGAAGAAGCCATTCTTGAATTAGCGAACTCTATAGAGTCAGGACAAAAAAGGACAGATATTAAAAATATTTACTTTAAAAGTGAAGAACAGATAGTCACCAATAATGTTCGCCCGTATACTTCTTTAGAAAAGCTCCCTTTTCCTGATTTGGATATTTTCGATGACTTTCATCATATTGGAGCGTACCAGGGAAATCAAGTCAAATATGGTCGTTTTGAGACAGCCAGGGGGTGCCCATATAAATGTTCATATTGCATCAATAGTTCATTGCACAGTCTGTACAAACTTGAAAAACGACATGTCCGTTTCAAATCACCGGATCGAATAATTGCTGAGCTCAAATCAGGCTTGGATAAGATAGGATTTGATATTGTAAGATTTGTTGATGAGACGTTTACAGCCTCATCAATAAAGCGGCTTTCGGAATTTGTTGATCTTTATAGATGTGAAATAAATAAACCAATGATAATTGCAACACGTCCGGAAAGAGTTAGTCGTGAAATAATGAGTATCATAAGAAAAGCACATCCGAATATCCAGATTACAATGGGAATTGAATCAGGAAGTGAAACAATTAGAAAAAACATATGTAATCGACATATGTCAAATCGTACAATTATCGAAGCTTATAGAATTTGTCATGAATATGGATTTCATACAGCTTCTTTCAATATGGTTGGTTTGCCAGATGAAACCCGAAATGATTTTTTCAAAACAATTGAATTGAATCGTGAAGCAAAGGTCCATCAACCCATGCTGAGTTATTTCTACCCTTTTCCTGGTACAAAATTGCGGGAATATTGTATTAATAAAAATTATTTTGATGAAGGACATCATGAAATAGATTATGCTGTTTCCTCTGTTTTGAAAATGCCGAAATTTCCAAAAGTAGAAATAGAAGGACTCAAAAGGACTTTTGTTATGTATGTAAAAATGGATCGTACTTTTTTTCCTGAAATTCAAAAAGCGGAACAAAATGATAATACCTTTAAAAGTTTAACAAGGGTTTACAATAGTAAATTTTTGTCAAAAAAGTGAAATTACAATTTATTTTAGGAACTTATTTAAATGTTTGAAACAACTTCTTTACCTGATGATATATTATTTGAAAATCTTACATCATGTGATTTATGCGGCTCTGATGAACTTGAGAACTGGGATATGGCACGTTCAAATAATCTTTCGCGTTGTAGAAAGTGCGATTTAGTTTTCACAAATCCACGTATAAAAAATATACAAGAAAAAGACAAGATTATTTACAGTAAAAACTATTTTCAACAGAAATCAAGAATGACAGATGAGATGATTGATGCTAGAAAAAAAACATATCGTATTGAAATCAATGAATTAAGCAAAATATTCAAAAGTGGACGAATTCTTGATGTAGGTTGTGGAATGGGTGTGTTTCTTGATTGCTTTGGAGATGAATGGGAAAAATTTGGTTGTGATATTTCTTCCTATGCTTTGGAAATTGCATCAACAAAAGGAATTACTGTTTACCATGGAGAGTTTGAACATTTTGAACTAGAACACAACTTGTTTGATGTGGTTTACTTTCGTGCTTCACTCCATCATTCCTATTCTCCTAAAAGAAGCCTGAAAAATGCGTATCATATGCTGAAGCCAAATGGTGTAATTGTAATTAGTATGAGTAACAATAAAGATGGATTTGCTGGGCGACTTTTCAAAGCACATGTAAAGTCTTATGAACAAGGGCATAACTATTTGTTTTCTCGTTCGACTCTGGAAGCATATTTACAAAATACAGGTTTTTCCATAATGAAAGTTTACTATCCATATTGGGGAACAGGTTATGAATCTTATCGGGACTTCATTGACATTTTTTCTTTATATATTAAGTATAGTTTTCTTAAACGCTCTCATAAACTGAATAGACCGGAGAACTATAATTTTTCTTCTCCAACATTTTATGGGAATTATATTAATATCTATGCTCGCAAGATATCGAAATAATTTTTCATGAAAATTTTTTGGGTATCTCTGTACGTGGGAAGTTTATATGAACAATAAAACAATTGAGAGAATAGCAGAAAAATGGGAAAGAATAGATCAGATGGAAAAATCTGAGATTGCACCGATTCCTTTGCTTTTAATGCTCGAAGTAACTAACGCATGTAACTTAAAATGTAAAATGTGTGCGAATCATAAAATGACTCGTCCCAAGGGGATGATGTCAAAAGATCTAGGAATAAAGGTGATTCAGGAAGCTGCTCAAATAGGAATACGTGAAATAGCCTTATATACTACTGGTGAGCCACTTCTTTATCCACATCTTGAAACATTGATTGTTGAAGCAAAAAAAAATAACATATATTGTTACTTAACATCCAATGGTTTACTTTTAGATCAAGACAAGGTGAACATGCTATGCAGATCAGGTCTTGATAGCTTCAAATTTAGTATTGATGGATCCAATAAAGAAGAATATGAAAGCATTAGAAGAGGAGGGAATTTTGAAACTTTATTAAATAATGTTCAACTATTGAGAGACACAAGAGATCGCAATAATTCAAAACTAAAGATTATCTGTGCTATGGTCATAATAGAAGAAAACCAGAATCATCCAAAAGAATTTAAAAAATTATTTGAACATATAGCCGATGATATTTTGATTTCGAAAGCAGTGAATTTAGGTGGCAAATATATGAATAATCTTTTTAATGAAAGAATATTAAATAATGAGCTCTGTCCATGCAGACTTTTATGGGATCGTATAATCATTAATTATGATGGAAAGGTTACTGCGTGCTGCATTGATTTTGATGCTGAATTAGTATATGGAGATTATAAACATAACACTCTTAAAACTATTTGGAATAATAAATTAATAAGATCCTGGAGAAAAAAACATTTATTGGGTAAACTTGAAACAATGCCTTTGTGTAATGCATGTGATGCACCTTATATTTTTAATACAGATAATTTGGATGAAAAAAATTTGAGGCCCTCATGATAATAAATATTCGTAAAGAAGATGCTGTATTCGCATTTATTCAAGCTAGATATAATTCACAACGATTGCCAGGTAAGGTACTGAAATACTTAGGTGAAAAACCACTATTATCTTGGACTGTTGATCGTGCTAAGCAAATAAATCCAAACGTGCGAGTTGTTGTCATAACTGGTGATATCAGTGATAATACCCCCATAATTAATTACTGCAAAGAACAAAATATAGAATACTTTCAGGGAAGTGAGGATAATGTTTTAAATCGATTCAGAAAAGCTGCTGATTTTTTTAAAGCAAAAACTGTGATAAGATTAACCGCAGACAATCCTTTGATTGATTATAAATCTGCTCGTGCATTATTAGGAATTCATTTAATTGAAAAATCTGACTATTCAAGCAATAAATCAGAAGTAAATTCAGGCATGCCAGTTGGAATAGGAGTAGAAATTTTTAGTATGGAAACTTTAATCAGGTTGGACGAGATGAAATTAAACAATTCTTACAGAGAGCATGTCAATGACTATATTCTCGATCACCAAGAACAATTCTTAAGTTATTGGGTGTGCATCTCTACAAATTATTCTGATAACAGTTTTACAATAGATACTCCTGATGATTATAATCGACTATACGAATGTATAAATAATAGATTACCAGAAGAAGTTAATAAGTCAAATTACTGGAGGCAAATCGCAGAAAAATGAAAATCAACCATGATATTATTCGAAAAAGTTCTTTGTTTAAGAATATAAAACGTTGGTATTATCAACGCACAATACCAGGATATGTTATAAACCGATTCCAGTGGCACTATTATCCAAGGCTTTCATATGTAAGAAACTATCCAATACATATAGATATTGAATTATCCAGTCACTGCCAGTTAAAATGCCCAATGTGTTTTCGATTCCATAGAAAAATTGAGAATGAAGGCAATATGACATTTGAAACCTTTCAGAGAATTATTGATGAAATTTCTGGCAACGTCTTTTCTATTAAGTTTACTGGTCGCGGAGAACCCCTTATGAACAAACTTTTTGTTGAAATGATGACTTATGTAAAACGGGCTAAATTTGGAGAAGTTGCCATGATCACAAACGGCCAATTGATGACCGAGGAAGTAATGCATAGCATTATTGATAATAACCTTGACTTTGTTTCATTTTCAATAGATGGTTTGAAAGATGAATATGAGAATATCAGAAAACCAGGTAAATACAAAGATATCTACAATATTGTAAGATTATTACATCGATTGAGACAAGAAAAAGGTAAAAGTAAACCTCTGATACGAATTCAATCTGTCAATGTTTCGATTGATGATGAAAGGGAGTTTTTGAAGATCTGGTCTTCCATATCAGATGATATTTTCTTTTTGTATTTTAAGGATTATTCTGAAAATGCTACAAATATTCAATTGAAAAAATATGTATGCCCTTTGCTTTACCAAAGAATGATGATTCATTATAATGGATTAGTGCCCATGTGTATCAATGATGAGTATGAAAATTCTGTTATGGGTGATGTAATGAATGAAAAAATTAGGAATATCTGGAAAGGGACTAATTTTGAAACGGCTCGTAGATTACATAAGAATGGATTACGTATTGAATCATATAATAACTGTGCCAAATGTTCCCTTACGCGGGAAAACCATGGTACAGAATAGAAAGGAAAAACAAAATGATGAATAGCTCAGAACTTAAAATTTTAGCATTAATTCTTGCTAGAGAAGGTTCTACAGGTGTTCCAGGCAAAAATATTAAACCAATAAATGATAAACCATTGATTGGTTATACTATTGAGATAGCCAAAGCATCTAAGTATATTAACCGAGTGATTGTTGCAACTGATGGTGAAGATATTGCCAGGGTATCTGAAAAATTCGGAGCAGAAGTACCTTTTATGAGGCCTGATGAGATGTCCCAAAAGTTAAGCAGAGCATATGATGTTTACCGTCATTATGTTAACCAATTAAAGGAAGATGAAGGTTATAGACCCGATATTTTTGTACTTCTATTTTCGACAAGTTATTCCAAAACAACTGAAGAAATTGATGCTGCTATTGCAAAACTAATTAAAACCAGATGTGACTGGGTTTTCACTGTTACGGAATGTGAACATCACCCATACCGTTGTTTTGTACCTTCAGACGAAGATAAGATGACATGTTTTTGCAAAGACGTAAAAAGTTATGATATTTGGGGAAATCGACAGGAATTGCCAACAGCATATCGAATTAATGGAAATGCATTTGTAACATGGATTGAAAATATTGAGAACTTTTCGACTTATAATATTGATGGCGTTGATTATCCTGATACAGATGTTCGATATATTCTTTGCCCTCAAGAAAATTCCATGGATATTGATACACCGCTAGATTTTGAAATTGCAGATTTTTATCTAACAAGGAAATATTCTTGAAATCAACAGTCTAACTAGAGGAAAGGGAGTAAATAGAATGTATATACTTGGCATCGTTGAAGGACATAATTGTAGCGCAGCCCTTCTAAAAGATGGTGAAATAGTTGCTGTTTGCTTTGAAGAAAGGCTATCCCGCTTAAAGAATGATTTTGGCTTTCCCAAGCAATCCATAGACTATTGTCTCGAATATGCTGGGATAGAACCTAAACAAATTGATCATGTCGCAATGGTAACAACAAATTTACCTCTTGCTCAAGTTGTTGTAAAGCGTGAAGCTCTTTTTTCGATGGATGATTACATTCGAGAGCAGGAATTATATTGGAAACCCTTTTTATTAGAAGGAAAAAATGTAGATTACTTCTCCATTTTCAAGGACAAGATTGTTCTGGATGATCTTCATTATGATATTCAAAATTTGAACCTAGATAGGACGAGTTTTGATGCATTCAGAACAATTCGTATTGAAACTGTTAAGAAAAAACTTGAGAAGAATGATGATCAAATTCACATGATTAATCATCATCATGCCCATTCAATGTATGCCATATATACTGCACCTCATTGTTATGATAGAGATATGCTGGTACTTGCTTCAGACGGATATGGAGATGATTGTAGCGCTTCAGTTGGTATTTTTAAAGATGGAATGTTTCAATTTGTTTCCAAATCTGTTGGGAGTGGTATCGGTCGGTTATATAGATATGTGACTTTACTTTTAGGAATGAAACCAGGATGTGATGAATTTAAAGTGATGGGATTGGCTCCTTATGCAAAGGAATACCATTGGAGAAGAGCATACGAAGCTTTGCAAGTATATCTTCGTGTAAAAGGCATGGAGATAGAATTTACAAATCCAGATAAAGATCTCTATTTTTCCTTAAAAGAACGTCTGAAATCATGTCGTTTTGATGGAATTGCTGCTGGATTGCAATACTTTTGTGAGGATATTTCAAAACAATGGGTTGAAAATTGTATAAATGAAACAGGCATAAATAATATCGTATACTCTGGGGGCGTTTCCATGAATATAAAAATTAACAAAGCACTAATGGAATTGGATTCTGTTGCTAATATTTTTGTCGGGCCCAGCGGAGGCGATGAATCACTTTCTATAGGTGCTGCTTATTCACTTTGTAATAAACTTTACCCCAAGACTCAAATCCAACCGCTTAAGCATACATACCTTGGCCCTTCACACAGTGTTGATTCGGTAAAAAAAGCTATAGAAAATAAATTGCCATCCGGTTTCAAAATTATCTCAGAGCCGAAAATTGATATGGTAGCGGATTTATTAGCAAACAGATATGTAGTTGCTCGTTCTTGTGGGAGAATGGAATATGGCGCAAGAGCGCTTGGAAACCGTTCAATTCTCGCAAATGCGAGTGATCATAGGATGATCAGAAAAATCAATGATAAAATTAAGAGGCGTGACTTTTGGATGCCTTTTGCGCCTATCATACTAAAAGAACGTATGAAAGATTATGTCATCAATCCAAAGAGTCTGTCATCTCCATATATGACGATGGGATTTGATTCTACACCTCTAGCTGAAAAACATCTACGTGCTGCGATTCATCCTGCGGATGATTCTATGCGCCCTCAAATTTTAGAAAAAAATCAGAATGCAGAGCTTTATCACTTAATAAAAAAATATGAAGAGAAAACTGGAATGGGGGGACTGTTAAACACTTCTTTTAATCTTCATAGTGAACCAATATGTGCCTCACCAGAGGATAGTATCAAAACTTTTTTGAATTCTGATATTGATGCTCTTTTAATGAATGGTTTTTTGATAATAAGGGGGCATGAATGAATGTTCTTGCAATAGGCGCACATTTTGACGATGTTGAAATTGGATGTTCCGGTACGTTGGCAAAGCATCGGTTTAATGGTGACAGAGTAATTATTTTAGTAATTACACATTCAAAATACAATGACTACAATGGAAATCTTATCAGGGACAAAGGAATTGCTTTCAGGGAAGGACAATCAGCTGCAAAAATTTTAGATTGTGAATTAATTTGCTCTCAATGGGAAACCAAACAGGTAAATTTTGGATATAAGCTAATTGAAGAAATCAATAAAGTTATTGACGACTATCAAATTGATATTATATATACTCATTGGGATTTTGACGTACACCAAGATCACTGGGCAATAGGTAAAGCGAGCTTGAATGCTGGTAGAAAAATCAATAAGCTATTAATGTACCAAAGTAATTTGTATATGAATACGCAAACATTTATATCAAATTATTTTGTTGATATTTCTGATTTTATAGATCTTAAAATCGCTGCGATTAAAGCACATGAAACAGAAGTAAAAAAATTTGGCGAAGGATGGATTGATTTTTGGATCAATGAGGCAATGAATAATGGAAAAAAATTTATGGTTAATTATGCAGAAGCGTTTCAATTGGTTAAATATCTTGCTTGAAAATAAAGGTTTGAAGAATGATAATTTCTATTCAACAACCAGAATCCTTTCCATGGCTTGGTTATTTTGATAAAATACTTTCTGTAGACAAAATAATTATTCTTGATAATGTGCAATACAAAAAAAGATATTTTGAGAATCGAAATAAAGTTAGAACATTTCAAGGCTGGACCTGGATTGTAACACCTGTTAGAACAAAAGGCAGGTTTAAACAAAAAATTATGGATGTAGAAATAGATAACTCAAGGCCATGGCAACAAAAAATTGTTTCAACATTAAAGTTTAACTATAAGAAAACTCCGTTTTGGAATGATGGGGGCGAGGAATTATGTCACTTAATTTCAAAGCCCCATAATAATCTTTCAGATTTCAATCTTTCTGTCATTTTGTTCTTTATGAGCAAATTAAATATTCATAAGCCTTATTGTAAAGCATCATCTCTTGACACAGAACACTCTGGATCTCAGTTAATACTCGAAATTTGCCAAAAAGTAAAAACAAAGAAATACCTTTCTGGAAAAGATGGAATAAACTATTTAGACGAAAGAATATTTGATGACAATAATATAAAGGTCATATACCAGGGCTTTTCACATCCTGAGTATACACAGTTTCATGGAGAATTCATTCCAAATATGAGTATAGCAGATCTTTATTTCAACCATGGACCTAAATGTGTAGATATCTTAACAAGAAATAAAACCATAAAGATGTGACAACAATCTTGATAAAAAAGGAGCTTCATATGCATATTGTTCATATTGGCAATACATTCATAGGAGATAATAACCCAACCTATATAATTTCAGAAATTGGTGGAAATTTTCTCAACTTTGAAGAAGCAAAGAAATTGATTGATTTATCTGCAAATGTCGGTGCCAATGCAGTAAAACTTCAGACTTACAGAGCAGAAACAATTTCAAGTAAAACTGCAGTTTATGATATGCCCAATACTGGCCATGCCAACCAGTACGAACTGTTTAAAAAATATGAAATTAGCTTTGATCTGCATAAAGAAATATGGGACTATTGCCGAGAAATAAATATTGATGTTTTTTCTACACCAAGTCATATGAGTGATGTTGAACTATTGGAAAGGCTTGATTGTCCCATTTATAAAATAGGCTCAGATGACGCATGCAACATTCCTTTTCTGGAGGAAATCGCATTGATCGGTAAGCCTATCTTTTTGTCAACAGGAATGTGTACAATGAATGAAGTGCGAGAGAGTGTATCTGCAATATTAGGTAAAGGTAATTCAGATCTTGTGCTTTTGCATTGTGTTACAAATTACCCCACAGAACCAGCACATACCAACTTAAAATGTATTCATTCAATGAAAAAAGAGTTTGGGCTTCCAGTTGGCTATTCTGATCATACTGTTGGAACAGCCTGTTGTATTGGAGCTGCTGCAATAGGTGCAAATGTTATTGAAAAGCATTTTACATATGATAAAAACGCTGAAGGTCCAGACCATATGCTTTCTGCTAATCCTGTTGAAATGAAAATGATTATTAGCAGTATTCGAGATATTGAAAAAGCAATGGGAGATGGCGTTAAACGTCCATCTAAAGCTGAAAAAACAACTCGCATGAACAATCGCAAGAGTATTGTCACAACACAAAAAATATCAAAAGGAACAGTCATAACAAAAGAAATGATTGCGATAAAACGTCCAGGTATTGGCATTCAACCTAAATTTATTCATCAGATACTTGGTCGTATTGCAAAAGAAACGATTCAAACCGAAGAACCTGTTTTGTGGGAGCACTTCTAGAATAATAAGATAATTCGAAACAACACACTTGGCAGTTGACAAAATGAAATACACCTTATATCATCTTATAGCATCTGGGCAGTTTAAACTACAACTAATCAGATTAAGGAATGCTTATCTCTTCGAGAATATTTAATTTTATTAGGATTCAGGCAGTAATAAATTTTAAATATAATCGTTGTATTTGAAAGTCAAACTAATAATGCTATAAGGTGTATTTCATTTTGTTATCTGCCACTTAATGAATTTATATTTATCATTTAAAAGGATGTATTATGATTTTTTGGGTTGAAGCATCACAAAATATCGGAATGGGTCATTTAAAAGAATCGATATATTTAGCTGATTATTTTAGAAGCCATAATTATCTGATATATTTTATTATCAATCCATATTTGCCTGCCGAGCTAGCATTACAAAATAAAAAAATTGAATATCTAACCACAGAAATAAATCATTATGACAAGATTGTTCATTTAATAAAAAAAAAGTCACATCACCGCTGTATTATCATTAATCATTGGAATGTATCTTTCAACGCACTTGAAATATTACATCAAGAAAATTTTTTTGTCGTTGTTATTGATCACCTTGGGAATAAATCAGTTTTGTGCGATGTTCTAATAAATAGATCAATCGTACCTGAATGGCTGAAATATGAATTCGTACAAAATACGCCTGTCTGCTGTTTTGGTTCAGATTATGCAATTTTGGATGATGCTTATGAAGCATTGCACAAATGTGAAAAAAAGTTTTCCACTGTAAACAACTCAATACTTGTTTCCATGGGAGGTGTAGATCGAAGTGGAGCTACGCTAAGAATAATTGAAGCTCTGAAATTTGTTAATATAAGTTCCAAAATCATTATTTTAGGTCCAGGGTTCCCTCTTTTGGAAAAACTCAAACAGATACGTATGAAGTTAAACAACAATACTTTTCATTTTTTTCAGGGAATTAATAACCTTGGAGAAATGATGCAAAAAGCAGATATTGTCATATCGGCTGGTGGTAATACACTGTATGAAATGGCCTGTATCGGTACACCTGGAATCGTTTTATGGGAAGATCAACACGAATATATCTTAGGAAAAACTTTTAGTGAAAAAGGGGTCGCTCTATGCTTAGGAAATGGAATGTCTATACCAGAAAAAGATATTACAAGGAATATACATGAACTGCTAAAGAATATTGATCGAAGGAAAGATATGAGTCAATGTGGAAAAAAATTGATTGATTATAAAGGGAGAAATAGAATAATGCATAAAATAAAAGCCTTAATTGGTTGATTAAAATGAATGAAACTAGCAAACAACTTAACACTATTTTGTTTATTAGGGATCAATCAGAGTATCAACTTGCAGTTGGAATAATAAATACTCTAAATATAACAAATTATGATATCTTGACGATAAAAGACAGTCGACCTTATTTTTCAAGTGAATACGAATGCTTAGACCATGTGTCTACATGGAGAAAATATGGTGTTACTGAGTCGGACTTAAGCCGCTATTGGCTGGAGAATTATAAATTGATTGATGAATTAATTACCAGTGAGATTAGTAAAGATGAAAAATACATTAACAATAAATATATTCAAAGTACATATTTCAAATTTTCTTTAGTTATGCTTTTAGGCCCTAATGTTTATGAACCTATCCATTGTTTAAATCATTTTTTTTTACAAGCTAATCCAAAACTAGTTTATTACACTCAAAAGAATACTATTATTGGTAAGGTTTTAAAACAATTAATTACATACTACAATATAGAACATAGGAATTATTCATGACACAACCATCTGTTATATTTACTATATTTGTTAAGAGTACCCAGATGATCAATCGATACCTTTTATTGGTTGAACCACTTTATAAATTAGGCATACAGTCTTTTTTTCTTGATTTAAGTGGTGATCTTTTCGATTTTATTAACAATCAAGTTCAGTTGCTCAAAGTAAACCATAATCTAGTTTATATCAAGTATGATTCATCTATTTCAGATAATACGAAAGAAAAAGAATTTGTCCAAGAAAGTAAAATACATTTCTCAAAAAAAGCATTAATACCTCATAATCACATAAATTTAGAAAAAAATCAATTGTTCAACATATTGAGCTCAATACGTATTGATAACAAATTATTGATTGATAAAAGTATTGAAGTGCTTCATAATAAATTTGTAAAACAAGTAAAAGCTGCAAACAGAGTATTAGAAAAGTTTAATAATTCATGCATTGTATACGACATTGAATTAGTCGATATGATACGAGCAGCCTTGTTTTCAGCAAGAGAACAGAATATTAAAATTGTTTCAATGCAACATGCTGAAGGATATGCTGAAACATATAGCCAGATTCCTGTTATGGCTGATTATTATATTGCATACAGTCCATACAATTATAAGAAATGTAGGGAAATGGGCGTTGATGATAAAAATATTTGGTTAACAGGAGTTCCTGATACTGACGTTATTTATAACTATAATATTGAAGAAATAAAAAATAAGTTACAAGAAAAGTATAATATAAATTTTGAAAAAAAAGTTGTGGCAATAGCGCTAAAGCCAAATAAATCAAGTACTTACAGGCATTTAAACGACAACCTTTTGAATATTATCTGTAACCATAACTTTGAGAATATTGAAGTTCTTGTAAAACTTCACCCTGCTGATGCAACTCAATTTGAAAATATTAACTATCAACAATTACTAACTTCAAAATTTCACAACATTAAGATATTAAGTGGTGATACAATTATTTCTAAAATTTTTGCAGTGAGTGATTATTTTATAACCTATACAAGCTCTGCAGTTGTTGAGTCTATTCTTCAAGATGTTTTTACCATAGTAATAGAATACGAAGATGGAGCAGTTTGGCCTGATTGGAATCAACATAATATATATCACTCAGTAAAAATAGATAATTTAGGTGAAATTCTATGTCAAATTAGTAATGGAGCCTATGATTCTCAAATGAACTATCTAAAAAAGGGACGAAAAGAATTTATTTATAATTTTCGATATCAATTTGATAACAATGCATCAAAAAGAATTGCTCTTGCATTATATACAATTTTGAACAAATCGGAATCGGAGAAACAAAGTTCGAATTTTAAAATGAACAAAAAGCAATATTTTGAAGATATAATCGATAGTAATACAGATTCCCTTAATATATCTATTGATAGAAAGAAGCCCCTATGTATATTTTGTAATACATACTTTGGCTTTTCAACAAACAAGTTTCAAAAAGAAACAATACATAATGACTTCTTCTGTGATCTAAAACATTATCGAGAAGAATTTTCAAAAAATGGTTTACTAATAGATTATTTCAATGTAAAGCAATCACAATCTTGTAATAACTTTCATGAGCGGGTTTATACTGTTTCTAATATTGGAATAAACAAGCTGGTTGAAAAAATCTGTCAAGTAAAACCTCAAATTATCTATTTAAATGATATATCTTTGGGAACAACCGAATTTCTTTCGGTTATTCGTCCATATGTAGAAATTATTGCAGGGCAAGTTGATGCGCCTTTATCGACTCAAATTGATTTTTCAAAAATTGATATTATTTTTTCATCTATATATGAAATTGTTGGAATGTTAAGAAAAACTGGTGTCACTTCATATTTTCAACCACCTTCATTTTCACCATATATTCAAAGGAATCTTGAGAAAGTGGAAAAGAAAGATGCGTCAGTTATTTTTATTGGCAATATTAAAAAATTATACACTAATTACAAAGATATTTTTGAAAAACTTGCACATTTATCAATATCAGTTTCCTTTTGGGGATATGGTGCTCAGCACTTACCTGATTATTCATCTATCAAAAAAAGATATTTTGGAAAAGCATGGGGGATAGATTTCTATAAAGCCCTGCATCGGTCAAGAATTGCAGTTTTGTATTATGTTGGTTTGAATGAAGATTATTACTACAATATGCACTTAGTTGAAGCTGCATCTTGTGAGACATGTATTATAACAAATTTTAAAGAACAGATAAATCGAATTTTTCAAAATGGAATAGAAATCGTTACATATAGCTTTATAGAAGAATGTGTAGAACTTATCAAATATTATCTTGCTAATCCAAAACAAGCTGAAAATATAGCTAATGCTGCTTACAGGCGAACACTAAAAGAATATACGTTTTCCACAAAAGTCTTACAAACATCAGAATTATTAAAAAAGCATTTAAGTAACAGAAAAAGTTTTGTTTTGCCCCAAAAAAAGATAGAAGTTATCTATTAATCCACCCCTTATAGCATTTCAAAACTTAAATTAGGGATAATATCTGTGTATAAAGTAATTAAACAACATGATACAAATTACCATTTTAATGAGAACTTATTTTATTCTGAAAATTGGCTTCAGGTTTTGACAGATGAATACGATTTTGACTTTAAGATTGTAGTAAGTAATGATCACCTAGATGATCCAAAATTGGTTTTTGCAGAACTAAATGATATTTTCGGAAAAAGAATAATCTCCATCCCTTTTTCTGATTACACTGAGCCTATGGTTAACTCTGAATCAGAATTATATCAGGTTTTAACTTTTTTACAGAAGTATTATTGTGATCACACGATTACAATTAAATATCACGGAATAATAGATGAATCAAAAATTCCCAACTTTGTTAATATTCGAAAGGCTGTGTGTCATAGAGTATATTTAGATAAAACAATTGACATGATTTGGAAAGAAACAAATCGTGCCTTTAAAAAAGGTGTAAAAAAGGCAAAAAAAAATGAATTATATGTCAAAAGGTATAGCTTTTCTGACGGAATAGATATTTTTCATGAAATGCTGACAAATTTGAGACGAAAAAAATTGAATATACTTCCTCAACCAAAATCTTTTTATATGCGAATGTTTCATCATTTTATCAGCAAAGAGCAAGGGAATCTATGGATCACCTTTTTGAATAATAAACCCATTGCTGCTGCTATTTTATTACATAGTGGTGAGGGGATGTTCGATAAAATGGGTGTTTCAGATGCAAAATATCTTGAGTACAGACCCAACAATCTTCTCCTATGGGAAATCATGAAATATGGACATTCTAATAGCTTTAAATATCTGGACATGGGTTTGACACCATTAGCTAATGAAGGTCTGATGCGTTTTAAAAAATCTCTTGGAGCTCGCGAATCTGAAATTAATTATTATCGTTATGTTCCTGATGACTATGATATTCAAAAAGAAGCAAATATCAAACAAATGCTGTCTGGAGTTACATCACTTTTTGTAAAACCAGAAATCCCTGAAAAGATTGTCCATGAAGCAGGCGTTCTATTATATAAATACTTTGCTTAAGATTTAGAGGCATTCTCTAACATAGTTTTTATTCCGGCTTTTGTCCGGGGGCGAACAAAAGGTTCACCCATAAATGGAGAAATTAAATAAATGCATAGAGAAAGTTTAAAACAGCACCTTGATAATATCGCGCAGTATTATGATGAATGCACTTTTTGGGTAAAATATGTACAAAAGTGTGGTGAAATGATTCTGGATAAGGTAAAAGGTAAAAGCGTTCTAGAAATGGGGTGTTCAAAATTGATTGTATCAAAAATGTTGGCAGAAGTGGCAAAACGACTCGATATTGTTGAAGGTTCTGATTCTTTTTGTCAATATGCAAAAAACTATTTTGGAGATGCTGTTGCTGTTCATCATTCTTTATTTGAAGACTTTGAACCATTGCATACCTATGAGGCGATTGTTTTTACAAACACTTTGCATCACCTGGATAATCCAAAGGAAATACTTATTCGTACAAAAAAATGGTTATCGACAGATGGTGTTATTTATATGACTGTGCCTAATATGTTATCACTTCATCGGCGTCTTGGCGTAAAAATGGGGTACTTGAAAGATGAGTTTGACGCAACAAACCGAAATAAGATTTTCTCTCAACCGGGACGTTTTACGAAAAATTCATTAATTGAACTCTGTCATTCGAGCGGTTTTTCTGTAAATGATTGCTTTGGTTTTTTTCTTAAACCATTCAGTGATGAACAAATGGAACAGTTAAACCCATCGGATGAATTAATGGATGCGCTATGTGAGCAAGGAAAAGAATGTGAAGATCTTGCAGCACTAATATACATTGAAATCATTGTAAATAGGTAAGTGATGAAAGCATTAAATGATAAATTTAAAATATTGTTAATCAAGCCAAATATTATGGTGAGAAAAGGGTTTGTACTTCAAAGTAAAATGAGTCCCCCAATTGGCTTGGCATATATTGCAGCAAATCTTAAAAAAGAAGGATATGAAGTAGAAATTATTGATATGGTTGCTGAAGACCCAATTTATTCTTGGGATTACCAGGAGACACATGTTTGTTATGGGATGTCAGACGAAAATTTAATCAAACGTATACAATCTTTTTCTCCTGATATTATTGGAATTGGTGGGTTTACAAGTCAGTTTTCAAGAATCAATCAAATTGTATTTTCAATCAAAAAATATAATCCAGATCTTCCTGTTGTAATGGGCGGCGTCAATGCAACTGCCCAGCCTAAATATGTTTTGGAAAAATCACAAGCAGATTATATTGTTCTTGGTGAAGGAGAATCGACTATTGTTGAGCTGGTTCAAGCAATAAAGAGGGGTCAAGCTGAACAATTAAAACGTATTGATGGAATTGCATACAAACATAATAACAATATTGTAATTAATCAAAAAACAGAATTTAATAAAAATATCGATTCAATCCCATGGCCAGCACGTGAATTGCTCAATCATGAAAAATATATTGAAGATGGTGTTACAATGCCAGTGATAACATCAAGAAGTTGCCCAGGCAGATGCACATTTTGCTGTGTTCATCTGATGACTGGCAAAAAATGGCGTCCGAGAGATCCATTTGATGTTGTAGATGAAATTGAAGATTTTGTATTGCGTTGGTCATATAAGAATGTTTCAATTTTTGATGATGCATCTAATGTTGATCCTGAACGTCTTATTACCATTTGCAAAGAAGTTGTTCGGAGAAAACTAAATATCAAACTTAGTTTTCCAAGTAGTGTAATTGTTCGTTTCATTACAAAGGAATTACTGTATTGGATGAAACAGGCAGGTGCAATAGGTTTGTCAATTCCCATAGAACATGCTAATGAAAACATGCGAAACAAAATTATTAAGAAAGGTGTCAGCCTTGATCATGTTGAACGTGTTCTGGATTGGTGCAGAGAAAATAAACTTTTGACTTTTGCAAATTTTGTCGTTGGAATGCCAGGTGAAACTGAAAACACACTTCAAGAACTTGTCGATTATGTAAATGTTATGGCCCACAAACTTGATGGTGTTTCCGCGTATCTTGCAACCCCTTTTCCAGGAACACAATTCTATGATGATTGCATAAAAAATAGATTCATTGTTAACCCAGAAAGAAATGATTTTTTAGATTACGATACCTATACAGTTCATATTCAAACAGAATATCTCAACAAAGAAACTTTATTGGATTATAAAAAAAATATTGAGAAGGCTTTTATTGATGCGCGTGGTCCTGATTTTCCAGCTGGTTATATAAGAAAAATATTTCGGAAACCAACGTCTGAAGACATTGATTATCTTGAAAAGATTTATTTTAATACATAACAGCAAACATAGGATAAAAAGTTAAATGTTACAAGTATTATTAGATACAGATGTTATACTCGATGTACTTCTAAAAAGAGAAGAGTATTATGCTTTAAGCGTTTCAGTTCTGAACTTATGTTCTGATCACCTTATTAAAGGATGGATTACTGTAGATTCATATATCTCCATTTGTTCTGTTTTGAAACAAAAAAATTTAAATCATCTCTCTAAGAGTCTTCTTGATAATGAACTCAGTTTTTTATCAATAATTCCAATACGTCATCAAACAATATTAGATGCTCACAAATTAGCCTTGACGAACTTTAATGATTGTCTTAAAATAATTTCTGCTAAAGATTTGAATATTGATTATATTATTACGCGCAATATATCGGCTTATAAAATGTTTGAATTTCGAGTAAAACTGCCATCTGACTTTATAAAAGAATACACAGGCAATACATTATATCAAGATGATAAAAAGTATGTATTTGTCGATTTAAAGGCTCAGTATCATCAGATCTATAATCAAATAGATAATCAACTCGGTAAAGTATTAAATGAAACAGCATTTGTTAAAGGAAAATATGTTGTAGAATTTGAGAAGAATTTTGCCAATTATTGCAAAGCAAAACATTGCGTTGGTGTTGGTAATGGAACAGATGCTTTATTTATTGCTTTAAAATCATTAAATATTTCTTTAGGTGATGAAGTTATTGTACCTGCAAATTCATTTATTGCAACATCAGAAGCTGTTACTATGGCTGGTGCGCGTGTTGTGTTTGTTGATTGTGACCCTGATACTTATAATATTGATGTCAATTTAATTGAAGCGAAGATAAATCACAAAACAAAAGCTATCATTCCTGTGCATCTATATGGACAACCAGCAAATATGCCTGATATTTATAGAATAGCCAAAAAAAATAATTTAAAAATTATTCAGGATTGTGCGCAAGCACATGGCGCAACATATGATGGAAATCCCTTGATATATTATGGAGATATTTTATGCTTTAGTTTTTATCCTGGAAAAAATTTGGGCGCATATGGAGATGCAGGGGCTGTTGTTACAAATAATGATGTCATTGCCAATAGAGCGTTCATGTTTGCAAATCATGGTCGAATAGACAAGTACAATCATGAATTTGAAGGTGTAAATAGCCGAATGGACGGAATTCAAGGTGCTGTGTTGAATATCAAATTAAATTATATTGACCAATGGAATGAAAACAGAATCAAAAAGGCATTGTTATATAATGAATTATTAAAAGAAGTTAATTCAATTACAAGACCTTATTCACTTCCAAATGTCAAGCACGTGTATCATCTTTTTGTTATTCGTTTAAAACAAAGAGATGAATTACGCGCACATTTAAACAACAACAACATATCTACCGGAATACATTACCCGATTGCATTACCTAATTTAAAGGCATATGCATATCTTGATCATAAACCATCTGATTTTCCAGTAGCAAGCCAATATCAAAATGAAATTTTATCTTTACCACTATATCCTGAAATTAGTGATGAAGTCATTCGATCTATTTCTAAAACAATTGCAGATTTTATCTAGAAAGGCCATTAGATTATGAAATTTCTACAAGTTCACACTTTTTATCCATTTTATTTAATAGATTTTTACAAGAAAAAAACAGGATTGTCAGAAGCACCTTTCGAAGATCAGGTTCATGCCTTGATTATGGACTGTTTTAGTGGGGGGCATATTATTGCACCCTATTTAGAAACTCTAGGCTATTGTTCAAAATTTTTAGTAGCAAATAGTAAGGAACTCCAAAACCAATGGTTTAAAGAGAATAATATTTTTTTACCCTCTTTTGAAAAAGAATCACTACGTGATTTTTTCTTTGTAAAAGAATATATCGATAGTTTCAAACCTGATATTTTATATCTTACAGATCCAGTTGTATTTAATGATAGTTTTATTAAGCATTTGAACCATAAACCGTCACTAATTATAGGATGGAGAAGTGCGCCAACAAAAAAAGAAGTATCATGGCGGTCTTTTGATGTGATCATTTCAAATAACTATAATTGTAAAACCCTGGCAAAACAATTTGGTGTGAGAAATGTTCAAACATTCTTTCCTGGTTTTCCTAATATTGTTAACATGCAGCTAAAAAATATCCCCCAAAAATACGATGTCATTTTTTCTGGTCAATACAGAGATAACCATAAAACAAGAAATCAACTATTAAAATATATTGCTGATGCCTCCACTGGACCTGTACCCTTTACTTATGCATATCATCTCGCCTTGGATATGCCTGTGACTTCAGGTATTCGTTATTATAATGCAAAGTGGGGCCTTGATATGTTTCGAGTTTTAAAGGAAGGGAAAATTTCCTTTAATGCCCACATTGATTATGCAGATAATAAATGTGGGGGCAATATGAGATTGTTTGAATCAACAGGGGTTGGTGCTTTTTCCTTAGTGGAATGGAAACCAGTTAATCTAGATTCTTATTTTGAATCCGGTAAAGAGATTGAAACCTTTCGCTCAAAAGATGAGTTAATTGAAAAAATTCACTACTATCTGGATCATCCAAAGGAAAGAGAATTAATTGCTAAAAATGGTCAAGAAAGATGTTTGCGTGATTATTCAATGGAGGTAAAAGCAAAAGAATTTGATCAAATCATTCGAAAATATCTGACTCAAAAAGGTAGATTTCCATTATCTTTTAATACTACTTCAAAAATTAGAGACAAAGCAATAGAACATATCAATAAGAATGAATTCCAAAAAGCTTTTGATTTGATTATTCAGGCGAAATCCCGCAAAGAGCCTGTTTATAATCTGGACTTTATTAAAGCCATTTGTTTTCTAAATATGAATAAAATTGTTGATGCAATAGAATCTTTAAAGGAAGAGTTAAGATATTTTCCACAAAATTTAGAAGCTAAAAAGTTTTTGGATCAACTGATGGTCAACCATAATCAATCTGTTTCAAATACAATAAATGATCTTGAATTTCTTAATCTTTTTAAAAATATCCAGGCATATACCATGTTGAGTGAAAAAAGACTATTCTCTCTTTATATTTTATCTCGTCATATCTGTATAAATGATTTGCCTGGAAATTTTGTAGAATGTGGGGTCGCAGCTGGAGGATCTTCCGCGCTTATTGCTTACGTTATCAAAAAATATAGCAAAAGTTATCGCCATCTGTATGCTTTTGATTCTTTTGAAGGAATGCCTCAACCATCAAATGAAGATGTTTTGTCTGATGGCGCAAATGCACAAAGTATTGGCTGGGGAACAGGAACATGTGCTGCTCCCAAACAATATGTTATTGATATGTGGAAAAAATTGAATGTGGCAGATATTATCATCCCTGTAGAAGGATATTTTGAAAATACTTTACCTCCAAAAAGGGAAGAAATTGGCAACATTGCTCTTTTACATCTTGATGGAGATTGGTATCATTCAACAAAAAGTATTTTACATAATTTTTATGATCACTTGATAACAGGTGGTATATTACAAGTTGATGACTATGGTCATTGGGCGGGGTGTAAAAAAGCGATTCATGAATTTGAAGCAAATAATAATCTGAAATTTGTTCTAAATAATATTGATAATACAGGTGTTTGGTTTATAAAGCAATAGAGTTATTTTTGATTAATTTATATGTAGGCGTATGTCTCGAACTAAAACCGAATTCAAACCTACTAAGTTCAAAAAAATGAATTGTAATTCAAGGGAAGGTAAACCAGATATTTATTATTTCCTGCATTGCTGACACAATTGACAGATTAATATGCCAGGAAAAACCAAGGTTGGACGATCATAAAAAAAATACATCCTGAAAACAATTAAAATTTATGGGATATTAACAAATGAGCCTACGTAAAAAATGTAGAATTCTATTAAAAGGATATCAGGCAGATATTGAGAAATGCAGGAAAACCTTTAATAATAAACAATTTCTTGAAGCAATTGACATATATGAACAATTACTGACTTCATACCCTGAAAAATCAATAGATATTCTGTCTGAATTGTATGATATTTATCAAAAATTTCCATATAAGGATCGATATAATCTATATCAGGCAAGACTTTTCGACTTTAATATTAAACCATCTGATAAAGTACTAGATATTGGAAGTGGTCATAAACCATTTCCCCTTGCAACACATTTAGCTGATATAGCTATAGATGATGACAACTATGGCAGAGGTGGAACAAAATTTAAATATGAACGAGGAAAGCCAGTCTTTGAGTGTGAACTTGAAAACACATCATTTGAAAATCAAGAATTTGATTTTGTTTATTGTTCTCATGTGCTTGAACATTCACACGATCCTGAGAAAGCATGCAAGGAATTAATGAGAATTGGTAAAAGAGGCTATATTGAAACCCCTTCAAAAGGTAAGGACTTATTTTTTAACAGTGCAAAAAAATCTAATCACAACTACTGTGTTGAAATTATAAATAATAAACTAACATTTTCAGAATATTCCAGGGAAGAAATCGAGGGGTTGTCTAGCAGCATATTACTTGACATGCATATATCTCCACGTACAATTCGTGAAAAAGCGTTTTCAGCACTTGTATATCTAAAGGCAAATTTTTTTAATACAATGTTCGAATGGGATGAAAAATTTGATTATCAAGTACACCCAATTTCAAGAATTCATAGCCGAACCAATAATCATAAAAAATCAGATAATTATAACCAACAATCAATAAGTATGGTAAATTTACCAAATAAGAATCAGAAAAAAAATCTTAAATTTCTTCAAATTCATACATTTTATAATCAATATTTAGAGACTTTCTATACAAATAATTCACAACTCAAAAAAGCATCCTACAATTCTCAGATAGAGGCATTAATTAATGATGGCTTTAGTGGCATACATATATTTTCACCATATATGAAAGATTTGAATTATGAGAC
>Ga0272440_1000903_pt1 | contig 24958 bp, 2 predicted proteins | sample SSMMMBAug17_FD_192440 | JGI IMG/M metagenome (GOLD analysis project Ga0272440, IMG submission 192440) | Marine sediment archaeal communities from Little Sippewissett salt marsh, Falmouth, MA, United States - SSM-MMB-Aug17 | ecosystem: Environmental > Aquatic > Marine > Wetlands > Sediment ...
ATCGTTAACAATCTTTCTGGCCCAAAGACATTCTGTCCAATCATCAGGCGAACCCAGAGGCTTTCCATACAAGATTCCTCCGAACTGCATAAAAAATGCCTTGAAATTGTTAAAGCTTATCCATCTGTCAAAAATGGCTATAATCAACCGGGCTAATGGGCTAAGTAAGCGATCAAAAATTTTTGGGTAGATCGTAGTAATCGAGATCCAACCAATTTCCGAAACCAATGTAGGGGCGAACCTTGTGTTCGCCCTCCGAACTACAATCGTTTGCGAACCTATGTCCGAGGCAAACGTTTCTAATTCATTCTCGTACATAGGTTTGATACCGGTTTTTGTTCGGAGGGCGAACACAAGGTTCGCCCCTACATTGGTTTAGCTCATAGGTTTGATACTGGTTTTTGTTCGAGGCGAACATAAGGTTCGACCAGACGAATAACAAAATATGTACTACGATCTACCCGAAAATTACAGTTGATATTAGAAACTATTTGGTACAGAGGTCTGTAGATGTACTTTCTTAGCCCTTTTCATACAAGATTGAATAAAACACCCTCCATCCTCAGGTGTTTGATCAGCACCTGTCAAGACAACCTTTTCCATAAACACATCGATCCCTTGATATAAATCCGAAAATTCTACAGTCTCAAAACCATTTGCTGAAATAGAAATATCAACAGGCAAATCATTTTTAAGAATTGCCAGCCTATACATGCCATCAACCGATCTGACTGTAGCCACCTCGCTTTTCACCAGAACTGAATCATCATTGTCAGGCCCATGACAAATGCCGGTCAACAAAACTGATTCAGTATATGACAGCAGCGTATATGTCTGTGGCGGATTGTCCTGGGGCCAGGGCATCCATATACTGGCATACCCCTCTTTGCTGGCTTTTAAAGGATAATGACTATTTGCCAAAGTCTTTGTTGCAAATACAAAATATCCTTGTTGGTCTGTAAGTTGTGTAAAGGATTTTTCTGATTCACTGGTGAATGTAATGGTCGTATTTGACAAAGGCGCACCTTGTGAATTCACAATAAACCCTTCAGGAAACATACCTGTATACCAGCTTTGTGATAACTTTTCCGAGTGAATATTCAAACTGACCCGGGCAGCATGGGTTTCTATTTCTTGATCTCTCACTGTAAAATAAAAGCTGTCTGTGCCGGTGGCATCTTTTTCTGGTATATATTGAAACTCACCTGTTTGTGGATTTACCCGAACCTCGCCCTTCATCGCCGGGGCGATTATTTCATAAGTCAGTGGATCATTATCAATATCTGTTGCCTCCAATTGCCCAAAATTTGTTGTATTTGCCTGGATATCAAATGCTTGCGCATCTACAACTGGTGCATCATTTTGATTAATAACTGTTATAGTGCATTGAACCGGTGCAGAATTCGATGAACCATCGCTCACATAAAATGAAAAATGATCCTTGCCAGTAAAGTTGTTCTCAGGAATATAGCTGAAAATACCCGAATGTTGACTTTTCATTGACACGACACCATGTAATGCCTGGCGTTGAAGATAATATTGCATACTATCATTATCCATATCATATGCGTCTAGCATGTCTATCAATTGAGCGTCTTCCATTGTCATCCAGCTTTTTTGAATGGCAACTGGTTGATTGTTCTCTGGATTTTTTAATATAGCAGTCGTGCTGGTGCGTGAACGATTCTTTGCCCGATCCCTGAATGTTGCATAAAGGATATGCTTTCCTGTTACATTGGGAAGCACAAAGGATTGTTCTTGAGAATATGGCTGCCAGATCCCACCTGTTTCATAGCCTGATGTGCTGATATATATTTCATGCGCATCAAATGCATACAACTGAAGTAAAATATTTCTGTTGGTTGTTGAATCCGGTGCCTTGATATAAACATTTTGGGGGGGAACTGTGTCAATCATATAGGGTCCAGCATGGGCTGTGGAACTGATACTGCCCATTCTATCTACAGCCGCAATATGGCAGTAAACTTTTACTTTATCACCAATAAATGCCTGACTGTCCAGGCTATTTAATGGAAAAGGATGGATACCACTGGCATTTGTTTTGTGCCACTGATAATCCGCCTCTTTGTTGAAAATAACATAATATCCCTTAATTGAATCAGGCGATGCAGTTTCCCATGTCATTGAAATCACTGAGATAGGACTTACATGTGGTGTTTCAGGAGAATAGCGTGCATGTGTTGTACTCCTGATGACTGGCATAGATACAGAGTCCAATAGTGTCAGCCTTTTGCGTTTTTCTTCCAGGGGGGCTTGAATGTTTATTTGTGATGCCACCGGAAAAGGCATTGCATTATTTTTATTTTCAATTAATTCAATATTTTCGCCAATCCAGTATTGGATTTGTGTAGATACCGAACTGATTCGCAATTGATAATTCACACTGGCATTCAAGCCATTGCATGTAAACCATTCATTACTTTGTGCAGTTTGACTTTGAACAAAGTCTCCCTGGTTTTCAAAAATATCAATAATCCATTGTGTGCTGGTTTGACAGTGGATAATCCCCTGAATCAGTGAATCTGCCAATTGTGATAAGGCAATATTTCTTTCCTGCCCCATTTGAATATTTCCCAGGGTATACACAGGATAGTTGCTGGCAATTACTGTTAAAACATAATCCGCAATCACCTGGTTTTGTTCATCAGTCTGGGGCAATCCAGATATCCGGTAATTGCCATAATCGTCTGTCTGGCATGATTTTTCCACTGCGCGTGACTCTGAACGAATGTGAACCATTGCATTGACAATGCCTGTTCCAGTCTGACGATCCTTAATGTTTCCCATTAACACTCCAGATGGTTGCAATTCAAATACTCTGGATTGTTCTGCAGTTTGATGACTTAAATACAAATGCTGATAGCCATCAGCAATAATGCCCAGCCAATAATCTGATACAGCCGGCATATTAAGACAATCAAAAAAACCATTTTCATCTGTGCGATCAATAGTATAGTATCCTGTACTTTCTGATTGGCATATGACACTGGCCCCTCCAATGCCTTGATTACTATTCCTATTTACAATTCTTCCCTTCATATCAGTTCCTTGAGTGACTTGTATATCCTGTATCTGATTCTCATTTGTAATACTTACCTGCCCGCGCCAAAAACCACTGCTGCTATTTGTTGATGGATAAACATTCATATAGTAAGTTTCCCCCAGACTGATACCATTGAACTCATAGTGGCCATTGTGATCGGTCACTGTCTGAATCAATTGGGAATGACTATTGACTATTTCAATTCTGGCTTTTGATTCAGTACCTTGCTGCATATTTGTGACAATGCCTGATAAGACACCACCAGTTTTTTCAGAAAGGATTAAATAAACCGACATGTCCCCGGCAGCGATGCCGGATTTCATGGTTGTCTGATAGACCGAACTTTTATCAGGATGGGCGGATATCATATAAAATGCCAAAGGCAAAACTGGTATGTCAAAGCTGCCATCTCTACTGGTGTATACTCCCATCGAAAATCGTCCAGTCACATCAACTGCCTGAATCCAAATATTTTCCAGGGGTTTACCGGTTTCAGATTGAACTTTACCGGCAATGTATTGGCTGTCAGGGATTGATAAATCAAAGGTAGTGTTTGTAGGAAAGTAAACCAAATCCGCATTCTGGCGATGAGTTACTGTCTGATCTTCCTTGTAATACCAATGATGACCATCAATTTGACGAATCCACAGAATATAGGGATCGTCAGGAATCAATCCTGTTAACGTATAGGAGAGGTTCTGTTCAGCTAGAGTACTGATAATCTCTCCAGTGTTCTGATTTTCAATTTCTACATACAATGACAAATCAGGAATACTCCCTGTAATTGTGCCAGACAATTGAATACCCTCAGTAAGAAAGAAATCAATACCATTGATCTGGTTTTGATTCTGCAAGTTTAGCTGGCTGGCAAATGCTGGTTTTACTTCATTCTCAAAATACTGGCATCCAAATCCATCGGCCTGAACGTTGATTATGTAATCCATTGATTTTTTTAAGCCGGTTATGGAATAATCAATTTGATTGCTACCAGTGATTTGAATGACTTTTTGATGATGTATGTTCAATGAAGGTGACCAGGCAGTAATTTTTGCGTTTCCTGTAAAAGGTTGAACACTGTTGAACCTAATTATGCCTGAAATGATGGCAGTATTTTCACTGAGTATGAAATGGATATTGGATTGATTTTGGCTCGTAATATCAATATATCTGGCCTGGGATATATTATTCGCCTGTTGATAATATAGATCTGTTGAATCTGTTGATGACAACACCGCAGCATAATCATCAGATGGCGGAAGGTTGGCAATTGAATATTGTATGGGGTTACCTGTGCCAAGAATGCGGACAATTTTTTCAAAATCAAGAGATTCAGACCAGACCCGCACCTGGGCCCATACATTTTCTGCCAATCCCTGAATTTGACCGGCAATCATGCCATTGTTGGCATGATCCACATGGATAGTAATTGTTTTCTGGTTTGAAATCACCAGAACATCCTGGGTTTTTAATATTTGTTCTCCCTGATACAGTGTCAATGTATAATTATCCAGTTTCAGCGGCTTAATGCAAAAAACCGGTGTAATGCCTTTATCAATTGATGCTGTTATATCAATGCCATAAGTACTCCCAATGGCATTAATATGCAATGCCTTTGATGAATCAACATTGCCCATAACCCGAACATAAAGCTCAGAACCGGATTGAAGAATCATTGAATAACTGCTTCCATTGGCCTGAATGGTTGTGGCATCAGATAGTTGTGTGGATGTATTGTCCATTGTTTTTTCACAGTAATATGCAGGCAGATAGTTTTGATTGTCAATCATCAGGTAGTAATTCAAAACTGAATCATCCAGGCCATTTATTTGAAAGCTGCCATCAGACAAGGTTTTCGCAGAAGCACTCATATCTGAATTTGCCGACCAGACATTTACTTGAATTCCTGGGGGCGCTGTCTGGCCTGCTGTGTGAATATAGATCTGGCCAGAAATACTGCCACCAGCATTCATGGTAAAATTTATTTTTTCCAATGGCCCTTTAGATAAATCCAATGTTTGGGCGTTTTCAGGGCGATTACTATTGTGGAAGTAGCAATCAGGATAATCTGGTGCAATGCATTGGAGTAAATAATCAGAACCAAAGGGCATATGTTCAATTGTATAGTTTCCCAGTGTGTCGGCGCAGGTAGAATATACCTGTTTCATATCATCAGATATTGACCAGGCATTTATGCAAGCAGTCGTTAATGGTTCTCCTGTTTCATTGACAATTCTCCCAGAAATCCATGCTGTTGAGGATAATTGAAAATCAATATGTGTTACAGGCACAGAAACCAGTTCTGGATACTCATATTTGCCATAGGACTGAATCGTTACCTGGTAACCATTTTTATTGAGATCAGAAAGTGCGACTGGCTGTAATCCAATAATGGTATAGTTGCCATTGCTATCACTCAGTGCGCCATTACCGATTTTTAGACCTTTGGACCATGCGTTTATCCAGATTTTTTCCAGCCCCTGTCCTTCTGTGTTGGTTATTCTTCCTTGAATTATTGTGTGATACATGGAAAATACGATATCTATATGATTAAGATTATCATCAGTCATCGATATTTTTCTGGCAAAGGCTTTATCAAACTGACTTATTTGGGGGATGTCCTGGCCAATGACTTGATTTTCAGGCAATGCATAGTAAACCAGAGTTTTTTGAGAATCCCACCAGACCGACACAATATAGTCACATGCAGGTTTTAGTCCGGTTAAAGTATAATGGCCACTGGCATCTGTAGTGGCCTGTACACGCCAGTTCAAAGAATCGGAATATGCAGAAACAAGGCGCATGGATAGCCCTTGAGTACTATCATGAACCTGACCTTTGATTTGTAATGATGGCATTGGATTCAGGAAGAAATTCACCTGGCTTAAATCACTACTTTCTGTTGACAGAAAATCTGCATGGCTTAAACTGTCCTTTTCCTGATAAATTTGATGTAAAAAACGATCATCATTGGCAGGAGGCCACACACCCAGTCTGATTTCATTGGATGATGGCAGCCCCCTGATAATGTAATGGCCATTGTTATCAGTTATGGTATTAAAAGTAAAATCAGGGCCATAAGCTGTCACAATATAGCCATCTACAGGCATTTCTGGATTGTCTGATAACAGTACTGTTCCGGAAATGCTTCGGCCATTGACTTCAATGTACATGGGTTTTATGATTTGATCCATGTCATCATTCCCTTGAACAGTTAACGTAATTGTATAAGTCCCCGGCATCTCAAAAGTATGCTCTGGAGAAAATTGACTGCTTTGTGTGTTATCACCAAAATGCCAGGACATCTGATCAATTTCTCCCTCAGAAAGATCAGTAAACTGAACAGTCATCGGTGCGATACCAGTGGTTAAATCAGCCGAGAAATCGGCTTTCAGGTCAGCGCCTATGGCATAAATATAATCTGTCATTTCTTTGGTTCGCATACCATTGGGGCCATCAATTGTAAGGATGACTGAATATTCTCCAGATTGAGAGTATACATGCAATGGATTTTGCTCATGGCTGATATAACCATCACCAAACTCCCATTCCCAGAAAGTGACCTTGCCAATACTGCTATCAGTAAATTGTACTTCCAAAGGAACAATACCTTCTTCAGGAGTGCCTGAAAAAACCGGAACAGGAGGTGAAATATCAATGACATGAACAATCACTTTATCCTTACTTTTTCGTCCTGTTTGATCTGTGATCAGCAATTCAAATATCAAATTCTGATCATTTGCAATATCTGGCGGCACAAATGATGCTATGGCTTGTCCGGCATTGATTATATCAACAGATACACCATCAATCTGAATCCATGAATAGCTTTCAATGTCATTATCAGGATCACTGGAAAGACTGCCATCCAGCACAACAGATAATCCTTCATTGATTGTCAGATTATTGCCAGCATCTGCAACAGGGCTGTCGGGCCTGGCCTGGATAGTTATACTGATCCAGGCAGGTTCAGATATCGCCTGACCATCGGTTGCAATGAAAGAAAAGGCATCCACGCCAAAGATATCTGTTGATGGCGTATACTGGGCCATTTCATTATTTAACAACTGAATACTGCCATATTGAGGGAAAGAAGCAATAGAGTAGGACAGGGAATCATTGTCTATATCAGTTGCAGACAATTCACCTGTCATGGATATATCTTCAAAAACCTGCCATTGATCATTATGGGCCAGGGGAACATCATTTATAGGCAGTACAGTCATTGTAATTGTTTTACTATCAAGGCCGCCCTTTGTGTCATCCACAGTAATATAAAGGTTTGACTGTCCAAAATAATCGGTTTGCGGTGTAATGGATACTGCAAAATGATCGGCCAGTAATATGGGTGAAGATATATCAAATGAGTCATTTATCTGGCAATGAATCATTTGGGGTTTGATGATTGAATCAATATCTGCAACAGTAAATTCAATTTGACTGGCAGTGTCTTCATCCATTGTATAAGCCAATGGTGTTGTAATTGTTGGTGGATCATTTTGATTGGTAATGTGAATATCAAAGCAGGATACTGCTGTTAGAGGATTGGGATCGGTGACATAAAGACAAAGGTTGACAAGTCCCCATTGATCGGGTTCAGGAGTAATCAAAATACTGTCGTTATTAATTATTTGATTTTTAGTATCAACAAGTTCTGGATTACTGCTTACCAGATGAGCTGTTAGCATATGTGATGGATAATCCACATGTGCATAGTGAATTGAAATGGGATAATGGATTGTATCTTCATTGATAGTGATATCATCAATATGGGAAACCACTGGCGGATCAGCATCTGGATGCACTGTCCATGTGAATACTGATTCAGCGGTCAATCCTTGAAGATCCCGAATGATTACCTGAACAGTTGAACTTCCATAGGTATTCACTTGTGGAATCAGGGTCAGTTGTGTCAATGAAATATGAAAATCGGCCATCAAGGCTAAATTATCAATGGATATCTCAATGGCCAGGTCATCATTGGAATGATCACTATCATGAACATAAATGGGAATTGGCCCCAGAATCTGATCTTCCAAGCTGACTTGATCCTCAATGGCCTGAATAAATGGTGGATCATTCACCGCCAATACGTTTATTGAAAATGTCTCCATGGCAGTCAGCCCTTGAGCGTCTGATACAACCACCTGAAATAATTCACTTCCAAACGCATTTTGAATGCATGACAAGTGAAGTAAATAGTGTCCATTAGAAAAAGTCAATTCTGTTTCATTGAGAATTGCCGGAGTTTGTCTGAGGATATCAATAGTCATCAATTCTATTGGGGTTTCAATATCATAGGGTGTTATGGGAATAGTAAAGGGCGCGCAATCTTCATCAAGAGTTCGATTATCAATAGGCGCCAGTTCGGGCGAATCATTAACCGCCTGTTGAATAATATGAAACATAGTCGAATCTGTCAGCCCGGCGGTATCAGAAATTTCAATAGTGATTGTGGATTCTCCAAATATTTGGGGCATTGTTTGAATATGTAATTCATATGCCCCAATTTCATCATTAAAAACAATGGATAGGTTATCCAGAGAAAGTACTTCTGAGTCAACCATAACTTCCGACAGTAATTCAATGACAGGGGTTTCTATATCTGAAAGTGCCAGTATTATTGGATCAATGGATTGGTCTTCATCAATAATAATATTGTCAATATCTGCAATTTTGGGGGGATCATTGACCGGCAGAATGTCCACTAAAAAGGATTTAGAAATGGCAGCATTCTCCTGATCAGTAACAGTTATGGCAATCCAGGCACTTCCCCAGGTATTTTCATTGGGGGTGATCAATAATGCGCGTTGGGCAGTACTCCCCACAATAGTCAAATTATTATGATTGATTACAGTCCTATTTGAACTGCTGATATCTATTTGTAACTGATTTGCCGGACTTTCAATATCTGAAATAGTAAAAGAAACAGGTGGGATTGCAGTGTCTTCATCAATTACAATATTGGACAAATCTGATAACACTGGTGGATCATTGACCGAAATAATATCAATGGTCAGGCAGGTTGATGCACTCAAAGCCTCAGCATCTCTCACCTGAATGCACAAATGATCGGTCCCAAAAACATTGGATTTGGGACGAATCTGGAGGAAATAGTGATGGGTATCAAACGAAATTGCAATATCTTCTGATGTCAATATTTCGGTTGTCGGGTCCAACTCAAAGTCAACTTGAATGACTTCCTGGGATGTTTCAAGGTCAACAATTGTTAATGGTATGACATGGGATATACTGTCCTCCATGATGGATATATCAGCTATTTTATATATTTCCGGAGGATCGTTTACTGGGAGAACGCTCACATTCATGTGGCATGAGGCAGTAAGGCCTTCACTGTCTGCAACAGTTATTTCTACCACAGCATCCCCAAACTGATCCGCCGAGGGCATGAGGACGACTTTTAGGTTTCCATTTTCTTTGATTACATGGATATCATTGCTGTCAATTAATGATAGATTATAAGAATTTACTGAAATATTCAGACTGTCAAATGGTGTTTCAATATCGGTAACAGTCAGTGATGTTATTTCTGAAACGCCATCTTCATTCATTGTGACTGACTGTATGCATTGAATTATGGGACAATCGTTCACAGGTGAAATTGTGAGGTTGACAGTTTGCGTACAGTTAGAACCATCAGGATCTGTCAGTGTAAGTAACAGTTGTGTTGTGCCAAATTCATTTTCTGATGGTGCAACAACAATTGTTCCTGTGGTTTGCCCCTTTGTAATCTGAATATTTGAATCAGGCAGTATCGTCTGATTAGTTGAGACAACTGATAATTGAAGTGCATCTGAAGCACTTTCAATATCCATTAATTCAACAGAAATTTCATAAGGGGTATCTTCATCCATAAATACTGGCATGATCCTTGACATCTGTGGCGGATCATTCTCTGGAAGTACAGTTAAAGTCAAAGATTGAGAAACTGATGCATCCTGTTCATCAGTGAGCATTACAGTAATATTTAAACTTCCAGACTGGTTTGCCAATGGCTTTGCATGCAGGCAGCGATCATTTCTATCTCCAGATATATATACTTGTGTAAAAGGATTGAGAGTTTCTGATGCATAAACAACTGACAGACTTAATTGACTGGCAGATGTTTCCAGGTCAAAAATATGAAAGTTCAGTTGGATTTCCGGTGCATCTTCAATCAATGTCTGGCTTTGCAAAGGAGACATTTGTGGGGGATCATTTACAGGCACTACATGGACATCCAGAACTTCAGTATCAGTCAATTCACCATCAGAAACAGTAATTGTGAGTTGAAGATTGCCAAATGCATTGCTGACAGGCGTAATTGTTAGCAGTCCGGCTTTGCTGGTATTTATATTGTTGACAGGTATAATTTCTGGATGGCTTGTTTCAAAAAAGAACAGTAAATCTTCAACAGGGGTTTCAGGATCAGCAGTCATTTGGAAGTTTGGCGATTGGGCCTTGCTGTCTTCAAGGATCTCCATATGAGATAAAAAAAGTAATGAAGGCGGATCATTTACCGAAAGAATGGAAACCATAAATGATCGGGTCGTTATTGTCGTGCCATCATTCACAGACAGCGTAACAGTACAAAAACCATACTGATTGACTTGAGGGGTTATCATCAAATTGCGTTTACTACCTGTGCCAGAAAGAATGAGATTCTGTTGCGGCAAGAGGGATTCATTTGACGTATCAACAGTGACAATGAGATTTTGTGCACTGGTTTGCAGATCAGATACATTAAAATCAATGCTCAGGGGGGTATCTTCAGTGCCATATTGATCAGGAATCATGGATATCATGGGGGCATCCTTATGAATAATGCCATGATTTTGATAATTGCCAGTGGTGCAATAATCATTGGCATTACTGTCCTTGAAATGCCAGTATCCCAAAAGACCGATTTCATTGCCAGCAAGGCGGCGATACATGGCGTTTTGTATGTCTGCTTCTGTGCGAACAATTTGCCACAACCGGATGTCATCCATTAAACCACAATAGTTATTTTCAATGGGGTTATCCGATTTTGCCCCCAGGATTAAGGGTTGGGATTGATCTAAATCCAAACCAATGGATTGCTCAAGTCTGGCATTTTCATTGCCATTAATATACAATATCAGTGTTTCTGAAGCAATTACTGCTGCAATATGGACCCATTCATTTGGTTTCACCTTTGTGCTGGATAAGAGTGTTGAAAAATCATTGTAATCGCCCACACGCAACTGAATGTAATGATCAGGCAGTAATGCAAGGGAAAAACCATAAAAATTGGGGTCTATTTTATTGATGACTTGTCGTTTTTGGGAAGTTATTGTACATGGCTTGATCCATACTTCAGCAGTCAAAGGGAAGCTGATGTGAAGGCTTTCATGATCCGGAATTTCCACATAATCGTTTTCTCCATTGAATGACATGGTATTGCCCCGGAATACTGTGATGTTTTGCTGATGGCTATCTGTCAAACCAGATGAATCAGTAACTGTAAGGGTGATATGTCCTGTGCCAAAATGACCTTCAGGAATTGAAATATTCAACCAGCGATCCGCATATGTGCCTGTTATTTCAATGGTTTGTTGTGGCAGTAAATTTTGATTATCTGATGATGCCGACAATTGTAATTCAGCCAATGGTGTTTCAAGGTCGCTCACCTGAAAATAAATGCTTTGGGGTTGTGGGTCTTCTGCTAATTGAATATCTATTGGTGGCATCAAAACCGGTGGATCTTCTACAGGAAGCACTGTAACAGTGAATGCAACGATTGTCTCATTTGAAGTATCATCTGCAATCAGAAAGATTTTGGCCATTCCATTCTGGTTTTCTTTTGGTGTCAGTGATAATTCAAAAATATTGTCATGCAAACGCAATTGAATGGTCTCAGGGGGAAATAAGTCTGTATTGTGGGTTTCAGCCCGAACTTCCAGTTGTTCTATAGGTGTTTCAATATCTACAACAGTAAAGCTGATAGATGACAGGCTTGTATCCTCATTCATCACATGATCTGACACCGGGCTGATAACCGGTGATTGATTCACAGATAAAACACTCAGCGTAACTACCTGAAAGCATTTCAGATTACCATCATTTACAGTAATGGTAATTAATGCATTGCCCGATGCATACATTACAGGCGTCAAATACAGAGCCTGGCCCAAAATACTGGCATGATCGTCAATTATGGGAAGTAGTTCCTCATTGGAAGAACTGAGCGTAATGGATAATTCATGCAAGAGACTTTCCGGGTCGTTTATTGTCAATGCAATGGGGCCGGTTGTTGCATTTTCAGGAATGGTTTGATGGGGAATATCATTAATTGTTGGCGGATCATTGACTGCCAGAACAGTTGCTTGAAAAGTTCTTGAAATGGTGTATTCATCATCTGAAACACTTATTGTAATTTGCGAAATGCCAGATTGATTCATTTGGGGTTGAATACTGAGTTTATAAATATCATTTGCGAGTTTCAGGTTGATACCTGAATAGGGCAGTAAAACTTGTGATGCAGTATCAATGATTACCTGTAATTCATGTAATGGCGTTTCCTGATCAAAAATATCCAGTTGAATCGGCCCCAATAGGTGGTCTTCATCAATAGTCAAATCTTGTAGAAAGCCAATTTCAGGCAGATCATTCACAGGATTGACAGTCACAGAAATATTGTTCGTCACACTTTGCGTGCCATCATCTACAGACACAACAAGATTGGCCATACCCGATTGTTGGGCCAGAGGTGTAATAGACAATTGCCATGAATTACGTTCAAAATAAACATTTAAATATTTGGGATTATTTGGAATCAAACCAGGTTGATCCGACCATATGGTCAAAGAAAGAGATTCAGTGGACGTTTCATTATCTGAAACAGTAATTGAAACATGTGTACTGCCGGCATCTTCTTGAATAATAATAGGTTCAAGTTTTCCAATCATGGGCAAATCGTTTTGTTCATGCACAGTGCAGGTCAATGATCTAACGATTGAAGTGCTGTCATCTGATACGTGAATTGAAAGTTGTGCTATTCCTGACTGGTTGTTTTCTGGCATAATTTGAAGTAAAAATCCAGATGTCAGCCGGGTGAGGCGAAGGTGATCTGAAGTATTGGGTATGAGTTGGGGTTGACTGGAAACAATATCTATTTGAATGGAAGAAAGGGGGGTATCATTATCTGTGATTGGCAGAAAAATGGGATCTGATAAGGTGTCTTCAATGAGTGAAATGGGTTGAAGTTCTCCCAATTGGGGTGGATCATCCACTGGTGTGATGGTCAGAAAGAGTGCTTCTGAAATCGTTGAATGAATGCCATCAAATACGCGCAATGCAACAGAGTCAGTACCATTTTCATTTTCATTGGGCGTATAGATTAAGCAATCTCCATTGATCAATTCCGCAATGCCCAAATCGCCTTGCCTATGTATGAACAGAGTGAGTGCATCCATATCAGGATCAGAATACTGAAAGCAGGCTGTTAATGAATGATCTTCACTAGTTTGAAGGGACTGAGTACTTATTATTGGCGGGGTGTCATTTTCATTGATTACAGTAACGACAGTAAGCTGATAGACTGTATAGGCAGTATCACTGATAGCTGTTTGAATGGTATATGCCTGAACCTTCTCGTAATCCAATTGTTCAGTATTGTTTACTTGAATAATTCCTGTTGTGGGTGCCACCCAGAATTCTTCTTGATAATTGAGTAATGTAAAGAATAGTGGGTTGTTATCAGGATCGCTGGCATTAATTTGAAACATTGGGGTCGTATTGGGTGCGCTTTCTGAAATATAGCATTCTCCATTGGGTGCAACAGGTGGATTATCATTGATATTGATAAGTTGAATAATAATCCTTCCAGTATCACTGAATGTGCCATCCCACACATGAACTGTCAGGGTGTAGCTGGATTGGTTTTCAAAATCCAGACTGGCAGTAGTAGAAATTTCAGCAGTTTGGGGATCGATTGAAAATATATTATCAGTATTGCCCTGGATGATTGCATATGTCAGGGGATCGAAATCTGCATCTGTAGCAGTTGCTGTTAGGAAAACTTCTCCAATGGGGATATTTTCAGGTAAATCATACTCAAAATCATTGATAATGGGTGCATGGTCATTAATGGGTGTAATGCCAAGGTAAATATTTGCCATATCAGTAAACTGACCATCAGAAACAACAACAGTCAGTGTTAAAACGCCTCCTTCTTCCAGGTCATCTATCAACTGATTATTCAACACCATTAACTTATTATTGTTAATAATATCAAAATAATTTGTGTTATTTAGAAGTGTATATGCCAATGAGTCGCTGTCAGGATCAACAGCTACAATACTGCCAATGATAATGTTGTTTAGTATATTTTCAAATATAATAAAGTAGTGATTGTTAATTTCTGGGGCATTGTCGTTTTCATTGATTACTTGAATCGTCAGACTTGTGGTTGTTGTATATTGGTTATCAAATACTGCAACTGTGCAAGTATAAGATGGTTGTGTTTCATAATCAATACTGGAACTGACACGAATTATACCTGTGTGGGATTCCAGCAAAAAAGGCAGATGATCCGGCGGATCAATTAATTGAAAAGTCAAATGGCTCAGGTGGTCTGGATCTGAGGCAACCAGTGTGTAAACCCAAAAATCCACTGGTGAATTCTCCATAATGGTGCAGGTCTGGGGAGACATTTCCGGCGCATTGTCATTGATATTATTGATATTTATTGTAATATCAGCAAAATTTGAAAAACTGCCATCTGATGCCTGTATCTCTAAGTGAAATTGATTGGGCGGTGTTTCATAATCCAGTACTGATGAATCATTAACCACGATCTGACAGTGATTGAGTTTAAAAGCCATCAAATCATTACCAGATACAATACTACAAACAGGTGTCTGGCCATCTGCATCAGACACAGCCAGATTTCCAACAACTGCATTACTATCAGTATGTTCATTTATTGCAAATACTTGAGATTGAATAACTGGTGAATGATCATTGATATTATTGAGACGAATGGTTATTTGCGCTGTGGATGTAATCTGCATATCACTAACACCGATAGTTAAGACATGGGTGTCCTGTGATTCATAATCCAGTTTTTCTTCTGATGCTATTGACAGCACACCTGTATCATGGGCTAAATAAAATATGTCTGAATCATTACCATCCATAATAGAAAATGTTATTGTATCACCATCTTGATCCAATGCATTGAGTACGTCAATGACAGTATTTGTTGATTCATGTTCATCAATGGTATATTCCTGGTTTGATATTTCCGGCGGGTAATTGCCAATGGTGACATTGACTCGAATATTGGCTGTGGCAGTTTCTTCCGGGTCCTGAACAGTGATTGTTAAATCATAGCTTTGAGGTGTTGTGGGAAAGATATTGGCATTGTCAATAAATAGAAGTCCACTGTCAGGCATCAATTCAAACCCCTGGGATGCAGTATTTTGATCAAAGGCAAAGGTCAGGGGGTCATTATCAGCATCAGAGGCTTCAACCTGGCCGATAAAGAGATTATCAGTAAGATCTTCGGTGATTGAAAAAGTGCGGTTTGACACCATAGGGCCTGAATTGGCTATAATTTCCTGGTAGGATGTAATTGTCATTGTATCAGAAGTATTACCTGCTGCATCCCGAAATCGGACGTAGATTGTTTTTAAGCCATCTCCTCTTGAGAGTCGCCATTCTTTTTCTGTGGACAGATTATCCCAGTTTCCGGATTCAGCATAATTGACATTACTGACATAAACATCTGCGGCACCAGTGGCACCCAGAATAAGGGCAATATTGCGGTCTGTAGCAAGTTCAGGAGCAAAAACACTCACATTGGTGGGGGCAACAGTGTCTATCCGAAATGCAATACTGGCTGTTTGACCGATTCGACCATCAACATCGACTGCTGCCACATGAAAGTAGTAGCTGACATCATCACCTTCAAGACTGGAACTGGTCATTTTTCGAGTGCGGATCACTGGCTTTTGGATGGTATTGAATTCATTGTAAGCATAACCATCATCAGTATTAAAATCAGTATAATAGCCGCTGAGGTCATCCTCCCCTTCTTCAGGGGCATCCCAGGTCACTGTAATGTTTGGATTATTGGAGACTGTAGCACTGTTCGAGCTGTTTGTTCTCAGGCGTTTATTTAAGGGATAATAATCATGAGTTGTTGAACGAAGATATCTGACTGAACCTGGTACTGGGCTATGTTTTCGGAAGTTTCGGGTTTGGGGTGGAGAAAAGGAAAATTGAACTGTCTGGCCCACTGAAAATATGCCGGCCTGTTCTTGTGATGCCACACCTAATCCATCAGCAGATGCCCATTGTTCTAAAATTGCTTCACTTTCCTCAAATGCAGTAAAAAGTAATTGATATTGGGTGTCCTCAGACAGGCCATCAAGAGTAAAATTTGTCATTGATGTTACCGCTTGCCGGCCTGTAAATTCGATGTTATCATATATGGATACAATGACATTTGTTGTGGATGTCAACAAACCACTGGTATCGGCGATTGTCAGCACAATTGCATTACTGCTGCTGGCATACAAAAACATATCCACAGTATCGCCAGTCATGTTACCCGACTGAATTTGTATGGGATATCCAGCAGCATAAGCAGTAATTACGTAATCCGCAATGGTGTCCCCGGCTTCATCTTCAATTTTTAATTGATCCACCGAATAGTATCCCTGGGAATCAGTGACAGCAATACCGCCATAGTTATCTGTATTTTGATTGGCATAAGAATAGATTTCAACAGTAGCCCCTTCTATATAAGCTCCGGAAGCAACATCAGAAACATTACCTGAAATACTGCCACCACTTTCCAGACTGAAATTCATACTATCTGTTGCGGCTTGATCTGTCAGGCTTGAATCAATAAAATTGTCTGCTGAAGCAGTAATTTCAAAATCGGCAACATCTGGTGCCAGAGTGATTTCATAGCTGCCATCAATACCGCTGACAACTTCCTTAAAAAAACCGGTTGATTCAGACAACACCTGAATCCTTGCATTACTGATTGGGGATTGATCACTGTCAGCAGTAATACTGCCACTAATTGTAGCGCCGGAAGAAAGGGTAATATCTTTAGAACAATCAGAATACATGGCAAAAGGATAGATTCTTGAAAAGCCCAGACTGCTGTCTGATTCTGGTATGATATCAATTTGATAATGACTGCTTTCAATAAGCCCACTGATTTCATACAAACCATTTTCATCGGTAATATCCCAGGCACAGTCTTCCAGGTCAGAACGATTACAGATTTTTACTGTAGCGCCAGAGACCGGCGTGTAATCTGAATCAAAAACAGTTCCCTGGAGGATATAGGTTTCCAATGATGAAAGGAGAAATTGAATATCTGACGCGCCAGCTTCAATAAACGTTTTGGTTTGAGATTGATAGGACAAGGTCTTATCCGGTCTGGCAGTAAGTTGAAAATCCATCCCTGAAGGCAGTCCATAGATTGTAAATTCTCCATTTTCATCAGTAAAAGCACTGTTACCTGATTCAAGAGAATCTGAGAAGGCTTCCACCCGAACATTTTCAAGAAACAGCCCTCCGGCACTTTGAACTGATCCGCTGATGGTATAGCCTTCAGCCATGTTCATAATAATATAACTCAGTGAATCAGTGCTTAAATCCAGGGTGCTGGCGTCAGTTTTGTTACGAACAGAACTACTGTCATCAACATAGTAAAAAGTGCCCATTACTTCATTATAAGCCATCAGTACAAAATCACTTGCTGGTTTCAATCCACTGATAACAAATGCACCAGATTCATCAGTTAAAGTAAAAGCGCGTGAACCGGTAGATTCTGAAAAAACAGAAATTCTTGCATTGACCACTGTCAATCCTTCACCATCAATGGTTGTTCCTGAAATACTTCTACCCGAATCCAGTGTAAAATGAATGATATCCGCAATATCATCAGTTGTATTGATTTTGGTTGCAAGTTCACCTCGTTCCTGGTTTTCATAAAATTGATGGGGAAAACTTTCCGGCCATATGGACAGGACAATATCATCAGACTGGGGCAGCCCCAATACAGAATAAGGCATTGGATTTATAGCGCTGTAGGAAATATCTGTACTGCTTCCCAGGCGTTTTTTCATGGAATGGGCATGAATTTTTATTGATTCCCCTATTTTGGTATCACCTGGAAATGTAATTGTGCCGGTAATGATAGCATCACCCGCAGATTCATCAATGGTAAAATCAATATTATTGACATTGCCCCCGCTCAAATCAATTAATGTGGCTGATTGAATACTGGTTTTGTTATCATAAATCATTGTTGGATAAAGATTGGATATCAATTCAATGCGATAGTCTGGCGCTGGTGGAAGGTCTTTTATTCGGTAGTGAATGCCTTTGCCAAAACCTTTGACACGTATTTTTTTGCCAGAATCTTGAGATAGTGACCAGGCGTGAATAGATACTGTTTCTCCAGAAGGCAGATTGTAGATATGACCTGAAATGTCATGTCCCTGAATTTCTTTTAGAACAAAAGTGATACCTGAGACATTGCTGCTTTCTACCCGCACAATTTGTGTCTCTGCACTATATGCTCTGTCATCCACAGAAACTTCATAGTCACCTGATCCCAACCCTTTGATTTCATAGAAATAAGCTTCATTTTGATAAAATGCTTTTGTTTTTCTAAAAATACCTGTTTCCTCAGACCATGCTGTCACATGAAATCCCGGGAGTTTAGAATTATCCACAGTAATTGTTCCTGAAATAGTATAGCCTGGATAAAGATTGATGATGATATTATTATCTGATGGTGCTATGCCGATGGCTTTAGAGCGGTCATAAACAGTATCGTTTTCAGGGTTTTCATCACCATTGTCAGCATAATAAGCATCTGGGTAATGGTGACTTCGAACCATCACCATATAGTCAGACACATTTTCATCAAGACCAGACATCAAAAAGCTGCCATCGCTTTCAACCCTGACATCACCGCCAGATTGATCAGAAAATGACCAGATATGCACCATAATTGCTGGCAATTTTATTGGCAAATCGCCCCCTTTTCTTTTTTGCATAGTGGAAAGTCGGACTTCACCTTGAATTGTTGCGCCCTGATCCAAAAGAAAATCAATATTTTGGGCATCATTATAAAGTATATTGACCCTATTGGCGGAATCCTGTGTAGACTGTTGGTCATAAAACTGCACTGGAAATCCTGGCGCATAGACCGAAACAAGATAATCATTTGCCGGAGTCAGTCCAGCAAATGTATAGCAGCCGGTGTAATCAGTGATTGTTTTTCGTTGCATGCGGGTTTTGGGGGAATGGGCACATACGACAACATGTTGCATGACAATTCCAAATACTGTCCGAACCTGTCCACTGATTGAAAAACCATCACTCAAGTAAAAGTCAATATCTGTTCTTCCAGTGGAAACCAATGTTGCCAGACTTTTATCAGCAATGTGGTCATAGGCCTGATACGGATAGTTGAAGTCATGAATGTCTATCAGATAGCCATCAGTTTGAGAAATTGATGGCAATACTTCAATGAGTCCTTGAATGGTAAAAGCGCCTGTTCGATCAGTCATGGCACTGTTACCGCGTTTTTTGACATGAGACCAGGCATTGACCCGGATATTCGGAAGGGGCTTGCCTTGTACGTTATAAACATGGCCGGAAATTTCAGCCCCTGAATCAAAAATAAGATCAATGTTTTCAAGATATGGATTTGATGGTGTAATCATGGTTGCAAAGTTATGAAGTAATGCGCTTGCGGTTGGAGGATCTTTGCTAATGGTTTGGGTGCTGTCAATAGTGTAGTACACGTGCATTTTCAGGTCTGGAAAATCGGCAGTAACAATATAATCATCAGAAGGAATAAGATAATTAATGGTATAGTTACCATTTTCATCAGTAATGGCAAATTTGTTGAACACATTTTTTGCAGAAAAAGCCATCACCATAACATTTTCAACACCAGTGGAGCCATCGTGAACACGCCCGCGAAAGCCAATATCATCGTAAGCTGCCAATTTAAAGTTAATTTGATTCAAATTATGGTCCACAGTATTGAGGAAATCCGCTTCATTCATAGTTGTTTTGTTGTTGTAGTATTGCCCGGCATATTTTGATTGGCGGATAGGCATGGCTTCTTTGGTTTTCCCCTCAATAGCGTTGGGGTCTTTATCATCACCTTCAGAAGGATTAATTGGATCATCACCAGTAATCGGGCCATCTCCATTAATCGGGCCATCTCCATTAATCGGGCCATCTCCAGTAATCGGGCCATCTCCAGTGATTGGGCCATCTCCAGTGATTGGTCCATCACCAGTGAGTGGGCCATCAGGCAGTATTCCATTAACAGGTAGGTTGGGTTTTTCATCAACCGGTTGATCATTGTTAGTGCCATCAGTACTGTCGGTGTGAGTGGCCACTTTTTTAAGCAAAGGCATGTCAGATGGGGGTTGGCATCGAATAATCAAATCATCCACCGGCGGTATATTGGTGAGTGTATAGGCCCCATTGGTATCACTGTCAGCAATACCAAGAATTATTTTAAACCGGGCACTCCATGCCTCAATAGAACATTCAGCAATACCTTCTTTGGTGTCAGCATCAATAACCTGTCCGCGCACATAACGTTCTTCAAAAAATTTGACCAAAATACTATGATTTTCTTTAATATCTCTAAAAACATACTTATTCATTGGCCCCATAGGTTTTTGATCCACAATAAGGTCTGCAATCATATAGCCTTTGTGTGCTTGAATACTAAACAATTGATTGCTATGTTCATCAACAATCATTTGTCCTGAAGGTTCAATGATTCCGCCTGTTTCAGCAACAGCCATGATTGCAAATTTTTGGGTGGGCGCAAACCCAACTTTTATTACATGATTGTCAGAGATATCCCAAAAAGTAAATTCATTCTGGGGTTTTATTTCAATATCATCTATCATTAATTTTTTGATAGTGTATCCTCGGTCTGGCGAAATTTTAAACTGTTGCCTGCTGTATTCAAAAACCTCTATGGGACCGGATGGCTGAATGGTTCCATTTTCACCAGCAATAGCTCTGATTGTATAGACTTTCTTCGCCTTGAATACTGCCTGGATGGCGTGATTTTCACTGACTTCTTTAAATACAAAAACAGACTTCGGGCTGGCCATTTGGCCATCAATAATGAGATATGCGATATCATAGCCTTCGTCTGGTGTTATTGTAAAAATTTTGCTTTTTCCGGCAATCACACTAACATTGCCATTGGGTCGGATAGTGCCACCATTTTCACTGGTGGATTTGATTGTAAATTGGTGGATATCAGCAAGACTGATTTGTGGTGAAAGGATGCTGATAAACAACAAAATATTTGTTATTAATACTGGCATAAAAACTCCATATTTTTATGTATTTCTTCATGTTCTGGCGTTGAATAATTTTTTATGGTTGTAATTTTTCCTGTTGCAGATTAATCTGCAATTGATTATTACAGTGAATGAATAATACATAAGAATATTGGGGCAAGATGTGTGCCAGTGCTTTGGTATGTCCGAACAATTTTCAACCATTGCCAAATGGTATATATGATATTGAATTTAAGGCCCAACATATTCACAATAAGTAAGCGGTCATAAGTTTTCGGGTAGAAAAAGTTCGTGCTACTGAAAATGTTCGACCGCCTGGCAAGATCTGTGCCAGCGTTTTTCTAATAAAAAAAGGGCTTCCTTCCACTTGTGTGTGTACAATATTTTTGATAATATAGACACAATAACTTGTTATTTTGTAATACAATGATCAGTTTCTGTCTCTAAGAGGTATGGCGTCCTTAAAAAAAGAAAAATCTTGAAAACAAAAAAGCCATTCATGCCATTGACTGCAAACAGGCATATGACAAATATGAATCATTGTGTAAAAAGAATTACTTTGCTACCTTCAATTTAAGGAACATTATGACAAATCCCTTATCGATTATTACCACGCATGTTAATTCAGATTTTGATGCCATTGCATCCATGCTGGCTGCACAAAAACTCTATCCTGATGCAAAAGTTGTTTTTCCAGGATGCTCTGAAAAGAATTCCAGAGACTTCTTAGTCAGTTCAATGGTATATTTATTTAATATGGGTTCAATGAAATCCATTGATCTTGGTAAGATTCAACGCCTGATTCTGGTAGACACACGTCAGTCCTCCCGAATCGGTCAATTTGCCGAAATACTGGATCGTCCTGATCTTGAAATTCATATCTACGACCATCATCCAATCACAGAAAATGATATCATTGGCACATACGAAAAAAGCCGCTTAACAGGCGCGACTGTCACAATACTGACTGAAATAATACAAACAAAAGGCATTGAACTGACTGAAGAGGAAGCCACTATATTATGCCTGGGTTTGTATGAAGATACTGGTTCTTTCAATTATTTGTCAACAACTCCTGAAGACCTGATGGCTGGTGCGTATCTTTTGTCAAAAGGTGCCAATTTAGATATTGTTTCCAGTATGTTATCCAGAGAGATTACTCCCCAGCAAGTCAGTTTATTGAATGATATGATTCATTCATTTGAAGTTCATCTTATCAATGGTATTGAAATTATGATAACAATGGTTTCAACTGAAGAATATGTGGGAGATTTTGCACAGATAGTACAAAAAATGATGAAAATGGAAAATCCCAATGCTCTGTTTGTTTTGGCAAGGATGGGTTCACGTATCTATTTAATTGGTCGAAGTAAAATATCTGAGGTGGATGTTGGGGCGGTGATTCGTTCATTTGGCGGGGGTGGCCATTCAACAGCAGCATCAGCCAGTATTAAAGATCAGGCACTTGTGCAGGTGAAACGAAAACTCATTGATATTTTAAATCTTAAAGTACACTCCCGGCAGGCCAGCGCGTTAATGTCATCGCCTGCATATACAATCTCAGAGAATTCAAGCATTGCAGAAGCCAAACAAGTATTGGATAAGTACAATATCAATGCCCTTGTTGTAACACGTGAGTCAGAGAATAAAGAAAAGCTTAAAGGTATTATTTCACGACAGGTGGTTGAAAAATCATTGCATCACCATTTAGAAGAAGTACCGGTTCATGAATACATGTCATCAGAATTTGAATATGTTCTATCCGATGCTGACCTCGCAACCATTCAGGAACGTTGGACCGGTAACAAGCAGCGATTATTGCCGGTAATTGAACAAGACCATGTGGTGGGTGTGATTACACGAACAGATTTGTTCAATGTCATGATCAATCAAACCGGCGTTTTGCCTGATCAAAGCCCTGAAAACTGGGAATCAAGCACTGTTCGCACGAGAAAAGTTTCCCATATTATTCAAGAACGTCTGTCCAAACGATTCCAGCATATATTAAAGGAAATTGGTAAAACTGGCGAACAACTCTCCTGTAATACTTATCTGGTGGGGGGGTTTGTGAGAGATTTGCTCCTGAACCGAAAAAATGAGGATATTGACATTGTTGTTGAAGGTGATGGCATCTACTTTGCCAGACAATATGCCAAGATCGCCCATGCTAGGATTCATGCCCATGAAAAATTTGGTACAGCTGTGGTTATTTTTCCAGATGGCTTTAAAGTCGATGTTGCCACTGCCAGAACCGAACATTATGCCTCACCAGCCGCAATGCCAACTGTTGAAAAAAGTTCAATTAAACTGGATTTGTATCGGCGTGATTTTACAATTAATACCCTGGTCATTCATCTGAATGGCGACCGCTTTGGTACATTAATCGATTTTTTCGGTGCCTATCAGGATATCAAAGAAAAAAACGTGCGCGTACTTCATAATTTAAGCCTGGTTGAGGATCCCAGTCGCGTGTTCCGGGCCATTCGTTTTGAGCAACGTTTTGGATTTCAAATTGGCAAACTCACAGATCACTTAATTAAAAATGCTGTGAGAATGAATTTTGTCAAGCAATTGGGGGGAAGACGCGTTTTTACTGAACTCAAGTTAATTCTTCAGGAAGAAGACCCGCTGCCGGCAATCAAAAGAATGCACGAATATGGCATTTTAAAAATGGTTCATGACCGCATTCAATGTAATCACAAAATGATCAAGCAGTTTACTACAATTAAAAAAGTACTCGCCTGGCATGAATTACTCTTTATTGAAGAAGCTTATGTTAAATGGGCAGTTTATTTTATGGCACTAATCCATGATGCCCCCCCTGGAGTTGTCCATCAAATATGTAGTTATCTGGATTTTTCCCAGCAGCACAGAGATTTGTTTTGTAAAGAAAAAAACAAGGCCTTGCGTTTGCTGCGTTCATTGGAGTCATCAAAGAAGCCAATCAAAAATAGTGAACTATACCATAATGTTAAATATTATAAAACTGAGTTATTGTTGTATATGATGGCATCTGCCAAAAGTGATGTTGTTATTCGTTCTCTTTCCAATTATCATTCCAGACTTAAATACACCAAAACACTCATTACTGGTAAAGATTTAAAAGAAATGGGGATTGCGCCCGGGCCATCTTTTAGTAAAATATTGGGCGCAGTACTCAATGCGCGACTGGATAATGTGGTTGAAACAAAAGAAGATGAATTGGATTTTGTTCAATCTTATATTCAGTCAAATTAATCGTGTTTTTCATTCAGTCCTGACTTCCATATTTTATTAAGGAATTCTCTGAAAATAACTTCCCCATTATTGATATTGTTCGTTTTGAGGTAATTGTACTGTAGAGACGTAGCATGCTACGTCTCTACACGACCTTATTTTTTTGAACGATCAAGAAAAATAAGTATTTTATTTTCAGAGCATTCCTAAGAATAAAAAATTGACAACCAACTAAAATTATACTAATTTAATATGTTTTTTATCAAATAAAAAGATTATCTGAGAAAGTTTTATTAATTGACAACAAGGAGTGAGAAATGTTTCCGATTTTTTT
>Ga0272440_1000904_pt1 | contig 24946 bp, 12 predicted proteins | sample SSMMMBAug17_FD_192440 | JGI IMG/M metagenome (GOLD analysis project Ga0272440, IMG submission 192440) | Marine sediment archaeal communities from Little Sippewissett salt marsh, Falmouth, MA, United States - SSM-MMB-Aug17 | ecosystem: Environmental > Aquatic > Marine > Wetlands > Sediment ...
TGCAGATTATTCAGCATTTCTTCATCTTTGATAGATTGAAGGATAGATGTTAAAGGTTGAGAAGCATTATTATATTTAATTTTTGTTGCTTCTATAACCATTTCTCTGGCTTTTTTGATAAGACCTTTTTTTATACCTTCTTTCATACCTTGTTCAATCCAAATATTACCGACAGTGTTCATAACATTACCTCCTTTTTCTCCAAATGCTTTGATATAATTGTTTTCAATATTTGATGTTAACCATTTCTTTCCACGCAATTGATGTGAACTTGAATACAACGTTACTGTTGCAATAAAATGTATTGTTGTTACTTCGTTCAGATGTTCAGCAAGTAATGACAGCATTGTTGAAAATATTTCATCAAATTGATCACTATTATAATGTTTCATAACAAGCATTGCAACACGAAGATAAACATTGCCTGTTATTTGATGATCTTTAAACGATGATAAGTCAATCAATTCAAAATCAAATTCAGGAACATAGTTTACAAAACTATCTGCACGACAATACACGGCAGATAAATTTTCATCAACATTCCAGTCTTTTTGACCATGATACTCATCAATTTTTCCATACTTCTTGATTCATTTTTTATGCCACTAAAGCTCCTTGTTTTTTAGGCTTCAGCAGCACGAATCTTTTCAAGTTTATGTTGAAATTCTGAGATATTGTTGCATAAAAACACTTCACGAAATAAATTATTCAGTATTTCTTCATCTTTGATAGATTGAAGGATAGATGTTAAAGGTTGAGAAGCATTATTATATTTAATTTTTGTTGCTTCTATAACCATTTCTCTGGCTTTTTTGATAAGACCTTCTTTTATACCTTGTTCAATCCAAATATTCCCGACAGTGTTCATAACATTACCTCCTTTTTCTCCAAATGCTTTGATATAATTGTTTTCAATATTTGATGTTAACCATTTCTTTCCACGCAATTGATGTGAACTTGAATACAACGTTACTGTTGCAATAAAATGTATTGTTGTTACTTCGTTCAGATGTTCAGCAAGTAATGACAGCATTGTTGAAAATATTTCATCAAATTGATCACTATTATAATGTTTCATAACAAGCATTGCAACACGAAGATAAACATTGCCTGTTATTTGATGATCTTTAAACGATGATAAGTCAATCAATTCAAAATCAAATTCAGGAACATAGTTTACAAAGCTATCTGCACTACAATACACGGCAGATAAATTCTCATCAACATTCCAGTCTTTTTGACCATGATACATAATTACAGGTAAAACAACAGTTATACACTCTTTTTCAATACCTGTATTTTCAGGAAGATCTTGTTCAAGATTGGCTTGTCGTTTTTTCTTTCTTTCAACACTTTGAATCTCTCTTTCGCGCTCACTGATTCGAACGATATACCCTAATAATTGAAATAACACCCACCTATCAACAAAACTTTTATGCTCAAATAGAATATAGATCAACAATTTTTTTCCATCTTTTCGTTTTACTTTAAATACCAGGTCTGATTGCGTTGCAGATAACAATATATCAACAAAAGATTCACGATCAAGCTCAAGCGTATTTAGATCAAGCTGTTTAACAAGCTTCTCAGGAAGATAATTGCAAATAAAGTCACGAGCAACATCATGACGAGAAAAAACTTTTTGAAAAAAATTCGCATGGGGATTTACAATCTTTTTTTCATCCATATCAATGTCCTTTCTTTTTCAGTTTAATCATTTTAATTGTAATTGAGTTACATAAGTCTACTTTTCATAACCTATTCTAATTTCATTAAAATAGCAAACTGTTTTTTGTAAAAAAGATTCTGATTCGCCTGCGCTCTTCGATGAATAATGGACTTGACTTTTTAGGATGAGAACTATATTAAAAACGCTGAAAACAAAACAATATCAAGCAAGATCGTATTTTTTTGTCGCTCACGATGCTGAGCGGAAAAAATTTTCAATAATCATAACAATGAATTAAGAGAGGATTATAATGATCAAATTAAACATGGCATACAAAAGATTGAACCCGGCATATCTATTTTCGGATATTGCGCAACGTATAAAAAAATATGAACAGAATCATCCTGAGGTTAAAGTAATCAAATTGGGCATTGGTGATGTTACAGAACCCTTACCAGAGGCCTGTATTAAGGCTTTACATAATGCAGTTGATGAAATGGCTTCAAAAGAAACATTTAAGGGGTATGGCCCAGAGCAGGGGTATTCGTTTTTGCGTGATGCTATTGCTGAAAATGATTATAAAAGCAGAGGCGCAAATGTCTCTGCAAATGAAATATTTGTAAGCGATGGGACTAAATGTGATATTGCAAATTTTCAGGAATTGTTTACAACTGATATTAAGGTTGCGGTCATGGATCCGGTTTATCCGGTTTATGTGGATACAAATGTGATGGCGGGTAGAACCGGTGTTTCAAATGATGGCAGGTTTAACGAAATTACATACCTTGAATGTACTCCAGAAAATAATTACATGGCAGACCTACCAAAATCTCCAGTCGATTTAATATATTTGTGCTATCCCAACAATCCAACCGGTCAAACCATTACTAAAAAGGAACTTGAACGATGGGTAAAATATGCAATAGATCATCAAGCGCTTATTCTTTATGATGCTGCATATGAGTCCTTTATTCAAGACCCAGAACTTCCTCGCAGTATTTATGAAATACCTGATGCCAAAAAAGTAGCAGTTGAATTTCGTAGTTTTTCTAAAAGTGCAGGCTTTACTGGACTCCGATGTGCTTATACTGTTGTTCCTGAAGAATGTCTGGCTTCACTCTCTGAGGCAGACTATACTTTGAGAGGTTTTTGGAATCGAAGACAGACAACAAAATTCAATGGTGTATCGTATCCTGTTCAATGTGCGGCAAATGCAGTTTATTCTGAGGATGGTCAGGGGCAGGTGAACGCATTGATTCAATATTACTTGAAAAACGCAAGTGTCATACGTGACGCATTTTCATCTATGGGATATCAGTGCACAGGTGGTGATAATTCCCCATACATCTGGATAAATGTAAAAACAGATTCCTGGAAATTCTTTGATGCACTTCTAAACACCACTGGTGTTGTTTGTACTCCGGGTATCGGATTTGGAAAATGTGGGGATACTTTTATTCGAATCAGCGCGTTTAATGAGTATGAAGCCGTGCTTGAAGCAATTGATCGTATTAAAAAATCATTTGACGCGGTGCTTGAAGAGATAAAAAGTGTGTAACCAAAATTGACAGTCGATTCGCTAATTCTCATTTAGAGACAAGACATGCCTTTCCTTATTTCCGAAAAATAAAAAATGATATGGCACATGTTTTGCGATTTTGCACACTGCTTTTACTAAAATTGGGGCATGTTCATATTCATAATTTTATGTAAATCTACCTGAGCCAATGGCTTTCAACACGTTGATTTACTTTTTATAAAGTCTGCATTGCCCTTTATGATCAAACAATTTTGTATTGAAACCAAATGGAGATACAATTATGTGTCGATTATTTGCATTGACAAGTGAGACCCCGCAATCGCCGATTGTCGCATTAGAGGCCCTGGATCTTATGAAAGAAGGCCATGATGGTTCTGGCGTTGGTTTATTTTTGACAGGGCTGGGGGGGCCATTTGAAGACATGAAAGATTGCCCTGTATTATCAGGTATTTTTACCGAAAGTGGATTGAGACGTCTTGATACATTCATGCTGGGCACAGGGTTTATGACCAAGCACAAACTTTCGATACGCGTTGCCAAACGAAAACCACCCTCCGGTGTGCCCAGGCGCGATATTTACTTGATTCGGGCATATGAATATCCTGAAGACTGGGATGATTATTCTGATGAACAAAAACAAGATCAATTGTTGTCTATTCAGTTAACATTGCGTGAAATGGGCCAGGAAAAAGAAGATATGATTATTTTCAGTTTTTGGCCTGATGTTGTGATGATTAAAGAAATTGGTGATCCCATGACAGTTGCGCATTATCTCAATCTTGATCGTGATGAATTGAAAGCCAGAGTTATCATGGCCCAGGGAAGACAAAACACCAATTATGCAATTAATCTCTATGCCTGCCATCCATTTTTTATTCAAGGAATTTCTACAATGACCAATGGTGAAAATACAGCATTTATACCCATCCGAGAATACCTTCAATCACGTGGATTTTTAGGTTATTTGGGCTATCAGTCAGATTCCGAAGTCTATACTCATATTTTGCATTATACGATTAAGAAACTGGGACTCCCTTTGGAAACATACAAGCATGTGATTACACCTTTGCAGGATGGAGGCATAAAGGATCATCCAGATGGCGCATTTTTAATGCATTTGAAAAATACATGTCGTTCTCTGATCATTGATGGTCCGAATTGTGTGATTGGATGTTTGCCAGATTACTCTTTGTTCATGGTTCAGGATCGAAAAAAATTACGCCCTGGTGTTGTGGGCGGTCAACCCGGTTATTATTGTTTTTCATCGGAAATCTGCGGTCTGGATGCTGCAGTTCCCAATCGTGATAAATCATTGGATTTTCAACCAATGCATCTGGATACGGCTATTGTCTATGCAGATCGTAAGGAGGTATCATTATGCCGTCAAACCGACCCATTACCCCGTGTACGCTAAGTCGCAAAGATCTTTACTGGCAGGTCCATTGGGATCAGAATCGGTGTACCATGTGTGGCTCCTGTACAGCCATATGTCCTGTACATGCAATTGAGTTGGGTGTGTTTCGTCATAGAAATGTTCGGGCAGCTGTGGGCGCTTTAGATGGTGCCAAAACAGATCTGTCCATATTTTATGGCATTCGGCAAAAGACTGACCCTGCTTATGCATGTGTTGGCTGTGGGATGTGCAGCATGGTATGCCCAAACGATGCAATCATTCCAAAGCGTTCTGATGAATCAGACAAGGCCATTTTTCATATCAATCAAGGCGGTCAGCCCAGGCGCAGAGGCGGAAGGCGTAATTCCACACACTCTTTTCTGGATCGAATTAAGTTTATGCGTATTTCTATGCTAACTGATCCTGCCCTGGATGCCGGACGCCATGAATTTGAACTTCGAACACTCCTCGGACGTGTGCTTCAACCAGAAGACAACATGAATCGTTTTTTCAATAAGGAATGGATTCCACCAGTACGTGAAATATATCCCTTAATGATTGGAGCCATGTCTTTTGGTGCCCTGTCTCCGACCATGTGGGAAGGCCTTCAGATGGGCGTTGCCTATTTGAATGAAGAACTAGGTATGCCTGTCAGAATTTGCACTGGCGAAGGCGGATGTCCCCCCCGACTCTTGCGATCACGTTTTTTAAAGTATGTTATTCTTCAGGTTGCCAGTGGATATTTTGGTTGGGATGAAATCATCCATGCCCTACCCCACATGAAAGAAGATCCCTGCGCCATAGAAATCAAATATGGTCAGGGTGCGAAACCGGGTGATGGGGGATTGCTCATGTGGTATAAAGTCAATAAGCTGATTGCCGCAATTCGGGGGGTGCCTGAACGTATTAGTTTGCCCAGTCCACCCACACATCAAACCATGTATTCAATTGAAGAATCAGTTGCAAAGATGATTCAATCCATGTCCATGGCATGGGGGTTTCGTGTGCCAGTTTATCCAAAAATATCAGCAAGTTCAACAGCACTGGCTGTACTGAACAACTTAACACGCAATCCCTATGCAGCAGGTCTTTCCATTGATGGTGAGGATGGCGGCACTGGCGCTGCGTATCATGTTTCCATGAATCACATGGGGCATCCCATTGCAAGTAATATTCGTGAATGCTATTTAAACCTGGTAAAGGTGGGACAACAAAATGAAATTCCATTAATCGCTGCCGGCGGCGTGGGAAAAAGTGGCAATCTTGCCGCAAATGCTGCTGCTCTTATTATGTTGGGCGCAAGTGTCGTTAGTATTGGAAAATATATCATGCAGGCTGCTGCCGGTTGTCTTGGTTCTGAATCGGATCGTTGCAATATTTGTAATATTGGTCAATGCCCAAAAGGCATCACCAGCCAGGATCCACGTCTTTATAGACGACTGGATGCTGAAAAGGTCGCAGAACGTGTTGTAGATGTTTATTTGAGCTTTGATACAGAGCTGAAAAAAATTGTAGCGCCTTTGGGTCGTTCAACATCATTACCCATCGGCATGTCTGATGCCCTGGGTATCGATGATTATCACGCTGCACAGGCATTACAAATCAAGTATGTTACATAGGATATCTCGTATAATTAGTTCCTCATTTTCTTGATCCAGATCTTAATCTTGTTCGAAATGGGGAACTTATTTTTCGAGAATTTCATAGCCAGTAACAGGAATGGTGATAAAATGAAAAACGAGCATAAGTTCAATTTATTTGGTTTTTTAATCTGGGGCAAACAAAAAAACAAGCGAATAGAATCCCGGGTTTTGGAAGAACGTATTCAAAGAAATGTGAAAGAAGGCCATCGACGTATAGAGGTGCGCGCATTTGGTCAACATGGCATTGGCGGACGATTATGGGTTGCAGGCGATGAACCATTGCAATTACGTATTACTGGCTCTTCTGGACAGCGTGTTGGCGCAATGGGCTTTCCCAACACAACCATTGAAGTGATGGGGCCTGCTTCAGATGATGTTGCATGGCTGAATGCTGGTGCAACAATCATTGTTCATGGAAATGCGGGCAATGGTGCATGTAATGCAATGGCTCAGGGGAAAGTCTATATTGCGGGAAATATTGGTTCACGCGGTATGACCATGACCAAGTTTAATCCGCGTTTTGATAATCCTGAACTTTGGGTACTGGGATCATGCGGCGATTATTTTGCAGAGTTCATGGCTGGCGGAACTGCTGTTGTCTGTGGTATTTCACCGCAAAATGCTGAGAATGTTCTTGGCTATCGACCATGTGTAGGAATGGTTGGCGGAAAAATATTCTTTAGGGGGCCACAGCAAGGATACAGTCAGGTAGATGCCCAATTAACCGCCATTTCTGATGAAGATTGGGAATGGTTGGTTGCAGGCCTAAAAAACTATCTGACAAGAATTAAACGAGAAGAACTTTTATCTCAAGTGACGATACGTGAAGAATGGCAGCTCATACAGGCACGATCTCCTTTTGAACGTAAGGCAATTTCACGCAGGTCTATGAAAGATTTTCATTCACAGGTATGGAATCAGGAGTTGGGTAAAGGGGGCATTGTTGGCGATTTAATGGAACTGGACATGACACCCATTCCATTACTTCCATCAGGATCACTTCGGCGATGGGTTCCGGTGTGGGAAAATCATAAATACGCTCCGCCCTGTCAGGCTTCATGTCCAACAGGTATTCCAGTCCATGACCGATGGCGTTTGATTCGTAATGGCCAAATTGATGAAGCCATTGACATGGCATTGGCTTACACGCCTTTTCCATCAACAGTGTGCGGTTATTTATGTCCCAATTTATGCATGCAAGGATGCACAAGAAATGATCATGGTATGCGTCCAGTTAATGTTAAAACCATTGGTAAAAAAAGCATTGAAGCTCATTTGCCCGATTTACCCGAGCTGACAGGAAAACGTGTGGCTGTTATTGGCGGTGGTGTCGCTGGGATTTCAATATCATGGCAGTTACGTCAGAATGGCTATGAGGCGATTATTTTTGATCGGAATAGTCAGTTGGGCGGCAAACTTCAATCTGTAATCCCAAATACGCGGATCCCCGCAGATATCCTGGATAAAGAGCTGGATCGTATTCGCAAGGTGCTTCCCCATGTACATCTTCAACAAGATTTATCAAAAGAAGAAACAGAAAAACTTACACAGGACTATGACATGGTTGTTGTTGCATCAGGGGCACAAACACCCAGAATTCCACCCATTTCAGGTAAAGAACATCTTATACCTGCTTTGGATTTTTTACGACAGGCCAAACAAGAAAGCATCAAAGTTGGGAAAAAAGTGGTAATTATTGGTGCGGGTAATGTGGGCTGTGATGTTGCAACCGAGGCATTTCGTCTGGGTGCGGAAAACGTTTTATTAATTGATATCCAGGAACCAGCATCATTTGGTGAAGAACGTAAAGCTGCTGAACATGCGGGGGCACGTTTTAAATGGCCCTGTTACACTGACAAGGTGACCGCTGAGGGTGTCTATTTAACCACAGGTGAATTACTCCCTGCCGATAGTGTTGTAATCAGTATTGGTGATGTACCTGATCTAAACTTTTTGCCTGAATCCATACAAACAGAAAGAGGCTTTATTGTCGTTGATGAAAACTATCAGACCACAGACGCCAATGTATTTGCCATTGGTGATGTTGTTCGTCCCGGCCTTTTAACCGATGCCATCGGAGCCGGACGTATTGCAGCCAAAGCCATTAGGGATATTTTTTCTGGAAAACGTCCAAAATATAAACGCCTTGAATCTTTTGATCGCTCACGTGTCAAAATGGCATATTATGATCCCCGAGTCATCGATTTTAACAATCCCAATGAATGCGCTGATGCCTGTGCATCCTGCGGCACATGTAAAGACTGTCAGATTTGTGTGGATCTATGCCCGCAACATGCGATTTCAAGACAGGTTTCAAATAATGCCAATGGTTTTGAAATGGTTGTTGATCCAGACCGGTGTATTGGATGTGGTTTTTGTGTGAATGGTTGTCCTTGTGGCATATGGACATTGATTGAAGCGGAAGCTGGTGCGCAATAATTAATTAAATGGGGAACTTATTATTCGAGTATTCCTAAGAAAGTTTTTTTATATGAAGTATTGATTTGACAAGCCATTTAAACTAAAAAACAGGAATATCATAATTTCCGCCATAAAACCGAAAAATGGCATTGATTTGATCATGATCCGAACAATACATATCACTTCGTTTTTTCACATACTTCAGAACGTTATTTGTAAACCCCCCAGTGGAAATTAGCCACATTTGAATTTCAGGGGGGTTGCGCCCATTTCTGACCCCCCGTGTGCATTCGATAAGCATGCTTGAATTGTACCTAAAATCACAAGCCGCTTGCTAACGCGCGCGGCTCTGTTCACAAACATATTTACGAATCAGAGCCACGCGCGTTAGCAAGTGGCTTGTGATTTTAGGTACAATTCAAGGGGCGCATTCCCAAAAAGTCGGAACATTTTTTATGTACAAATACCGATATCAAACCTATGTTCTATAGTGAAATCCATATGTTCTCCCTCGGACATAGGTTCATTTTTGGTTTTTGTCTGAGGGCAAACACAAGGTTTGCCCCTACAGTTCGCTCTTCACCAGCAATTCCCTAGAATGCTTGACATTTTTTTTAAAATGTGGCATCTGTGAAATTTACAAATTACTGTTTCTAATCAACGCCTAGATATGTATCCAAAGCAAAGGAAAATCGAATGAAAACCAGACGAAATATTTCTATCATGATGTGTCTTTGTATCAATCTTATTTTTCCCTATTCTATTTTTGCCTTACCGCAAAATGGATCAGTGGTTTCCGGTCGGGTGGACATGTCCACATCTGCCAGGCAAATGAATATCCATCAACATTCCCAGAAAGCAATAATGAATTGGCAATCGTTTAGTATTGAATCCGGTGAATTGGTGCGTTTTGTTCAACCTAATGTGAATGCCGCAATCCTGAATCGCGTGACAGGTTTAAGCCCTTCTTTAATCAATGGCATGATGCAGGCCAATGGCAATATTTTTTTAATTAACCCCAATGGCTTATTGATTGGAAAGTCGGGTTCAATTCAGACCCATGGCTTTATTGGCTCAACCTTAAATATCTCTAATACTGATTTTCTCAATAATTCTTTTACATTCACATTTCAGCCCGGTACATCACTTGGAAAAATAATGAATCGGGGCCTTATTGAATCCAGAAATGGGGGCTTTGTATCGTTACTTGCCCCTGAAATTGAAAATCATGGCACAATTATGGCCAATATGGGAAAAATCCATCTTGCTGCCGGAGAACACATTCAATTGTCTTTTGCTGAAAACGACCTTGTCAGTTTTGCCATTCAGCCAGAAGATATTCCATCATCAACAGATACACGCATTGAGAATTTTGGAAAAATTCAAGCCAATGGAGGTGAAGTTCTTATGTCTGCCAAAACTGCTGGCAACATGGTTCATTCAATTGTCAATAATGCTGGCATTATTGAAGCCACCGGTCTTGTCAATGAAAATGGCGTGGTTCGATTAACTGGAGCAGATGAAATTCACAATACTGGCAAAATAGATGTTTCTGGAGAACAAGGCGGACAAATAGATGTCAGCGCAAATACCATTGTTATTACAGAACAATCCGAGTTAAATGCATCTGGCATATCTCAGGGCGGAACGATTCGTATCGGTGGTGGACGTCATGGACAGGATGCTTCATTGCCCAATGCTCAAAATACATATGTTGGAAAAGATGCGCATATTCTGGCTGATGCCCAAGAGTCTGGTGATGGCGGCGAAATAATCCTTTGGAGTGATGAAAACACAATCTTTACCGGGGAGATATCGGCAAATGGTGGTACAAATGATGGACAGGGTGGTTTTGTTGAAGTTTCCGGGAAACAAAACCTTTTTTTTGATGGCAATGTTTCTACCAAAGCTACAAATGGATCCAATGGGATGCTTCTTTTAGACCCCAAAGAAATATACATTGTTGATGGCAACACCGATGACCTGAGTTCAGACTTTTCAGGGCAGGTAAATTTTACTGACATTCCTGAAGATTTAACCATTTCCGAAAAACGTCTTGAAAGCCTGAGTGCCAGTACCGATATCAGACTTCAAGCCAATCATCGAATTTCAATCATGGATCTCACAGATAATGAACTGACACTGGACCAAACAGGTAACGTGTCCTTTATCAGCGGCGCAGGTGGATTTATAATGGAGCCAACAGATTCCATTAATCTTGCGGGCGGGGGCAATCTTTTGATTGATGCATTTGGATCTGAAAATGATGCATATCCGGCAACTGATGGCCCTGTCAGCCTGGGTACGATTCGAACAGTTGGTATTGGCAGTGTGACAATTCAAGGAACCTCAATTCATCTTTCCGGTCCGATCATTGCGGGTGGCACAGTGACCATAAACAATCGGGAAGATTTAAGTATTAAAAGAGACATTGAAACCGGTGGTGATTTTCTTCAAAAAGGACCGCGACCTGCGTATTTGTGGGGTGATATTACTGCCACAGGTGAAATATCTTTTACACACGACATTTCTTTAAAAAGAAATACCATTCAATTGACATCCAGAGATGGCAGTATTCTTCTTATGAACAGCAAAATTGTTGAAGGGATACAAGATTGCGAATTGATCCTTCAGGCTGAAAGTGTTATATCTCTCAATGATATTGATATCACCACCCTTTCTTTTGCCAACATGCCTGGTGGATTGATTTTGAATGGCGATATTAAAATTGAATCTGCATTTGATACAACACCTGTTAAGGGTATTATTTCTGTTGATGAATTGGCCAGCGTTTACACCGATGATATGCCGGTCATATTTAATACCGCAGTGACCTTGAAAGAACGTTTGACCATACATACCGGTCTACAATCAGGCGATATTTCATTTCTGGATACCATTGATGGCGCGTATATGCTGGATCTGACAGCCGGTACAGGAAATATTCAGTTTCAAAAAGATGTTGGAAGCAAAGACATGATCAATGGTCTTTATATTCGTTCCGCTCAAAATGTTCAGATTATGGATAATCTTGTATCTGATGGCATTGTTGATCTGAATTACGCAGGGTTGTTGTCTCAAGGCGGTGCAATTCGTACAACTGGCGATAATATTGTTCTTCATGGAAATGTGCAACTCACAGACAACAGTGCATACGACACAGGCATTGAAGGCGGTGATCTTCAAATTATGGGAAACCTTGATGGCACCCAATCCCTTGAAGAAAACCTTGATATTGTAACTGGCACAGGAAACATTACTATTGAAGGTTCAGTCGGAACAGCCAGTATTCCTGGCGATGTTCATATTTCAAGTGCGCACAGTTTAACAGTTGATGGCACTTTTCAGGCCAATAGCCTGTTACATCCGGCAGGTACTGGCAATATTCATTTTAAGGATGATTTAACCACATATGAAGGCGGCATTCATCTTCATGGCCTGACACTTGAGTTGAATGGCATATTAAACAGTAATAAAAGCCCTGTTTTATTGGCTGCGAATGCCTTTAATATCGATAATGAAGTGCAAGCCTTGGATGCTTCAGTTACCCTGTACGCCCATTCACCAGAAACAACCATCGGCCTGGCTGATACAAGCCGGGATATTAACTTTACAAATAACGATCTTTACAACCTCAAAACCAGCCAGATTATTATTGGACATGTGGACAATACCGGTGGGATCACAATTGCTAAGGATGATACAATTTCCCAAAACAAAAACCTTCAGTTCATATCAACCGGCCCCATTTCAATTCGCGGTAATATTGTGACTGGAAACAATGCCCAGGTCATTGTTACAAATTATAACAATTTATATGTGGCGCCCGGTGCCAATCTTACCCTTGATGGCGGATGGCTTCAAAATGGTGATGGTCCGGTTCAAATTGGGGGCGCGATTACAACAACAGACGATCTCATCCAATTTGATGGTCCGATCAGTCTGATGGGCAATTTGTCCCTTGAAACAGGTACTGGCGCTGGAGATATCATTTTTTATGATAAAATTGATGGCAATTATTATTTATCTGCAAACAGCGGTACAGGAAAAATCATGTTTGCAGATCAGGTGGGTGCGGAAATACCCATTTATGGCCTGACCTTAAAATCCAGTTCAGATATTGAAATTGGCAGCCAATTTCATGCAGGCAGTATGATTGTTACCAATAATGGAGTGCTTCGACTGACAACTGGCGCAGATATTCAGTTAAACAACGCATTTCTACAACAGGGAATTGGGCCTGTTGAGCTGGCAGGTAAAATTACGACAAAAAATGAAAATATTACATTCACTCAGCCTGTCACTCTGATCAACAAGGCAGAATTAAATACTGACAGCGGACCTGGAAATATTCTGTTTCAAAATACACTTGATGGCGATCACCTGTTGACTATGAATGCGGGTACCGGTGATATTAAATGCATGGAAACAATTGGGGCCAACAATCCAATCGCAGGACTTCGCATTAAATCGGCTCAGAATGTTTCATTTTTAAAATCTGTTGTGGCTGGAGAGGAAAGTATTGATATTACAGCCGAAATTATTGATCTCACTTCACCGCTGACCACACTAAATGGAGGATTGCTCGCTTTTGAGAATACAGGTTTACTGACAATTTCGGAACAGGCAGTACTCACATTAGATGGGCCTTTTTTCCAAAGAAGTACCGGGCCTGTTCAATTATCTACAGACATCGTTACAACTGGTGATGAAATCAATATCAAAGGCCCTTTGACCCTGACCAAAGATATTCGCTTTGATACCCATTCGGAAAGTGGGGACATTCTTTTTTCAAACACGATTACTGGAAACCATTTAATTACAATGCGGAGTGGTTCGGGTAATATACTGTTTGATCAGGCAGTTACCGCCGATGGACTTTTTGTTGAATCAGCCAATATATTGACAATTAATGGTGAAGTGCAGCTAAATACATCTGGCCTTGTTGCCCATTCAACAATTGTAGAAATTAATAATGATATTCTCACAAGTAACGATAGTTCTGTACAATTTTTTTCTGATGGTGACTTTAAGCTGACATCAGGCGCAACATTAACCATTGATGGTTCCTTTTCGCAAACAGGTGATGCCAATGTCAATCTGGCAGGAAATATCCAAACCAACAATCAATCCATTTCAATTGATGGCAATGTCACCTTAGCGGGTCAATCCATTATCACAAGTGGAGACAATGGGGGAGATATTATTTTTAAAGGGGATATTGATGGTGCAAAGGATGCAATTCATAGCCTTTCAATAAATGCCGGACAGGGAAATGTTACCTTAAATGGGAATTTGGGTAGAAATGATTTATTTAATCTCAATATTTTGTCCGCTCAAAATGTGTCTATGAATGAACCCGCACGCTTAAACGCTTTTATTCAGGAAAATGGAACAGGCCTGACACATATTAAAGAAACATTGTATCTTGGAGAAGGTGGCTTTTCTTTTAAGGGAACAGATCTCAGTCTTGAAAAAAATGTGAGCTGCAATACCTCAATTGCGGGTATTGGTATGCAGATCAATCAAACCGGTCAACTCAATATCAAAAGTGGGGCCAAAATTACACTCACCGGCGCTTTCCTTCAAAATGGCGAAGGTGTCGTTTCATTGGGCGGACATATAGAAACAAGTTCTGCACCCATTGAAATAAATAGTCCCATTGTATTAATTGACAATGCGATCATACAGTCAAAAGAGAGCGGCAATGTTACAATACAGAAAACTGTGGATGGTTCCTACCAGCTTGATCTTTCTGCCGGTACAGGTGATCTTGTAATGTTGGCTCCCATTGGCAATCAATTCGCACTTCTTGGTTTGTCAGTAGAAAATGCCAATAATATCCAGTCAGACATGTCGATTATTACAAAAAACAATGGTATTCAGCTTAAAGGCAACCAGATCAATGCATCAGGAAACTGGTTCACTGACAAAGGGGCAATTACAATTGATGGGAATATCACCTCTCAAGGAGATTGGCAAACAGGCGGCGGTGACATTTCAATTCATGGTAATACGCAATCTACTGGAAACTGGATCACTACTGGCGGCAATATTACTGTTGCGGGCACGATTCAAACTTCTGGAGATTGGCAAACAGGCGGCGGTAATATTGCAGTCAATGGCAATACAACTCTGGCTGATAACGTTCTCTGGCAAACCAGTAATGGCAGCATAGAAATTGATGGTACAATTAATGGCACAGAAGTTTACAAACAGGATATAACCATAGATTCAGGATCTGGAGATATAATTTTGCATCAAGCACTTGGAGATCAAGCACCTCTCAAAGATGTGGATATTCAATCGGCCTCAAATGTCGACATTGAATCTGATGTTTATGCGGATCGTTTTAATCAGATATCAACCAATGGTCAAACCCATTCAAGCGGTGCGATTATGACACACACTGGCGGCATACACATACAAAATAAACAAATTGTTCTTGATGGCAATCTCAACAGTAATGGCAACAATATGGTTCTTATTGCAGATCAGATGACCTTGCCATCAATAATAAAAGCCACAAATGCCAGTGTCACCCTGATGCCGCTATCCAAAGATGCCTCAATTGGCATTGAAAATCCAGATCAAACCCTTGTTTTTACAGATACTGCCCTTGATGGTATTGATACTGCGCATCTGATTTTTGGTGATGCGACCTTTAATGGCCCAATTTTCTTAGGAAAAAATAGTGCATCTGTCATAGGGCAACAAAAGGATCTTTCATTCATTACAAATGGAAATATCAGTGTTTTTGGTTCCATATCTACTGAATATCAAAATAATCTGACACTGGATCATGGACAGCTCCTGGATGTCAATGCCAGTTTTACATTAAATGGCGATTTTATTGAAAAAGGAAATGGTACAGTCAAATGGTCGGGAACGATTCTTGGTACCGGGGATATTACTTTCAATCAAGGCATTACATTAACCGGCGATACAATCTGGCAGACAAGTGATGGCAATTTGAATGTGCAAAACGTTATTGATGGGCCTTTCAAATTAAATGTGAATACAGGCAGTGGTTCATCTGTATTTTCCCAGGCAATTGGTAAAAAAAATCCCCTGACATCATTTGAAATCATTACCCAATCATTGGATATTCATGAAATACATGCAAGTTCACAGGGAATAAATATCGCTGCACAAACCATTGGGTTGCTTGATAATATCAGTACGTTGCAAGGCCCGGTTTTGTTCGATGGTGATATCCATATCCTGTCCGACCTTCAGATCAATACTGCCGGGGGCAATATTATTTTTAATGGCCAATTGAGCAACCCTCAAAATCTTAATCAGATCACAATTGCCACATCAGATGGTACAATTTCATGCCAGTCTATTCATCTGGATGCTGTTGTTTTTGAATCAGGCGGAAATCTCATTTTGAATGATCATGTGACTGTCAATCAGGGATGGGATACATCACAACTGGCAGATATCCAATTAAACAACGATATTCTCATTCAAACAAACAATACTGATATTCAAATGACCCATTCCATTGATGGCCATCATGCCCTTGAATTGGATACAGGTTCTGAAAATATTGGTAATATTTATATTTCGGGCAATATGGGAAAAACTGAGGCATTAAAATCATTGTCCATTCAAAATGCAGCCGCCTGCTACATTGATGGTCAAATTATTACCGCCAATGGGGATGTTTCTTTTAAACCTTCGGTAATGCTCACCAATGATTTATCAGTTCATACCGGCACGGGTATTGGAAATGTTCACTTTTCTGATAAAATTTACAGTACAGAGGGGCAATCTCATAATCTCAATATCATGAGCGGTGGCGGAGATATTTATTTTATGCGGGATGTTGGCCCAAATACCCCCCTGGGAACACTTTCAATTGAAAAAACAAGAAATGTTTTTGTTGAAAGCAGTGTCAATGCACAGGATATTTTTATCACCCCTTCTCAACAATTATATCTGGGGGGTTTTATGACTGCAAACAATGGTAATATTACAATTAATGGCAATATACAAAGTACACAAAATCAGTTGGTCTTGCGAACCTTACAAGGCAATATTACCATCGCTGGTAAAATTACCGATCCTGATAACACCCATACCCTGACCCTTGATGCCAATACAGGAAAAATAGATATTAATGATGTTTCATTGGGCGAATTAAAAATATCCGCCGCTGATCAGGGCTTGATGTTAAGCGGGGAAATTGAAATCAATGACCAATTTGATACAAGAAATATTGCAGGCCCGATTGTTTTAACCAATCATACGACCATAAGTACCCGAAATAAAGGTGATATCACATTGATTCCATCAGTGAATGGCCCATATAACCTCATACTCAATACCAATAATGGCACTGTTTATATGAATAAACCCATTGGGCAAGCGTATAAAGTGAAGTCGTTCATTATTTCTTCAGCAGAAAATGTGATGCTGGGGGACAATATTTATACAACGACCGGGCAAATAAATATTGGGGGAAAGGTCACCTTATTGAAAGATAATATTATCCTGGATTCAGTTGTAGGTGATATTGTTTTAAATGGCAAAGTCACAGATGCTGACAATGATTTCCAGCTAAATATTGATGCATCGGCGGGAAATATTTATCTGAGTGACCTTGACCTTTTCGCCATAGATCTGCAAGCTTCAAACAATGGCCTTTATCTGAATGGCGATATTATGCTTAAAAATCAATTTGATACTTCAAACATTGAAGGTTCCATTACGATTCAATCGCCATTATCTATTGAAACGCAATCCCATGATGTTGTTTTCAATAAAGATGTTTTGTTAAAGGGTGATCTTAACATCAATACTGGAAGTGAAGGCGGCAATATTATTTTTAATGGTGCGGTCAATGGTGCTTCTGGTCTGGTGGTGTCATCTGGAATCGCTGATATTGAATTTAATGATACCATTGGAAATACAGAACCTGTTGCAAACATATCGGTTATATCTGGCAAAGATCTCTCCATAAAAAAAGGGATTCATTCTCGCGGCAATATTCATCTGGACAATAGCGGCGTCATTCACCTGGATGGAGACCTTCAAACAATGGGTGAAGGGGCTGATATTATTGTCACGAATGCAGATATCAAAATGACTGGAGATAGAAGCATTGCCACAAACAATGGCAACATTGTGCTTGATAAATTAACCCCTTCAGTAAACGAAACGCAAAATTTGAATATTTATGCAGGGGAAGGTGATATCTCCATAGATCAGGCTTTGGGTGAACCGAGGCTGGCTTTTAAAACAATAGATATCATTGGATCAAAAGATTTTCATCTGATGGGCGCTGAGGCAACTGTTTATGCCCAATCCTTTAAAATTGTCAGTACAGGCGATGTTCGTCTGGATGCTCAAATTAAATTAAGCGCAGATTTAAATTTAAATGTCAGTATGTTTCAAATCAATGCCAATATAGAAACATCGGGAGATATCCAAATTGCCAATAAAGAAAAATCTGCCATTTCTGCTGATATTCAATCTGCGGGTCACGTCACCTTTAATGGTTCTGGAACAATTGCGTTGGATGGCGATATTGAAGCGGCAAAAGATATTAAAATTGATCAGGCAATGTTATCATTGAGTGACAGTCATGACATACAGTCTCAAACCGGAGCAATCACCTTGTATGGACTTTCTACAGAAAATCCAGGCAATCATACATTGAGACTGTCCGCTGCCTCAGATATTGACTTTTATGGACCAGTCGGTCGCCCTGATCAAATAATTGGAGGAATCCAAATTACGAATGCAGAAAATGTAAATTTCTTCAATACAGATGGTAAAATGTATGCCAATGGATTAAGTATTCAATCAGTTGCCAATCAGACAACCTTTGACAGAGAGCTATCCATTTCAGGGGATTTGGAGATTACAACCCACGCATTGACCATTCTAGATCCTGTTGAAACCACCGGTAATATTGATATACAGACAACAGGACAAGCCACATTGGCATCAACAGTACAATCTGATGGAACAATTGATTGGGATCAGGCCGACGACCTGTTCATCAATCAAAAAATCAGTGCTGGAGGATCAATTACGTTTTCAGGCGCAGGGAATATTCTTTTGGATGCAGATATTTCAATTACTGACATTGGTGCGGTATTATCAATAGACACTGCAAAATTAACAGTCAAAGGAGATCACCAGTTATCAACAATTAATGGTGATATTCTACTTAATTCCATTGATACTGATACACCTGATCAAAACATTCTGTCCATTTCATCAGGCAATGGCAATATTGAAATCCTAAACAATGTAGGCTCAGATACCAGACGAATGGGCGGATTGGTCATCACAGATGCCAATGAAGTTTCATTTAGCGGCGATAATGCCTCAATGAATCTCAACAAGTTAAGCATTCATAACAAGGATATTCTGACCATAAAAAGTGATATTCTGACAATTGGCGATTTAACATTCAGTGGAGCCGGCAATATTCTCCTGAGTGCAGACCTGGAAACAACAGGGGCCAACTCCAATATTTCCATTTTTCACTCTACTGTTGAACTCATGTCAGATTGTGCAATTATCAGCCATCATGGTGATATTCAACTGGCTGACATTGTATCTCAAACCAATGATAATGCAAAACTTCAACTTGATGCCAATAACAACGACATTTATTTAAATGGCACGACCGGCAAAACAGGAAAAACGCTTTCAGGCCTGGATATTGTTCAGGCCGATCATGTATATGTGAATGGTGATGTCCATATCAGCGGTGATATCAATATTCATTCCCGATTGTTAACAGTTGACAAATCGATTGAAACTGTGGATCAGGGGGAAATAACAATGAACATCTCAGAAAAGGCAGAAATTCATGACAGTGTAACCTCACAAGGTAAATTTTTGTTTTCAGAAGATAGCAATCTGATCCTCAATTCTACAATAGAAACAACTGGCAATGCGGCATCCATAAAGATTAATTCCCCAATGTTGCTGACAGGCAATAGCCAAATTAACTCACATGGCGGCAATGTAACATTGTCAGGGATATCATCAGAATCAAAAGAATCTATGCTGAGCGTATCATCGGAGCAGGGGAATATTGTTTTCAGTGGCCCCATAGGCGATACCAATCAATCGCTTTCCGAAATTCGGATTGCTTCAGCAAAAAATATTACATTTGAATCCAGTGCCAATGCCATCTATACAGATCAACTGACAATTCAAAATACCAGCGGTCATACCAAAATTGATGCACCCTTGTATGTCAATGCAGACGTATTTCTCAGCAGTGCCGAATTGACAGTTAATGCAGACATCCATTTTCAATCCAATGCCAATCTAAAAATTGATACAACCGGCCGAACCATTTTAAATGCAGATATTACAGTTCCAGGCAATATCTTATTTGATGGCACAGGTGATATTCAGCTATCAGCCAATCTCGAAACATCGATCAATAATGCCTGGATTAAAATTCCAGATGCCGCACTCATTGTCGATGGCAATCGCACTCTGACAACACAGGCAGGAGATATTGATCTCAGGCATATCAAAGGAGACCAGATTACCTTATTACCGAATGGCGGTAATATTTATGTCAGCGGCACAGCAGGCAGTTCCGATGCTCCCATCAAGGGGTTGAATATTGAAAATGCAGGCAATATTGATTTCATTGGCAATGATGCAAAAATATACGCGTCTGAAAACCTGAACATTGAAGGATCAGGAAAAGCAACCTTTGAGGGTGACATTGTTGCTGAACAAGAAATGCGTATCAATGTCAACGCCTTGACTATCAGCAGTCAGCTCAATGTATCCCGAGATATATCTATTGATATTCTTGATGATATAACAATAATGGGCCTGAATACAAATAATAAAGGGGATATTTCATTGGTATCCCAAACCGGAAATATTCAACTGGGTACAATCAATGCGGGTCAGAGCGGAAGTATTCAATTGAAAGCTTTAAAAAATATTGATGGCGGTACGCTCATTGCAGATAATATCAGCGTACATGCTGCCACAATCGGAACAAAAAGTCCGCCTGTTTTAGATACCGACAATTTCACAGCTACCCTTACTGTTACAGACAGTCCCTTTGTCGGACATATCAAAATGGCAGATTCAGGCGCATCATTGCCAAAAAATATTCAAATTAATTATCTGGGCGATGGCTTAATGGTTTTTCTTGTTGAAGACATGTCAATGTATGGTTTGGAGGCAAAAGATCGCGCTTTTTATCCTTATCCGGTTCTACAATATGAACAACATCATTTAATGAAGGAATCATACCTGGCAAATCGCCCTGAATTTTTTATGTTACCGCCATTAAATGTGGATATTTCAATTGAGGATGATGAAGAAATTGAATTTTTGCAAATGGATTGATTATATTTAGGAAAACTCGAAAAATAAGTTCCCCATTTACGTATGTGCCAGCCCGATGTAGGGGCGAACCTACACGTTTTTGGCACATAAGTAAATGAGCATCTTATTTTCCGAGCATTTCTTACAATGAATAACTAAACAAAATTGTAATAATATTTAATTGAGCGTCCACATCACTTGCAATATCAGATAAGCCATAATGATATCTTATTTGCGCAGCGTATTCATCAAAAGCAATTCCAGTTCCTAATATAAGGCCATAGTCAAAAGCCTCTAATTCATCACCAATGCTTTCAGTAACAGAAGCGCTTTCAGTATTTCCTGAGTTGAGATCTGTTCGAGTTGCCCTTCCCTCATAATCGACAGACTCTGACAGCTTAAGACTTAAGTATGGGCCAGCAAGAACAAAATAACTAAGATTATTCTTAATTGGAAAATCTAATCTTCCAAGAAGCGGCATCTCAAAATTTATTGTTTGACCATCAACTTCTTCTTTTAATGTATAGTAATAGCTACCATCAGAACCCGCCTGGTTCATTTCATCTGAAGCCGCTCTCATTGTTAAATAAAATTCTGGCTGAAATGAGAAATTTTCATTAATTCTTTTCTTAACAAAACCACCTATAGTCAAGCCAACGCCAGAGCTTGCATCTTCAATATCGTCCCCTTTTAAATCTGTCATATTGATACCAATTGAGAGACCTGCGGTTGTATCATCATCAAAGGCATAAGCAGTTGTATGAATTGTTATAAAAAACATAAGAGATAAAATCACATAAAATACATTTTTGTGTTTCATAATTACTCCTTTAAAATTTTTAGTTAAACAAATAAATTTGTATAACAATTAAATAAGATAATGTAAAGATAAATAAACAATTATTTAAAGATTGTCAAAAGAAAATTAAGGCAGGTTGAAAGTTTTCGGGATGAAGATATGACAAGTTTGACATTTCAGGGTATGGCGTCAGTAAGAAATTTTGTACCATTCATGTCAGCTAACAAACTGCTTATTTACGACCTTACGCAATTTTATTAAAATTGTCTGGCTGTGCCTTTTGGGATGGCTGTCACAAATTTTGCAGTTAGTAATTTCACTAATACTTAATTGATAGTGGGCATGTTTAACAATTTAAGTATTTCAGGTTTGCTCCAATTGATTATTTTTTTGAATATTGGTCACAATCGGTAATTGACTAAGGGTACTGAGGAAATAGGGAGAACCGAAATAATCAGGAAGGGTGGTTAGCAATCTTAGTGGATCATAGTACCGATGGTCATGTAAATGCATTTAAGTTAAGCACAAGTGTGCAATAATCTCATGCCTTTCTGCAAAGCTTGCTTTAGCGTTAAGGGTTGGAACAAAAGTCCCATGACATTATGCTTATGCTCTTGATCGAGAAGGTGGGGAAGTGGTGTCCAAACGACCCACTGTAGGGAAGGAGAAGCCGGACATACCGTTCTGCTTGCTGAGGGAAATACTAAACACAGAGTTAGATTAACTATGTACCAATATTGTAAACAGAGAGTGTAAAGGTAATCGCTATGATTATCTGAAGGGCAGCTTAGGTATGTGGTGTTGCTCTAATAAGGCAACATCTCACTTCATGCAAGGAGATAATCTAAACATGAGGTACCGAGGAACCGGATGAGCGAATTGTTCACGTCCGGATCTGTGGGGAGGTTGGGGAGCAATCCCCGACTTTACCCGGACATTGTATTTCATTCTTGACCAAACACGAAATTGTGTATTTATATGTAACATTTTGGTAATTTGGATTGTTTAGGGCACAAAGACGAAAATTCGTGCAGCCCTTGATAATTCTCGGTAAATTTACTTTTCCATAAGAGTTAGCCCTTGATAATTCTCGGTAAATTTACTTTTCCATAAGAGTTATGCACATATAATTATGATAAGCGATCTATTCAAGAAAAAAACACTAAGAATAATTGCGGTAGCCCGCGATTTAGTCCAATAGTATTTTATGCGTCATTTCGCTACCAAATATTACGATCTCGAATTTATGGCATGATTTGGTTTAAAAATGATTTCGTTTTAAAGTATGGCGAAATGACGCATAAAATAAATCACATTGTATTTCATTCTCGACCAATGTAATGTAATAAAATAAGTTTATTTTCATGAATGGAAATAAACTTATTTCATAATCAACAACTAAAAATATAGATGAACTGTAACAATTATTTTTGTTTAATAATTGAGGAGTATAAAAATGGACTTTTATGAAAAAAGCCATGAGACTGACATAAAAAAACTAAACCAATTAATTAAGCAAGCAGGGAATGAAGCACGTAATATAAAAAAAAATGTATTATCAGCGCATTACAAAAAGATTCAAGCGGCTGTTAAGGAAGGGATAGTCCGCCGCCAACCAAGAGATTGATAAATAAAATGAAACCAAAACTCATTATCGTTGCTGGACCTAATGGCTCTGGAAAAACAACAATTACAGAAAAATTATTGAGGCATGAATGGATGGGAAGTTGTGAATACATTAATCCTGATAACATAGCACTGAATAATTTTGGAGATTGGAATTCAACAGATTCCATCATAAAAGCAGCAAATTACTCTCAGAAAATTCGTGAAAATTGTTTATCTAAAAATGAAAGCATGGCTTTTGAAACAGTGTTTTCATCAGAAGAGAAGGTTAGCTTTGTTAAGCGGGCTAAATCAGCTGGTTATTTTATCAGATTTTTTTTTATATGCACTGAAGATCCATCTATAAATGCTCAACGTGTTGCATTACGTGTTATGAATGGGGGGCATGATGTTCCTATTTCAAAAATAATAAGTCGATATTATCGCTCAATAACAAATTGTTCTGAAATTTCAACATTAGTAGACCGATCATATTTCTACGATAACTCTGAAAATGAGGCTGATCCTGTTTTATTGTTTAGAATTGCCGACGGAAAAGTTGTCAAAACATATAACAATACAATATCTTTATGGGCAAAAAATATATTTGATACGCTTGTATAATAAAAATCAAAAAGGTTTAATGCTGAAACTCATATTTACATGATTATTAGTGCCTTACAGTTTATCTTGTTCGAAGAAAAGAAGAAGTTGATAAAACTTAAATAAAATTGTTGTTTTAATGTAAAAGTTGACACTAAGGAAAACTCGAAAAATAAGTTCCCCATTTACTTATGTGCATGTATCGGAAAACAAAATCCTGCTTTATATTGGTACAAGTGCGATTTCGCTTGCTAACGCGCGCGGCTCTTAAGAGTTCGGCAGCTTTTAATCTGAGCCGCGCGCGTTAGCAAGCGGGACTGTACTTGAAGCAAATATCAAACAGGCTTTCCGAAGACGCACAAAAGTTAGGCTAATCTAAAATTTGCCCGAAGGGCACTATGTTCCAAGAATGTGTAGGGGCGAACCTTGTGTTCGCCCATCGTACATAGGAACGAATACGTTATTCGTTCGAGGGCGAACACAAGGTTCGCCCCTACATCGGGCTGGCAAATAAGAAAATGAGGAACTTATTTTTTGAGAGTTCCTAAATAAAATTATCCCAACTTTTTAAATTTTTTTAATTATGTATATTTTGTGTGTATGTGAGTTTATATCATGAATGTTTTTGTCTTTGGTTAGTGCTCTAAGTATTTGGTATTTATCACGTTTAGCAAAATATGTACCAGCAACAAAGCTGGATATTAGCGATTCTATTAATAATTGTTTATATATAGACAGTCGCAGGGCTGTCACAAATTTTGCAGTTAGCTGGGACATTTTTCAACATAAATCAAAAGGTCAGTGCTAACATAGGCTGTCGCTCTTTGAAAATTGAGAAACATCAACGTTTCTTTGTTATAAACAATGAATTACCTTGTTTGTTTTCAAATTTTTGTATATTATACATAATTATGAAAAGTAGTGAAATAATAAAAAG
>Ga0272440_1000905_pt1 | contig 24931 bp, 7 predicted proteins | sample SSMMMBAug17_FD_192440 | JGI IMG/M metagenome (GOLD analysis project Ga0272440, IMG submission 192440) | Marine sediment archaeal communities from Little Sippewissett salt marsh, Falmouth, MA, United States - SSM-MMB-Aug17 | ecosystem: Environmental > Aquatic > Marine > Wetlands > Sediment ...
GACATTATAAGTCCCTTTAGGGACGACACATAAATAGCCTGGAGCTTCAGCTCCAGGCGGGCGAGCTTTGAAAGGCGGATGAACATTTTACTTTTATCTACCCGAAAACTTATGATCGCTTACTTAATCTATCATTTTAATCAGACGAATCACAGTTCAGACTATAAGGCCGAATATTAAATTACAAGCACGAGCAAAATACAGGCAGTAGTATTTCTTAATCATAGTCCATCATGATAATCAGACGAATCACAGTTCAGACAATAAAGGTTGTGGAATAAATAAGACATCAGTCAATTATTGAATGAGCCTGATATAAAAAAATTACAGACTTTTTTTACAATAAAAAAAATGGAGAATTTTGATGAAGCAAACTACAAAAAAAACAATATGCCTGACACTCGCTATCCTTGTTGTTTCTCTTTATGCCCTGGCAGGCCCAATACCAGATACAGGCATCACAAAATGCTATAACAATACCGAAGAAATCCCCTGCCCTCAACCAGGTGAACCTTTTTATGGGCAAGATGGAAACTACATCATCAATCCACCTTCTTACACCAATCTGGATGCTCATGGAAATGATCTACCTGATTCAGCCACTGAATGGGTAATGGTTCGGGATAATGTGACTGGTTTGATATGGGAGGTTAAGACGGATGATGGGACTGTTCATGATAAAGATAACGTATATTCCTGGTATAACAGTAATGATGTGACAAAAGAAGGTGGTTTAGGTACTTCCGGAGATGGAACAGATATGGAAGATTTTATTCGCGCATTAAATGAATCAAGTTTTGGAGAGTATTCCGATTGGCAGCTTCCAACAATTAAGGAATTATTATACCTTCCGAATCTTCAAAATGTAAACCCTTCAATCAATTTATCTTATTTTTCAAAAACATTGTCTTCCATTTACTGGTCATCATTGCCTTGTAGTTATTTTAGTGCTTTTGGTGTAGTGTTCGATTTTGGTCAATTAGGTCGTTCGATTACTATGTCTGAAAAGCATCACGTCCGTGCAGTTCAGAAGAAACAGAGCTTATCATTTGATCATTATATTATAAATAATGATGGAACGATTACAGATTTTAAAACAGGCTTTATGTGGCAAGTACAAAGTTCAATATTTAATTGGGAAGAAAGTCTTGCATATTGTGAAAATCTTAATTTAGCAACATATACGGACTGGCGCCTTCCAAACAGAAAAGAACTTATTTCTATTTATGATTACACCAATGAAAAATTTTACATTGAATACATCATGAATAAATGGTCTGATTCATATTGGACATCATCAACTACTGTTAAGAATATTAGCAATGCGTTTGCTCTTCAGACAAACTGCGGCGCAGATAGAAATTGTAGAAAAACTGAGTCAAATTATGTCCGCGCCGTTCGCGGTGGACAAAGATATCTATTAAATCATTTGTATATTTTGAATCCCAAACAAGCATCAAGATGGAATACTGGAAACAATCAAACCATTATGTGGGACCCAAAATCTATTGATGGAAATGTACAAATCTCTCTCTCACGCCAGGGTGGAAAAGAAGGAACGTTTGAAATAATCGCAGATAATACAGAAAATGATGGTAACTACACATGGACTGTTAATGGCCCTGAATCATTCAATTGTGTTTTGAAAATTGAACCATTAAACGAACCATCAAAAGGCAATGCACAAGGTTTATTTTCTATCAGTACCCCAAAAGAAGTTAATATATCAGCTCAGCAACATTACATGCCTGATAAATATTCTCTTTCTTTATTCGGTTTTTATACAGGAGGCCCCTTTCCAATTGAAACAGACTGGCATTGTGCCGCACCATACACAATAAAAGACAATGTCCTGACCGGAAACCAAAACGGATGGGCAGAAGTTTCAACAATATACCAGGAGAAAACATACAAAAAATGGCTGGCGATTTATACAAAACAAGAATACAGGGAGATAGAAACAAACAATACGATCAATAAAGCATTTCCCATAGAAAATGAGAAATTTTACAATGCTGGTTTTTATACCGGTGATATGGATTTTTTTCAAATAGATCTGTCTTCAAATTCAATCATTCAGGTGAAATATAATTCTCTGGGGTATATTGCGGATATGAAGGTATCTGTTATTGATTCAAACAATCAACTCATGGCGTCAAATATATCTTATAATGGTAAACCATTAACTTTTCCTTTGGGACTTTCAGCGGGGAAATATTATGTTAAATGTGAATCAGCAGGTGATGTGGACGAAGATAATGATTATGTCATAACTTACAAATCAATTCAGGACTTACCCTCAAAAACAATTGTTCAACTCCCAATTAATCAAGAAAAACAAGATGCGATCCACAATTTTGAAGATCACTCGGATTTTTTATTTACACAGGAAGAAAACAATGCCACAAGCATCCTTTTTGCAGCAGCGACAGAAAAATACCACATTGAAGTCATCGACGAAAATCAAACCATTATTGACCAGGTAAACTATTTGGAAGCACGTTCAGTTAAGCTTGAAGCCATCTACCCGCCTGGCGATTACATTGTTCGTATATCTCCCATCGATGATGTGGATGCAACCAACGTTTTTACAATTGAACGGGCTTATATTGACCATCAGGTGGAATCAGAACCAAACAACACATATACGCAATCTACAGACTTTAACACAGACCATTCCATAAAAGGTCGCATATCCACGATGAATGACACTGATTTTTATTCATTCCAACTTGATATGCCAAAATATTTGGAACTGTCTTTACTTTGTGGAAACCAAACCAATTTTGATTTGACCTTATACAAAGATTCAGACAAAAATCAAATCGGCAGTATTACATTTCAATATGACACTATCCTTCCAATGCGCATGGGTTTGGGTGTTGGCAGGTATTTTTTGAAACTCACAGGCAGTGAATCCAATTTACATTACTATACACTGAGCATCCAGGAGTCGATCCAGACCAACCTGGAAATTGAGCCCAATAATAATATAAAATTTGCCAATGCCATATCAAAGGATAGCTCAAGAATCGGAACCATTTATTCTTCATCAGATATTGATTATTATGGCTTTTATCTGCCATCCCCTTCTATTTTTTCAGTGAATTATATGACCGCCAGCCAGACAGGAGATAATAAAATCAGCATCGTTGACAGCAATGATCAGGTAATTGAGCTTCGGCACTCACCAGATGGTAAAACATGTTCAATAGATTCTTATAACTATCCTGGTAACTACTATATAAAAATAGAAAACAACGGCACTGTGGACCAATATAGTGCTTATACATTAAACATCTCAAGCGAAGTTCCTATTGAAGGATTGAAACAGGTAACCAGCATAATCATTTCAGGAGATACGACTGAAATGCAAATCAGTGACACAAAATACCTGACTGTCACAGTGGCGTATTCAGACGCTTCATCAGAAGTGGTCGCAACCCCTGATTGGCAATCCCTGAATGAAAATGTTGCAACAGTAAATGCAGACGGTATGGTCACGGCCATTGGAGAAGGTAGTACATCAATTATTGCCGTCTATAGTGGTTTGGTTGCGAAGTTTGATATTATCGTTGGCGCACCTGTTCAAGATATGAAACAACATCATGGAAATCTTATTCTGGTAGCAGGTGGCGGGATCGAGGCGACCAACACATTGAAAGAATCAACGCAGTTCTTATGCGACATGATCTACAAGCGTTTTAAAGAAAGACTGTTTCAAGATGAAGACATCTATTATTTCAACCCCTTTCCCCATCACGATCTGGATGGTGACGGAAATGACGATAGTATTGTTGATAATGTCAAGCCAACGGTTGATGCGTTTAAAAAATCGATTACGGAATGGGCACCATCGCAAAGGACTGATGGACCTTTGTTTATATATTTGATCGATCATGGGGAAATTGATAAATTTAAAATATTCCCATTTCAAATTTTGTCGTCCATAGATCTGAACACCTTTCTCAATACGTTTCAGGATTTAACCAGTCGAGATGTTGTCCTGATGATCGAAGCGTGCAAGTCCGGAAGCTTTATCGATGACATATCGTTCAGATCAAATCGTGTGATCATCACATCAACAAACAATAAAAATGCCTTTCTTGATGTAGATGGTAGGATTTCCTTCACCCAGTTTTTTATGGACAATCTATATAGCGGTTTTTCTTTGAGCAAAGCATTTATGTTTGCCAGGAAAAAATTACTTAACATGATTTCACCTTACAGCAATATGGAACCCCAACTTCCACCTGAAATGGCCCCTTTTGCCGATAAAGTTCATATTGGCGGCAATTTTGTTATCGCAGACTTATCCCCTGAAATTCTGGAAATCAGCCCAAATCAGACAGTGACTGCAAATGAACCCCACACCTTTTATGTAAAAATGGCAGGTATGATACCCATGAAAAGAGTGTGGGCAGTGGTGATTCCACCTGGATATATACCACCTGAAATATCCCATGATTTTGAAGCCCCTGAAGTTCGCTTGCCAATTTTCCACCTATCACCCTCTAATCAGGATAATCATTTTGAAGGTATATATGATGGATTTCGTTACAATGATATTTACAGAATCCAATTTTTCGCTGCCAGTGATAAAGGCAATGTGTCAGTCTCTCAAATGATCGAAGTCACTGTGCAAGGCGGTTCTGCTTTAGATTCAGATGGTGATGGTATGCCCAATGATTGGGAAAACTTATATTCCGCCCTGAACAAAGATACAAAAGATAGCTCAGACGATCCAGATCAAGATGGACTGACAAACCTACAAGAATATCTGCACAATGCAAACCCAACAAACAGTGATACTGATAATGATAGCATGCCCGATGGATGGGAAGTCAACTGGGGATTGAATCCGCTTAAAAATGATGCCAATAATGATGCAGATAACGATGGTGTAATTAATGCCATCGAATTTCAGGATCAAACAAATCCCATCAGCAATAGTTCATTTCTGGATCATATATTACCCAAAGTTATTTCTACCTCACCCGCTTCTGGAGATGTCAATATTGATCAAGATTCGTTCATAAAGATAGAATTTAGCGAACCAATGAATGCAGATTTACTATCAATCAATCATATATCGATCAATGGAAGTATAAGCAATTTATTTCAGGCGAAACTATCGTATGATACTGTTCGCCATATTTTAACCATTATTCCAGAGAACTATTTTGATTTTGGTGAAATAGTCACAGTAAAACTAAAAAATACATTGACAGATATTGCGGGAAATCCTTTGGATGGCAATGGAAATGGGCAAAGTGATCCTTCCCCAAATGATGACTATATCTGGTCATTTGAAATCGCAAAAAGTCCTGAAATTGTTCCGCCCAATCCTTACGATTCCAATGAAGATTGGACAATCAGCGATTTTGAATTGTTAAACGCCATTGATGAATGGGCAGTTGACAGAATGCTTGAGCAAATGAAGGATGATTGTGATATTGATTTTTATTTGTTGAATGTGATCGATATTTGGAAGGGGGATTTTTATGGGTATGATCAGGAGAGGTGGGAGGAATGTTTTCCGTGGGAGTTGATTGAATGAAAAAACTTGAAAAAGCAAAAATTAATTGTCACAGAAAATCTATGCTAAATATTTTTTTCATTCAGAATTCTATTGCAAAAGTAAATCAAATAGTACATTTGATAGAAATATACTTTCAATAAAAAAAAGTATCTATGATATTATATTACCCAAGAGATATGTTGACAACAAAATATTTTATTGTATGATTGTTCATTGAGCATATCTGACAATTGGAAAGACAAAAAGGAAAATAAGTGAGACACTCAATTAAAAAAACAATGTTATTAACGTTTGCCATTCTTATTGTTTCCATTTATGCCCTGGCTGGTCCAATACCTGATACAGGTCAAACAAAATGCTATGATGATACAAAAGAGATACCCTGTCCCCAACCAGGTGAACCATTTTATGGGCAAGATGGCAACTACATTATCAACCCGCCTTCTTATACCAAACTGGATGCTCAGGGGAATGATCTACCGGATTCAGCTACTGAATGGGTAATGGTTCGGGATAATGTGACTGGGCTGATATGGGAGGTCAAGACAGATGATGGGTCTGTTCATGATAAGGATAACAGATATACATGGTATGACAGTAATGATGAGACTAGTTCAGGTACTCCTGGAGATGGAACAGATACAGAAGACTTTATTCGTGCATTGAATGAATCAAGTTTTGGTGGTTTCTCTGATTGGCGGCTTCCAACTTTCGAGGAATTAATATCCATTGTTGATTATCAAAATAGAACTCCCGCAATTAATGAATCGTATTTTTCGAACACAATATCTGGTAGTTACTTTTCGTCCTCTAGTAACTCTCTTTCAAATGTGTGGATCGTCGATTTCAGCTACCTCATCCACGACAATGTCAGTAAGTTTGAAAATTATAACGTCCGAGCCGTTCGTGGTGGACATAGCAAGTTATTTGATCACTTGATCAAAAATGGTGATGGCACCATTACTGATGCTCAAACAGGTCTGATGTGGCAAACACAAATATATAATTCAAAATTGAATTGGGAAGGAAGTCTTTTATATTTCGAAAATTTAAAATTTGCCGGATTTACAGACTGGCGACTTCCTAATAAAGAAGAAATTATTTCTATTTTCGATTATAGTAATAACTGCCCCAAATTCAGCACTGAATATTTCAATGATACTTTGCCTGAGTTTTACTGGTCATCAACATCTAATGTCAGAGGATCTGGCACGATTGTTATGAATGAATATACTATTGGTGCTTATGCTAAATCATTGTGCTTCAAATTTAACGATGGCTCTTCAACTATCAACCATAAATCATCATATTATTATACCCGATCCGTTCGTGGTGGACAATGCCAGATTTCTGATCATTTGTATATTTTGTTTCCAAAACAGGCTTCAATATTAAATATTGGCAGCAATCAAACCATTACTTGGGCAACAAAAGAAATTATTGGAAATGTACAAATATCTCTTTCACGTCAGGGCGGAAAAGAAGGAACGTATGAAATAATAACAGAAAGTACTGAAAATGATGGAAATTTCGAGTGGATTGTAAACGGTCCTGAGTCTTTTAATTGTGCATTAAAAATTGAGCCATTAGACGAACCATTAAAAGGTAATATACAAAGTTTGTTTTCGATCTGTGATCCGAAAGCTATTTATATCAATGCTCAACAACATTTCATACCTGATAAGTACTCTCTTTTTCTATATGGATTTTATACAGATGCCCCTTTTCCAATAGAAACGAATTGGCATTGTGATGCCCCCCATACCATTAAAAACAATGTCCTGACCGGAAAACAAAACGGATGGGTAGAAGTTTCTACTACATACAATAAAAAAACGTATAAAAAATGGCTATGTGTCTATACAAGTCTCGAAAATATTGAAATAGAGGCAAACAATACCATCGATAAAGCAACACCGATTGATAATGAAAACTTTTACAGAGCAGCTTTTTATCAAGGTGATACAGATTATTTTTTAATAAACCTCTCAACTGATTCAATCATCAGTTTAGGCTATATGTCTTTCAGCTACAATGCAGATATGAGATTATCGGTCTATGATTCGAACAATAAGCTAATGGCTTCAAATATATCTTCAAATGGTGAAGCTTCATATTTTTCATTAGGTCTTTCTACTGGAAAATACTATCTAAAATGTGAATCCGCAGGCGATGTAGACGAGAAGAGCTATTATGTTGTATCTTACAAAATAATTGAGGAATTACCTTCCACTCAAACTGTACAACTTGAAGTAAATCAACAAGAACAAGCTGTAATAAATAACCTTGAGGATCAATCGGAATTTTCATTTACACTGGATAAAAAAACTGGAAGAAAAATTCTTTTCACAGCTTCTGGTTATCTGTCAAAATATCATATTGAGCTGTTAAACGAAAATCAAACAGTTGTTGATCAAATAAACTATCTTATTCCACATCCGGTTGAACTTGAGGGGATTTATCCAGCAGGCAATTACATTATTCGTGTCACACCCATTGAAACAGTGGACGTTACAAGCCCCTTTACTCTTGAATTAAAAGAAACGAACAACCAGTTGGAATTAGAACCTAACAACACCTGTCTTCAATCAACAAATTTCAATACAGATCAACCAATGAAAGGTCGTCTTTCCTCAGATGCAGATATCGATTTTTATACTTTTCAATTGGATACACCAAGATACTTAGAAATGACTGTTTCGAGTTTTAATCATCATTTGAATGTATTCATTTACAAAGACTCGGAACAAAACCAGATCGGAAGTATTAAACTATTCGATAAAGAAGAAATTTCACAACACATGGGACTTGGTGTCGGCAAATATTTTCTGAAAGTAACAGGAATCGAAGAAAATAATTATTATTATACCATAAACATTCAGAGTTCAAACCAAACCAATATAGAAATCGAACCTAACAATAATATAAAATTCGCCAATGCCATAGCAAAAGACAGCTTCAAGAAAGGTCTTGTTTATTCATTAGAAGACATTGACTATTATGGATTTTATCTTCCAAACCGTTCATTATTTTCAATTAATTTTAGATCTTTTAGTAAAACAGCAGACCATAAACTCAGCCTGTTAGACAGCAATGATCAAATAATTGATCTTCGTCATTTACCAGATGGGTCAAGGGGCATCATTGATGCCTACCAATATCCAGGCAACTACTATGTAAAAATAGAAAACAATGGCACAGTAGATCAATACAATGGATATACATTAAATATTTCAAGCGATGCTGCTATTGAGGGGCTAAAACAAGTCGTAAGCCTGGTCATTTCAGGGGATACTGATGAAATGCAAATCAGTGATACCAAAGACCTCACAGTTACAGTTGGCTATTCAGATGCATCATCAGAGATAATTACCAACCCAGAATGGCAATCGCTCAATGAAGCGGTTGCATCAGTGAATGCCGATGGGGTCGTTACCGCAATTGGAGAAGGCAATACTTCAATTATTGCTGTCTACAGTGGATTGGTTGCGAAATTTGATATTTTTGTTGGCGCACCTGCTCATATTGTAAAGCAACATCATGGTAACCTCATTCTGGTGGCAGGCGGCGGAATTGAAGATTCAAACACCTTAAAAGAATCAACGCAATACTTGTGCGATATGACTTACAGTCGTTTTAAAGAAAGGCTTTTTACAGATGACGATATCTACTATTTCAACCCCATGCCCTGGCACGATCTGGATGGCGATGGCTATGGCGAAAACATTGTTGATAATGTCAACCCTACACTCAATGACTTTGGTAATGCCATTACAGAATGGGCGCCCTCTCAATCCACTGATGGTCCTTTGTTCATTTACTTGATTGATCATGGGGAAATCGATAATTTCAAAATATTTCCTTTTCAAATACTATCAGCCTCGGACCTGAACACTTTTCTGAATACCTTTCAGGAAAAAACAAACAGAAAAGTTGTCCTGATGATCGAAGCATGCAAGTCTGGAAGCTTTATAGATGATATAGAAAACAGCACAAATCGCGTAATCATCACATCAACTGGCAATAAAAATGCCTATCTTGAAATGAATGGCCGAATTTCTTTTACCCAGTTTTTGATGGATAATTTATACAGCGGCAGTTCTTTAAACAAAGCCTTTATGTTTGCCAAAAATCAAATTCAACGTATGGGATTGCCCTACAGCAGAATGGAACCAAACCTACCAATTACCATGTTCCCTTTAGCAGAAACCATTCATATTGGCGGTAATTTTGCCATCGCAGACCTATCCCCTGAAATTCTTGAAATCAGCCCAAGTCAGACAGTAACCGCAAATGAACCACACACCTTTTATGTCAAAATGGCAGGCATGGTTGGCATTCAAAGAGTATGGGCAGTAGTTATTCCACCTGGATATACACCACCAGAAATCTCCCATGATTTTGAAGCTCCTGAAGTTCATCTTCCAATGTTTGACCTGTCAGCCTCTGATCAGGAAAACCATTTTGAAGGTGTGTATGATAAATTTCAATACAATGATATTTACAGAATCATATTTTACGCATCCAATGAAAAAGGCAATGTCTCAGTTTCTCAAATGATCGAAGTTACTGTTCAAGGTGGCTCTGCTTTAGATTCAGATGGTGATGGCATGCCCAATGATTGGGAAAACCTTTATTCTGATTTAAACAAAGATGTAAAAGATGGCTCAGAAGATCCAGATCAAGATGGGCTAACAAATCTACAAGAATATCTGCACAGTGCAAACCCTACAGACTGTGACACTGACCATGACAACATGCCTGATGGATGGGAAGTCAACTGGGGATTCAATCCGCTTGAAAATGATGGAGATCTTGATGCAGATGAAGATGGTGTAAGCAATGCCATCGAATTTCAGGATCAAACAAATCCCATTAGCAATAGTTCATTTCTGGATCATATATTACCCAAGGTTATTTCTACCACACCCGCTTTGGGAGATGTCAATATTCAGCAAGATACATTCATAAATATAGAATTTAGTGAACCAATGAATGCAGACTTACTATCAAGCAATCATATATTAATTAATGGAAACATAACCAGCTTATTTCAGGCAAAACTATCATATGATACTGTTCGCCATGTTTTAACCATTATACCAGAGAAATATTTTGATTTTGGTGAAACAGTCACAGTAAAACTAAAAAATACATTGACAGATATTGCGGGTAATCCATTGGATGGCAATGGAAATGGGCAAATCGACACTGTGCCTACTGATGATTATACCTGGTCATTTGAAATCGTAAAAAGCCCTGAAATTGTTCCACCCAATCCATACGATTCCAATGAAGACTGGGCAATCAGTGATTTTGAACTGTTATATGCCATTGATGAATGGGCAATTAACAGGATGCTTGAGCAAATGAAGAATGATTGTGATATTGATTTTTATTTATTGAATTTAATCGATCTTTGGAAAGGGGGTTTGTATGGGTATGATCAGGAGAATTGGGAGGGGTGTTTTCCGTGGCGTTTGGTTGAGTAATTGAATTTTTATCGGGCATGTATAGCAAGTTATGGTAAACGTCGTTATTTAATTGAATGAATTTGTTGGAGGCGTATTAAAGGTTAGGGAAAAAAGTTCATTTTCAACAAATCCGCAGTTGTAGGGGCGAACCTTATGTTCGCCCTCGAACAAAAACCGGAATCAAACCTATGTCCGGAAACAAATGTATTGGTTTCGGACATAGGTTCGTTTACGGTTTTTGTTCGAGGGCGAACACAAGGTTCGCCCCTACACGAACTGTTGAAACAAAAACGTATGGTACATTCTTTGACTGACGGCCATGGTGTTAGGGGTAGTACTGAACAAGTACTGAACAAGTACTGAACACCCCTAAACGTTCTATGTATTTCTATGATCATATAATCAAACGGATAATCATGGGCTGAAAATGCCCCAAAGAAAAAAACGAACAAGGAGTAATGCAATGAAACAACCCAACAAAATAACAATATATTTAACATTAAATATTCTTATTGTTTCTCTTTATGCCCTGGCAGGTCCAATACCAGATACAGGCATCACAAAATGCTACAACGATACCGAAGAAATCCCCTGCCCCCAGCCGGGTGAACCTTTTTACGGGCAAGATGGAAACTATATTATCAACCCACCCTCATACACCAAGCTGGATGCACAAGGAAATGATCTTCCCGATTCAGCCACTGAATGGGTAATGGTTCGGGATAATGTAACAGGGCTGATCTGGGAAGTAAAAACAGATGATGGCTCTGTTCACGATAAGGATAACAAATATACCTGGTATGACCCTAATGATGAAACCAATGGAGGTAATCCAGGTACGCCTGGTGATGGTACTGATACCGAAGATTTTATTGCCGCTTTGAATGAATCAAATTTTGGTGGGTTTAATGACTGGCGTCTGCCTACTATAAAAGAATGGTCTTCCATTATTGATAATGGTATAACTAGTAATAAAATAGATAAAAATTATTTTCCTAATAATATGAGAACGAATTACTTTTCGTCCACTACTTCTGCCAGCAATTCTGCTAAAGCGGGGTACGCTGAATTTTCTCATGGATACATCAGTTATATAAATAAGTCCTATAATCAATATGTCCGTGCTGTTCGATGTGAAAGAAGCCGGCGGTTTGATTCTTTGATTATGAATGGTGATGATACTATTACTGATATCAAAACAGGTATGATGTGGCAAATACAGACTTCAAGGTTTTCCTGGAAAGAAGCTATTTCTTTCTGTGAAAATCTTATGATTGCTGGATATTCTGATTGGCGCTTACCAAACATAGATGAACTTTTTTCAATTGTAGATCCTACTCGAAATTACCCATCAATAAATCCTGATTATTTTTATGATACAAAATCATCATTTTACTGGTCATCATCAACATATTATGATGGAAGAGTTTGGGGGGTTTTGTTTGATGAAGGTTATTTCTACTATAATTCTCAAATGTATAGTAATAAATCTGATGAATTCAATGTAAAAGCAGTCCGTGGGGGGCAAAATCGTATACCGGGGCATTTAATTATAGAAAAGCCTGAACAGGCGTCAAGATGGGTTATTGGTGACAGTCTTAAATTTATTTGGGAAACAAAAGATATTAACACAAATCTTCAAATTTCTCTTTCCCGCCATGGTGGAAAAGAAGGAACATTTGAAACAATTGCAGAAAATATTAATAACGAAGGCCAGTACACATGGACAGTTACCGGGCCTTCATCCTTCAACTGCATCCTTAAAATTGAAGCCGTTGATGGACTTGACATAAGTACGACACAGGGGCTATTTTCAATCGGTTCATCAAATCATGGCTGGATTATTTTTTCTCAAAAAGAAAGTAATCAGTATCGCTTTTTTTTGGACAATTTTTCTGAGGACGGCATTGATTTATCAATGATTGAATGGTTATCTTCTAACTCAGAAATTGCATCAATAGATAACAATATTTTGTCCGCGCATATGAACGGCTGGGTTGAAGTTTCAACAGAATATTTGCAAAATACGTATAAAAAAAATCTGTTTATCGATACCAATCAAAAAACAATGCAATCGGCAAGATGGCATATTGGAAGCAATCAAACAATTACATGGAATACACAAAGTATAAGCGGAAATGTACGAATTTTACTAACGCGATTCAGTCAACAAGAAGAAATTATCGCTGAAAGTACTGAAAACGATGGTGTCTACACCTGGACAGTTTCAGCACCAGAATCTTTCAATTGTCTCCTGAATATTATACCAGTCAGTGGAGAAGGTAAAAAAATCTGTCAAGGATTATTCTCTATCTGCGAACTAAAAAGTAATTGGATTCATGCTGAACCGAACATGTACAGAACGGATCGTTATCAATTAAGCTTAGATGAAATATATTCTGATGGATTTTCACCCCTTGATGTTCAATGGACATGTTCAAATACGGATATTGCCACAATAGACAATCATATATTATCTGGCCTCAAAAATGGATGGGTAAAAATTTCAACAGAATACAGGGAAATTTACTATCAAAAATGGCTGCCTGTTTACATCAGCCGTGATATAATGGAAATGGAACCTAACAATATTAAAGATAAAGCATCTGTTATGGAAGATGGTATCATTTATACTGGTGGTTTTTACGAAAATGATCTGGATTATTATCAATTCACATTACTATCCAACGCAATGGTAGACTTTTTTTATTTTTCACACAGTATTTTTTCAACGAATATGACAGTGAAAATATTTGATGCAAACAATGTACTCATATATTCCAAAAAATCTTTTTCAGGAGAATCATTATTCTTCTCATTGGGACTTATTGCTGGAACTTATTATATTCAAGTGAGTCCAAACGGTGATGTCGATCAACTAAGCGATTATATGATATCTTATAAAGTTTCAGATACGCTCCAGGCCAGAACTTCTGTTCCATTAGTCATAGGTGATGATGGCGTTCAATCTACAATCAATAGCTTAGTTGATGCTTGCCATTTTTCTTATAGCATAAACGAAAAACAAAGCGTCCAGGTAGAATTCACGCCTCACGAGAGTCTAAATAACTTGGCAAAATATTGTATAACCATAATCGATCAGAATCAAAATGTGCTTGATCAGATGAAATCCATGAACCGCACCCCGGTAAGCATTGAAACAACCTATTCAACCGGAATTTACTCTATCATTGTTACACCTTTTGAAGACGTCGATGCGAATATGCCTTTTACATTATCGTTAAAGCAAGGTTCTTCTTACGTAGAAGAAGAACCAAACAACAGGATAGATCAGGCAGCTGATATTGATGTTGAAACATCCATGAAAGGACGAATATCTTCAAATTCAGATATTGATTACTACACCTTTTTACTGAAGCAACCGCAAAATTTTGAAATTTTATTTTCCTGTCCTGAAGGAGGTCAGGATTATTCTTTGACATTATATAAAGACGCTCATGAAAACATGATTGACAGTATGCTTTCTATTAAGGGACAGGAAATATCTTTTAAGGTTGGGTTGGATATGGCTACATATTTCTTGAAAGTTAGCAGTGACAACGCCATTCCTGAAAATCTTGATTATTACAATTTTCAAATCAAACCATCAAATCAATCCTTTGAAATGGAAACAAACAATTCACTTCATGAGGCGACAAATATTTCAGTTGGTTCTTCCATCAAAGGTCGCGTTTCCACCTATGATGATATAGATTATTTCAATCTTAAACTTGATTCGCCGACTTACATAACACTCAATTTTTCATGCATTGAAAACAGCATATCCTATCGTTTGTTTTTGTATAAGGAAACAGAAGAAAACCTCATTGAAAGCAGTTCTTCTATAAATGGAGAACAAATTGCCTTTGACCTGGGACTGAGTGCAGGAAAATATTATTTGAAAGTAATTGGGATAGATGACGTTCCTTTTAATAGTAATAGTGACTATTACACCCTGACTATTGCAAAATCTTCGCAAACAAATATGGAAATTGAGTCAAATAACACGCTGAAATTTGCCAATGCGATTGAAAATGACAGCCCAAAACTGGGACGGATATATTCGTCATCAGACGTTGACTATTATGGCTTTTATCTGGATATGCAATCAATCTTTTCCGTTTATCTGGACGCCTATGGATTTTTTAAACCAACAGTTGGTGATTATAAAGTCAGCCTGATGGATGAAAACGATGAAATGATTGAGCTAAGAACATCAACAGATGGCCTGTTCATTAGATTGCATTCCCAGCAAAAGCCAGGAAATTATTACATTAAAATTGAGAGCAATGGAGACATTGATCAAAATCAGGTTTATAGCCTATCCATTTCCTCAACAGCTTCAATAATCGGCTTAAAACAGTTAGTGAGCCTGACATTGAATGGTTCAAAAAACGAAATGCTTATCGGTGAATCACAGAACCTGACAGTTACTGCCAGTTATTCTGATGTTAACTCTGAACATATCAGCCATCCGATCTGGAATACCTTAAATAGCCAGGTTGCCACTGTTGATGCCAGTGGAAAAGTTTCAGCAATGAGTGAAGGAACAACAGCCATCGTTGCTACATATGGCGGATTGGCCGGACAGTTCCCACTATCTATCGGGACGCCGGAAATAATCTATAGCCAGCATCATGGCAATCTCATTCTGGTGGCAGGCGGTGGCATTGAAGCGTCTAACACCTTAAAAGAATCTACGCAATACTTGTGTGATATGATCTACAGTCGTTTTAAAGAAAGACTGTTTACCGATGAAGATATCTATTATTTTAACCCCTTGCCCTGGCACGATCTGGATGGTGACGGCTATGGAGAAAATATAATTGATGATGTCAGCCCAACAGTCAATGAATTTGGAAAAGTAATTACAGAATGGGCGCCAGCACAAACAACTGATGGTCCTTTGTTTATTTATCTGGTTGATCATGGAGAAATCGATAAGTTTAAAATTTTTCCTTTTCAAGTGCTGTCAGCTTCTGATCTTAACCATTTTTTAAATACATTTCAGAATGAAACGAACAGAGATGTTGTGCTGTTAATTGAAGCCTGCAAGTCCGGCAGTTTTACAGATGATATTGAAAGCACTGCCAATCGGGTGGTAATTACCTCAACAGATAATAGAAATGCCTATCTTGAAATGAATGGTCGGATTTCTTTCACCCAGTTTATTATGGATAATTTGTACAGCGGCAGTTCTTTAAACAAGGCGTTTATGTTTGCCAAAAATCAATTGAAAAACATAGGGTTGCCATACAGCAGGATGGCCCCCCAATTACCAACTGACATGTTCGCTTTAGCAGAAACCATTCATATTGGGGGGAATTTTGCCATTGCTGACCTTTACCCGGAAATCCTGGAAATCAGCCCAAATCAAACAGTGACTGCAAATGCATCCCACTCCTTTTACGTAAAACTGGCAGGCATGGTAAGCATAAAAAGAGTATGGGCAGTGGTAATACCACCTGGATACACACCGCCTGAAATAACCAATGACTTTGAAGCCCCTGAAGTTCGTCTGCCAATCTTCGACCTGACACGCACTGATCAGGAAAACCATTTTGAAGGAACTTATGATGACTTTCGTTACAATGATATTTACAGAATCATATTTTACGCATCCAATGAAAAAGGCAATGTCTCAGTTTCTCAAATGATCGAAGTCACTGTTCAAGGCGGTTCTGCTTTAGATTCAGATGGTGATGGCATGCCCAATGATTGGGAAAACCTTTATTCTGATCTAAACAAAGATGTAAAAGATGGCTCAGAAGATCCAGATCAAGATGGGCTGACAAATCTACAAGAATATCTGCACAGTGCAAATCCTACAAAAAGTGATACCGATCATGACAACATGCCCGATGGATGGGAAGTCAACTGGGGATTCAATCCGCTTGAAAATGATGGAGATCTTGATGCAGACGAAGATGGTGTAAGCAATGCCATCGAATTTCAGGACCAAACAAACCCCATCAACAATAGTTCATTTCTGGATCATATATTACCCAAAGTTATTTCTACCACACCCGCTTCTGGAGATGTCAATATTCAGCAAGATACATTCATAAATATAGAATTTAGTGAACCAATGAATGCAGACTTACTATCCATTAATCATATATCGATTAATGGAACCATAACCAATTTATTTCAGGGAAAACTATCGTATGATGCTGTTCGCCATGTTTTAACCATTATACCAGAGAACTATTTTGATTTTGGTGAAACAATCACAGTAAAACTAAAAAATACATTGACAGATATTGCGGGTAATCCATTGGATGGCAATGGAAATGGGCAAATCGACACTGTGCCTACTGATGATTATACCTGGTCATTTGAAATCGTAAAAAGCCCTGAAATTGTTCCACCCAATCCATACGATTCCAATGAAGACTGGGCAATCAGTGATTTTGAACTGTTATATGCCATTGATGAATGGGCAATTAACAGGATGCTTGAGCAAATGAAGAATGATTGTGATATTGATTTTTATTTATTGAATTTAATCGATCTTTGGAAAGGGGGTTTGTATGGGTATGATCAGGAGAATTGGGAGGGGTGTTTTCCGTGGCGTTTGGTTGAGTAATTGAATTTTTATCGGGCATGTATAGCAAGTTATGGTAAACGTCGTTATTTAATTGAATGAATTTGTTGGAGGCGTATTAAAGGTTAGGGAAAAAAGTTCATTTTCAACAAATCCGCAGTTGTAGGGGCGAACCTTATGTTCGCCCTCGAACAAAAACCGGAATCAAACCTATGTCCGGAAACAAATGTATTGGTTTCGGACATAGGTTCGTTTACGGTTTTTGTTCGAGGGCGAACACAAGGTTCGCCCCTACACGAACTGTTGAAACAAAAACGTATGGTACATTCTTTGACTGACGGCCATGGTGTTAGGGGTAGTACTGAACAAGTACTGAACAAGTACTGAACACCCCTAAACGTTCTATGTATTTCTATGATCATATAATCAAACGGATAATCATGGGCTGAAAATGCCCCAAAGAAAAAAACGAACAAGGAGTAATGCAATGAAACAACCCAACAAAATAACAATATATTTAACATTAAATATTCTTATTGTTTCTCTTTATGCCCTGGCAGGTCCAATACCAGATACAGGCATCACAAAATGCTACAACGATACCGAAGAAATCCCCTGCCCCCAGCCGGGTGAACCTTTTTACGGGCAAGATGGAAACTATATTATCAACCCACCCTCATACACCAAGCTGGATGCACAAGGAAATGATCTTCCCGATTCAGCCACTGAATGGGTAATGGTTCGGGATAATGTAACAGGGCTGATCTGGGAAGTAAAAACAGATGATGGCTCTGTTCACGATAAGGATAACAAATATACCTGGTATGACCCTAATGATGAAACCAATGGAGGTAATCCAGGTACGCCTGGTGATGGTACTGATACCGAAGATTTTATTGCCGCTTTGAATGAATCAAATTTTGGTGGGTTTAATGACTGGCGTCTGCCTACTATAAAAGAATGGTCTTCCATTATTGATAATGGTATAACTAGTAATAAAATAGATAAAAATTATTTTCCTAATAATATGAGAACGAATTACTTTTCGTCCACTACTTCTGCCAGCAATTCTGCTAAAGCGGGGTACGCTGAATTTTCTCATGGATACATCAGTTATATAAATAAGTCCTATAATCAATATGTCCGTGCTGTTCGATGTGAAAGAAGCCGGCGGTTTGATTCTTTGATTATGAATGGTGATGATACTATTACTGATATCAAAACAGGTATGATGTGGCAAATACAGACTTCAAGGTTTTCCTGGAAAGAAGCTATTTCTTTCTGTGAAAATCTTATGATTGCTGGATATTCTGATTGGCGCTTACCAAACATAGATGAACTTTTTTCAATTGTAGATCCTACTCGAAATTACCCATCAATAAATCCTGATTATTTTTATGATACAAAATCATCATTTTACTGGTCATCATCAACATATTATGATGGAAGAGTTTGGGGGGTTTTGTTTGATGAAGGTTATTTCTACTATAATTCTCAAATGTATAGTAATAAATCTGATGAATTCAATGTAAAAGCAGTCCGTGGGGGGCAAAATCGTATACCGGGGCATTTAATTATAGAAAAGCCTGAACAGGCGTCAAGATGGGTTATTGGTGACAGTCTTAAATTTATTTGGGAAACAAAAGATATTAACACAAATCTTCAAATTTCTCTTTCCCGCCATGGTGGAAAAGAAGGAACATTTGAAACAATTGCAGAAAATATTAATAACGAAGGCCAGTACACATGGACAGTTACCGGGCCTTCATCCTTCAACTGCATCCTTAAAATTGAAGCCGTTGATGGACTTGACATAAGTACGACACAGGGGCTATTTTCAATCGGTTCATCAAATCATGGCTGGATTATTTTTTCTCAAAAAGAAAGTAATCAGTATCGCTTTTTTTTGGACAATTTTTCTGAGGACGGCATTGATTTATCAATGATTGAATGGTTATCTTCTAACTCAGAAATTGCATCAATAGATAACAATATTTTGTCCGCGCATATGAACGGCTGGGTTGAAGTTTCAACAGAATATTTGCAAAATACGTATAAAAAAAATCTGTTTATCGATACCAATCAAAAAACAATGCAATCGGCAAGATGGCATATTGGAAGCAATCAAACAATTACATGGAATACACAAAGTATAAGCGGAAATGTACGAATTTTACTAACGCGATTCAGTCAACAAGAAGAAATTATCGCTGAAAGTACTGAAAACGATGGTGTCTACACCTGGACAGTTTCAGCACCAGAATCTTTCAATTGTCTCCTGAATATTATACCAGTCAGTGGAGAAGGTAAAAAAATCTGTCAAGGATTATTCTCTATCTGCGAACTAAAAAGTAATTGGATTCATGCTGAACCGAACATGTACAGAACGGATCGTTATCAATTAAGCTTAGATGAAATATATTCTGATGGATTTTCACCCCTTGATGTTCAATGGACATGTTCAAATACGGATATTGCCACAATAGACAATCATATATTATCTGGCCTCAAAAATGGATGGGTAAAAATTTCAACAGAATACAGGGAAATTTACTATCAAAAATGGCTGCCTGTTTACATCAGCCGTGATATAATGGAAATGGAACCTAACAATATTAAAGATAAAGCATCTGTTATGGAAGATGGTATCATTTATACTGGTGGTTTTTACGAAAATGATCTGGATTATTATCAATTCACATTACTATCCAACGCAATGGTAGACTTTTTTTATTTTTCACACAGTATTTTTTCAACGAATATGACAGTGAAAATATTTGATGCAAACAATGTACTCATATATTCCAAAAAATCTTTTTCAGGAGAATCATTATTCTTCTCATTGGGACTTATTGCTGGAACTTATTATATTCAAGTGAGTCCAAACGGTGATGTCGATCAACTAAGCGATTATATGATATCTTATAAAGTTTCAGATACGCTCCAGGCCAGAACTTCTGTTCCATTAGTCATAGGTGATGATGGCGTTCAATCTACAATCAATAGCTTAGTTGATGCTTGCCATTTTTCTTATAGCATAAACGAAAAACAAAGCGTCCAGGTAGAATTCACGCCTCACGAGAGTCTAAATAACTTGGCAAAATATTGTATAACCATAATCGATCAGAATCAAAATGTGCTTGATCAGATGAAATCCATGAACCGCACCCCGGTAAGCATTGAAACAACCTATTCAACCGGAATTTACTCTATCATTGTTACACCTTTTGAAGACGTCGATGCGAATATGCCTTTTACATTATCGTTAAAGCAAGGTTCTTCTTACGTAGAAGAAGAACCAAACAACAGGATAGATCAGGCAGCTGATATTGATGTTGAAACATCCATGAAAGGACGAATATCTTCAAATTCAGATATTGATTACTACACCTTTTTACTGAAGCAACCGCAAAATTTTGAAATTTTATTTTCCTGTCCTGAAGGAGGTCAGGATTATTCTTTGACATTATATAAAGACGCTCATGAAAACATGATTGACAGTATGCTTTCTATTAAGGGACAGGAAATATCTTTTAAGGTTGGGTTGGATATGGCTACATATTTCTTGAAAGTTAGCAGTGACAACGCCATTCCTGAAAATCTTGATTATTACAATTTTCAAATCAAACCATCAAATCAATCCTTTGAAATGGAAACAAACAATTCACTTCATGAGGCGACAAATATTTCAGTTGGTTCTTCCATCAAAGGTCGCGTTTCCACCTATGATGATATAGATTATTTCAATCTTAAACTTGATTCGCCGACTTACATAACACTCAATTTTTCATGCATTGAAAACAGCATATCCTATCGTTTGTTTTTGTATAAGGAAACAGAAGAAAACCTCATTGAAAGCAGTTCTTCTATAAATGGAGAACAAATTGCCTTTGACCTGGGACTGAGTGCAGGAAAATATTATTTGAAAGTAATTGGGATAGATGACGTTCCTTTTAATAGTAATAGTGACTATTACACCCTGACTATTGCAAAATCTTCGCAAACAAATATGGAAATTGAGTCAAATAACACGCTGAAATTTGCCAATGCGATTGAAAATGACAGCCCAAAACTGGGACGGATATATTCGTCATCAGACGTTGACTATTATGGCTTTTATCTGGATATGCAATCAATCTTTTCCGTTTATCTGGACGCCTATGGATTTTTTAAACCAACAGTTGGTGATTATAAAGTCAGCCTGATGGATGAAAACGATGAAATGATTGAGCTAAGAACATCAACAGATGGCCTGTTCATTAGATTGCATTCCCAGCAAAAGCCAGGAAATTATTACATTAAAATTGAGAGCAATGGAGACATTGATCAAAATCAGGTTTATAGCCTATCCATTTCCTCAACAGCTTCAATAATCGGCTTAAAACAGTTAGTGAGCCTGACATTGAATGGTTCAAAAAACGAAATGCTTATCGGTGAATCACAGAACCTGACAGTTACTGCCAGTTATTCTGATGTTAACTCTGAACATATCAGCCATCCGATCTGGAATACCTTAAATAGCCAGGTTGCCACTGTTGATGCCAGTGGAAAAGTTTCAGCAATGAGTGAAGGAACAACAGCCATCGTTGCTACATATGGCGGATTGGCCGGACAGTTCCCACTATCTATCGGGACGCCGGAAATAATCTATAGCCAGCATCATGGCAATCTCATTCTGGTGGCAGGCGGTGGCATTGAAGCGTCTAACACCTTAAAAGAATCTACGCAATACTTGTGTGATATGATCTACAGTCGTTTTAAAGAAAGACTGTTTACCGATGAAGATATCTATTATTTTAACCCCTTGCCCTGGCACGATCTGGATGGTGACGGCTATGGAGAAAATATAATTGATGATGTCAGCCCAACAGTCAATGAATTTGGAAAAGTAATTACAGAATGGGCGCCAGCACAAACAACTGATGGTCCTTTGTTTATTTATCTGGTTGATCATGGAGAAATCGATAAGTTTAAAATTTTTCCTTTTCAAGTGCTGTCAGCTTCTGATCTTAACCATTTTTTAAATACATTTCAGAATGAAACGAACAGAGATGTTGTGCTGTTAATTGAAGCCTGCAAGTCCGGCAGTTTTACAGATGATATTGAAAGCACTGCCAATCGGGTGGTAATTACCTCAACAGATAATAGAAATGCCTATCTTGAAATGAATGGTCGGATTTCTTTCACCCAGTTTATTATGGATAATTTGTACAGCGGCAGTTCTTTAAACAAGGCGTTTATGTTTGCCAAAAATCAATTGAAAAACATAGGGTTGCCATACAGCAGGATGGCCCCCCAATTACCAACTGACATGTTCGCTTTAGCAGAAACCATTCATATTGGGGGGAATTTTGCCATTGCTGACCTTTACCCGGAAATCCTGGAAATCAGCCCAAATCAAACAGTGACTGCAAATGCATCCCACTCCTTTTACGTAAAACTGGCAGGCATGGTAAGCATAAAAAGAGTATGGGCAGTGGTAATACCACCTGGATACACACCGCCTGAAATAACCAATGACTTTGAAGCCCCTGAAGTTCGTCTGCCAATCTTCGACCTGACACGCACTGATCAGGAAAACCATTTTGAAGGAACTTATGATGACTTTCGTTACAATGATATTTACAGAATCATATTTTACGCATCCAATGAAAAAGGCAATGTCTCAGTTTCTCAAATGATCGAAGTCACTGTTCAAGGCGGTTCTGCTTTAGATTCAGATGGTGATGGCATGCCCAATGATTGGGAAAACCTTTATTCTGATCTAAACAAAGATGTAAAAGATGGCTCAGAAGATCCAGATCAAGATGGGCTGACAAATCTACAAGAATATCTGCACAGTGCAAATCCTACAAAAAGTGATACCGATCATGACAACATGCCCGATGGATGGGAAGTCAACTGGGGATTCAATCCGCTTGAAAATGATGGAGATCTTGATGCAGACGAAGATGGTGTAAGCAATGCCATCGAATTTCAGGACCAAACAAACCCCATCAACAATAGTTCATTTCTGGATCATATATTACCCAAAGTTATTTCTACCACACCCGCTTCTGGAGATGTCAATATTCAGCAAGATACATTCATAAATATAGAATTTAGTGAACCAATGAATGCAGACTTACTATCCATTAATCATATATCGATTAATGGAACCATAACCAATTTATTTCAGGGAAAACTATCGTATGATGCTGTTCGCCATGTTTTAACCATTATACCAGAGAACTATTTTGATTTTGGTGAAACAATCACAGTAAAACTAAAAAATACATTGACAGATATTGCGGGTAATCCATTGGATGGCAATGAAAATGGGCAAATCGACACTGTGCCTACTGATGATTATACCTGGTCATTTGAAATCGTAAAAAGCCCAGAAATTGTTCCGCCCAATCCATACGATTCCAATGAAGACTGGGCAATCAGTGATTTTGAACTGTTATATGCCATTGATGAATGGGCAATTGACAGGATGCTTGAGCAAATGAAGGATGATTGTGATATTGATTTTTATTTATTGAATTTAATCGATCTTTGGAAGGGGGATTTATATGGGTATGATCAGGAGAATTGGGAGGGGTGTTTTCCGTGGCGGTTGATTGAATGATTAAAATGTTATATAAATGTAACATTTTTTTGTTTTTTCAAACAAATCAAAATCACACAAAAAGGTAAGGGCATAATGAATGAAAAATCAGGAATAAAAGGTCAATGGATTTTTCAAGTAAAAGATTTTAATTCTATTACTGTTTATTTAAGCAGATTGACCTGGGAAACAAAAGCTGGAAATGGGAGTATTGGTAACCATCCTGAAATAAAAGATTATTTAGAAGATATTAAAAATTTGGTGCAACGTCCTGATCTTGTTTTTGAAAGTTCAAAAGATAAACGTTCAAAAATATTCTTTAAATTAAATGCAGGACGTGGAATTTTTAAAAATAAACACCTTGTAGTCGTTATTAAATATATAAAAGAAAACAGAATGGTTGGATATATAAGCACAATGTATTTATCACGTTCTGTATATACAAAAGGAAAAATATTATGGATGAACAACAGGATATCAAAAAATATATTAGCGTAGACTATGACAAAGATGGAGATATATTAACATATTCCTTTACGAAATCTCCTCAAATCGCTATTGCTGAAGAAGCGGCTGATGATATTTGGGTTCGATTTGTCCCAGAAACGAACAACATAATAACGATAGATGTATTGAATTTTTCGTCAAGGTTAAAAACGGCATTTGGGCCTTCGATGAAATATACAGAAAGAACTGATCCCGAACTAATTCATCAATCTTTATTATTGAAAAAGACTGAAAATGACACCTGATTCAATATTTTTAATATAATATAA
>Ga0272440_1000906_pt1 | contig 24922 bp, 21 predicted proteins | sample SSMMMBAug17_FD_192440 | JGI IMG/M metagenome (GOLD analysis project Ga0272440, IMG submission 192440) | Marine sediment archaeal communities from Little Sippewissett salt marsh, Falmouth, MA, United States - SSM-MMB-Aug17 | ecosystem: Environmental > Aquatic > Marine > Wetlands > Sediment ...
TCAGTTTCCACAGGCCTAAAACTGTCATTTGAGCCATGAGCACTGTATGCTTGGAACCTTCAATGACTGATTGAATCACCCCGAGTTCCTTGACTTCATAATCAAGCTGCTGAATATTCAAATTGTTCCAAATTAATTCTTTGTGAGTTTCATAGACTTCTTTTCCTAAAATAGATTCCAGTTCAGTGTTGATTTTTTGAGATGTTATGTACCACTTGTCTGACAATTGCCCAATTGAATTTACAATTTCTTCTGAGATGTCAGCTTTTTTTATGGCATCCATCGTTTCTTCGGTAATACGTATTCGCGCACTCGAAATACCAATCATGAATCGATCAATCGTTTCACCAAAAAGGTTTTTTTCAGCATACGCTCTGGGTTGAACATCTAAGTCGATCCGTTCATCCAGTCGTTTGATCGTGAGTTGCACAGTTTTTCCCTGACAGCCAGAAATCAATGCCGCCATTTCTTGCCAGGTGCGAACAATTTCATTGTTGACCGCGACAACCAGATCACCGGATTGCACGCCCGCTTCTGCAGCAGGAGAGTCCTGTCCTACACCAATAATCTGGGGTAACTGTGTTGGGATGCCTGTCAAAAAAGCAATCCAGACAAACAATATCCATGCAAGAACAACATTGAATATTGGACCAGCTGCAACGATAATTATTCTCTGCCAAACGTTTTTTTTTGAAAAAGCATAGGGCTCATCAACAATATCGACTTCATCAGTGGGATCCTCACCCACCAGTTTGACATATCCACCCAAAGGAATGAGTGATATCCGGTAATCAGTTCGTCCAATTGTTTTGCCAATAATTCTAGGGCCAAAGCCCAATGAAAATTTTTCAACTCCCACTGAAAATATTCGTGCAAATAAATAATGTCCCAACTCATGAAAAAATATTAGGACAGAAAGTACGATAATTAAAACCAGAACGAATGAACTGGTTTGTGCGGCATAATTCAATATATATTCCATAAAAAAATAATAATCCTCTTTAATAATTTGTGATTTATTTCTTGTGAATACCATCTGAAAGATAATTGTCAAGAAAAAATATTCCTTGAAAAGTGATTCAAAACAACTTTTTTTATTCTTTATTTTTTAACAAAACTATAATATAAATGTTTTATATTAAATTTTGTTGTAGGGATATGAATCCAGTTTTTCATTAACAAAAAGGCCAGGTAAATATGATTATCATTATCGACTTTGGCTCGCAATACAATCAGTTAATTGCGCGTCGTGTGAGAGAGCAGCAGGTTTATTGTCAAATACTCCCACCGGAGACTTCGTTGGAATCAATTCATGCACTGGCTCCCAAAGGTATTATTCTATCAGGTGGTCCGGCCAGCATATATGATAACGGCCCAGGCATTGATCCACAAATATTACAAATGAATATCCCCATAATGGGCATTTGTTATGGAATGCAATTCATGGTTAACAGCCTCGGTGGTGATGTTCAGAAGGCTTCAAAGCGAGAATATGGCCATGCAAAATTGGTTATACAAGATAAAACCACTCTCTTTCAGTCCATTCCAGATGAAACTCCATGCTGGATGAGTCATGGGGATAGTATCACTGCCTTGCCTGATGGCTTTAAAGTTATGGCAACGACTGACAATTCACCCTATGCAGCTATAATAAACCCTGAACGTCAATTGATTGGGTTACAATTTCATCCAGAAGTTGCGCATACGCCAGAAGGCAAAAAAATGCTTGGTCATTTTTTATTTAGCATGTGTCAATGCAAACCGGATTGGAACATGGACTCATTTATTCATTCTGAAATCAACAATATCAAGCAAACTGTAGGCAACCGAAAAGTAGTGCTTGGATTGAGTGGTGGCGTGGATTCATCAGTAACTGCCTGCCTGATCCATAAAGCTGTGGACAACCAATTAACCTGCATCTTTGTAGACAATGGCCTGCTTAGAAAAAATGAGGCAAATGACCTAAAAAGGATATTTCAGGAAACATTTCAAATGAATCTTTTGTTTGTTGATGCGCGTGCACAGTTTTTATCAGAGCTGAAGGGGGTCACAGACCCTGAACAAAAACGTAAGATAATCGGTCATTTGTTTATCAATGTGTTTGAAAAAGAGGCTGCCAGAATCAATAATGTTGATTTTCTCGCTCAAGGCACTTTATATCCTGATGTTATTGAATCTAAATCAACATTTGGTGGACCAAGCGCAGTGATTAAATCGCATCATAATGTGGGGGGGTTACCTGAAAAAATGAATTTGAAACTGATTGAACCCTTAAAATATCTCTTCAAGGACGAAGTGCGAAACCTTGGTCAAACACTGGGGCTGCCAGATCGGATGGTTTTTAGACAACCTTTTCCAGGACCAGGTCTTGGCATTCGTGTTATTGGTGAAATAACAGAAAGGCGACTGAATATTTTAAGAGATGCTGATGCAATCCTACTTGAAGAAATCGAACAGGCAGGGTATTATAAAAAATTGTGGCAATCTTTTGTGGTACTTTTACCCTTAAAAACAGTTGGAATTATGGGGGATCAGCGCACTTATGAAAATATTGCCGCCATACGGGCTGTTACAAGCATCGATGCCATGACAGCAGATTGGGCAAAGCTACCTCATGATTTATTGGGAAAAATTTCCAATCGTATCATTAATGAAGTACAGGGAATCAATCGTGTTGTTTATGATATAAGTTCAAAACCACCCGCAACCATCGAGTGGGAATAAATTTTTATAAAGGATTTTTATTATGGAAGTTAACAGAAAGATCAGAATTGATGGAGATTATCTTCAGTCATATCAAGATGATTATATGGAATTACAGGTCGATAAAATGAACCAAAGGGTGACCTTCTTTTCAATTGTTTTTATCATATTATTAGGTATTGCATTTGCCTTTGGCTTTTTTTATATACGAAGTAATATTACCAAGGTACCCAAAGAGGTTCAGGATTTGTCTCATCAGGTGGTGCAGCGGATGTCTACTATTTCTGAGCGTCATACACAGATGGAATCCAGTTTTCAAAGTAAATTATCGCTTTTGGAAAAAGTTACTGAAGCCCTAAGAAAAGACCAGACAGAAATTCAGGACGCCATCGATAGAATTAATCGTACGAAAGCAGATCAAAATGATGTCGGGCGAATACTCGGAAAATCCAGCCAGGAAAATTTCAAAGCTATTGAAGAAGTCCGTTCGCATCTGAATACCATGAATACAACATTTACCGATCAATTCACACAATTTTCAGAACAATTTGAAACATTTAATAAAGATGTCAATGAGATTGTACAAAATAGTATTGCAACAATTCAAAAAGATGTTCAGGAAAAAATTGACAAAATATTTGGCAAATTCAAAACCATCAATGCTGAAATCAAAACAGAAATCAATTCAGAATTGAATTCTTTTGCCAAGGATATCAAGACGTTGGATTCAAATGTGAGAACACTGAAATCTGAGTTTGATACATTCAATACGCGAATTTCAGATGTTTCTTCAACTGTGAATGACCTTTCATCCGATCTGACAGATTTTTCCAAATCGATTAAAGATATGATTGACAGTGATCATCTGGAAGAGCTTCTGTCCATTGAACGTAAAAACGTTCGAGATAATGCAGACCTTCAAAAAGCCCTTCTTGAAAATCATATCAAGGTGTTGGAAGGAAAACTCGATAATCTCAAACAACAGGTTGAACATATAAAAAATACTCCTGCCCAATCTCGATCTCGAAATACAGATACCGAAATTATCGCCAAACCTGTTGAAAAACAGCAATTGCCTATCAAAACCCGGAAAAAGGATCTTATCCAAAAAACAAACAATCAGGATTTCGTCAAACCATTGGTAAACAAACCACCACCGGGTGGTATGATTGAAGAAGATCTGCCAGAGTAATTTAATCATCTTTTTTTAAGGGCATGATTTTTTAGGAATGCTCGAAAAATAAGTTCCCCATTTATTGGAGTCCCAAATCTTTAGATTTGGGAGGCAAAGTGTGTTACTCCCAAATCTAAAGATTTGGGACTCCAGCCAATATGGGAAACTTATTATAAGAGCATTCCTTAGATATACATACGATTTTAAACCTGGTATGGACATAAATAAAACAGTTCAAAAAGGATTTGACAAAATTTTCAGTTAAAGTTAAAAATTTGAATGGAAATAATAAATAACGTTCAATATGGCCAGCAAACATGTTTTGTGAAACAAAAGGGAGTACATCGCAAATATCATGTCAATCATTGATTGCACAGACAATGAAACTTATCAGAAGATACATGAATTTCAACCCCAACTAAATAGTTCAATATTTTTTTTTACTTTTATCATCGTTTGTACTTTTGAAATTGTATCAGCGTATGTATTTACAATGATCAACATATCAGCAATTTTGCTAACCGGTATAGTGAGACTCAGTGAATCCATAGTCATTTTATGTTATATTTATCATCAAAATAATTGTGAGGTTATTGGTTGTAATAGAAATCAAATTCTACCTGGTTTGTATTATGGATGTCTGTGGTCATTATGTTTTGGTGTGATCGTTTTTACTACATTTATTTTATGTGGTTATTGTTTTCAAATAAATCTGTTTCGTATGGTTCAAATGCCGATACAAGGAACTGTTTTTGATCAGAGTATATACTTTATTGTTGGGTGTGTTATCGGACCATTTGCAGAAGAATTGGTCTTTCGAGGCGTTTGTTATCGTTTTTTTCGCCAATGGGGAATAATGGTTGCTTGCATTGGCAGTACTATGATATTTGTTTTACTACATAATCATGCACCGGTCATACCGATTACACAGATTATCGGCGGCCTTGTTTTTGCATTTTCCTATGAATATACGAAAATGCTAGCAACTCCATTGACAATACATATTCTTGGAAATTCTTGCATGGCTTTATTGTCATATTTGCCGATAAAATTTTAAAATTTGTTTTGCAGTTTATCAAAGATTGTGTAAAAATGGAAATAACTGTGAGGTATGGTAAAATGCTATACCTTAAAACTTGCTATTCAAATATTGGGCATTGATTGATTTTCATGTGATTGATTGATGCCAAACTATTGCAAGCATGCAATTGATTAGGAGGATGAAATGAAAACGTATAAAAGCAATGGAACATTCTTTTTGCTGCCTGAAACTGACCTTGTCGCCAGCCAGATGGAAGAAATTCGAGACTATTTCATGAAAGAACTACGAGACAATGTAGATGCTGAACAAGTTACGCTTGATGCTACAGGAATTGAAATTGTTGATTCACTGGGGGTAAATCTGATTATTGGGCTTTACAGACATGTATCCACAGAATCAAAAAAATTCAATGTGGTCAATGCTGGTGAAAAATTTATGAAAGTCGCCAATTTTTTTAGATTTTCTACTTTGTTTGATATTGAAAAAGCCTCTTCAGATGATTGATATCAACAACAGGACTTTCAGAGGATTTATATGACAAACAATTCACCATCCATTCTGATTGTGGACGATAATCCATTTAACAGAGAAATGCTGAGTGATATACTCAAGGCCAATAGCTGTACTGTAGATACAGCCAATAATGGACAAGAAGCGCTGGACAAAATATCATCCAAAACTTATGCCATTATTATTATGGACATGTTGATGCCAGGTCTTGATGGCTTCGAAACGACCAAACAAGTCCGAAAGATGGGTCTTAAAACACCTGTAATTGCGCATACTTCCATGAGTATGAAAAAGGATCGTCGCCGATGCATGGAAGCCGGATGTGATGAATTTTTGCCCAAACCTATCAATACAAATGATTTATTGGCATTAATTAAAAAGTATGCCGGATCGGATACTCAACCAGAAACACAATCAATTGCTTCTCAACAAAAAATCAAACACCCGGATGATCCAACATTTAATGGATTGAAAGCATTACTCATCGAGGAAGATCAAACGATCAGGAATCAATATATAGAAGTGCTTCAAGACATGGGCTTTTCTGTGTCATTTGTTCCTAATGGCAACGAGGCTCTGGATAGACTGGAGCAAAATTCAAAGCAATATGATTTAATTATTAGTAATATGTTTACATCAGGAATTGATGGTTTAGGTGTCCTCAACACCACCAAGCGAGAATACCCCCGTGTACTGGTGTTTATTTATGCTGATAAATTTGATCCGGCAACTTTACAATTGATGATGCAGCTTGGAGCTGATGGCATTATACCCCAATCAGATTTTAAAAATTCAATTGGAAAAATTGTCCATACCGCCTTATCTCAAACCTCCCATTCAAGGACAAATCAGGCACAAACAGCATTCCAGGTCCGGCAATCCCAGGCCAGACTCACTCAATTTGGTTGTTCCAAACCTTGTCAATTCATTGATATGGCCTTTTCAACGCTTCATGATGCTGGTGGAGATATGGCGCAATGTCGATATTTCAATCGAAGTGGCCAATGTGGCGTTGTACTGGCTGATGTTTCTGGGCATGATATATTAAGTTCGTACATCAGTGCAGTCTTTTTAGGAATATTGTCATCTGTATGGAATACACATCAAGATCCCCTTTCATTGCTTCGAATTATCAATAAAGAGTTGTTGAAAATGGAGGAGGTGAATTATCATGTATGCACTACTGTCTTGTTGTGGGATCAAAAAAAATCTCATCTGGATATTGCAACAGCTGGAAATCCAGGACCGCTTTTACTTACACAAAAGGATAATCAACTCGAATTTCAGCAATTTGAAGGCGGGGGAATTTGCCTGGGCCTTTTGGACCGGGATGACCTTTATACATTTCAGCAGGTTGATTTAGTTCAGAATTCACGTTTATTTCTTTTTTCTGATGGCATGTCAGCCAGTAAACTACAATCAATCATCAATAAGAACAAAAATCTTTTTCTGTCAGAAGTTACCTCAAAAAGAGAAGTATGCCGACGTTTGCTGGATGCCTATATGGATTCATGGTCTCAAGATGATGATATGATATTACTCAGCCTCGAATCAACCAAGACGGATGCTGATAAACAATTTCTGTATTCATTTTATTCAGATTATAAGGAAGTCGATAAAGCCTGTAAATGGATTTCCGACCAATTATTTAAACATATGCCCAATTTGGAAATGGATATGATGATGTTATCCATTCGGGAGGCTTTGTTAAATGCTGTTGAGCATGGCAACAATTATGATTCCAACGCGCTTGTGGAAGTTACCCTCGAGTTTCAACCGAATGGGCTTCAAATAGTTATTTCAGATCAGGGCAAAGGATTTAATTTAAATAAGAAATTAATTGACAGCAAAAATGAAAGTGGATTTCAAATTGGCAAGCGAGGGTTAAAAATAATTCATGCCTTTGCAGATAAGATTGAGGTTCATGGGGGAACAATGCGGTTATTATTTAATATAGGCTAACGCCATTCTTTTCTTTCTCGATCCATATCGCGTTTTTCATCACGTTTTCGAATCGCTTCACGTTTATCATGTTTTTGTTTCCCTTTTGCCAGTCCGATGGAAAGCTTGACCTTACTTCCTTTAAAATATATGTTAATTGGAATGAGCGTATACCCTTTTTCCTGTGTTTTTCCCAGTAAACGTTTGATTTCATGTTTATGAAGCAGCAATTTTCTTGGTCGTTTGGGATCATGATTGTTATAATATGCAAAAGGATACTGTGATATATTCATCTGATAAACATACAGCTCTCCATTCTTAATTTTTGCGTAAGCATCTTTGAGGCTGGCTTTTCCCATGCGAAGAGATTTCACCTCTGAACCCCTCAATGCAATTCCAGCTTCATATTCATCATCAATAAAATAATCAAAGCGTGCTTTTTTGTTCTGCGCGATGATTTTAATATGGGGCTGACCTGGCATAATATATTATTCCTTAAATGGCTAAAAGCCCAGTGTATCCAGACAAGCAATGAAATCATCAGCAAAGGCATCTTCCAATTCACTTTGTCGATTTTTTTCATCATCAGATTCTGGTGTATTTTCCTTTGTACCATAAGATACATCCCACCCTTTGTTTTTCAGAAAGGCAATGACCTGATCAACCTGATCTTTTGTTGCTTCGTTGCCGATATTTTTTTCTCCCAGGTAAAATTTCATGAGGCTCCTCCAGTAAGTTAGTTACACATTTGTTCCATAAATCTTTACGACGGACGCACTAGGGCAAATCCGCCTGAAAAGTATCAATCACTGTTTTTCCAATTTCAGTATGAATTTGATTAATTTTTTCATCTTTAAGTGTTTCTTCCCAGGATCGATATGTAATTCGAAAGGACATACTTTTCTTGCCAGCTGGAATCGGATCGCCATCATAAACACTAAAAACCTGAATATCAGCAACCAATTTTTCATTGCAGGATTGCATGACGTTAATTATTGACTCTGCCTGAACGTTTCGATCAAGAATCAATGTCATATCTCTGAATGTTGATGGATATCTTGGCAAAGGTCTGGCCATAATGTTTTCAGGTATCAATTGATATAGCGTTTCACAATCTATTTCACAGACAAAAACTGGTTGACGAATCTGGTAGTTTTGAAGTACATCAGAATGGATTTCGCCTGCCAAACCGACAACATTTTTTTTCACTTCAATCTGTGCCACATATCCTGGACGATAATAACTACAGTTCGATTTTTCAGGTTTTACAAAGCAGACCTTTTTTATATGAAGCAGGTGCATCAAGGTTTCAATTACACCCTTCAGATCATAAAAGTCGCAGACTCTTTCAGTTTGTTGCCAGCTTTCTGCTTGAGCAGCACCTGTCCAGATCAGAATGAGTGATTCTCTTTCTTTGGGCAATGGTGCATTGGAATGGTTTAGAAAAACCTTGCCTGTTTCAAACAATTTAAGATGCATGTTCTTTTGATTCAAGTTTCGATGCACTGTTTCCAACATACCAGGTACTAATGATGTACGCATCACAGCTTGATCTTCTGAAATGGGATTACGTAATATAACCACTTTACGACGCGGGTCGTCAGATAGCAGGTTTAAACGATCCATAGATTCAGCTGCAATAAAGCTATAGTTGATTGCCTCTGTAAACCCAAGTCCGGTCATATATTCCTTGATGTGATTTCGGTATTTGAGGTGACGAGATGGTTTCTCTGCCTGAATAGGAGATTTCGGCGTAACAATGGGAATTTCATCATAACCAATGAGCCGGGCGACCTCTTCCATAATATCCTGGGGACGTTTAATGTCAACGCGATAAGAGGGCACATGTACCTGAAGAAGATCTTCATCAATATGATTAACTGTAAATTCTATAGAAGACAAAAGCGACTTTATCTGCTCGCTATCTGGTTCAATACCAATTAGTCGATGAATCTGTTTAGTACTTACATCTACTCGAACCATTTCCATGGGAGCTGGATAATTATCAATAATACCTTTACATATTGTCGCACCACATATATCTTTCATGAGCTGAGCAGCACGGTCAATGGCCCATACGACACCATCAGGATCGATACCACGCTCGAACCGATAAGATGCATCTGTACTTAAACCCAAACGTTTGGATGTTCGTCTCACACTTGTCGGGTTGAAATAGGCACTTTCAAGGAGTACTCGCCTGGTATTATTGTTAATCTCAGAGTTCAGACCGCCCATGACACCGGCAACAGCAACCGGTTTTTTCCCATCACAGATGAATAACATGTCATCTTCCATCGATCGCTCTTTATTATCCAGAGTAGTAAATTTTTCATTCTTTTTGGCAGTACGAACGACAATACGATTTTCATCGAGAAGATCGTAATCAAAGGCATGTAATGGTTGACCTGTTTCCATCAAAACAAAATTTGTAATATCTACAATATTGTTGATAGGACGTAAACCAATTGCACGCAAACGTTTCTGGAGCCATTGGGGGGAAGGTTCTATTTGAACATCCAATATCACACGTGCAGCATACCTTGGACAATGATCCGGATCTTCAATTGTTACTGATGTCATGGATGAACAATCCGGGCCCGTTTCATCAAAGGACATTTCTGGGTAGTTCAGTTTTTCAGATTCGATTGCAGCGATTTCTCTTGCCACGCCAATCATACTGGCACAATCCGGTCGATTGGGAGTCAGACCGATTTCAAAAACAGTGTCTGTTAACTTTAAAGCATCTTTCAACAGACTGCCCGTTTGATAAGGGCCATTGAGTATCAATATGCCATCACTGTCATCACCAATGCCCAATTCCTTTTCAGAACAAATCATGCCCTCTGATGGTTCATTACGAATGACAGTCTTTTTTAAAAGCGTACCATCAGGAAAACATGTTCCAGGTAATGCGCAGGCAATTAATGCATTTTCGTATATATTTGTGGCACCACACACAACAGGGATAACACGCTCTCCAATATCGACCTGACAACACTTTAATTTATCCGCATTGGAATGTGCAGATATGCTGCGAATTCTACCGATAACAACCTTTTGCAGGTAATCGTAAGGATCAGAAACACTCTCAATCTCTAATCCAGCCATGGTTAAAGCTTCAGCCAAAAAATTGTTATCTGATTTGATGTTGACATATTGTTTTAGCCAGTTTTTACTTACTTTCATGCTAACCTCTTAGAACTGATTGAGAAATCGGATATCGTTATCATAGAATTTTCGGATATCATCGATACCATACTTGAGCATGGCGATTCTTTCGATACCCATTCCAAAAGCGAATCCGGTGTATTGGTCGGTGTCGTATTGGACATTTTCAAAAACAGCCGGATGCACCATGCCTGCACCCAGAATTTCCAGCCAACCTGTTTGAGAACAAATCCGGCAACCATTTCCACGACACATCACGCACTGCATATCAACTTCCGCACTTGGCTCAGTAAATGGAAAAAAGCTGGGCCGGAACCTCAAACCAGTGTGTTCATCAAAAATATGATGAACCAATGTTGTCAATATCCCTTTCAGGTGGCCGAAATGAATGTTTTCATCAACCATAAGGCCTTCTATTTGTTGAAACATCGGTGTATGTGTGATGTCCGAATCACAACGATATACTTTACCGGGTGCGATGATTCGAACGGGTGGTTTACGTTTTTCCATGGTCCGAATTTGAATAGGTGATGTATGGGTTCGAAGCACAACATTGTCGGAAATATAAAAAGTATCTTGCATATCACGTGCAGGATGATCTTTGGGAATATTCAGGGCCTCAAAATTGTAAAAGTCCAACTCAACTTCCGGACCTTCAACAATTTCAAACCCAAGTTGCGTGAAAATATCGCATATTTCCTGATTCATCAATGTAAGCGGATGTTTAGATCCTGAAAATGTCGGTCGCCCTGGAAGGGTAATATCAATATTTGATTCTTGTCCCTGTTTGCTTTGCCTGAGAGCTTTTGTGGCGTCCTGAAATGCATTTTCCAGCTCTTTTTTCAGAATGTTGGCTGATTTTCCCGCTTCAGGTCTTTGATCTTTTGGAAGATCAGATATGTTTCTCAAAAATTGGGTCAATTCCCCTCGACGTCCTAAAAACTGGATTTGTAAGTCCTGAATCGCTTTTTCATCTGATGCCGATGCCAGTTTATCCATGGCATCAGATCGGATTTGTTCAAGCTTATTTCCGACAGAATTCATTTGTGCCTCTTCAATCTTTATTCATGATATTATAATTTTTCAACTTGAGTTGGTCGTTAATAATGATGCATCCATTATAATATCAGACAGACCGTAACTGTCTATTGGGTCTATGGGATTTGTCTATTTTGTTCAAAGAGAAAAAATATTTTTAAGGAATGCTCTTATAATTAAGTTCCCCATTTTGGCTGGAGTCCCAAATCTTTAGATTTGGGAGTAACACGCTGTGCCTCCCAAATCTAAAGATTTGGGACTCCAATAAATGAACAACTTATTTTTCGAGTTTTCCTAAGCAATGGCTTCTGATGCAACAGTCGCAATTCGAGTAAATGCTCCTGGATCTGAAATGGCCAGTTCTGCCAAAACTTTTCGATCCAGATCAATATTCGCTTTTTTCAGACCATGTATAAATCTACTATAAGATAAATTATTCATGCGCGCTGCCGCATTAATTCGTATAATCCATAACTTTCTAAAATCACGTTTTCTCTGTTTTCTATCCCTGTACGCATATGATAATGCTTTATCCACAGAATCCGTTGCTGTACGAAACAACTTGCTTCGACCGCCTCGAAAACCTTTGGCCAGCTTTAAAACTTTGTTTCTTCTTCTACGAGCTTTATAACCTCGTTTGATACGCATTTTGAGTTCTCCTTTTAAAATAAAATACAAGCCGAACTGCCATTTTTTAGGCTGTCCTGATTAAATAAGAATCAGGGAAAATAACATACATTAAAATTAAAAACAATATTTTTTTTTAAACTTGATTTTTCAATTCTTATTGATTATAATGTTAAAATTTGTTATAGGCCATTATAGAACTATCAAATTATGCTGAAGGCTTTTCAAATTATGCTGAAGGTTTTTTTTGAATTTTAAATTGCACAAAGGAAAATAAGAATGTTAGATCAAAACCAATTTAATATAATTATTGTCGATGGTGATGCAAGGCTCACCGAACATCTTGTCATGAGTCTAAAAAAATATGATTTATTTGTCAAAACAGCACGGTCAGCGCCAAAAGCATTGGAAATGATAAAACAAACGCCTGTAGACATCCTAATTACAGATTTACACATGCCTGAAATGAATGGTCTTGAATTAAGTCAATCGGTTCTGAAGATATACCCGGACACACAAATAATAATGATGTCTGTTCATATGAACATGAATACTGTTATTGAAGCCATGAAAATGGGCGTAGTGGATTTTTTACAAAAACCGGTTGATGTCAATGTTCTTCGGGATTCAATTTTTTCATCAATAGATAAATGGAAGTTACGCAATGAACTGCGTGTGGCTTACAACAATCTTGAACAAGAAAAAGAGTTATTGGCAGTAACCATGCGAAGCATTGGTGATGGCGTCATTGCAACAGATCTGGATGGACGGATTATTATGATGAACCGGGTGGCTGAAGAATTAACCGGGTGGTCTGTTGATTCAGCAAAGGGACAATTGTTAACCGATGTGTTTTATATTATCAATGAAAAAACACGTAAATTGTGTGAAAATCCAGTAGAAAAAGTATTGGATAGCGGGCATGTTATTGGTCTGGCCAACCACACGGCATTGATTTCAAAAGATGGCACAGAAAAAAGCATTGCAGATAGTGCAGCGCCCATAAGAAATCGTGCTAATAGAATAATTGGTATTGTTTTGGTTTTTCGGGATGCCACTTTGGAAAAAGTACTTAACGAAGAGCTAACCAAGACCAAAAAATTAGAATCAATTGGCATTTTAGCTGGGGGGATTGCGCATGATTTCAACAATATTTTAACCAGTATTATGGGAAATATAAATTTGGCGAAGAGTATCCTGGACCCATCTAATGAAATCTATGATTTTCTGGAAGCTGCGGAGGAATCATCCAAACGTGCCAGTAAGCTTACAAAAAAATTGTTGACCTTTTCCAAAGGTGGTGAACCCATTCGACAAGGCCAAGACATATATGAAATAGTTCGTGATTCTTCATCCTTTGTTTTATCAGGGTCAAACATTACCTGCCGAATTGACCGGGATCCGGATCTATGGCAAGCAGAAGTTGATAAGGGCCAAATCAGTCAGGTTATCCAGAATATAGTTTTGAATGCGCAGCAGGCCATGCCCGAGGGGGGCACCATTCATATTGTATGTGAGAATTATTTAAAAATTAACAAGCAAGACGCAATCCCTTTAAATGATGGAGACTATGTCCGCATAGCTGTTACAGATGAGGGCGTGGGGATACACCCGGAACATTTGGAAAAAATTTTTGACCCCTATTTTTCAACAAAGCAAAAAGGCGGTGGACTTGGATTGGCAGTTTCACACTCAATTATCAAAAAACATTCCGGCTACATTTTCTGTGAGTCCATTCCTGCAAGGGGAACGACATTAACGATTTATTTACCGGCAACACGCACTTCAATAGAATTAAAGAAAACAATACCAGATCCTGTAGGGCAGGGAACAGTAATGATTATGGATGATGAAAAAGTTGTTTGTGAAATCGTCAGTCGCATGCTGGAAAGAGGTGGATATGCTGTGCTTCAAGCTGAAGATGGTCAGAAGGCATTGGAAATTTATAAAAAAGCCATGCATTCAAAAAATCCTGTTGATCTGGTTATTATGGATTTGACAGTTCCAGGTGGTATGGGCGGCATTGAAACAATTAAAAAAATGCGCCAAATTGATCCTGATGTTCGCGCAATTGTTTCGAGCGGGTATGCCAATGATCCGGTTATGGCCAACTTTCATGAATATGGCTTTGTGGGGTTCCTTGACAAACCTTTTTTAAAAGATAAATTATTTCGGGTTGTTTCTGAGGCAATTGGTCAATAATCCGGTTTTATTAGATACAACAAAGCGAAAACGTTTCTTCTGAAAAACGCCTTATTCATTTTCTTTAGCAATAATTTAATGATAACTCAAAAAAAATGTATCTTCTATAAATTTCGGGGTAAGGTTGGAGTACCAAATCTTTAGATTTGGGATTCAAAAAAAAACAACGAATAGAGTTGAGGTTCATTCTAAATGTACTAAGGATATATATCTGATGAAAACAAGATTTAAGAGATAATAAGTTAGGAAAGCTCTGAAAATAAGTTCCTCATTTTTCAATATTTGTTGATTCGTTTCTGAACCAGGATTTCACTGAAGAAGATGAATAAGATGAAATAAAGACACTTTAAATTCATCTTATTCATCCTTTTCAGTGAAATCCTGGTTCAGAAAAAGAATGAACTGTTGGCTACGCATATGCTTGATGTTTAATTCTTGAACAGTCAAACATTATAAATGGGGAACTTATTTTCAGAGCTTTCCTTAATGAAACGATAGATGATATATAGATATTCATGTTGTCGTAATTTGACAGGGATATGGGTCTCGTTCAATGAACAATAAATCAAAAAAACAAAAAAAATCTTGAGTAAACCAAACAAGTATGTAATATTATTAATTACTGTATAAAAAAACATTAACAAATATAGAGAATTACATAAAATGTTAGAAAAAAAGAAAGACCTCACCAAAATATTGATTGTTGATGATACACCGGTAATGCTTACTGTTTTAAAAAAATTTCTTGAAATGGAAGGCTATTGCATATATCAGGCAACAAACGGCCCTGAGGCCAGGAAAATTGCAGAAATGGAACAGCCAGACCTGATTCTCCTGGATATCATGATGCCAGGTGAAAGTGGACTGGAAACCTGTGAAAAACTCAAAAAAAATCACAAAACCATCGATATCCCCATTATTTTTATTTCTGCTGTTACTGATATAGACAGCAAAGTTAAAGGTTTTGAATTTGGTGCTGTGGATTATATCACCAAGCCTTTTGAAAAACAGGAGGTCCTGGCCCGGGTCCGTATTCATCTCAAATTACGTTATGCCAATGAAGCAATTATAAAAGCACAGGCAGATAAACTTCAACAGGTCAAAGAGGCGCAAGAGGCCATTCTTGTCAAGCCCGGTGATTTACCTGAAGCCAATTTTGGTGTATATTTCATGCCCATTCATGAGGCGGGCGGAGATTTCTATGATGTTTTACAATTGAGCGAAAAAATTTATGGTTTTTTTGTATCTGACGTCAGTGGTCACGACCTTAAGAGTTCATACCTGACATCTGCTTTAAAAGCACTTCTCACACAACATGCTAGTATTACAAACAAACCTGAAGAAACAATGAAAACGATGAATCGGGTATTAAGTGCGATCGCTCCAGATGGAAAATATTTGACAGCATGTTACTGCTTTCTAAATCGCCTAAAATTCAGATTGACAATCGTCAATGCTGGCCATCCGCCTGTAATATATGTGAACAAGAAAGATCTTACATTTGAGGCCCATGAATGTGAAGGTGATATCCTGGGTGCATTTCAAAATGTGGTTTTCAATCCTTTTCATACAAAAGTGGCTCCAGGAGATCGTTTTTTTCTTTATTCAGATGGTTTTATCGAAGGCTTTGGTGAATTTCGTAAATCCAGAAAGGAAGGCATTGAGGTTCTTGGAAAACTCTGTATAGAAACCTTTGACCTACCCATTGATGAAGCTGTCCAAAAAATTCAACATGAATTGTTTAACCAGCAAAATGAGCAAGAAGATGATTTATTATTGCTTGGAATAGAGGTTTAGGCATGTTTGAAATAAAAAAAAGCGCAAAAAATCTAAACATGTGCTTCTCTTCCGTACTTCAAAATATTGATCGTGCGGCAGATGAACTTAGAATTTTTTTAATTGGAATTGGAAAAAAATCCCAATCCTTCCACCCGCTTCTGGTTACACGTGAGGCCTTGATCAATGCAATTACCCATGGTAATCGTTGTGATGAATCAAGAAAAGTTCAGCTTGATGTTTTGTATCGGCCAGAACAGCTTGAAATTGATGTAACTGATGAAGGTGACGGCTTTAAGTGGGAAAAGACCATGCGAAAAAAGCATGATGATTCCATTGATCATGGACGCGGTATTCAAATCATGCAATTATACAGTCATGATATTCAATATAACGCAAAGGGAAATCAAGTCAAATTGACGATTCAATTCCCTGAAAAAAAACAATAACTATCGGCAGGACTTCGTATTCCTGCCAATATATACAAAGGAGAATTCTATTCATGAGTAAAAAAGTCATTAGTCCGGGACAGGACATTGTCGCTTCAATGGTTCCTGAATTCAAAAAAAGTCTTCAGGCCCTCATCGTTGAAGAAGGGATTACCGAACTTGATATAGACTTAACCGGCGTAGAAATGGTCGATTCTGTCGGTTTAGGGGCATTTATTGCCACACACAATACGCTGTCTCAAAAAAATGGGAAATTAACAGTTATAAATGCATCTGAAGATATATTCAGCCTTTTTAAAACAATGCGTCTTGATCAACATTTTGAAATTCAGCAAGGATAGCGATAGATATGCTAATTGATCGCGAGACCACTAATATCTATATTGAAGAGACCAATCAATCATTGGCTGAAATTGAGAAAAATTTGTTAGTTCTTGAAAGTATGGGGGCAAACATTGATATGTCATTGGCAAAACGAGTTTATCATGCCATGCATGTCATAAGAAATGGTGCAAGTTTGCTCTCATTCTCACAATTAAAGGAGTTATCCCAAAAAATTGAAAATGTGCTGGGATTGATTTGTAACGCCAGGTTGACTCCAAATCCAGAGGTGATCAATATTCTTTTACAGGGGGTTGATCGCCTTTACCAGTTGATTGATCGGATTCACAGTAATGAAGATATGGATATTGATGAACAATCCGTGTTGTTAACAGGTTTGACATCAGCTGTGCTTCCAGACGATATCAAACAATCGGTGACCGAGGTTCGCGATATTCCAGTTCCTGATAGTAAACATGTTTTCCGCATAGCAGAATTTAACCTGATTCAAGTACTTGAGCAAGGTAAGAATCTTTATATTCTCATTTATGACTTAATCAAAGATGTACAGGAAAAGAATGACACACCCTTAAATTTTGTTCAACTCATCCAACAACATGGAGAAATGATCGATAGCTTTTTTGACATTCAATCCATTGGAACCCTTGAAGAAAAAAATTTCAGTTCTGAAATGCCTTATTTTGTTCTTTTTGCCTCAACCTTATCCTATGAACAATTGTCAGAATCAATGGGCATTCAACCTCATCAGATAAAGGAAGTAAACAGCGAGATTGCAGACTTGATTCAACCAAAAACAAGATCAAAGCTGTCATCAGCTATTTCTTCTCATCATCCAAAGACAGATAAGAAAAAACGCATGGATATATTGAATGATTTGTTCTGTGAGTTAAAGTTTGCGATGGATTGTTTTTCCTGTAATATGGATAATAAATTATCTGTGGGTGAGATAAGATTGCAGTCTGTGATAAACAGTCTTCAGGATTTGTTGAATTTTGAAAATAGTGTCCTGGCCAGTAGAATATTGTGGAAAATTGGGAGAAATATTCGTGATCATGCTTACCAGTCCAATATCCAGGCAAAATTAGAACTACAATGTGGTCTTATAATGATGGATCATCGTATTCTGAACCGATTAATAGAACCTGTGACCGCAATTATCACTAAAATGACCAGGCTCGTTCAAACCAATACACCAATCCAAATTTGTTTGAATATGACAAAAAATGAAGGCATGATACAAATGACCATTTCTTTTTCCAATCCACAAATTCTGACTCAAGAAACGCATCTGGATTATTTGGTCGAGGAAAAGAAAATTCAGGCATTATGTGCAAATTTAACGCAAAAATTTGAATTAAAAACAGGTCTGATTATCGCAATTCGTATTCCTCAAAATGTATTTATTGTACCAGGATATGGTGTTGTTATTGATGATCATAACTATATTGTTCCGAGATTTAATGTTAAGGATTGTCTGACAAATTTAGACCCATTAATGTGGCGTGAAAAGAATTCATCTATTGCGTTTAATCATAAAGAACAAGATATTCCAGTTGTTGGAATTTCAAACACAGATTTATCATATTATCAAAATAAAAAATCTCTAATGGTTTGCGAGGTCGGAAATCAACGTTTTGGGCTTGCTGCCGATTCAACAGAAACTTTCGAATTGGATGCTATTTGTCAACCTTTAAGCAAACAATTGGATTCGAATCCATTCATTGCTGCCAATTGTCTATTGGATGATGGTCAAATTGCTTTTGTTCCGGATATGGGCTTTTTGGCAAATAAGATTTCTTAGAGCTTGTTGAGAAATATTTGTTGTTTAACGATAACTTATTGAGTCAAAAGTAGGTAAGTAATCATTCATAAATTATTAAGTGTTTTGTAGTAAACAATTTTGTAGCCTGGAGTCCCAAATCTTCAGATTTGGGCGTCAGTTCATTTTTTTTGACTTGACTCCCAAATCTAAAGATTTGGAACTCCAATCTGTATCACTCGGTGGTAAAGTATTAATATAATAAAGAATATAGCATATTGCATAAACTAAAATTTGATTTATCCAACAATGGAATTGAATCCCCATAAAAAATAATTATAAAATATGGGGATTTCATTTTTGATTATTATAATGGAGGTAAACGTGTCCACTCAAAAAGCGGCAAAAGACGGAAAAGTCGACTTGGCAACCTTTTATGTGGGTGAAGCCCTGTGCGGAATGGATATCCTCAAAATCCAGGAAATAAATAAAAACATGGAAATAACGTCCGTTCCAAATTCATCGGAGTATGTTGTGGGTGTCTTGAATATGCGGGGAAGAATTGTAACAATTATTGATGTGTGTCAAAAATTAGGCTTGCAGAAATCTGAGGCAAGAGATACGCAGCGGAATATTATTGTGAATTCTCAAAATGAATATATTGGCCTTCTTGTTGATCAAGTTGCAGAGGTTGTTCCTGCTGAGTGGCGAAAAGTAACTCCTCCCCCATCAAATGTCCGGGGCGTTCAGGGGAAATACTTTGAGGGAGTATACAAAAAGGAGAACGCCTTGATTGCAATTCTTGATATTGAAGAAGTGTTGAAAGACGAAAGTGTTTCATAACTTTCTCTAGCTGTGTCAACTCATTTATGATAAAGATCGACCCACAAGAATTACAGGTGCTCATCGCTTACATTTATGATATATGTGGTGTTCACTTGGATAGTTCAAAAGAATATCTTATAAAAACGCGCTTGGATACCCTTGTAGAGTCTCACAAATGTGCATCATACAGTGAATTTTATTATCGGGCACGTTCTGACAGAACTGGCAAGATAAATGCAGATATCATTAATGCCATTACAACACCGGAAACCTTATTTTTTAGAGATAAACTACCTTTTGATATTTTGCGCAATAAACTGATCAAAAATCTACTTCAAAAAAAATCAACCAGTGTTATTCCAGGTCAAATTCGGATATGGAGCGCAGCGAGCTCGACCGGTCAAGAAATTTACAGTATTGCGATAATTATTCGTGAAATAGTATCAAATTTGCAAAAGAATCGTGTATCATTGGTTGCAACAGATATTTCTGACGTTGTTCTTGATCTTGCAAAAGCAGGCCGATATAATAAGTTTGAAATTTCCAGGGGACTGACAAAGCAACAGCTTGACAGGTATTTTATCAAAAAGGATCAATACTGGCAAATTAAGGATGAAATCAAACGAATGGTTAGATTTCAAAAACTCAACTTGATGAATCCTTTTGTTGGCTTGGGTTCTTTTGATATTGTTTTTTGTCGCAATGTTGCAATTTATTTCACTCTGGATGATCGAAAAAAACTATTTGATCGCATTGCAGATACGATTACACCAGAAGGTTATTTGTTTATTGGTGCATCTGAATTTCTAACAGGTATTTGTGATAGATTTAAAGCGGTTCGTGAAGGGAAAACTATTTTTTATCAAAAAGTTAAGTAAGTTTTCCTATACAGTCTGGCTGCCAAAAGGATGCGGTCATGCCTTAACATATGAGGCAATTATATGGAAATAAACATGCCAAAACATCCGACAATACTGATTGTTGATGATGTTCCCATCAATTTGAAAGTATTGCGAGCGCATCTTGAACCAGCGGGATATCAAGTTTTGGACGCTGGCAGTGGTCAAGAAGCCCTGCGTCAGGCGGAAAAACAACCCGATTTGATTCTTCTGGATATCATGATGCCGGGTATGGATGGCATGGAAACCTGCCAGAGATTGAAAGCCAATCCAACAACAGCAGATATCCCGGTAATTTTCTTATCTGCACTCACCGATCCAGAAAGTCGAACAGGCGCCCTTGCTATTGGTGGTGTGGATTTTATTATCAAACCTTTTGACGAGGAAGAATTGATTGCCCGTGTTAAAATTCATTTAACATTGAGATACCAGAAAATTCAGTTGGAAAAATATGCAGCAGAGCTCGAACAAATGGTTGAAGACCGAACACGTCAACTCGTTCATGCTGACCGACTGGCGACCCTGGGAACATTTTCTGCGGGAATGGCACATGAAATCAATAATCCCAATACATTTATTGCTGGTAATGTACAGGTTTTACAACTATTCTGGAAAACAGCAGGCCCTATTCTAAAAAATCATGTCCATGAAGATACAACGGGTCGTTTAAAAAAAATGGTTGGTGAAATTGATCATGTCTTTGAAGATATGCTCGAAGGCAGTCGAAGAATATCTACTATTGTTAACAGCCTCAAAACATATGCCCGTCAAGGCGGTGTCATGAAAGAACATTCAAAACTGGCGGTTATCATAGATGATGCCCAAAAGCTTTTGCAACATCGACTGAAAAAAGGTATCTCCCTCACTAAAAATATCCCAGATGATCTCATTGTTTATTGTGAATTTCAGAGCTTGTCTCAAGTTTTTGTCAACCTGTTGAACAATTCGGTCGATGCACTTGATGAGAAACCAGGAATAATTGAAATTATTGCACAACATTACAAAAATCAAATAAATATTCAAATAAATGACACGGGATCAGGGATTCCGGAGAGATTTGCAGATAAAATATTCGATCCATTTTTTACAACCAAGGGAAAAGCGAGGGGGACAGGACTTGGCCTGTCCATCGTTAAAGGCATCATAGAAAAACATGATGGCACCATTGCATTGCGCAAAACCCCAAACTCTGGCGCGAGCTTTGAAATAAGGCTGCCTTTATCGCGCCAGACATCTTGATTAAGGAGATTATTATAATGTCTAATAAAATTCAAATTCTTGTTGTTGATGATGAAAAAGAAATATTAAAAAGCATTGAACGTTATTTCTCTTTCTTTGATGATGTAGATATGCTTTTTGCATCAACATATGAGCAGGCCATTGAAATTATGGAAAAAGATCATCCGCGAATGTATATTCTGGATATCAACCTTCCAGATGGTAATGGTTTGAAACTGGTAAAAATAATTAAAAAGCACTCTGCAGCCAACCAGGTCATCATGATAACCGGAGCAAGCGATTTGAGCCGTGTGTTTGAAGCACTTGAATCCGGAGCCAATGATTATTTAACGAAACCATTAGATATGGCTGTTTTGAGATCAATTGTTTCTGAGGCTGTTGAGCGGTTTCAACGTTGGTATGATTTAATCAAGTTGGAACTTCAGATAAAACAAAAAGATTGATAGATGACTGAATATTGTTGTACAATAAAACGTTTGTTTTTCCTAAAAAACTATGCTACAATTACCTATTCTTAAAAACGAAAACGTGATAGTCCAGGTTCATCATTAGAAAACAAAAACTATTCAAAGCTTTATAACTGTCACGTACCAATTTGAAACAATATATGAGGGAATATATTCCTCGACAAGGAGGTTAAGGATGAGTGAGTTAGATTCCAAGCAGACAGATACGCCAACAACAGAGTCAACTGAATTGGTTCCACAAATGGAAACACCTGTTTCGCAGGTAACTGATGAAACTGATGAAAATCAGAAACTTTCAACCATTCGAAATATCTTGTTGGGCGGACAAATTAAACAATATGATTCTCGTTTTACAGAGCTGGAACAACGTTTTGAAACAATTAAGGAAAAACTGTTTGATCAAACAACAAATACATTAACCGGTCTTGAAAAGAAAATTTCAACAGAATTTGATTCATTAACAAAGCGTATTACTGATCAGGTTGAGACTGAGTTTGAAACTTATACCCAAAAGCTTGACGCTGAAAAAAAAGAACGATACACATCCATTGAAAAATTTGTATCCAGACTCGATCAACTGGAAACAATCGCCAAATCACAGTTCAACGATCTAAAAAAGCAAATACAAGGTATTGAAGCCACACTTCAACAGAAAATATCAGAGCAAGTAGGGATAATTAAAGAAGATATTCAAAGCGAATTTGATACATTAACTGAAAATATTCACGAAAAGATTGCCCAACAAACACAAAGAAAAATCGAACGAACGGAATTGGTTGGCATGTTCAAGGATTTGGCAGATCGATTCACGATTTAATACTTGAAATGCCAATAATCGTTTGGTTAGAACTGTAAAATATTAACATTGTCCGGAGGTTGTATGGCCACTGAATTTCCACCACAAACAATCCAGCAATCCGATACGCAAGAGCTGGATGAATTAAGAGAACTGCTCCTGGGACCGGAAAAAAGAGATTTACATCATGTAAAAAAACGCCTTGATGATCCAACGCTGCGTGCATTGGAAATCAGTCGTGTGCTTCCAGAAGCTATTGCGCATCGTGTTTCAAGGGACAAAAAACTGTCAAAGGCACTTCATCCCGTAATTGAAGATAGTGTGGATTCGTATTTGCGTACTCATTCTCAAGCAATATCTGAAGCGATTGTTCCGGTAATGGGTGAAAGCCTTAAAACAGCATTATATATAAAAGTAAGAAAAAGGCTTGAAGCAGTTAATGATTTTTTCGTTCGGAACTTTTCTCTGAAAGGCATAAAATGGCGCCTGGAGTCTTTTCGTTCAAAGAAATCAATAGATGAAATCATTCATTTTCATACCTTGAGATATCGTGTTGAGCAGGTTTTCATAATTCATCGTGATACTGGAAAAGTCTTGCAGCATGTTTCTGAATTCAAGGATGAGGCGATTGAAGAAGCCAGTATGTTTTCAGAGACCTTAAAGGCCATTCAGTCTTCAGCTGCACATGAAAACGATCCATCTGTCAATACTCTTCAGTTGGGAAATCATACTGTCTGGGTTGAACAAGGCAACAATTTGATGCTTGCAGGTGTAATTCGTGGCACACCTTCATATGAACTTCGTCAGGTATTCAAAAAAACACTAAATAAAATTGAGGATGATTATCGTGAAGAGATTCGTAACTTTGATGATGACGCTACGCCATTTCAATCCTGTGATGATTTACTCAAGTCGTGTTTAAAAGTTGAATATGGAAAAAAAGAAACCAGCTTGAAACCACTATGGTTTGTCACTGGTCTGGTTCTTTGTATTGTTTGCCTGTGGGGATTTTTTTCTATTAGAAACAATATCATATGGAATCGCTATATTGATCGTCTAAACAAAGCCCAGGGGATTGTTGTAACAAATCACGAAAAACACGGCAATCATTATTATGTTTCAGGTTTAAAAGATCCGATGGCCATCGATCCAAATCGTCTCTTAGCCGAATATAACATAGATCCAGCGCGTGTGACATCTGAATGGGAACCCTATTTTGCACTTCATGAAGGAATTATCAGCAAACGTGCACGTGAAATTCTCAATGCACCTGATACGGTATCTTTTAGAAATCAGAATGGCGTACTATATGTTTCTGGTTTGGCTTCAAAATCCTGGATCGAAACTGCACGCAAAAAAGCAACTTCAATTGCAGGTGTTATTCGATTTGAAGAAGAAAACCTTTTTGATATCAATGCCAGTGAACTATTTCTTGCCAGGGTCAGTGTTCAGCTTGAGCCCCCACAATCTGTATACATGACCTTTGATGATGGTACGTTGACTTTTTCTGGATCAGCGTCTCACCAATGGATCAATGAAATGAGAAAGAAAGTTCTTTCCATTCCAGGCATTGTAAAAGTAAACGATAGAAATCTTGTTGATATAGATGTGAGCGAACTGGCCTTGATAAAAGAGCGAATTGAAGGTCATATTTTTTTATTTCGACTCGGTGGATCTGTTCCTGTCCCCAATCAGGAAAAAATGATTCGTTCATTATCACAAGATATTTCAAATCTTAATAAGATAATCAATAAAGTCGGAAGAGGTCATGTTGAAATTGTTGGTCATACTGATGATTCAGGGTCAGAAAAAGCTAATTTAAAACTAAGTCAGGAGCGAGCGGAGAAAGTGTTGTCATTATTACGCAAGGCAGGAACAAACACACGCTATTTAACAGCCATTGGCGTTGGCGATAAAGAGCCTTTGCGTAGGTCAAGTTCATCAATCGACAGAGAGATGAAT
>Ga0272440_1000907_pt1 | contig 24866 bp, 16 predicted proteins | sample SSMMMBAug17_FD_192440 | JGI IMG/M metagenome (GOLD analysis project Ga0272440, IMG submission 192440) | Marine sediment archaeal communities from Little Sippewissett salt marsh, Falmouth, MA, United States - SSM-MMB-Aug17 | ecosystem: Environmental > Aquatic > Marine > Wetlands > Sediment ...
TAACCTCATTTCTTTGAATCCCAGTTCGGCTAATTCAATATCAGCCACTTTATGTAGTAATCCTGGGTCATATTCTAAAAGAGCCATAAAACCTCCATTTTCTGACTTTTTGTCAGTTTTTTATATAATCAAAGTTATTCTTCTTGAACAATTTTACATATTATCAGTTCCCTGGAAACGCGATCAAAACCCGGCAAGCAGAGCGTACCAACCGGTATATTATCAGGTAATTCAATATCAGGACATAACAAGATTATAACAATTCTAAATTGATTTGAATCTTGTTTGGAAATTTCAATGATATCATTCAATTCCGCACGATATCCGAGATGATCTTTATATGAATGATTCCATAGACAAATCACTGTCATGGGGCTTGCATCTGATTTGTCGTATCGGATATTTGTTGCAAAGGACCTGTTCTTTCTTTCCAAAATTTTATGGATATGTACTTTCTCGTTTGGAACGTCCGATGTTGCGCTGACATAATAGACATGACTTGATTTTTTTTCAGACATACGAAATCGTTCAGTATCGTCTTGTTGCTCTTCTATGGCATCAATTACGCGCTGCATATTTATTTCATCTGCTATCTGCGATACCATGCCAGCCAGACTGTTTTTTTCAGAATGTGGGGGCATAATCAATTGATATATTTTTGAATAATGTCATTCGGAGAATGAACATTTGTTAAAACATTGTTTTTATCTGAAAAGAGGTTACCACGTAAGTCCAATAATTTTAGATGTTTAAGGTTTTTCAATTCTGATGGAAATGAGGCGAACTTGTTTTCTCGCAATATTAAATGTTCCAAACATTCTAGAGATCGAATAGATTCAGGAACAGTGGAGATATTATTTCGACTAAACGACAAAAATTTTAACTGGCGCAATTTCTCCAGCCATATCGGAATCTGAGAGATTTGATTTCCACCGACCCCCAGATCTTTCAATTGCGTCAGATGCACCAGTATATCTGGCAATTCTTGAAACTTATTACGCCCCAGATACAATATCTCGAGTTTTTTCATATTGGCAAAGCTATCCGGTAATTCAGACAATGAATTCACCCGCAAATCCAGAATTTCAAGGTCTAAAAATTGACCGATGGAATCAGACAATGATTCAATATCATTATTGGCCAGATTTAGTTTTTTAAGATGTTTCAGATTTTCAATATCATTGGGTAAGGTCTTGATCTGATTATATTCCATGGATAAAACTTTGAGTGATGGTAATTTTTTTATATTTTCAGGAATTTCAGTAAATTGATTATTTTCAAGATAAAGTTCTTCTAAATGTGTCAATTGGGTGATGTCATCTGGCAAATGGGTGAGAGCCATATTAAAAAGTTCGAGTTGGATCTCTTTTGCCTGATGTGCCTTTTGAATAAGTTGATTAATATTCTTGCTTTCCATTTGGGTTTGCTCCATGCAAGATATTTATTTAAATGGTTGAACAAAAAAATGTTTCAACGTTCGAATACTCATAAGCGCATCAGCGCCAGAAACAGGGCCATATGGATCAAATTCACCAGTTTCAAGAGGAAACATAATTAATTGATTGGTACAAAAAAGTATTGCACGAAAAAAGTGGTGTGAGGGATGAACATCCGCAATACCTTCCTGGTATTGTTCGGATTTAGAAGAACTGACAGCCTGTGGATTGATTCGATTAATAATTTCATAAATAATGAGCGCAAAATCGGCTCGGGTTATGGGCATCTCCGGTTCAAAGCTATTTTTTGGAAATAAGGACAGCCCCAACAAGTTGATTAAAAGCACGGCTTCAATTTCTTCTTTTAGTGAATGACTGGAAATGTCCATTGCTATTTGTGGTTGGGGTTTGAATTCATAGTTTGAATTTTTCTGAAATAGTTCATGAATATTGAGATCATGATGAAGAATATAGCACATATCGGCACGGGATATTTGTGGTATGAGCGGTAATTTCTGCTGATAACTACATGTATTACATTGTTCATGCTCTTTTATTTTACAGATCTTTTCATAAGCGTTTTCTTTGTAAGGGCCTCCAATAGAAACAACTTTGCTGAAAAATGTTTTTGCCCGATTATATTTTTTCACTTTTTTATAGATTAGCCCCATAAAATAATAAAGGTCTGACTGTTTTCTATAAGCAGGTAACGCATAATAATAAGCATTTTCAATCTTTTTTAATTGCAAATTGTCCCAATAAAGTCGAGAAGTACTGGCTTGAATGTATAAAAAGTAATATTCAGGTGCATATCGCGTATGCCTGGCACTGTTTTCAATTGTTTTAAGTGTTGATAATGCGCGATCATATTTAAAATTTTTTAAATAACATTTCGATAATCCGAGTGTGGCTGGTAAATTATCTGGATCAATGCGCAAGGTCGCCACATATTTTGCATAAGCCAGGTCATATTTACCCTCAAAAAACAATGTATCTGCATTTTGAACCATTGCTTTTGATTGTTGATGACCCTTTTTCTCTGTGTTAAGCCTCACTTTTTTGGATATTTCTTTTTTTACAGTTTTTTGAGTAAGAATTTCTTTTTGGGGCACGGGTTGAGGTTCAAAGAAATAATGACCACATCCTGTAAACAATAGCATTATCAATAATAATAGGTTTTCACGCCGCATATTTTCGTTTTACCTCCAATCCGATTGATCAACCACAATAATCACCCGACTATGTTTTAAAATGGTTAAATGCTCAATCACACTTTTAAATCTTGCTGCCTCTGTATTGCTTATAACAATATTATTTGACTTTTCTCCACTCACACCAATACCTTTTACAATGAATGGTTTGTTGCCAATTCGATGGTGTTTGCGGGCACTATCAAAGCTGTTCATGTATATACAAGTGCCGGATTGGACAGCATATTCACGGCTGATGTATTGCGGTCCATAAACTTCATCCCCATTTTTACTGACAATAATTGGAGCGAGACATGCGCGTAGCTCCAAACCTCTCGCATCTACGATCAAGCCTGTACATTTTTTTTCTTTATGCCAGTTTATCTGATCTTGAGAAAAGATTCTGGCAATAGATTCAATATAACGAATGTCATCAGGTAATGCAAGTTGAGAAAAACCACCATTCATAGACATCTGAACAGTAATTTCAACTGTTCCATCAGAAAGATACTCTTTTTTTAACACACGGGCATTTTCAGTCATTTGTTGTATTTGCTCCTGAAAATGCCTGTCTTCTTTTTGAATATCCACAGCATTGGACTTCGCATCAATACAAACATGTAATACAGTTAAATATAAATTATCAAATGCCTGTTTCAATGCATTTTCTTCAGCAATTTTTCGGCCGATTGCATTACCATGAAATTTTTCTGATGGTATGCCTTTTCCAGATGCTATAACAGCCTGAGTTGTCCAATTGATATATCCCTGTTCATGAGATTCTATGACCGGTGTTTGTGCATGACCATTTCTTATGTCCAGACAAGTATACAATATAACGAGGATAATGATCAGCGTTAAAGGTTGTTTTCTGAAAGCAACCAATAAAATTCTTCCTTTGTATGTATTAAAATCGTTCAAATATGTTAATTATTTTTTCGAAATACCAGCGCCTATGGCTATGATGCCTCCCCCTTTTTTTGCAATAAAATTGTTCTGCTCCTAAATATGGAAGGTCGTCCCAATTCAATAAAGCCTGTATTTTCTGCAATAGAAATGGTTGTTTCAAAATCATTTTCCGAGACATGGCCTTTTGGCTCGGCCACAAGAAAACTGGCCTCAGGTTTTAACACTGGATATAGTTGAGAAAAAAAACTTTTAATATCAGGTACTTCATGAACAACAGCAAATGCCAACGCAAAATTAACTTGATTCTTCAGGTCGCTGATTCCAAGATCATCATTTGTGGTTAATCGCGGATCAATACGTTCAAAAACATCGTCTTTTAAGGCGCGTTTTTTTAATGCTGTCAACATGTCATCCTGAACATCCAGACAAATAACCCGACCATTATATTTTACCATGTGCGCCATTGGAATGGTAAAAAAGCCCATGGCACATCCGATATCCAAAACAGTCATGCCTTTTTCTATGTATGGTTTCAGGATTGTTTTGGGATTTTGAAAATAAGCACGGATAGGACTTGCTAATAAGTATCCTACCCAAAAGGGACAGACATGGTTTGCCATTATTTTGTTCCTCTCAATATTATATAGTTTGTGCGAGAATTGTTTTCGCCCTGGCTATATCAGTTCATTCCTAAGGCAAATAATGAATCAAAAGATCAACAGACTCTATTCGTTCAGGAATCACCCATTGATTAATTACTTGCATATCAGATATATAAACATCATGTGTCTTAGCGTCAAGTAATTCAAACGTACCGGTACTTTGTTGTTCAAATTCCCATCGAAGCAATTGTGATGCCCCTGGTGCAACACGAATAAGCCTGAATTGTTCTCCTGTTTCACAAATCATTTGATCTGCGAGAAAAGTCATTCCTGTTTCAGCAACGATGGAAAGTGTTGGATTTTGTTGATTACATCTAATTTTATGCGGACTTTCAGCTACACCCAATGATATTTCAGAAATAGGCACATCCGGTGTTTGTTCATCTGATATAAAAAGATGCAATTGCCACCCCTGAAAAATCTTTTGATCTTCTTCTTTTGATATGAAAACAGCTTGCACGTCAAGCTGATCATGAGGCGTTAGTTTTAGTGGATTCTGAGTATCCACAACATCCCCAGACCAGTAGGCAAACTGCCAATTTTCAGCAGGTTGGGCATCAATCTGGATTTGCTGATTTGGATTGATCATAATTTTTTGAAACGTATCAATATCCCGATCGTCCATGCGAATGTGCCCTTTACCGAGCACAGACAATGTTAGAAAGGTACTTTTCTCAAAAGAGAACAGCCATTGTTTCAATGAATGAATCATGCTAGATGGCACAAAAGCATAATTATCTAAAGCTGGATCAATTGTTTGTGTCGTGACAGTTAAGTTCATTGACTTTGTTGCAAAAAGTCCACCAGAATCAATTACTTTAAAAGTTAATTTTGCAGTCCCCAGTTGATCAAATGCAGGAATAATTCTGGCTGTTAAATGCTTCTTTTCATTTTTTAAAGCATGAACTGTTATTCGTGTACCTTTTCCAATAATGTTGATATGGGTATCATTATTGGGGATCAAATCTGGATTACTGGATGTACACAGAACAATTAATGGGCCGCCATCAGAGTCTGAAACAGTAAAAGCAATCGGATTGGTTGTTGCATTGATCGGTATTGTTCGGTCAGCTATGGGTGAAGGTTCCGATATATCTAAATATAATCCCTGCTCAGTAGCGTTTACAGTTTGGATAAGCATGAATAGGGATATGACTGACAATACTGTAATTGTTATTCTTTTTTTCATGATAACCTCCTTTTTTTGTTGGTTATAAGTCATAAAGTTTTTCATCAATTCGGGGTTGTTTCAAAATATTTGTTTTGATGAAACGTTTTGATGGCAATTCAAAAGGCTCTTCATTTTCTAAAAGGTCTCCCATATCAGATTCAACCTTGTCTGGATCTTCTCCGGCTGCCATACGTTCAATCGCTTCTTTCATGTTTCTATTCAAGGGCATGCCGGTCATATCTGACATTTTTTGCATCAAACCAGCTGCCTGTTTAGGATCATTATCATCAATGGCTTCAACTTCTTGAGACAGAAGATTCATTGCCCTGTCCATTTTGTTTTCATCAATGGGAATATCATCTGTATCAGCATCCTGCAAGTTTTTTGATATGGAAAACGTTGATAACTGACGAACCAGTTCTGTATTATCGCATTCAGGGCAATGAGGTAATTTTGTGGTGTTGATCGTTTTTGAAAAAAATCGATATACTGTATTACAATCATTACAATAAAATTCATAGATTGGCATCTATACAATTCCTTCGTTAAATTGATTCATTCCATTTGAAATATTTTAAGCATAATTCGAAAAAAATGCAAGAAGCAACTTCATTTTTAGTTACAATTTTTTAATACCCACTTTTTTTTGGGAATCAATGCGCTTCAGCCCAATTTTTTCCAACATCCATATTCACTTTTAAAGGTACCTTTAAAGCCCAGATATTTTCCATAATTTTGCGAAGACGTTTTTGAACAATTTCGATTTCGTTTTCAGGCACTTCAAGAACAATTTCATCATGAACCGATAAGACCATGCGTGTAGACAATTTTTCTGAAAAAATCATCTGATTGGTTTGAATCATGGCAAGTTTAATGAAATCTGCTGCTGTTCCTTGAATGGGCGTATTGACAGCAATTCGACGTGCCCCAGCCTGAACATTTTTATTTTTACTTTTGATATCTGGTATATGTCGAATACGACCACACAGGGTGGTTGTTATTCCTGTTTTTTCGGCATGGGCAACTGTTTCATCAATAAATCTGCGCACCTCCTTATATCGATCAAAATACTGGTCAATATAAGTCTGTGCCATTTTTCGACTGATATGTAATTCTTTTGACAGGCGAAATGCGCCCATGCCATATATGATACCAAAGTTAATCGCTTTGGCTTGATATCTGAGAGTGTCAGTGACATCCGATAAAGGCCGCTGAAATACTTCACTGGCTGTTCGTAAGTGGATATCTTCATCATTGCAAAAAGATTCAATTAAAATAGGATCATTGGCATAATGTGCCATAATTCTAAGTTCAATTTGTGAATAATCTGCAGATAAAAATACAAATCCTTTTTCAGGCACAAATGCTTCACGAATTTTCCGGCCCTGTTCTGTTCGAATGGGAATATTTTGAAGATTGGGATCCCGGCTGCTTAGTCGTCCGGTGGCTGTCGCAGCTTGATTGAATGATGTATGTATGCGTCCAGTGTCAGGATGGATTAATGTCATGAGGGCATCAACAAAAGTTGAGCGAAGTTTATCCAGGGAACGATGATTTAACAGTATTGCGGGTAAAGGATGATTTTCGGCCAATTGTGTCAAAACATTGACATCAGTAGAATAGCCTGTTTTTTTTCGCGTCTTTTTTTTGGCAGGCAGTTTAAGTTTTTCAAAAAGTATTTCGCCCAGTTGTTGCGTGGAACGAATATTGAATCTTTCACCAGCTTGCTCATAAATCTGTGTTTCTAGTTCTGATAAGGTTTGAGTGAAATAGTTTGATAACTGTTTGAGGACAGATTGATCCACTTTGATACCGGTATACTCCATTTGAACCAAAACAGGTAATAGGGGCATTTCAATGGTATCAAACAGCTTCCAGAGTTCATTTTCATGTAATTCTTTTTGAAACAGACCTGCCAAAATAAATGTAATATCTGCATCTTCGCATGCATATTCTGTTGCCAGCGGCAAATCAATTTCACTAAAACAACGTTCTTTTTTGCCTGTTCCTACAACATCCTTATATTTTATCATTTTATAATTGAGCCGGTTTAATGCAATTCTATCCAATGCATGGGATACATTTGAAGGATCAAGCACGTAGGAAGCAATCATGGTATCAAATAAATTATCTGAAAAATTAATACCATAGTGCTGGAATATGAGCCAGTCGTATTTGAGATTCTGTCCAATTTTTTGAATGCCCGAATCTTCAAGCAAAGGTTTAAATTCATCCAATACCCAATCTCTGGACAATTGATTTCTTGCATCCAGCCCTGAATGCGCAACTGGAATGTAATAAGCACTATGGGGTGAAAAGGAAACTGAAAGGCCAACCAGTTTTGCACGCATTGGGTCAATATGGGTTGTTTCAGTATCAATGGCAAAACGTTTTTTTTCGTAAATTTGCTTGATAATATCACGACATTGATCTTTTGATAGAACAGTTTGGTAGTTTTTTGGGGGATTGTCGGGCGGTGGCTGATATTTTTGTTGTAGATTCTTGAATTCCAATAATTGAAATAATTCAAACAATTTTTTTGTATCAGCATCCTGGTATTTAAATGCCGCCAAATCCAATTTGACAGGTGCATCGCAGTCAATTTGAACAAGCTCACGACTTAAATAGGCCTGATCCTTATATTTGAGAAGATTTTCTTTTTGCTTTTTTTTCGTAATCATATCAATTTGCGCATAAACGTCATCCATTGATCCAAATTGTTGAATTAAGGTCGTGGCTGTTTTCTCGCCAATCCCCGGAACACCGGGAATATTATCTGATGTATCCCCCCAAAATCCCATCATATCAATAAGCTGTGATGGTTGAAATTTATATTTATCAATGACATTCTGTTTGGTCCATATGCGATCTTTCATAGGATCCCAGATGGTCGCATCCGCTGTGACCAATTGTAAAAAATCTTTATCGCCTGTGACCATCACCGAACGATATCCCTGGGATTCAGCTTGCTTTGCTAGACTCGCAATAAGGTCATCCGCTTCAAATCCTTGCATTTCAACTATAGGAATATTGAATGCATCAACCACTTTTCGGATATATGGTTGTTGAACAGCCAGATCATCCGGCATTGGGGGACGATTGGCTTTATATTGGGAATATTTTTCATGACGAAAGGTTGGTCCTTTGCTATCAAAAACCATGATCAGATATTGTGGATTTTTATCTTCAATGAGTTTAATCAGCATTCTTGTAAAACCAAACACAGCATTCGTTGGTAAGCCTGAAGAATTGGATAAATGACTGATCGCATGATAGGCTCTGTATACATAAGCGCTGCCATCAATTAGATATATTGTAGATTTTTTCATTGTTTTCCTTGTATTGTTATTTCAAAAACACTTTAATTTAAGGTTTATTTTCTTCAGCATAGTTCTTGTTCAACAAAAGAATAAACAGTTAAACATTTAAAATGGGGAAGTTTTATTAATATACGTTGTATTCTTGTGAATGAAAAGAATGACATCAATTATGATTTACAATTCAAGGTTTGCATGTGAAACTTATTTTTTCAGATGTCTGAATCATTATTAAAACAAAAACATCTTAAAATACATTTTGGAAATTTTCAAGGTATTATTTATTGAACATAATGCCCTTCGGGCAAAAAAATAGTGATAAAAATGAGATTTAACTCATTACGATTTGGCCCATTTCTAAAATTTTTGTTTTTCCGATACATGAACATAGTGCCCTTCGGGCAAATTTTAGATTAGCCTAACTTTTGTGCGTCTTCGGAAAGCCTGTTTGATATTTGTTTCAAGTACAGTCCCGCTTGCTAACACACGCGGCTCAGATTAAAAGCTGCCGAAATTTTCAGAGCCGCGCGCGTTAGCAAGCGGCATTGCACTTGAACCAATATAAAGCAGGATTTTGTTTTTCCGATACATATTAATATAAAGCAATTCCTATATTCACAGGCCCACAACATCATACCATGATCGCATCCCCAAAATTCATCTTTTTCATCTTCTTCAGCGTAATCCAGGCTTAGACAATGAGAAGACGCTTGCCTCCTTAAAATCTTTAATTCGCTTCATTTACAATCTTATTGATATCAATGGCTTTTAAAGCACCGCATAAATCTTGATGTAAGATATTAAGCTCGTTGAAATATGCCTGGCAAAGATGAATTGTTTGAAGGTTTGAATTACTTTCAATTTGCTGTGCTTTTGAAAAAAACGCCATCGCACCGATGGTTCCTGCTATATTTTTTAGTTTGTGTGATTCAAATTTAATTTTATCCATTTGTTGATCAACAATCGCAACTGAAAGGGCTTTCATGCTTTGATTTAATTGCACGACTGTTTCTTCTAGTATGCTTTGAAAAAATTCAATACCATTTTCTGCCAGTTGCAATAATTTTTTATATTGAAACATAGCAGTTGGATCTTTTTCTATCTCGTTTTTTTCATCATATTCTTTGTTGGTATTCTTGGCTGGACAGTATTTTAATACTATAGAATAAACAGTATTCCAATCAATTGGTTTTGTCACATAATCATCCATTCCTGCGGACAAAAATTTTTCCCTATCACCTTTCATCGCATGAGCTGTCATTGCGATAATAGGCGTTTTTTTGTTGCCTCCTTCATATGCTCTGATTGCAGCGGTTGCTTCAAAACCATCCATAACAGGCATAGAACCATCCATGAAAATGATATCGTAATTTTTATTTTTTACAGCTAAAAAACCTTCTTTGCCATTGTCACATACTTCTACAGTACAACCCATCTTCTTAAAAGCCTGTTGAGCCACTTTCTGATTTATCGTGTTATCTTCAACAAGAAGAATACTTGCGGCAACTTTTTGATTTTTCTGGTTATTTTTTAATGCATTGGTTGAAAGAATTGAAAAACCTTCCTGGTCATGAGTAAAATTGGTCCATATATTAATAAGTTCATTAAATAAAGATGATGATTTTATGGGTTTTGTCAGGTAGCTGGCAAATCCCATTTTTTGATACTTGCTGGCATCATTTCTATCGCCAATTGATGTTAACATGATGAGAACGAGTTCTTTTAACTGAGGATGATCTTTTATTGTTTTCCCCAATTGTTCTCCATCCATGTCTGGCATTTGATGATCCAGTATTGCCAGATCGAATGGATTGTTTTGTTCAATCGAATGATGTAAAGTATTTAGCGCTTCTTTTGCGGAAGAAGCTTCTTCCCAGTAAATATTCCAACGATCAAATCGTTCTGATAGAACTTTTCGATTAATCGCATTATCATCAACAATAAGTATTCGTACCTTTGAGATATCTTGTTTTGGTAGGTTTTGACTATCATCAGTGACATCTTGTGCAATAGATAATTTAAGATTAAAATAAAATGTTGAGCCTTCGCCTTCTATACTATTAACATTAATTGATCCGCCCATCATTTCAATTAATTGTTTACAAATGGCCAGACCTAAACCTGTTCCACCATATTTTCGTGTTGTTGATGCATCAGCTTGCGTAAAATGATCAAAAAGTTTATCCAAGGCTGCTGAAGGTATTCCAATGCCAGTGTCAATTATTTTCACCAATAAGTTTGCTTCCTTAGTATTATGCTCATTCGCTTCAATATTGATTAAAACATGTCCTTTATCTGTAAATTTGATTGCATTAGCAGAAAGATTCAACAAAATTTGTCTTAACCTACTGGGATCTCCTATAAAATGAGTTGGTATATCCGGCGCATATCTTACAATCATATCTATGCCTTTATCAAAAGCTTTCATTCCCATCAAATGGCCAATTTCTTCCACCAAAGATTCAAAATTAAAAACAACAGATTCTAATTCTAATTTTCCAGCTTCAATTTTTGAAAAATCAAGAATATCATTTAATAGCGCTAACAGAGCATTTGCAGATTTTGATATGGTTTCAGCGTAATCCTTTTGTTCAATCGTCAGGTGAGTATCAAGCAGTAGTTCAGACATACCGATCACACCATTCATCGGTGTTCGAAGTTCATGTGACATATTTGCTAAAAACTCAGATTTATACTGATTAATTCTTTCTAACTCATCTTGTTTTTGCTGTAAAGCTTTTGACTGAACTTGTGTTTCTTCTAATAACTCATTCATACGTGTTCTTGATATTGCAGAATCAATGGCAATAGCTATGGACTCACTGGTTACTTGTAATAGTTCAATATGATTTGTTAAAAACTGCTTAAATGAAGTTAATTCAAGAATTCCGATAACCTTATTCTCCCTTAGAAGTGGTATAATCACAATATGCCTGGGTGGTGCCCCCCCAGATGCAGAATCAATTGTTGTGTAATCATCCGGTAAATCTGACAATACTAACATATTTTGGTTTTCAGCCACTTGCCCAACCAGTGTTTCACCAAACTTAATATATTCTTTTCGCATGGATTTACTGGAATAAGCATATGTGGCAATTAATTGCAAAGAAAGTTCACCCTTCGTAACATAAAGAAAACCCATTAATGATTGAATATATTGTGCAAGAAATTGTAAAACATTATTGGCAAGCATTTTGATATCTTGTTCACCACGCATTTGGTTATTCAATTCCGCCATTCCTGTTTTTAGCCAATTCTGCTTGCTATTTTCTTCATTAAAGGATTTTAATGCTTCAGTCATATGAATTAATGCTTGACTTAATAAGTCATTTTCAGATCGTGGTTTTAACATAATTGCATAATGACCATTGGCAATGCTTTGTGCTTGTTGAACAATATCGTTCGTGTTATCAATCATACGATTGAAAGCCAATAAAACCTTACCGATTTCATCATTTCGTTTAACAGTGGCGCGAATCTTTGTGTTTCCTACTTGAAGTTCTTTTGAAATGGATTGAAGGTATTCTAATGGGCGTGCAATAATGTAACGTGTTAACAGATAAACAACAACCGATAGAATCATGCCGACGATGATAATAAACATGACAATATTTTTTATAAAGTCATAGGCTTCAGAAAAGATATCATCACTTTCACGCGCAAATAATATATACCAATTATTTCGAAGATTGAATTGAGATCTATTAAATGTAGAAACAGAGTACATTTTTTGCCGATTATTAAATGTATCTTTAAAATAGGTATCACCGCCAATAACACGTTTATAAAGATGAAGAAAATTATTTAAGGGTTTCACTTTTTCAAGTGGCTTAATTTTTTCTCCATTTTCTTTGCTTAAAATATAACTTTTGTTTGGATGTGATATAATCAAGCCTCGATCATCCATCATCCACATATATCCTGTTTTGCCAATTGTTATATGTTCGAGTAATCTTTTTGTAAAATATTTCATATTGGGAGAAAGCAGCAATGCTCCCAATACTTCATTATTAGATTTTACAGGAAAAGAGATAACAAAAATGGGATTTCCGCGGAGAATACTGGGATACACCTCACTGATAAAATGATCTTTTCCCTCAAATGCAGGGGGAATGTAACTGATATGGGTGCCACATTTTCCTATGGTTTTTCCCTGGACTGTGTCTATAAAGAAAGTGCCATTTTTTATTTGAATCCAGTCATTATTGATTTTTCTTTTGAAGGTTTTTGTTGATGGCAACTTAATGGCAATGGGAATATTTTCATTATAGGGAAACTGACGATGAACTTCATAGCAAAACTTTTCAGCGATATCTCGATAATCTGTATTTTCAGGGTTTAAACATGCCTGAATAACTCTAGGATCTTTAGAAATTGTTTTTCCAATACTGATCAAATCACTAATCCATGCATGTAAAGCTTTGGAGACCTCATTACAAAGTTTGAATGTAATTTCTTTATTGTTGTCTATGCTTTTATTTTTTAATAAATCATAAGTATACAAACCAAATAGCATAAAACATATCCCAATGATAGGAATGAGCCATTCTAAATATTTTGTCGATATTTTTTTCGTAGATTTTATCATTATGGTAGACTTTTGTTTTTGATGTTAAACTTTTAAGCCAATTAAAAACTGGCTTAGGTGGTATGTTATTTTCTATACATGAAACAATAAATGTAGCTATCTATCTATAATTTAAATAAATATGAATTTAAATTGTATACTATTATAAGGTTTTGTCAAGCTGAAACCTGAGTTTTGGCTGAAACTCTATTTCATGAAAAAGCCAGCGAAGGACTTTTTGTATCGTGGTGACGCTATATCCCTGCAAATGATATAGATCATAAACGTTGGTATGAGCAACACGTGTTGCTTGTTGAAGATAAAACTTATAAATGTCAATCTGTGTTTAAATAATCAGGGTTGGATGTTGGATCAGTTCAAATCTTATGATTATGGTTTAGGTCAAAAGAATGAATACTCAAATAGGTCATGCGCTTAAGAATTAGCAAGGATTGTACAATGCAAATAAGGTATTAATTCATTTGACCTGAATCATAATTTATACTCTCTTGTTATATTCTCTAAAATATGTATCAATTTGCTCCATAATTTGTTTTTTCAGAGCTTTTCGATTTATTTTTTCAGCGCGATATTTATTTTTTTCAGCCTCAGTTGCAATTTTTCGTTGTACCAGCAATTCGCTCAAAGACTTTGATATTTGGGGTTGTTCATCAATCAATGGAGCGATATGTTCACGCGTTATTTCAAATAAAATTGTATCACTAATGGCGATAATATTTGCTGTTCGCGCTTCACCTGTCAGAAGTGCCATTTCCCCAAAAAAACTACCTGCGCCAAGTCGTGCCACCTCAATGCTCTTACCCGGCGTTATTTCGACTTGGACCCCAACAACGCCCTCTTCAATAATAAATAATGAATTTCCCTCATCACCTTGATGAAAAACATAAGAACCCGGAGCAATATGACATCGGTTCATATTTTTGCTCATATATGATTTGGCATAATCTGTAAATGGTCGGAAAATATCAATTTCATTAAGAATGGTTTCATTCGATTCTTCTTCATCTTCAGATTGAATGGAAACAAATGGTAATATTCCGGCGCGTTTAAATAATCGCCAGATACGATCCCAAATTTCTTCTAATATTTTTGTTTTGTGATCATAATCCTCAAGATAGAAATATAAGGTATAATTACTCAAGCCATTGCCACTAAGTCCATTCAAACTTGTATAAGGGTCCAGTTTGTTAGACACACCCTTTACTGGTAATGCCGCATCAAGTAATATTTTTCGGACACGTTCCGGTGAATTTTGAATATCTACCTGAATATCACATGACATTGGGAATGATTCAGGATGAATGGAATAATTGATAATTTTTTGATGAATCAGTTCAGAATTAGGAATTGATATAATTGCGGATGAATCTGCTCGTAATCGGGTTATAAAATAATTACTTTGAATAACATATCCCTGAACGAGATTGTCAACGCAGATTAATTCACCCTGCTGAAAAGGGGGGTCAATTTTTAGCCAGATGCTGGCAACTATATTTTGAAATTGATGCCACAATAAGGCACAAAAAAAGATTGATATTAGCACAACAGCATAGATATTTAGATATTGAAAAAAATAAGCAATGCCCCCTGATGCCATAACCCCCAGAAGGGTTAATAATATTATCAAACGTGGTGCAGATTGCCTGGTTTTTTCCTCTGAATCAGTAACATCAATATCCTGATTTGAGAGAGATTGAGCCTCTTTTTCTTTAGAATCCGGTTTTGCTTGATTGGATGTTGACACAGAATTTGAAGCGGTTTCTTTTTCAGTCTCTGGATATACTGTAATAATTTCTTTACATTTGGAGCACCGCACCTTTGTGCCATCTTTTTTGACAAGATTGTCATCCAGTTTAAACCGGGTATTACATGCCTGGCATTCTATTCTCATATGCACTCCTGTTATACTTCGGTAAAATCTGTGGGGGGTTTTTTAAGAAATGACCGAAATCGGCTTTTATCATTACATTTTGCATACGCTTCATCAGGGCTAATCCATCCTTTTTTATACAAATCCATAATAGAGTCATCCAAAAGCTGCATGCCATATTGCCGACCGGTTTGCATCATGGAACTAATCTGAAAGGTTTTGGCTTCACGAATAAGATTTCTAACAGCAGGTGTTGCAATTAAGATTTCCTGAGCAGCGCATCGACCTTTTTTATCAATTCGCTTAAAAAGAACCTGAGCAACAACAGCGCGAATACCATCTGACAATGTTGACCGAATTTGTGCCTGTTGATTGCTTGGAAATACCTCAATTACACGATCTACAGTTTTTGCAGCACTGGTGGTGTGAAGTGTGCCAAAAACAAGATGTCCTGTTGATGCGGCCTCAATTGCCAGGGAAATCGTTTCCAGGTCTCGCATTTCCCCAACCAGAATGATATCAGGATCTTCACGCAATGCACCGCGAAGTGCGGCATTAAAACTTTTTGTATGAAGTCCCACCTCACGATGATTAATTATACAGCTTTGACTTTTATGGACAAATTCAACCGGATCTTCCACAGTAATAATATGGTCTTTTCGCGTTTTGTTGGCTTCATCAATAATTGCTGCAAGCGTTGTCGATTTTCCACTTCCAGTAGGGCCTGTAACAAGGACAAGACCGCGTGGCAAAGATGCTAATTTGGGTATAACTGCTGGTAAACCTAAATCTTTACAGGTGAGAATTTTTGTGGGAATTGATCGAAAAACTGCTGCGACACCATTCTTTTGTTGAAAAAAATTGGCGCGATATCGCGATAGTCCAGGAATTTCATAACCAAAATCTACATCGCCAGTTTCTTCAAATAGTTTCACCTTGTCTTCAGGTGCAATTTCATACAGCATGCTTTTTAGTGCATCATTATCCAAGACCTTATATTTAATTCGCTCCATGTCTCCACGAATCCGCATAGCTGGCTGTTGGCCTGCAACAAGATGCAAATCTGAAGCGCCCTGTTCATTCATTAGTTTGAAAAATGCATCAATCTTTGCCATAGTGCTCCTTTTTCCCTGACACGTTGATGAAATAACCATCTGAAAATAATAATCATATCCTAGCAAATATTGTGCCAGTGATTTGAATTATTTTATTTTGACATTCAACCGCTGAGTATGTATTGTATGCGAATCATGCATGCGTTTATGGGGCGCATTCACCAAATAGTTGAAAAATAATTTGGGGCAAAATTTCTTATAGCAAAATGAAAAAACTGTAAAAATAATCAAAAGGGATTTAGAAAAAAACAATGTCACAACAAACAATTCAAATCTACACAGATGGTGCATGTAAATCCAACCCTGGGCCTGGAGGGTGGGGAGCAATCATTCTCGTTCCTGATCATCCACCACATAAAATCAATGGCGGAGAAAAAAGAACGACCAACAATCAGATGGAGCTTCTTGCTGTAATTAACGCCCTGAATTCAATAAATAACAAAAATGATCAAATAATACTTTACACAGATTCTAAATATGTAATGGAAGGCATTACAAATTGGCTTGATAAATGGAAACAAAACAACTGGAAAACCAGTCTGAATACACCTGTGAAAAATAAGTCCCTCTGGAAACAACTTGAAGCCAGTATGGAATCTCTCAATATTCAGTGGAAATGGGTTAAAGGCCATGCAGGGAATCAATGGAATGAAGTGGCAGATCAATTGGCGCGTTCGGCTGTACCCAGTATTGATACGAAGGTGGAAAAGGAAAAAATAGTTGAAAAGCTGCCCACTGACGATCCTAACACAATACACATTTTTACTGCGATTGCCTTTTCTTCAAAAAAGAAAGAAGGTACTTGGGCGGCTTATCTGCGCTATAAAACACATACGAAAAGTATTTCAGGAAAAGTGGAAAATGCAAGTAGTAACCAAATTCATATTTGTTCGGCCATTGGTGGATTACAGTTGGTAAAAAAGAAATATCCCATTCATGTATACACATTGTCTGATTACCTTAAAGATGGTGCATCCATGTGGGTTCGGAATTGGCATAACAATAATTGGAAAACAAAAGAAGGTGAACCGGTTAAACATAAAGAGTTATGGATTAAGTTGCAACATTTAACCCGGCCTTACCAGATTAAATGGCATCGTGTTTCAAAAGAATCAATACCCAGGGAGCTTAAAATGATTAAAGAAATGGCTAAAAAGTGTTTGCAATAATTTGATCTGGGATATAAAGCTGTGACAAGTTTTCAAAGAGGATAGATCATTGAAAGAATATATTATTGCCATTGACCATGGTACATCAGGTATAAAAGTCGCTCTGGTGTCAACACTGGGTCAAATCATTGATTTTGAATTCTGCCCAACGCCAACGCACTATTTTCCTGGTGGTGGTGCTGAACAGGATCCTGAAGATTGGTGGCAGGCGTTTCTTACTGCCATAAAAAAATTATTAGCAAAAATCAATGTGCCAGGGTCCAGTATTATTGCCATATCTGTCTCCAGTACTTTTTCCAGCACTGTGGCTGTGGATCGCGATGGGAAGCCTTTGATGAATTGTCTTACCTGGATGGATTCTCGTGGAGCTCCATATATTCAATCATTAATTGGAAACTTTCCTCGCATTGCTGGCTATAATATTTTTAAAGTGCTGAAATGGATATGCCTTACAGGTGGTGGGCCTCAATTGTCTGGTAAGGATGATATTGCACATGTTCTTTTGATCCAAAATCAATATCCAGAAATATATGATCAAACCTATAAATTCTTAAGCAGCAAAGATTTTTTAAATTTTCGCCTGACAGGTGAATTTGCAGCATCACACGATTCAATTATGCTATTTTGGGTTACAGATACACGCGATATCCATAATATTCATTACTGTGATCGTCTTATTAAACCCCTTGGCATTGACAAAGAAAAATTACCAAAACTTCAATATTCTGTTGATATATTAGGAACATTGAAACATGATCTGGCCAATGAATTGGGTTTGAGTAATGATATCAAAGTTGTGCTGGGATCACCAGATCATCAGGCCGCACTTTTGGGCTCAGGTGCGGTTAAAGATTTTGAAGGTCATGTTTACATTGGCACATCTTCATGGATTGAATGTATTGTTCCCTTTAAAAAAACCGATATGTTTCATAGTATTGCATCCTTACCTTCGGCGATACCTGGAAAATACCAATGTATTAACGAACAAGATATTGCTGGTGGCTGTTTGCCTTTTTTACTGAACAATATTATTCTTCATGAAAATGAATTTTTTACAGGTAAATCGCCTTCAGACCCCTATGAGAAATTGAATACGATGGCCAGTCGGGTGCCAGCAGGGAGCGATAAGCTCATATTTACCCCCTGGTTGAATGGCGAAAGAACACCTGTTGACAGCACCACGCTCAGGGGAGGTTTTCATAATCTGTCCCTGAGAACCAATGCCGATCATATTGCAAGAGCTGTTCTTGAAGGCGTTGCTTATAATACAAAATGGAGTCTGACCTATGTTGAAAAATTTGTTCGGCAAAAAATGGATCCATTGAATTTTATCGGTGGCGGCGCGCGCTCTGACATTTGGTGTCAGATATTTGCAAATGTATTGAATCGCCAAGTTCGACGTGTTAAGGACCCCATTGAAGCGAATTGTCGTGGTGCTGCATTTATTGCTTCAGTAGGATTGAAACGAATATCATTTGATGATGTTTCAGCGCTGATTGAATATGAAAGAATTTTTGATCCTGAAGTCCAGGTATGTCAGACATATGAAACACTCTACAAAACGTTTATTGATATATATCGAAAGAATAAAAATATTTATTGGCGGTTGAATAAATCCTGATAAGACTTTTTTTATCGTGAGCGGGCGTATCTAACGAATGAGCAAATCAAGTTCATTCTTGTTGTATGAACCAATGTAGGGGCGAACCTTATTTTCGCCATCAGATAACCTGTACATATGTCCTGAAAAAAAATGTCAAATTTTTTTAGGGAAGTGCCCTTGATAAAAAAAAGGAGCTGAACATGAAACTGATCATTCCTTCATACCTGATTCATCATGATATCCAAAAACTGGTCGCCTCAATTGATTTATTCAGTCAACTGAATCGATCGGTACTAAGAGATATCATATCCGAACTAAAACATGTTCACATTCGCGGTGGCGCTACACTCTTTCGGATCAATGATCCTGGAGACTGTATGTATATTGTCATTACTGGACGTTTACTTGTTTTTTCAGTATTACCAGATCAGACACAAAAAATGATCAGTGAAATCGGTCCGGGTGAGTATGTGGGCGAACTTGAACTGATAATGGCCGAACAACGAACCCTGACTGCCAAAGCAATTCGCGATACAGAGTTATTAAAGCTCTCCAAAAAAGGATTTGAACGTCTGATCAAAAAGCACCCAAATGCCTTACTGCATGTAACACAAACCATTGTTAATCGTATTCGCAAGGTCGTTTTTTCAAAAGATCAACAAAGCTCATTGCGGACCATTGCATTATTGTATGCCGGAACGTATTTCAACATGAATACATTTACAGAATCCTTTATCCCTGTGTTAACAAAACAAGGCGCGACCTTGCTGCTAACTTCCGAACGTCTGGATCACTATCTTGGCTCTGGAATGTCTAAAGTAGATTTTGGAATTTGGGATGAAAAAGACAATCGCATAGTGGAATGGTTATTTGAGCAGGAAAGAGGATATCGTTTTGTGGTTTATCAGGCAGATATGGCCCTCACTCCCTGGACGCGAAGATGTATTCGTCAGGCAGATCGTATTTTATTGATTGCATCAGCGCGAGGTTCAAGTGAATTCAATGCCCTAGAACACTATATTTTTGGTTATGCGCGTGAAACAACCAATGCAAGAATGGAATTAATTTTGCTTCATGAAGATTCTGTATCAAATCCTGTCAATACTGCACGATGGCTGGACAATCGTCCCATTATGAGACATCATCATGTACAGCGATATCGTGTAAAACATTATGAACGAATTGTTCGTTTTTTGACTGATAATGCGGTTGGTTTAGTACTTGGCGGCGGCGGGGCCCGCGGGTGTGCCCATATTGGTGTTATTCAAGCACTTTTGGAAAATGGTATCCCCATTGATATGATTGGAGGAACCAGTGCAGGAAGCGGCATAGGTGGTTTATTGGCCTTGCGCCGCGATATTGTAACCATGCGATATTTAGTTCGGGAAGGTCTGGTTGAAAAAAAGCCCTTCAAAAGTTTTGCCTTGCCAGTATATGCAATTATGGATCGTTTTATTGTGGATCAAATATCAAAGAATTGGTTTGGAGACGTACAAATTGAAGATTTATGGATCAACTTTTTTTGCATTTCAACCAATTTAACCAATGGTGAAGTGGTCATGCACAAACGCGGTCCAGTATGGAAAGCAACGCGAGCGTCTTCATCATTGCCAGGAATATTTGCCCCGGTAATTGACAATAACAATGTGCTGGTGGATGGCGGCGTGTTGGAGAATATTCCTGCCAGTAAAATGAAAGAAATGTGTGGTGGCCCAGTTATTCTGGTCAATGTTACGCCAAAAAAGGATCTTACTGTCAATTTTGATTATGACAATTTTCCCAGTCCTTTGGCAACAATATGGAGCTGGATTAATCCAATGGTTGATGCCATAAAAGTTCCTTCATTAATTGATATTCTAGTGAGAGTGGCTGGACTGAGTAGTATGAAAAAAATCCATTATGAAGAAAACAATTCTGATCTTGTTATCAATCCCCCACTTGAAAAATTCGGATTACTGGCATTTTCTGAAATGGATCGCATTATTGACCTGGGATATCAATATACGTGTAAAGAACTTGAACAGTTGAAAAACAAAGATCCTTATGATTCTATTGGCCAATATCGACTTGTTTCCTTGATGAATCAAAGCGGCTCAACTTTTTGAAAAAAATTGACCTGTGCGGGTGATTTCTTGACAAAATAAGCAGTTGTATGCAAATATTAATTAATTAATTGATTGATTGCAAGAAATTGATAATCGGGCATATACAAATTCGAAGAAAAGGATGGCCTCGGACAAAAACCGAAATCCAAGCGATATCGTTATGCCAATTCTGGTTACAAGAATATAAAACACATTTTTCATATGTTGTCCAATAAAGAAAGCGTGAACGAAAATTAAATGTCCCATTTTAATTTCGAACATCGGTAATAAGGAAGCAATAGATGCAAAATCAATACGATAAAAACACAATAAAAATACTTCTCGTTGATGATGAGCCTGAATATGTCATAATCTTTCAGAAGATACTAAAAAAGAATTATCCAAATGTTCATGTTGCCAATTCAGGAGAATCTGCATTGGTTTGCATTGAAAAAGATCCTCCCGATATTGTTATTACAGATATTTGTATGCCTGGTATGGATGGCATCTCATTAATGACAGAGACTTTGCGTAAGTATCCTGAAATCATATTTATAGGCATTACTGGCTATGATAATATTGATCGAGCGATAACGTTTCTCAAACAAGGTGGATCAGATTACCTTCACAAACCTATTGATATGAATGTTATCTATTTATCCATTGAAAATGCCATCAATAAAGTCTATTTGTATGCCAACCTGAAACAAACCAATAAAGATTTGATACAAAAAAATGAGGCGTTAAGTAAGGAAGTCAAAGAACGAAAAACAATAGAGTCTCATCTATTAGATACACAACTTGAACTACAAAAGGCAAAAGAATCTGCCGAGCATGCCAATCAGGCAAAAAATGAATTTCTTGCGAAAATGAGCCATGAATTGAGAACCCCACTTAATGGCATCCTGGGTTACACACAGATCTTAAAACGTGAAAAAAATAGTTCTCAACTTCAAAAAAGGGCATATTCAATTATTCACTCTTGCGCTGAGCATTTACTTTTAATGATCAATGACATTTTGGATCTTTCAAGAATTGAAAGCAACCGGCTCGAATTCAACCCTATACCTTTTTCACTTCCCCATTTTCTTCAAAATATCGCTGAGTTAACAGAATTGAATGCCAGAGAAAAAAAGCTGGGATTTGATTATCAGATCCTATCTACACTTCCCAACAGTGTTATTGGTGATGTAAAATGTTTGCGCCAGGTTTTATTGAATTTATTAAATAATGCAGTGAAATTTACCCAACAAGGATGGGTTATTTTAAAGGTAAATTATGTCAATTCAATTTTTGAATGTCAAATTGAAGACACAGGTATTGGTATTGATCAGGATCAACTCAACAATATTTATAAACCTTTTCAGCAAATACATGATAAGAGACTTGCTATTGAAGGCACAGGGCTTGGCCTGTCAATCAGTAAGCAACTCATTGAATTAATGGGTGGAGAAATTCATGTTGAAAGTCAGTTAAATGTTGGAAGTATGTTCTGGTTCAAAGTTGAATTGAAAGAATCCCAGGTTGCTATTGAAACACCAGGTGAAAAGAAATATCGAACAGGATACACTGGAGATAGAAAACGCATATTGATTGTTGATGATGCTGAAGATAATCTGACTGTTTTGGAAGACATGTTGAAATCCTATGGATTTTTAGTTCAAAAAGCACGTGATGGTAATGAGAGTATCCAGGCTGTTTTAGATTGGCATCCTCATATGGTCATAATGGATCTTATTCTTCCCAAACTGGATGGTTACAAGGCCACACAATCCATTCGAAAAACCGAATGGGGGAAAACAATACCAGTTATTGCTTGCTCTGCCTCAGATAGTGATGTCATTCGTCAGTTAAGTATGGCATCTGGCTGCAATGATTTTATTGGCAAGCCCATTGCGTGTGAGAATCTATTGGAGATGATAGAAAAAAATCTTGCAATTCAATGGACATATAAAAGCATTCAACCTGTCAATGAATCTTTGTCAGAAGAAATGGCTTTACCGCCTGAAAATTTTTTACAAGAATTGGAACAAATGACAAATGAAGGTGATGTTTTGGGAATTCAGGATTGGGCAAACGCATTTATTCAAAATCAACCGGAATATAAGGCATTTGGAATGCATATTCAAAAACTGGCCAACCAACTCCAATTGAATTCAATTCAGGCTTTTATTTCAACTGAGGAAAAGTAGTTAACATCTTTCCAGAATCGTGTCCTTCCGGTAAGCCAGCTTGATAATTGTTCAAGTACAATCTTTCTTGCTAACGTGGCACATTTTGAGGAAATTATGAATAAAAAAACAATTACTCTATTTTTAATTTTTTTTCAGATGATCACGTGGAGAAATACACATGCAGATTTAGATGCATGGCCCTTATTGGAACTATCTGAAGATTCAACTACGATATGCTATCCTTTGTACGTGAAAGAAAAAAATTTTCAAATGATTTTTCCCATATATTTCAATACGAACGAAGGAAATGATTACCATTTTTTTTGGCCAATGGTTAAAATCTCAGAAAGACGTTTGCAAAGAGCCCTTCCTGTTTGGTATACTGAAAGTGACGCGTTCACCTTGTTTCCCTTGATCAGGCAAACACCTGAATATACCTTTTGGTCAATTCCACCGATGTATTTCGATAAAAAAGGATCATTCTCTGCTGTCATCCCATTGTATATTAAAAACGATAACAAAAAGTTTATTTTCCCAAATATTTACTATCAGAAAAAAAATAATAACTTAACAAATTTTAAATTATTTCCAATAGTTGATTATGTCAATGATACCAATTTAAAATCGATTGACATTTTTTATCTTTTGGGAAAAAAGCAGAAAAAAGATTTTTTCAGCAAATGGTTTTTGCCTTTTTATTACTCCAGTAAACAACAAAGAAAAGAGATTTTATGGGCTTTACCATATTTTTATAACAAAAACGTTCATCAGATATCTCAAGGAATAGTCCCTATATACCAAAAAACAGAGGGTCAAGGCTATCAATCATTCAGAATATTCAATTATTATCAAGAAGTAACACCAAAAAGAGAAACAACTGGATTTTTTCCCTTATATCAATTTCAGCAATCAAAGTTAAGTCGATGTCGAACAGAAAATGTATTTGACCTGTTCTGGTTTATCTATAGAAAAAAAACCATAACATCTGAAAGTAATAAATTGTTGGAGAGAACGAGACGTTTTTTGATTTTTTCTGACGAGCTGAAAAATGATGGAAGAAGGCTGTTTAAAATATTGGATACGATAGTATCTGAGAGAGTTGGCAACAATTAAGGAATTCATGAAAAATACCTGAGGAGTAAAAAGGGGACGTCTATGATTTTATGCTTTTATCGGAAAGAGGTTAAAACTTTCAAAGAAAAGCATAAAATCATAGACGTCCCTCTTATTCTCTCTTCTTCTTAGTCCTAAAATCTCGCGTGCAAGGAAAGGTTTCAAAGCAATTGTAATTTTTTTTTACATCAACAAAATACTTAATAAATAAGAACAGTTTACTTCAAACACTTAATAATGTTTTAAATAGTGATTTATTTATATTGAATAAAAACCAAAATAGTTTTATAAATAAAATAATAAAATAATAAATAACATTTTCATATTAAATTATATATTTTAATGTATATGTATCGGAAAAACAAAATCCTGCTTTATATTGGTTCAAGTGCAATTCCGCTTGCTAACGCGCGCGGCTCTGAAAATTTCGGCAGCTTTTAATCTGAGCCGCGCGCGTTAGCAAGC
>Ga0272440_1000908_pt1 | contig 24848 bp, 26 predicted proteins | sample SSMMMBAug17_FD_192440 | JGI IMG/M metagenome (GOLD analysis project Ga0272440, IMG submission 192440) | Marine sediment archaeal communities from Little Sippewissett salt marsh, Falmouth, MA, United States - SSM-MMB-Aug17 | ecosystem: Environmental > Aquatic > Marine > Wetlands > Sediment ...
CATCACAGATACAACTCAAATGGTTTGGAACGCACTTGATAACGATAAAAAGATTTTACTTGAGGGCGCACAGGGAACACTGCTGGATATAGATCATGGAACATACCCTTACGTAACATCATCTTCTACTGTATCAGCTGGCTCATGTACAGGACTTGGGCTTAATCCTAAAGATATAGGAAAAGTTATTGGTATTGTTAAAGCATATTGTACTCGTGTTGGAAATGGACCATTCCCGTCTGAGGATTTTGGTGAAGATGGAAAACGTCTTGGAAAACAAGGACATGAGTTTGGTACAACAACAGGGAGAGCACGACGTTGTGGTTGGTTTGACGCAGTTGCTACTCGCCATGCAGCGCGTTTGAATGGCTGTGATGAACTTGCCTTAATGAAACTTGATGTTCTTGATGGTTTTGATGAAGTAAAACTTTGTGTAGCGTATGAGCTTGATGGCAAAGAGATAGACTATATGCCTTCAAACCTTGAAGATGTAAAACCAGTATATAAAACTTTTAAAGGGTGGACTAACTCTGTTGGAGCAAGAAGTTTTGACGCTCTTCCAGCAGATGCACAAGCTTTTGTCAAAACTATAGAAGAGATTAGTAAAACAAAAGTTGGTATAATCTCTACATCACCAGAAAGAGACGATACAATAATTCTTTAAGGAAAAAAGTTTATGACAACTCGCTACAGCTCACTTCTCAGTGTTAAAAAAAACATAGTGCAGCAAAAAGAGCGAGGTGTCCAAGCCGCAAATTTACGACTCCAAAACGCAAAGCAAGCCTTACAAACCTCTTATGATGACCTTAGTAAAATTGAATCTCCAAAACAGGGAAGAATCAATGATTTTATTGCAAACAGAGTACTTCTTGATTCTCAAAGAGTACTTATTAAACATAATGAAGCTCGATTGGAGTATGCACGTAAAGATTTGGACTCTTTGCAACAAGAACTTAAAATAGCAATGATAGAGTTTGAAAAGTTTAAATATCTTGATTTTCAAGAAAAAGAGAAACTTCTTGAAAAGCAACGTATAAAAGAGTCTAAAGAGCTTGATGAGATAGCACTGATGGGGCATACAAGAAAACTGAGTTTAGAGTTTGCATCATGAGAGTACTTGTTTTATTGCTGTTGGGCTCTTGTTCTCTTTTCTCCATAGAAACAAGTGAAAAACTTTTTGAATGTACACAAATTTTTAAAGAGCGTAAGAGTGAACTACTTGTAGAGCTAGAAAGAATAGATGAACAAAAACAAGCACTTGCAACATTAAAAGCTGCTACAGAAGAGCTGCTCAAACAAAAAGAACAAAAGCTTGGACTGCAAGAGACAGCTTTAGATAAAAAGCTTCAAGAAGTTACGCAAAAAGAGCAAAATATTACGAGCATGCTTAAAGAAAACAGAGCCATATTAGAGAAGATTACGAAAACTAAAATGGGTAAAATTGCAGAGACTTTTGCAAAAATGAAACCTGCAGCAGCAGCTTCTATTCTCAGTGATATGGAAGATGGAGATGCTGCAGATATATTGGGCTCCCTTAAACCAAAAACAGTCGGGAAAATTCTTACTAAAATGGATCCTAAAAAAGCTTCAGACCTTACCATCCTTTTAAGCAAATAGCTTCTCTTCTAATCATATTTTTACCTTAGATAGTGTAAAATCATCTAATTAAACTACAAGTAGGTCCTAAACGCATGAAAATCTCTCTTAAAACCATTCCACATATATCAAATAAAGTTGCTATAGATTTAAATAAGAGTGGTGCTGTAACTATGACAAGAGGTCTAGAACCAGTAGCACACGAGGCACATAAAATACTCGAAAAGAGTGTAAAGCAAGAGATGGCTTTAGAGGAAAAAGTAAAAGTTATTTGCGATGAGAATGAAGAAGAGATAGAATTTATGCTTGCAGATGAGAGACAACTTTTTTTTATGATAAAAAAGAAACTTGCACCAGAATTTGGAGTAATACTTGATTATGAAGAGCGCTACTCAGATATTGCACATAAGATTTTAGATGAACTCTATGAAGAGGATTTAATTCATTTTGATGTTACGGAGAATCGTATTAAAAATATTATCTACAATGCTATAACATCATTTATTGCAGATGCTTCTGAAATAGAAGATGCTGTAATGGAAAAAATTCGTTCATATAAACGTAAGTTTATTCCTGGAACTGATGAGTTTGATATTTTACATGAGAAACTCTACAAAGAAGAGATGACACGTAGAGGTATGGAGTAGACTATGCAGCAAAATCTAAAAACAGCTTATATCTATCTTGAAAATGGTATATATCTTCAAGCAAAAAGCTTTGGTGCTGATACGACTGTTGTTGGTGAGATAGTCTTTAATACTTCAATGAGTGGGTATCAGGAGATTATGTCCGATCCTTCATATGCAGGGCAATTTGTAACATTTACAGCACCTGAGATAGGAAATGTTGGTGTCAACGCTCAAGATATGGAAAGCAAGAGTGCTCATGCTAAGGGAATGATTGTGCGTAAGTACCAATCTCGATACTCTAATTTTCGAGCAGAAGGATCTTTAGATACTTTCTTGCTTGAGCATAATGTTATGGGAATATGTGATGTTGATACACGTTACTTGACAAAAATGATTCGCTCTGAAGGTGCAATGATGATGATTGCTTCAACACAGATCAGCGACAAAGATGAGCTAAAAAATATTTTAGAAAATTCGCCTAGAATTGAAGATGTAAACTACATTGAGCAGGTAAGTACAAAAGAGGCTTATGAGCATACAACGAGTACTTATACAAAAAGAGAAGGGTTCTTTTATGAAGAGGCACCGAAATCTGAAGCGAAAATAGCTGTTATAGATTTTGGCGTTAAGAGAAATATACTTAACGAAATAGTTGCTGCAGGAATAGCAGTTAAAGTTCTTCCAAATAGTTTTAATGCTGATACACTTATTGAGGAGTATAAATCTGCACAAATTGATGGAGTCTTTTTATCGAATGGCCCTGGAGATCCACTTGTACTAAAGCAAGAGCAAGAGCAGATTAAAAAACTCATTGCAGCTAAAGTACCAATGTTTGGTATCTGTCTTGGGCATCAACTTCTCTCAATCTCTCATGGATATGAGACATTTAAGCTTAAGTTTGGCCATCATGGTGGAAACCACCCTGTTAAAAATGAGCTCACAGGGCTTGTAGAGATAACTGCACAAAATCATAACTATAATGTACCAGAGAGCATTGTAGAAATTGCTGATGTGACTCATACAAATCTTTTTGATAATACAATTGAAGGTTTACGATATAAAGATGCACCAATTTTTTCTGTACAGCACCACCCAGAATCCTCTCCTGGTCCCAAAGAAAGCAGTTATATATTTAATGAGTTTTTAAAACTTATCAAAAGACAATAAGCAGTAAATATAAATACTGCTTATAATATCCCTCAAAAACCTCTTTTTTCTTAATTTTTATTTAAACTACAAAAGTAAACAAAAAGCTAATAAAATTCAAATTTTTCCTTATAATTAAGATTACTTAAACGTTTGTATTGTTAATATACAGAGTTAATTAGTTTGAAAATCGAGTAAAGTTTTTAAACATAATTGCTTTGAATCTTAAGGAGGCTATATATGGAGAATCGTCCATTAGAGTACGACTATACGGTTGCAAAGATGTTCATGCTAACTACAGTTCTTTTAGGACTTGTAGGGATGCTCATCGGTGTAATTTTAGCATTTGAGCTTGCTTTCCCTAGTGTTAATACAATACTTGGTGGAGGACTTGCAGAATATACTAACTTTAGTCGTCTTCGTCCGCTGCATACTGATGCAGTTATTTTCGGGTTTACTGTAAGTGGTATTTTTGCTACTTGGTTTTATGTAGGTCAGCGTGTACTAAAAGTATCAATGGCAGAATCTAAGTTTTTAATGTTTATGGGAAAACTACAATTCTGGTTATATCTTTTAACTGTTGTTGCTGTTGTTGTATCACTTTTTGCAGGTGTTACTACATCTAAAGAGTATGCAGAATTTGAATGGCCAATAGATATAGCTATCGTAGTTGTGTGGGTACTTTTTGGTATTAACATGTTCGGTCTTATCGGTATGCGTCGTGAGAAGAGCCTTTATATTTCTGTATGGTATTACATTGCTACTTTCTTAGGTATAGCAATGCTTTATTTATTTAACAATATGGAAGTACCAACTATGTTAGCAGCATCTCCTGCAGGCGAGACTGGTTTTGGTGCATGGTACCACTCTGTTTCAATGTATGCGGGTACAAATGATGCACTAGTACAGTGGTGGTATGGACACAATGCAGTTGCATTTGGTTTTACTGTTCCTATTGTTGCTATGATTTACTACTTCTTACCAAAAGAATCAGGTCAAGCGATCTACTCATATAAGCTTTCATTACTTTCGTTTTGGGGTTTAATGTTTGTTTATTTATGGGCTGGTGGTCACCACCTTCTTTATTCAACAGTTCCTGATTGGATGCAGACAATGGGTTCTATTTTCTCTGTTGTACTTATTCTACCATCATGGGGTTCAGCGATTAATATGCTTCTTACAATGAAAGGTGAGTGGCAACAAGTTGCAGCATCTCCATTGATTAAGTTTATGGTTTTAGGTTCAACTTTCTATATGTTCTCAACACTAGAGGGTCCTATTCAAGCTATTAAATCTGTAAATGCAATTGCGCACTTTACTGACTGGATTGTTGGTCACGTACATGATGGTGTTCTTGGTTGGGTTGGATTCATGATTATGGCTGCACTTTACCACATGGCTCCACGTGTCTTTAAACGTGAAATTTATTCTAAAAAGCTTATGGCTTCACAGTTTTGGATGCAGACTTTAGGTGTTGTTTTATACTTTACATCTATGTGGATTGCAGGTATTACTCAAGGTATGATGTGGCGTGCACACGATGAATTTGGTAACTTAGCGTACTCATTCATTGATACTGTAACAGTGCTTCACCCTTATTATACAATTCGTGGTGTTGGTGGTCTTCTTTATCTAATCGGTTTTGCAATGTTTGCTTATAACATCTACAAAACTATGACTGCTGGTCGTAAAGTTGAAGAGTCAGAGCTTCAAAATGCATCGCCTATGGGCGCTTAAGAGAAGGAGGATTATATTATGTTTCATTGGTTAGAGAAAAATCCGTTCTTTTTTGCGGTAGGTGTTTTTGTTGTTATTGCTTTTGCAGGTCTTATTGAGATTGTTCCAAACTTTGCACAGGCATCACGTCCTGTAATCGGTACGAAACCATACTCTACTTTAGAGCTTGCTGGTCGTCATGTATATATTAAAAATAGTTGTAACGCTTGTCACTCGCAGTTAATTCGTCCATTTAAGTCTGAGACAGATCGTTATGGACACTACTCATTAAGTGGTGAGTATGCTTATGACCGTCCATTCCTTTGGGGTTCAAAAAGAACTGGTCCAGATTTACATCGTGTTGGTAACTATCGTACTACTGACTGGCATGAAAATCACATGAAAGATCCTGCTGCAGTTGTACCAGGTTCTATTATGCCAGCATATCCGTGGATGTTTACAAACTTAGCAGACGTTAACACTGCATATGCAGAGCAGTTAACAGTAGCGCAGTTCTTCTCAGTACCATACAACAAGCCAGTTCCTATGAAAGATGGGTCAACTATGGTTGTTAAAATGGGTGCTTCAGTTGCAGAAGCAAATGCTTTAGCTTTAGAGCAAGCAAAAGAGATTGCAGCTGATATGAAAGACCAAGATGTAAAAGATGCAGTAGCACGTGGTGAGATACCTGAAATCGTTGCACTTATTGCATACATGAATAGTCTTAAGTAATAGAAGGGATTAATAGTGGATATTGCACAATTACAAGCTTATGGTTACTTTGCGCTGACTGTTTTTTTAACACTTGCTCTATATGGTTACATATACCATCTCTATAGCAAGAAAAAAGATGCAGATGGACATGACTACGAAGAGTATAGCAATATGGCACTACATGACGATATATCAGATACGCCAGTAAACGCTATATCGGATGATAAAGAGAAATAGGAGAGATATATGAATAAGCTTTATCTTGGGGGAATCATCATTACTGCTTTAATGCTAGGATTTACTTACATTTCTGTAGGTACTTCTAAGGGCGGTTTAAATGGCGACATCGTTAACATGCTTGCTGTTGCAGGTGCTGTTGCACTTGTAATTATTACAGTATTTGTTGTTGTTAAATATGTACGTCAAATGCAAACTGACACGGCAGAAGGTGAACTCGCGGACGAATCTTGGGATGACATAGGTGAATATAAAAACCCTGTACCAATGGGTTGGGCAATTATGTTCTTAGGTACAATGATTTGGGGTATGTGGTATTTTCTAGCTGGTTATCCAGTAAATGCTTACTCTCAAATTGGTGAGTACAATGAAGATACAGCAGCACACAATGCTAAGTTTGAAGCAGAGTATGCTTCAATTACAGGTGATAGACTTGTAGCAATGGGTGAGTCTGTATTTTTAGCAGAGTGTAAAGTGTGTCATGGTCTTGCAGCTGATGGTATTGACGGTAAAGCGGCAAACTTAAATGTAAGACTTGAAGCTAACACTGTAAAACATGTTATTGAAAATGGTTCAAACAATATGCTACTTGGTACTGAAATGCCAATGCCAGATCGTAATGGCCTTTTCAATGCAAATACTGGTGAGTTAATCACTGATGCAGAGATTGATACTGTATCTGAATATGTAGCGAATGGAATGAAAGGCGAAGGTGCTGAAATCTTTGCTGGTGTATGTGCTTCATGTCACGGTATGGACGGTAAAGGTATGGAGTATGTGGCTCCAAATATCGCTACTTTTGATGCAGCGTTAATTACAAATGTACTTAACCACGGTAAAAAAGGTGCAATCGGTGCTATGCCTGCATTTGAAAGACTCAATGCAAAACAAAAAGAGGCTGTTAGTGAGTACATCATTAGCATCAGCTCACAACAATAAGGAGTAGAGTATGCACGAAAATGAAAACAGAAGCGTTTTTTCAATTCATGGTGTAACTGGTATGTTAATCGCAACAGTACTTTTACTCGGTATTCTTGTATTCTTATCAGTGAAAGCGATGAGCGTTCAAAATGCTAATGCGGAAAACTTTTACCAAGTAAAAGATGAAACATCTATCAAAATGAGAAGCGTTGATAACTTCGCTAATCATATTGAAGATGTGAAGTAAGGAGTATAGAATGGAAAAAATCATTACAGCTGGTCTTATTATTATGGCAGCATATACACTTTACGCAGTAACAATTGGGCACGCAGTGCTTGTTGGCTAGGAATTTCATTGAAATTTTTACACAGAGGGCTTTCTGCCCTCATCCTTACACTACTTTTTCAATCACAACTATTTGCAGAGTATTTATATAAAGATGAAGTTGTAAATCGTCCCTCATTTACAAATGAAGTGGAGACACTTGGGGCAGAACTTTATAGTAAAACAGGTATTGCACTTCGTTTAGTAATGCTAAAAAGAGTTCCAGAAGGAATGGATGTTGTAGCGTATGAGCGAGAGCTGCTAACAACTTTTAAAGAACCTACAATTCTTTTAACATTCGTTGAGTTTAGTTCAGATATTGATATTCAAGTCAACGATACATCTTTATATAAATATTTTAATAGAAAGCAAGTACTAAGTCCTGTAGCTTCTGCAGTTCCAGCTTTTGTTATGGCTGTGGTATATGCGAAGAGTTGGGAGCAGTTTAATAGCTTACGTAAGGATTATGGCGGTAGTATATTACCGCTTATTGCTGGAAAGAGTAAGCCAGAACAAGTTGTAGGCAAGTATGCTGCTTCTATGTTTAATGGTTATCTTGACATAGCACATCAAGTTTCTATGAGCAAGGGTGTAAAGTTAGAGAATGATCCAGGAGATACAAACCAAGAGACACTCTTTTATGTGAAGCTGTTTTTTTACGGTTTTGTTATTTACGGTATTGTTCTTTACATAAAACGTGTAATTTATAGAAGAAGGCATAAAAATGAGCAAGAGTAGCGGTAGAATTTGGCCATATATGATTGGTGCATCTATTACTTTGGTATTTGGCTTTTGTGTAGCAACTATTATGGTGACAAGTAAGGCAAATATTCAAGAGAGTGATGCTTATATGACACACTATCAAGATGCTGATGCAAGAGCAAATGAGCTTATAGAAGCTCGTATGGCTTTTGATAAAAAGTATAAGATTGAGTATCTTACAGAGGGTCTACAAGCCCAAAACGCAACACTTGTGTATAGAGTTGTTGATAAAAACAATGAGCCGGTTAATGATGCAAAAATTACAGTATCAACAAGTAGACCTGAGACTGCAGAGTTTAATCAAGTCTTAGAAAATCCAGTTGTAAAAAATGGTGTCTATACTTTTAGTGGATTGGCATTTCCTAAAGTTGGTGTCTGGAACATAATGGCAAAAGTTGAGACAAAGGATGCAAGCCGTTTTTACAACCTCAAAGCAGATACTCGTATTAAAGAGGTATTTGAGTTTTAGATTATGGATAATACAACCATAATCCTCCCATCTTCTCGAGCAATTCGCTCGAAAATTCTTCATCTAAAAGAGAATGAGTTTCTTGCAAACTACCTTACAATGAGTGAATTCATTTCAAAGTTATGCCTTGTTGAGGGATATACTTTTATGGATGATGATACGCGCATGCTTTTGCTCCTTGAAGCTTCGGATTTTAAAGAGTTTGCAACACTTCAAATTGAGCGTAATTTTTTTACATTTACCAAAAATAGTAGTTACATTTTTAAGTTTTTTGAGGAGCTTGGAGCTGAACTCTACGATATAGAAAATTTAAGCGGAGTTGATACATATGCAGAGTTTGAAGAGCATATTCTCATTCTGCAAACTCTTTATAGACGTTATGAGAAGCTTTGTGATGAAAAAAAGCTTCTCGATAAGATTTTTATTCCAAAAAGATACACTTTTAACAGAGCTTACGCTTCAATGCAAGAGAGTGTACGCATTTATGTTGAAGGGCACTTAACAAATTTTGAACAGCAACTACTGCATGAGCTTAGTCAGTATTGCAGTGTTGAGATTGTCATCAATACAACTCATTTTAATGCAAAAATGAGAGCTAGTTTTGAAACAGTGGGTTTTGAACTTGAAGTAGGTTATGAGTATACACTCTCTTTAAATTTGCTACGCATCCTTGAAAAAAAGCCTTTAGTAGTAAATAAAAACATCTATTGCCAAAGCTTTAGTGAGTCACTTTTACAAGTCGCTTTTGTAAAACAGAAACTTTATGAGTTTATTGTAAGAGGGCATAAGCCTGAAAATATCGTTGTTATACTTCCAGATGAGAAGGTGGCTTCACTACTTAGGGAGTTTGATACAAAGTCAAACTTGAACTTTGCCATGGGTGAGAGTTTTACAAGTACAAAAATATACACAAAACTACAGGCTACAATGGATGCAACTCAGCAAGACTCAAAAGAGAATGAGGCTCGACTCTTGCGTGTGGGCGAAGAGCTCTATTTAGAGCTTTTTTCCATCTATAAAAAGCAGCTCTTAGAAGTAGATATAAAAAAGTTTTTTATGCTTCTTAGAGAGGATGCAGATTCTAAAATTGAGCGTAAGATATTTGATGAAGAGCTCTATAGTTTTGAAAAAATTCTCTCTTTTATGCAAGAGATGAGCGTTAAATCAGTACTGAAGCTCTTTATGCAAAGACTTGCAAAGCGTTCACTTGATGATGTACGTGGTGGTAAAGTTACCGTAATGGGTGTTTTAGAGACTCGTGGAGTGGAGTTTGATGCAGCGATTATAGTCGATTTTGATGATAAAAATGTACCCAAGCCAAGTGATAAAGATATGTTTTTAAACACACAAATACGCAAATTTGCCAAGTTGCCTACACGCCAAGATAGAGAGAACTTACAAAAGCACTACTACCAGATGCTCATCAACCGCTCTAAAGAGGTCGCTATATCTTACGTAAGCTCAGCGCAGAGTGCACCATCACGGTTTTTAAAACAGTTAGGCATACGTGAGCAGAACTCTTATGATGAACATGAGTATGCAAAGTTACTTTTTGCGCAAAAAAACTCTCAAAAAACCGAAGAAGAGCCAATCATAGCCGAGTACAGTTTTAAAAATAAAAAGCTCTCAGCAACAGCTTTAAAAACATTTTTAAGCTGTAAGCGGAAGTATTACTATCGTTACGTAAGACATTTAAAAGGGCATGAGATACCAAAAGATATGCCAGCTGAGCATGAGATTGGTACTGATGTACACAAGGCACTCAAAGAGCTCTACTCCAAAAACAGAAGTTACACCTCACAAGAAGCCTTACGTAAGGATTTGGAAAAAGAGCTTGATAATGTCTGTGGAAGCAGTGAACTTGAGAAGTATCTTATAAAGCTGCAAAAAGAGAGGCTCAAAGAGTTTTATGCACTTGAGATAGAGCGTTTTAATGATGGCTGGGAAGTGTTTAGTTGTGAAGAGTCTTACGTAACAATGTTTGAAGGCATGCAGCTACAAGGAACCATAGACAGAATAGACAAGCGTGGTGATGAGATCGCCGTGCTTGATTACAAAACCGGCTCCTATACGCTTTACACAAAAAATAGTGTTCATGATGCCACAGACTTTCAGTTAGAGTTTTACCATCTTTTAGCTTCCTCTTTAGGCTCTGTTGTAGAGTGTAGTTTTTATGACTTGAAAAATCCCCAGATAGTTCCTGAAGCTTTTTTACAAGAGAAACTCTCCCTTTTAGGTGCACACATTAAAGATTTGCAAAACATTGAGAGTCTTAATTTTGAAAAGTGTGAAGATATAAAAGAGTGTAAATTTTGCGACTATGCTCTTATGTGTGGGAGGGTCTAGTGTTACGTAAGAACCTCTGTTATGAAGCGAGTGCTGGAAGCGGAAAGACTTTCATGCTTGTTGTGCGTTACCTCTCTTTACTTTTTAAGGGTGCTGAGCCTGCAAAAATATTGGCACTCACATTTACAAACAAAGCCGCTTCTGAGATGAGCGAACGTATTGTCGAGACCTTAGAGGAGTTGGAACATAGAGGCGAGCTCTCAGAGATACTTAAAGTGACGCAGATGAGTCAAGAGGAGATACTCTCATTGCGTCCTAAGATTTTAAATGATTTTTTAAATGCAAACACAAAAATCATGACCATAGATAGCTTTTTTACACAGATACTCCGTAAGTTTTCACTCTATGCCTCTTTGATGCCTGACTTTTCTACTTTTAATGCACAGCATGAGTTAAAACTACTCTCGCGTTTTTTACAAGAGGTGAGTGTTGCAAATGAGACACAAACGCTTATAAAACTCGCACTGCTCTCCAAAAAAAGAGTGAGCGATATCTTTACTCTTTTGGATGAGTTTTATGTCAAAGGCGAAGAGCTCTCAAGACTCTCTTTTGCGCCAGTGCACTCTAAAGAGTATGAAGCAGTTGCTATGGAAGCGCTTAGAGGTATACAGAGTATGGTTAGCGGGTGTTCAGGTGCTTCGGCAACACTTCAAAAAGCAGTCGTGGCTGAGAGTTTTGAGGAGTTAATTACAAAGAGTTGGGTACTCAAAGAGAGTCTTAATTACTGGGTGTTTAAAAAGTGTTTCTCTGAGCAGATGGATCTGCATCTTCACACAATTCAAGAAGCGGTAGTAGCGCACCATAGAGCAAAAGAGGCGAACTTTTTTTATGCACTGCATAAACTCTCAAGACTCTACCAAAAAGCAAAAAAAGCACTCTATGTTGATGACTCAGAGCTTAGTTTTAGTGATGTTACTGCGCTTGTGTATGAGATACTCCACCGCATTAACGATAGTGAGTTTTTATACTTTAGACTCGATGCAACTATAGAGCATATGCTCCTTGATGAGTTTCAAGATACAAGTATAGTCCAGTATGAGATACTCAACCCACTCATAAGAGAGATAACTTCTGGTGAGGGTGTCTTTAGTGATGGAACTTTTTTCTTTGTGGGTGATGTCAAACAGTCGATTTACCGTTTTCGTGGAGGCGTGAGTGCACTCTTTGGAACCGTTGCCAAAGAGCATGCTACACAAGTCGATAAGCTCCTTACGAATTATCGTTCAAAAAAAGAGTTAGTCTCTTTTGTCAATGGACTCTTTATAGACAAAATAGCAGGCTATACACCACAACTTGCGCGTGAGCAAGCTTCGGGCGGTTACATAGAAGTCTTAGAGAGTGATGCACTTTTAGAAGAGACCTTGATACAGGTACAAAAACTCCTCTCTCTTGGAGCCAGTAGTGATGAGATAGCAATTTTATGTGCAACAAATCAAGATGGCGAAGAGGTAAAGTTAGCCTTAGAGTCTGCTGGCATTGAGGTGGTGACAGAGACAACAACAAAGCTCATCAACCAAAAGAGTGTCAAGGCAATTTTAGAGTACCTAAAGTATCTCTATTTTGGTGAAGATATCTACAAAGAGAACTTTTTTGCACTTATTGGACAAAAAGTAGAGCCTATTGTAAGAGTAGATTTAAACCGTTACACAGTTGTAAACATTGTTCACAAAGCTATCGATGAGTATGGTCTCTTTAGCTCTGAGTTTCACCTCATACGTTTTATGCAGACTCTGGGTAAGTACAAAGACATAGAGTCACTCCTCTTTGAGTATGAGCGTGAAGATGCTACAGCTGCAGCAGCTGAGATACACGGAGTCAGAGTGCTGACTGTACATAAGTCCAAAGGTTTGGAGTATGCCCATGTTATTGTTATGGATAGACTTACTAAAAAACCATCTGCTAAAGATAGTATTATTTATGAGTACGAGGGGATTACTTTACAAAATGTATATCTCAGAACAAAAGATAGAGATATGTTGGATGCACCATATAAAAGAGCATTGCAAAAAGAGAAAGCTCTAGTAAGAGAAGACACACTCAATGCTCTTTATGTAGCTTTTACACGTGCAAAAGAGACGCTACACATTATCGCAAAAAGTGAAGCATCGGAGTTTGAACTTCTAGATATTAAGCCACAAACTCTAGGCACACTCAACATTGTACAAAAGGAGCAGGCTCCAGCAGAGGTCAAAAAAAGTTTGGAGTACAAAGAGCTCTATTATGGAACCCAAAGTGATGTACTTGCTTTAGAAAAAGAGAGTGCTGAGGATCTTCGAGCACTCAACTTTGGAACTGCTATGCACTACGCTTTAGAGATGATGGAGAGCTTTAGTCTAAGCTCTATTGAGACAGCAAAGAGTTTGATGCTCAACAAGTACGGATTTTTACTTGAGAGTAGTGAAGTTGCAGATATTGTCCATCGTTTGAGTCTACTCGCTACAAATGAAGAGTTTACAAAGCTTACACAAGGTGTCTGCTACAGAGAAAAAGCACTCTACTACAATGGTACGCTTCGTTATGTTGACCTTTTAGTAGAGAGCGAAGATGGGAGTTATAATGTCATTGACTATAAGAGCTCCAAATCTTTTGCTGATGAGCATTACAATCAAGTCAAAGCTTATGTTCGTGCCATAGAATCTATAACAGGTAAAAAAGTTCGTGGATATCTCTGTTATCTCTTAGAAGAGCGTGTACTTATAGAGAGTGTAGGATTCTAGTTTAAAATCTTACAATTAACTTAATTTCAGTAGTTTATAAGTTTACTAGGCTATACTTTCGCCACTAAATAAGCAACAGCTTGTCTAAAATTACAAATAGGGTTCAAAATGAAATTTACTAAAATTGCATCTGCTGAACAAATTGATCAAAAATGGGTTTTGATCGATGCTGAGGGTAAAACTTTTGGTCGTCTTATCACTGAAGTAGCAACTATACTTCGTGGTAAAAACAAAACATGTTACACTCCAAACATTGACTGTGGTGACTATGTAGTGATCATCAATGCATCTAAAGCTACTTTTAACGGTCTTGGAAAAATCGCAAATAAAGAGTACTTCTCTTACTCAGGATACTTTGGTTCAACTAAGAGCACAAAAATGACTGAACTTTTAGAGAAAAACCCAGAGAAGCTTTACAAATTAGCAACTCGCGGTATGCTACCAAAAACGAAGTTAGGCGCTAAAATGCTTAAAAAATTAAAAATCTATGCAGGTGCTGAGCATCCTCACACTGCACAAATAGCTAAGTAAGGATTGACTAATGGCAAAAACAATTTATGCAACAGGTCGTCGTAAAGCATCAATAGCGAAAGTATGGTTAACTCCAGGATCAGGTAAAATTACTATTAATGGTCTCTCTATAGATGCATGGTTAGGTGGTCTTGAAGCGAAAAAACTTCGTGTAAAACAACCTTTAACACTTTCAAAACTTGATGGCTCTGTAGATATCGTAGCTACTACTCTTGGTGGTGGTTTTGGTGGTCAAGCTGATGCACTTCGTCACGGAATTTCTCGTGCTTTAGTACAGTTCAACCCAGAAGTAAAAGCTATCCTCAAACCTGAAGGAATGATGACTCGTGATGCACGTGTTGTTGAACGTAAGAAGCCAGGTAAGAGAAAAGCACGTCGCTCTCGCCAATTTAGTAAACGTTAATCGTTTTCTTTTTATCAATGCTTATGCATTGGTAAAAACCCTTTCACTCTTTTTTAATCATCTCTAATTAATTCTATTTTTATATAATGTTTTCCTTATTTAACAAGGAACTTCCATGAAAAAAATCTTTGCCCTTTTAGCAGTTGTAGTGAGTATCTTTATTCTTCTTCCACTCCTTGGAAATCAGTTTATGCAAGAGCAGATAGATGAGAGAGTAAAAGATTTAGAGTCAAAAGGGCTCTACGTTGCAGATGAGCAGAGTGTTAGCAGTTACTTTACAACAAGTAAGCACTACAGTTTTGTCCTCAAAGATGCAGAGGCATTTGTCTCACTTTTAAACCAGTATGCAGACAGACAGATTCCCCCTTACGTAAATGCAGCCTTGGAGGGTGCTATGATGGGTGTTGATCTCTCTTATGGAAACTTTCCTTTTACAAAAGCACTCAGTGTTGAGATCTATCCGATTTCACTTTCGCAGACTATGCAAGAGGGACTAAAACGTGAGAGTTTGAGTCTATATGAGCAGATAGAGAAGGCTTTGGCTAAAAAAGCACTGCTCTATCACATAGACTATGAGCTTGGTTCACAAAATTTTAGTGGTTACATAAGAGATATAAGTGAGAGGTTTACGCTAGAAGCAAGTAGTGAAGTGAGCCTCGCTTTGAGTGGTGCAAGCTTTGAGGGGCATGGTAGACTTCTTGCTCCAGATGCCTTACGTAACAGCATAGACAAACTCAGCTTTGTAATGCAAAATGATGCACAGCAGCTAAAGCTTGACATTGAGAAGTTTAAAAGCAGTAATAATTATGACTCAAAAAACACTTACGTGAGTAGTGCAGAGTGCCAAAAAGTAGCGCTTATAACAAGTGGACTAGATAAAAATATTCACATACTTGCTCAGAGTCTTCAAGCTAACGCCTCTTCAAATACACAAGGGGAGTATGCACAACTTAGCTCAAAAACTTCATTGAAAACTCTGGCAATCAACCTCCAAGAGACAGACTTGAAAATAGAAGAGTTTAACCTAGACATTGGTGTCGATAAACTTGACAAGCTTAGCTTTTTGGAGGCTTCTAAGTTACTCTCTAAGCTTAGTAAAATGGATGACGTGGTAGCAATGCAAGCTTTCGAGAAGAGTCTGCATAGTCTCTTTTCAAAAGGTTTTGAAATAAACATCGCCGATTTTTCACTCTCTGATGTACTCTTACGTAAGAGTGAACATTTGGGTGGAATGAAGCTTAAAAGTCACATTACTCTCAAAGAAGATCCAGACTTTAAACAAAAACTGCAAATATCACCACTACTCCTGACACAAAATGTTGACATACACACTAAACTACGAATCTCAGAGCTTATGTTTTTCAAACTCAATGCATCGAAACCACTCCCTGCACAGATGCAAGAGTACATAAAGCAAGATGGCAGTGATTATGTTTTTGATATGGACTATTTTGCTGGAGCTGTAACTATTAATGACAAGGCAGTGCGTTAGTGTTGAAGTCTTTTTTTCTTTTACTCCTCTTCAGTAGCTTCATAGTAGCAGATACGCTCCATCTTGCAACATCCACAAACCCTGCAAGGCTTAACCCAATTCTTGCAACTGATTCGAGTTCAGGTGAAATTGCCTCATTTATTTTTAGTGGCTTAGTGAAGTTTGATAAAGATTCAAAAGAGATTATTCCTGACTTGGCAGAAGCATTTCATTATGAAGATAATGTAACACTCATATTTTTCTTACGTAAGGGTGTAAAGTGGCATGATGGTGCAGAGTTTAGTGCCCAGGATGTACTCTTTACCTACGAGACTATTATCTCCGATAAAGTTGTCTCTCCATACTCCTCTGGATTTCGTTTTGTAAAGAGTGTAGAAGTTTTGGATAGGTACCGAGTAAAAGTTGTTTATAAACAGCCATATTTTAAAGCGCTAGAGACTTGGATGATGGGCATACTTCCAAAGCATCTCTTAGAGAACGAAGAAAACCTTATGAGTGCGGCTTTTAATAAAAAGCCTATTGGGACTGGCCCGTATACTTTAGAGAAGCTAGAGTTTTCTAAAAATATTACTCTAAAGGCATTTGAGAACTACTACGAGGGAAAACCAAAAATAGAGCATATCTCTTTTCATGTCATAGCAGACCCTATGACACGCTTTATGATGCTCAAATCCGGTGAGCTTGACATTGGCTCACTGGAGCCTATGGCGTATGAAAAACAGCTCAACACAGAGTTTTTTAAGAAGTACAAAATATATGAAAAAATTGCCCCTTCGTACTCCTACCTTGGATTTAATCTTAGACTCAAAAAGTTCCAAGATGCTCGGGTAAGAGAAGCACTTTCATTAGCCATTAACCGAGAGGCGATTGTTAACATACTCTTTTTAAAACATGCACAAGTCTGTAATGGACCCTTTCTTCCAGGAACAAAAGCGTTTAACGATAAGGTAGTATCACCAAAACAAGATATACAAAAAGCAAAAAAACTTTTGGCCCAAGCCGGGTATACACAAGAGAATCCTTTAGTTTTTGAGATAGCCACTTCAAACTCCTCACCCATCCGCCCCTATGCAGCGGAGATACTCCAGCATCAGTTAAAGCAGGTAGGTGTTGCAGTAAAACTCCGTGTTATGGAGTGGCAGGCATTTTTAAACATGGTGGTTATGCCGCATAAATTTGAGAGCGTACTGCTTGGCTGGGGACTCTCCCCTACACCAGACCCTTATCTGCTCTGGCATAGCGATAGTGACAGAAAGGGCGGTTTTAATCTTGTGGGCTATCACAACAAAGAGTTAGACACGCTCATTGAGAAGTCACAAAGCATTACAGATAGAGATGAACTTGCAATTCTATGGCAGCAGATGTTTGCAATGATAGTAAAAGATAATCCTTACCTTTTTTTATACATTCCAAATGAGATCTCAGCAGTAGATAAGAGTATTCAAAACATTAAACCAGCCATGAGTGGCATCTGGCATAACTACATAGAGTGGGAGATTGAAAATTGATAATACTATTTGATTTAGATGGCACGCTTATAGACTCTACTGAGGCGATTTTGGAGAGTTTTCATCACTCACTTGATGTTCACGGCTACTTGCCTCACCCAAAAGATAGTGAGATAGAAGCACTCATAGGCTATCCCTTAGACATAATGTTCTCACGTGTTGGTATAGATGAGAGTGTTGTGTGGGATTATGTAAGCACATACAAAGAGCACTATCAAAAAATATCTACACAAAAAACTCTGCTCTTAGAGTGTGCAAGAGAGGCAGTAGAGCGAGCAAGTAAGATAGCAACTCTTGGCGTTGTAACTACCAAAACAGGAAAGTACTCTCGTGTCTTGTTGGAGCATTTTGGCATTATGAAGTACTTTGAAGTACTCATCGGTCGCGAAGATGTAAAAGAGCCAAAACCAGCCGCAGAGCCAATTTTAAAAGCACTTGAAAATTTACCAAAAGATGAAAATGTCTGGATGATTGGCGATACAAAGCTAGACCTCATTTGTGCAAAAAATGCAGGTGTGAACTCCATAGGGGTGACAAGTGGGTATGATACAAAAGAGACGATATTGCAATACACACAAAATATTTACAAAGACGCTCTAAAAGCAGTTGAATCTTTAGAGTAGTCTCTCTTCTCTAACTTCTATAGTCTCACTGAGGAGGTCATGCAGAGCTTTTGTGTCTTTTCTAAAGAGAGGTAAAAGCAGACCAAAAAGTGAAGTAGCTGCAAGTAAAAAGGCAAGAAAACGAAAAAGCGCACGAAGAAAAGAGATCTGCTCTCCCGTTTTGGCATCAAGCACTTTTAAATCATAAGCTTTTTTTCCTGGTGTCTGTGCAAACTTTGAGAGTAAAAATGCATACAGTAGACCATAGATGCCAACAGCAGCAAGTGGCGCTAACTGTGAGTTTTGAAAATCCTCTTTGCCACCAAGTACAGCATAAGCAATGAGATACAAAATAGGCGCGTAAATCATAAACATATCAATAATAAAAGCTTTTATTTTTGCACTGTATGCAGGTTTAAAATGTTTTACACTGGAGTTTTTTTGCTTTTGTGGAGTCTGTTTTTTTTGTTGCTTGAGTTTTCGAAATCGCATAAGCCATTATAGCCTAAATAACTCATTTTCTTTAAGATGGATTAATCACTTCAGGATATAATGACGCAAAATTTATTTTAGGAACAGATATGCTTATAGATAGCTATGACAGAGTTGTTGACTACTTACGAATCTCAGTCACAGAACGCTGTAACTTTAGATGTACATACTGTATGCCTGAAAAACCTTTCTCTTGGGTACCAAAAGAGAACCTTTTAACATTTGAAGAGCTTTTTGAGTTTATCAAAGTTGCTGTTGATGAGGGAATCAAAAAAATCCGTATTACCGGTGGTGAGCCTCTTTTACGTGAGGACTTAGACAAGTTCATTAAAATGATTTATGACTATGCACCAGAGATAGACCTTGCGATGACAACAAATGCTTACCTGCTCAAAGGTGCGGCACAGCGTCTCAAAGATGCAGGACTTAGACGTATTAATGTCAGTCTTGACACACTTAAACCACAAGTCGCACAAGAGATAGCAGGAAAAGATGTACTAAAAAATGTACTTGAGGGCATTGAAGAAGCACTCAAGGTTGGTCTCAAAGTAAAAGTAAACATGGTACCTATGAAGACAGTCAATGCAGATGAGATTGTAGATGTTTTGGAGTACTGTAAAGCAAGAGATATGAGTGTTCGCTTTATTGAGTATATGGAGAACAAGCATGCAAAAGAGGGTATTAGTGGGCTAAAGTCTCCTGAGCTTTTAGGACTCTTACGTAAGCACTACAGTTTTGAAGATGAGGGCTTTGATGGAACATCACCATCACACTACTACCGTATGGATGATGGGTACAGATTTGGCATCATAGAGCCATATGCGGATGACTTTTGTACAAAGTGTAACCGTATTCGCTTAACAGCTGAGGGACATCTCATACCATGTCTCTACTTTGATGAGGCGATGAGCATTGCCGAGTCTGTCAAGCGTGGAGACATCAAAGGTGCAGCAGCTGTTTTAAAAGAGGTCGTGCGTACAAAACCAGAGAAAAATCGCTGGGGTGGGGAAGATGATGAGGTCTCTGCACGCGCATTTTATGAGACGGGTGGATGATATATCTTGTTGAACACTTCTACTCCATTCAGGGTGAAGGGAAGTATGTAGGAACACCTTCACTCTTTTTTCGCTTTGGCGGATGTAACATGAAGTGTGAGGGCTTTGGCTGTAGTGAAGAGGCTCAAGATGGAACAGTTGTAATAGGGTGCGATACAGTTTATGCTGTAAATAAGGAGCATTTTAAAGAGCAGTGGGAGCAGGTCGAGAGCCTTGATGCTCTCTTAGGTGTATTTGACGAGTACCAACTGCCACCAAGAGTAGATGTAGTCTTAACTGGCGGTGAGCCACTTATTTATGCCAATGATGCACTCTTTATCTCTTTTTTGGAGACTTTAGTAGAGAAAGGGCACAGAATTACATTTGAAACAAATGGTTCTTTGGAGGTTGACTTTCAAACGCATAGTGTCTACAAGGAGTGTGTCTTTGCTCTATCAGTGAAACTACAAAACTCTGCAGAGCCTTACGCAAAGCGAGTCCGCCCTTACGTAATAGAGTCAATTGTAAAAAATGCGTATGATGCTTTTTTTAAATTTAGCATTGACGCTGCTTCTATTAATGAGTCACTCGAGGCTGAGATAGCCGAGATAAAAGCTTTTGCTCCACAGACAACAGTTTTTTGCATGCCACTTGGCGGGAGTAGAGAAGAGGTAGAAGCTAACACAGAACCGCTCATAGAGTTTTGTAAGGCAAAAGGGTATAATTTCTCAGATAGACTGCACATCCGTCTTTGGGACGTAAACAAGGGTGTTTAGTGCTTATGTATATAAAATAAGCTTTCTTGCGTACTCTAGAGTTCTCTTTTTGAGGCTCAGAGCGAAGCGAGGATTTGACCTCTAAAAGAGAACTTTAGAGTAACTTAGTAAAGGAAGGGCTGGCTTTATGATTATTAGAAAACTATTTAAATTTGAAAACGCTCATATTGTACGTGGCTGCTCAAGCGTGAAGTGCCGAAGCTCTATTCACGGACACTCTTACAAGGTTGAACTCCTCTTTGAATCCAATTTTTTAGATAATGGTCAAATGGTTTATGATTTTGGTTTGATGAAACAGAATATGAAAGACCTTGTAGAGAGTTTTGACCATGCTATTACGCTCTGGAGTGGAGACGATAAACGCTACATTGAGGACATGAAACGCCACTCAGATAGATGGGTTATGCTTCCTGTATCACCATCTGCTGAACAGTTTTCACGCGTCATTTTTGTTATGGTTGAGAGACTGCTTAACCTTACATCGACACAAAACGGAGAGAGAGCTGTTACTCTTAACTCTGTCATAGTACATGAGACAGAGACTGGGTATGCACAATGCTTTAGAGATGATGCTCACTCTGATCAGATGGGCACAATTCCTCTGCATCTTATAGAGTTCTCACCTGCAGTTCTTGATGATTTTAATGATTCACAACTTTTTGAAAAGATGCTCAAAGAGCAAGCTTTTGTAAATCCAACCTCTGTTTAGGCTTTGGTGTGAATAGCTTACGTAACACTATTTTAAACTACCCACAAACAGCACTTGTTTTTATTATATCTTTAGTCTATCTTTACTTTATGCAAGATATGTTCTTGCCGACTACGGGTGATCAGAAAACTTACATCGCTCAAGGTTTAGAGATGCATAGAGATGGACACTGGTTCATGCAGACACTCTTTGATGAGCCAGACTACTACAAAGGTCCTCTGCACTTTCTCTTTTTACATCTTGGGTTTATGCTCTTTGGGACTCACAGCATCTTTGCAACACTCTATATGAACTTTCTTGGTCTCATACTCGCATCCATACTTCTCTATAGATTTCTTGAGATAGAGCTAAAAGATAAAGCATGGGCATTTTTTTACGCTTCAAGTTTTGCTCTGAGCATCGGTATATACTCGCACTCTTTTGCTTCTCAGATGGAGACAGAGCTTGCTGTACTCTATGCTGCAGCACTTTACCTTTTAAATAGAGTAGATTTTGACAACAGACTTGTTATACACCTTTTGCTTTGGGGCGTGATTGGTCTGAGTGGATGGTTAAAGTCACCTATTTACAGTGTCTTTTTGAGTTTTAGCGTACTCCTCTACTGGATACTCACAGCACAGATAAAGCGTAGACTCAAAGAAGCCAGCACTTGGATAGGGCTTCTTTTTGGAATTATGGTTGGGATCGCAGGGTATGCACCTATTTTAATTTACGATGGAAATGCTTTCATTGAGAGTTATATCATACGTGAGTCTTTGAGTAAAGGGGCTAATGGTGTTGGCTGGAGTACTGCTTTTTTCCCAATTTTTACCTATTTTTTAGCGCCGTGGATGTTTGCTGCTGTATTTGCAAATATTTTGGGACTTTTTGCAATCTTTAGTAAAAGTTTTCGTAGGTTAGAGAGTGCAGATGTAAAGCTCATAAAGCTTGGTGTCTCCATAACAGCGCCAACACTGCTCTTTTTTACACTCCACCCTTATAGAGGAGATATCTACGCCTTGCCTGCAGTGGGTGCAACACTGCTCATCGCTTATGTACTTTGGCGAGCCTATTTGCAAAAGTTTCCTACTACTTTTGTTTGGATGATGCGCCTCAGTGCGATAGTTTTAGCGCTTATTCCTGCTGGAGTTATAGCTATAGCGCTCCATTTTGAGGTGCTTCCTGAGTGGTGGCCATCATCGCTACTCTACTTAGCGATTGCAACACTTATATTTACACTCATCTTTGTTTTTGTACAGAGTAGAAAAAGCATAACAGAGGGGCCACTTCTTTTAAGTCTCTCATTTGTACCGCTTTTTATTTTTATGGGATATGTTTTACAGGTAGTTGGCAAAGTAGAGACACTTGGAGCCAAAGAGTACATTGCAAAAAATGAGTTACGTAAGCCTTTGGGAGATTACAATCTCTACCAAAACTTCTGGAATGAATACGGCTCACTCAATGTCTGGTTAGAGCATGATGTAGTTGGTTTGCATACAAAAGAGAAGCTAGTTGCATTTTTACAAGAGGGTGGCTCAGTTATAGTTGAGGGTGATGGCAGACTCAAAGAGTTTGAGAAAAATCTTTCTGGTCTGTATAGTATGAAAGATTTTGAGGTCTTCATCTGGAAGCGTTGGCTCACTCATGGAAAAGGGCCAAACGGGGAGAGTATGTTTTTAAAATACTGGAACAATGCAGATATAAACACTATTCAAAGGGATTTTTATATCCTAAAGCTTAAAAAGCCTAAGCGCTAACAAGGCTCTTTTGTTTTTTACTTGTAAAGAGAAATTTTGTACTTATAAATTTTACCTCTGCATTTTTTGCGAGTAGGTCACAACTCTCATCTATCATAATGAAACCATTGGCGTAAGCAAGAGGTGAAATCATTCCTGGTGCAAAGTGCTCACAGGGGGTAAAAAACTCCCCATCATAGTGACCCGGTACAAGTACACGTCTCCCAGAGCGCAGACTGTACTCCTCTTTCATTTTTGCATTTAGAGTGTTTACATATTTCTGGCTTGCTCCACTCAGTGCTAAGACAATAGGTACTCCAAAGAGCTCAAAGTTCAATGCTGCTGCAAGTGGATTTCCTGGAAGATTTAAAACAAAAGTGTTGCCAATACGCCCAAAGGTTGTAGGTTTACCCGGTTTTATCTCCACTTTTTCAAAAAATATCTCATAGCCAAAAGCACCAAAAGCCTCTTTAGTAAAGTCTGCATCACCAACACTTACACCACCGCTTGTAACAACTAAGTCACACTCAAGAGCACTTTTTATGTGCGCTTGAATATCTTCCATAGTATCTTTGGCAGTACCAATGAATTCAACCTCACAAGCAAGCTCGCTAGCACGTGAGAGCAGTGTAGGGGTATTTGTGTTGTAGAGTTGGTGGTTTTCCAGTTTTTCAAAGTGCATCTTTAACTCATTTCCTGAGGCAAAAAGAGCTACTTTTGGACGTTTATAAACACGTACATGGCTAATGCCCTGAGAAGCAAGTAGAGTGATTTTATGTGCTTCTAGACGCTCTCCAACCTCTAAAAGAGGCATTCCTTTTTGAATATCCTCTCCAGCAAAACGAATATGTTTGTTTACTTGTAAGTTATCTGGAAAGGTAACACCATCTCCACTCTGCTGTGTGTCTTCTACTGGAACGATGCACTCTGCTCCCTTTGGAATTTTTGCGCCTGTCATTATCTTTACAGCAACACCTGTAGAGAGTTTTATATCTTTATTGTCTCCTGCAAAAATAGTCTCATTAACATGAAGTGTTTTTCCTGCATCAGCGAGTGTAAGTGCATAGCCATCCATTGCAGAGTTATCAAAAGGTGGGAGGTTGTGAGTAGCAACTATCTCCTCAGCAAGAATGCACCCAAGTGCCTCTTCTAAGGGGATGATTTTAAGTGAGTTTTTTGCTACATTTGTATAAATAAGCTCCAGTGCCTCTTCTACTCGTACCGTCATCTTTTATTACCTTTTTCTCTTTATTGGGCATATTCTACTATAATTTCATTATGAATGAAATGTACACTATGGGTTTATCCCTACACTCTTTTGGGGCAATAGGAATTTTAGTAGCAATCTTTGTCAACCTCTTTGTGCTTATAAGCTACACAGAGCTTAAAAAATACAAACGCCACAACAGCATAATCTATTGGCCTTTTACTTTTACTGTCTTAAGTGCAGTTATTTTCACAGGTGTCATTATGATGGCGGCTAAACATCTTGATTTTACTTTTGCAAATATTGCCATGATAGTTGTGAGTATTATACTTATAGTTTTAGAAGCTAAGCGCATAAAATCTTTGAAGTATCTGAGTGTTGAGAAAGAGCACGCTTTTGCAGCATACAAACCAATAGCTAGAACAATTTTACAGCTTGAGTTTCTACTTGTGTTACTCCTCTCTATTTGGATGTGGCTGCTGTGATTTATGCATTCGATGATGCAGCTGGAGAGGAGTTTTTAACACTTAAAGGTGAGCAGCATAAGTATCTTATAAAGGTTCGCAGGCACACTGTTGGGGATGAACTCTATTTTCGTAACAAAGAGGCTATTGCAAAACTTTTTAAGTATAAGATAGTTTCATTAGAGCCACGAAGTGCAACACTTGAACTTTTAAACTCTGAAGTAACACAGTCCCAAGGTGAGGGATTTCATCTTGCCTGGTGTATCATTGATCCAAAATCTGTTGAGAAAGTGCTTGCCTCTTTGTGTGAGATGGGTGTCGGGCGCATCTCTTTTAT
>Ga0272440_1000909_pt1 | contig 24847 bp, 14 predicted proteins | sample SSMMMBAug17_FD_192440 | JGI IMG/M metagenome (GOLD analysis project Ga0272440, IMG submission 192440) | Marine sediment archaeal communities from Little Sippewissett salt marsh, Falmouth, MA, United States - SSM-MMB-Aug17 | ecosystem: Environmental > Aquatic > Marine > Wetlands > Sediment ...
TGGGCAGAAATAATTGTGTTTATGGATAATTCTGGATCAATCAGAGATTATAAGTCCAATTTTCATCAGCAAATAAGGGAAGTTTATGGCATGGCTGAAGATGTCAACAAGTCAGTCACATTCATACCTATTGGGGAAGATAATTTTCAGAAGGCAGAAAACTTTGAACAGGCCAAGCGTATCTTTACTTTTGACAGCAGTTTTACCTACGTAGCCGAAGCATTTAAACAAGCTGAAAGAAATGGTTATATCCACCCTGAGGATACTGTTATTATTATCAGCGACATGGAGCCAGATATGACCAACACAGATAATAACTGGCAGCTTTTGGCCTGTGATTATCAAAATATGTTGGACTGGTACAATTTATTAAATGAATGGATGTCTAAAAAAATATACATTCATATCCTTCTGCTCAATGCTGTGTCAATCACACAGTTTAACCCTGAAGAACTGTTGAAAACAAATATCATTAAAGAATTAAAGCAAAATATCAATGGGTCTACTGAATTGGAAAAGTTGCAAGCGCGAATTGCGCGTGTGCAAAATAAAACAATTAAACGTGGTGACGATGATTATTATAAAAATAAAGAGGATAATCAAAGGTTTGTTGCACGTGTGGTCAAGTCCTTGCAAACTGCTACCATTGATCCATCAACGACTGTTGCCCAAAAATCTTATATCTCCTTATATCCAATGAGCATTAAAGAAAATATCATGGTCATCCTTGAAAGCATCATTGACCCCACAATTATTAAGAATTTTAGAGTCAAGATAGAAATAGATCCCAATGTGATCAATTTATCTCGCCCTGATCAACGATATATTCAATCTTATCTGGAAAACAATGCACCTGAAAATATTTGTACCAATCCTGTTCGAAAAGCGATTTATTTCATTGTCAATGGACCTGGTAGCAATGAACATGATAATTCTTTTCAATACCACTATAAAATTTTATCCGGTCAATTCACCAGTTTCATTGATATTATGCTATCCAATCAATTTACAAAAGAGCAGGGGACCATTGGTGTGATGTCTGATCATCCTGATCGTCAACAATATAATATAAAATATGCGGATATTAATGATCTGATTTATAAAATTTTGAACGCCTTGAATCATCTTCAGCACTATCAGGCCAGAGATTTTCCATTGGGAGAAAAAAAGATTCTCATCACTTTGGAGACAGAATATCTAAAGTATTTGCAGGCGGAACGTCTGACAGCCCAAACAAAAAATGTTTCTAAAATGATGATGACTCAGGAAATGGAAAAGACAAAATTATCCAGTAGAATAAAAAAAATCAGCAAGAATAAAGGACAATGCAGTTTATGGGTCAAACGTCAGGCAGATTCTGAAATTTATTTATCTCTGGAATCTTATCGAGATCCCCAAAATCCCGACGAAATATTGATTCCTTTGGGAACAGTTAAATCTGGAATGTTACATGGAAGCAAAAATAATATTGTATTTAAGGATCAAAAAGATATTCCGGTGCTTGTCAGTGATATAAAAATTGTATCTGATGAACAGGCATTTAAAAGTAAGATACAGGTGCTGAAATACGACTTTACTGAGTATAACATCGTAGATAAATTTGTCATTGAATCGAAAGAACAAATCCGCAAACTCTTACCCGGCAGTTATCGTTTTAATGTCATTCATGATGCCTTGTATAGTTCATGCCTGAACAACTGGTTAACTGCATTTCATATTCCATTTTGCCTGCCAAATATCAATACTGTTGAATGCGAACGACCACCGGTTATTTCCGCATATTGTTCAGAAGATCAATTTAAGGATTATGAAAAAGTAGGACCGCTTTTTGCTGAACTGATCAAGGCAGTCGGCGTTTCTATGGATCCCGATGCCCCGCCACCGAAGTTAGGCCCCAATGAGCTTAATGGAACATTTAAAGATCATCTGGCAGGGTCGCCCTATTTTTTTCTGCGCCTTTTTGAATATACCAGCAATCATTTCAAATCGGATCAAATAATTATAATGAAAGAAATATGGCGGCGGATATATTTTCGTCTGTTTTTTGATGATACCGCTTTTAGAGACAATATGCTGCCTGAAATGCTTGCACCGGCATTAAATAAATTACGATTTTATGAAAATAACCAGTTGATTCCCAAATCGCATATTTACCTTAAAATCATGCTGGCAAAATTTAGCAATCAGGACCATAATGTATACTTAACAACTGAGGAAAAGAGAGCATATCAATATCTTTTAAGGATTCTATACGAAAAATTGAAGCTCAATATTGATATGCTTAAACAATTATCATTGAGGAAATAGATCATGAAAAGCTATGGGAGCATCTGTTTGTATGGCTTGCTATTTATACTTTGTATTGTGAACGATTGCGATGCTAAAAATCAGCAGGGTATTGTCAGCGGTAAAATTTATTGTTTTATTGACAATACAATATTTATGTCGTCAGAAGAAAATGGTTTAAAAGGACAGTTTTTCAAGCAAACATTGATCCCTCATCTGATCGCTTTTGCAAAATTGCGGAAATATGACGTTGAATTTTTTCCAATTGGCAGTCATGAATCTGTTATCAAGGCGACTACCATAAACGAGTTTTCAAAATATTTTTTATTTCAAAACCAGTATACAAAACTCAATTTATCATTACTTAAATGCGGAGAATTTGATGAGAAACTACGTTTTGAAACCACCAAAACAATTGTTATCATTATTTCCCAGTTTAAACCCGGAAATATCAGTGGTGCCTATGAAAACATTTCATATAATGATTATGTTGACTTACAGGAAACAGCAAAGCGCCTGAAAAAATGGCAGAAAAACAGTTTGGATCTTCATTTAATTCATATTGTCAATGAAATGGTTCAAACTGAGGCGGATATGATTGCGTCCATAGAAGAAAACATGCAAAAAAATATTCAGGCCTTAACACCAGACCGAAAAAAATATATAACTGAGTCACAAAAGGATCAATTGATCAATGCCTGGATTCATGCCCAAACTGACCGTTCTGAGCCCAATCTTTCAATTATTCATCGTTATCAGGTTGAAAAAAGAAAGATCATTGACTTGCTTGCGATTACTGATGGTATTATTGATCCAAACAGTATTAAAACCTTTCATATTTCATTGATTGTAGATCCCCATTTATTTGGCAGTTCAAAAAAATGTATTGAACGATTTGCTGGAAACTTAAAAAAAATATTGGATCGAAAAGGACCGCGAATTATTTGCAACAATCCATTAAGAAAAACCAAATTCAGTATTATGCATGGCAAACAGAAACATCCCCCCAAAAACAACAATGAAAATGATGCGTATCGCTATTATATCAATCAAGGGATCTTAAAGCAGCATGCAGATCTTATTATGATGCAACAGGATGTATTTTGCAATAAAACCCATCAAAATGAATACTTTGAACGTCCCGGGCATTCTCGGTATCAAATTTTTTATCAATCGGATAGTGATCTGATCTCTCATATTCTGGTAGCCCTTCAAAAATTAAGAGATTATCAAAAAACAGATTTTAAGATTACAGAGCAATACAAAACCCTCAGAATCAATACCCCCAACAAGCATTTGCTAAAAGGCTACAATGTGTGCAAGAAAGGAGAAAGCTGTGATAAAATTGATATTCATACAATACCATCCGCAGGTATTGATAAAAATGGAGAGTTCACTTTGCTGGTAAATATGCAGGGAAAAACCGAATTTTGTCTTGTTGCACAACCAGATGACAATGAACCCAGACGACAGCATTTGAAAGGCTGGAAAATTGGTGAAATTGATGAAAAGATGCTTTATCATGCAGGCTTTGATCAGCCCATTGATATTTCTAATGTCAGCCTGCCATCAATACCTGTTTTGTTTAAGGTAAAAAACTTATGTTTAAAAACACAAAAAACACCGATTCTTTATGTCAAACTGAATGATCCTGTTTTGGCGAATAACCGGATTGATCAATCTGTTTGTCAAATAGAAGATGCGATTTCCATGATACCAGGTATGTATTATTACCACATTATTTTCCCGGATCCTGATTATAACGCACGTGGTGGATGTTTAAGCCAATTTTTTATTCCTTTGACAGTCACTGACGTGTCTCAAAATGTCATTGAGGTTCCTCTGTTCTGTCAACCAGATGCTTTAACAAATTACGAAACCGCCTGCTATTTCTTTGAACACTGGAAGACCTATAAAAAGCAGAAACGCATTTCACATATAAAAGGATCCCCCAATTTTTACTATTATTTATTAAAATATACTTCCGAAAAGTTTAATCCCCAAAAGCAATTCATCCCAGAACAATTGACAAACATATGGAAGGAAGTGTATAAAATTCTTATTGAAAGCAAGCTCTCAGTAACTGGTGAATTTTCAGATAAATCTGGCCCCATACTAAATGAAGCGTTTAAAAAACTGGGTATTGTCAAGACTCTTTATAACTATAAATGCTTTAAACGCATACTGAATAAAATATGTAATTACAGATATGATTCTTTTTCTGGCGATATATTAGATAGCTATAAAGAAGTTTTGCGAATCATGGAACCGCCTTTTTTATCAAAGGATTTTATCGAGTTTTTGAAAAGTTAATTTTTTATACTAAGAGGTACATATGAATGCATTGATTTCAAAAAATTGTATGGTTAGATGGCTCCTTTGTATTGTTTTTATCTTTTTTTGTACAATTAATAATGATGCTTTGGGAGATATCTGCGATAAAAAAACAAACATTGAAAATTGTCGCGATGCTTCAGTCTTAGATAGAATGTTAGGTTCATGGAAAGACCTAAATGCTGCATGCTACTTAGTTATTGGCAGCGCATATTTCAAGTTTTATAAAACAGAATCATCAAATACAGGAATACTTGAAAATGCAAAAAAATATTTGCAGTTTGCCCGAAAAAATTTGAGTAAAAGCGGCAACGATTATATTCGCTGCAATGAGTTGCTGATTCAAGCTGAGATAAAAACTAATCCGCCAAATTTGCAAAACATATATGACTATTTGCAAGTGCGTGATGTCAGGATCGAAGAACATGATAAAAATTTCGTATTAGGTATTATCTCTACTGAATTGAATCCATATCTTACTGATTTCAGTCAGTCAACACCGCCTGGTCACCAAGTAATTGATTTATATTGTCAATTGAGTGGCCAACGTCAGCATAGACTTTTTTTAAATGTTCAATCATTTAGAACTAATTATCAAGTCATTCAGAGAAGGTTAAAAGTCAATCCAGGTCCAAATACATTGCAGGATATTCAAGAAATCATTTCTTTGTTGAGGCAGTGTAATAGAACTATGCGTAACATTACACAATATATTACTGCATATACAAATTGGAGTAATGCACTGCAAAGCTATAATACACCACCACGACCTAATCAGGCATGTAGGCACTATAATAGTTTAATTGATCAATTTGATACAGTTCGAAGACAAAGACTACCATTTGTGAATGATCCTTCAGGACTTGAATGCTTTAAAAATCTTGCATGCTTGGCTATTAGTTATGAAAGTACTCGCATAAACAATATAAGGCCCATATATAATGAACCCAATCTTTCTGATAAAAGAAATCTTTGCAAGGCATGGATTGATGCATATACTGCGACAACTACAAGCTGCCCTGGTACTACTGTGTATGATGATCAGCGGCCTTTATTGAACAAAATGATGCAGCTATATGATGCGATTGAAGTTTACCAAACGAATAGATCTTTACGAGCATTGAAAGCCCTCCATCAAAATAGCAGTTATGAAGAGAGCATAAGAAGCGTAGCATGTGAATACCTTGCTAATCATTACTATAATATTGTAAATAATGAATTAAATTCTGGAATTCCTGCCGGGCCTGGTCTAACACCATTACAACTGCTTGATAATATTGGAGCGACAGTTAATCTTTATAATCGTTACGCCTATTGTACTAGACAAAGAGGAAGAAGGAATATATCTCAACAACATTCTTTATTGAGAGATTTTTATGATGCAATTCAAGCAAGAAACTATAGAGATGCATACAATCAATCACGCTATATTGATGATCCCTTAGTTGCATCTTGGAATGTTAATCAGGCGATAAGCCAATTGCAACCAGAGCCAAGACAGCCGGAACCAAGACAACCAGAGCCAAGACAACCAGAGCCAAGACAACCAGAGCCAAGACAGCCGGAACCAAGACAGCCGGAACCAAGACAGCCGGAACCAAGACAACCAGAGCCAAGACAGCCAGAACCAAGACAACACGTTCTTGATGAAGACACTCGATTGGCAAGAGAAGCTTTTGATTCATATGAATATTTTGAATCTTGGGATAAATATAATCTTGTATATCCAAGTTTTGTTCCAAATTCTTTGAATAATTTTGTTGAAGAAAATGAATCAACGCTAAGACATGGCAGCATTTGGACTAACATACTTAGCGCAGACAGAATTCGTTTAAAAATATTATCTTTTATTATTAAGCTGATAACAGATCATGATCCTGCAAATTTTTTTAATACACATATTAAAAATAGATCTACTGGTTACCCTCTTGAATACTCAATCCATTTAGCCGAAAGAAATCATACTTTTAATGAAAAATCATCAGATATATATTTTTTTAATGCTTTGTTCTATATGAAAAATGCAAATCGGGGAAACCAACCTGTCAATGAGATAATACAGCAACTTTTAGCAGCGCATAATGCCTTAACTCAAGCTTATGGTCGTTTCGAGGCAGGAGTAAATCAACGACTAAACATGAAAAAAGCAAGAATTGAGTATTGGTTACAAAAAATTTGGGGGCCATTGGATAATAACACCAAATCTTCTATCAGAGCTCAAAATGAAATAATGTATGGATCAATATTCAGGTCTTTAGTCGATTTACCAAATGTTGTTAGAAATGCAGCACGCAGACCACAAAGAGATATAGTAATTTCGGATGAAGACAAATTGACAACTTTTGAAAGTTTTGCAACGATATGTGAACGAGAAAGACGAGCTAACTATTATGACTGTGATCAATTACGAACTACATTTGATAATAGCATAAGAGGAAATACAACTGATCAATGCGTATCAAACTATGTTAACCAAATTGAACTTCTACGACTTAGCTCGCCCGCATTTTTTTATCGATTTTACTTTGCATTATCAAAAATTCGTAAATCACAAAATCGATATGATGACTGGATAGAGAATCTTGCATTAGCTTTTAGTAGAACTTCTCCAGGCCCTCAGCAAGATAATATTTTTGAAAAATTAGATGAAGCTAAAAGATTATGCAGTAACAGGGGCCACATTTTAAATCCAGAGACTGAAGCTAGATTAAGACAATATAATTTAATTGAAAGGTGGACTACTATTCAAACCAATCAATTTAATACCCCCGAACAAGCGGGAAGGATTGCAAGTAATTATAGGGAATATAACCTAGATCAATGCAATGCTAACAAACGTAGGATTAGCATATTTGTCAATACATTAATTGCTCGACTTGGAGAACCAGGCAATGAAGAATACTTAGAGATTCTAAATAATAACATTCAACATTTTTGCTTTACGCCCGAAGAAATAACAAATTTTTATGATCGAATTCAGTCGCTTAGCACGTCTGGCCAATAGATGTATTTTTTCTTTATGAATATATCATTAATAATCTGTTTACTTAAGGGAATTATTATGAAAAAAAAATCCATATTTCTGATATTTCTTATGCTTTCATCCAAAATATATGCACAATGCCCCTATATTGATGATATATCCAAATTCAAAAATGACCCCAACGGATTATCACAATGGATATCAGACAATAGTTTTGATAGCATCTGCTGCTTTCCAATTGGCGAAATGTATTATGAATATTTCATCAATAAAAAAATATCCAAACAAGGCTATCTTGACGATGCAAAGCGCTATTTAGAATATGCTGCTCGCAATATGGGAACAACAGGTGGATATTCCAGATACTATGGACTGTTAATACAGATTGAATGTTATGCTAAAACACCTGATGTTGACAAAATAATCTCCTATACCAAACGATTGCCACCATCTGAACCGCTTGATATTCAAATAAACAGGGCACATATAACTGATGTGATTAACAAACGATTGATTTCATATAATACTGACTTTTTGAGCAATGAATACCTCGCAGAATATCAAACATTAATTCAGGCACTGAAAATCAATAATGAACATTCTCGAAGATTATTAAAAACATCAGAATTAAAGCAGAACTATCAAAAACAGTACAAAACCTTTCTTAAGAACCCCAATGAATCAGCAGTAAAGAATATTCTTTATTTATTGAATCAAATGAAATACATGGACAATATTGAACCATACCTTGAAGCCTATAGAGACATGCAACACTACTATTCACGAACGAATGATAATTATGAGGATGCTGAAAGCCAATGTGAAAACTATAAACAGGCCATAAAGCAACTCAAGCATGCCAGAAATATTCTGGGCCATATACCCGATTCTAAAAATGCAGAATGCGGACAAAAACTGGCATGTTTGTCAGCAAATTGTAAATCAGAAATTGAAAAATTGTTTCCAACAATGAATCAACCTGTTGAACAGTTTAAAAAACATGAATGTAAGATGAGATTAGACGCATATCAATCCTTAAGACAAGAATGCCCGAAAGTGAAAGTAATGGATGACCAGCAAGCTGTATTAATTGAGTTAATGCAGGTGTATTATGCCATTGATGATTATCAAAAAAGAAATGATATTTCTGAATTTGAATCGGTTTATAGACAAACAAAAAATCCAAAGCTGCAAATGTACACAGGGAATTACCTTGCAACCCATTATTATGAAACTGTTTCAAATCAATTGAAAAAAGGCCCAATGAACGAGGATGCGCTCACAGTTTTAAAAAATATTGGCTCAAAAATGGATTCATACAATCGTTATGCCAGTTATATGCAATCCAGTGGGAAATACAATGTCTTTCAGCAATATAGATTGTTAACTCGTTTTTTTGAAAATATTTCATTAGATTATGATGCTGCATTAAATGATTCTGAAAATATTGATGATGCCTTAAAACAATCGTGGAATATTCAGGCGATCATTGAGAAATATAAACAACAACCAAAACATTCTAAAAAACAATTATTAGATTCAACGACTATCTCTGATAACCAGACACTTGGACATTATTTTGATGATAAGGCATTATTAGCCAGAAAATCCTTTGATTCTTTTGAGTATTTTGATGCATGGGAACATTATAAGCAAGTATATCCTCAACTGGTACCTAACAGACTGAAAGATCTTGTTGAACAAGATGAATCAATACATATAACTAAATATGTTTGGAATATTGTAAATGCTGAAGACAGAATACCCCTGAAAATATTATCTTTAATTATTAAGATGGTCACTAAAGTAAATGATCCATCTATTTTTTTTGATTTAGTAAGTAAAAGAAATACCGGGTATCCTCCTGAATATTCCTTTCACTTTGCAGAAGGAAACCATACTTTGCATGAGAAATCATCTGATAGATTTTTTTTTAGTGGCCTGTGTTATTATCAACAACATCATTCAGTTCTAAACAAACATTTATCATTTGAAATGTTAGGCTCTTTTTTGTCTGCATATAATGCTTTAGGGCAAGTCTTTGGTAGCTTCGACCATAAAACTAATCAAAGGATAAATATGAAACAAAATAGATGTGCTTATTGGCTTAAAAAAGTTTGGAATAAAAGTGACGATTTCTGGAGGATAGCAGCGAGGAATCGCTATGAACAGCCGTTTGGACCTATATTTAGAATACTATTATTAGATAAACACAGTCAACACCAGCAAGCAACCAATCAGACAACGATTCCATCAAACGTTACTGTTCAAACAATAAAAAGTACCAGTTCTTCGGATGAGCAAAGGTTAAATCAATTTGAAGAATATGCCAGAATGTGTGAAAAATTTGAACGTCCTGATTTTTATACTTGCAGTCAATTAAAGTCAGAATTTGATAGTCGAATAAGGGGGCATTCAACTGGTAAATGTATAAACAGTTTTATTGATCTAAATAGAGATTTACGAAAGAAATCTACTGAATTTTATTCTAGGTTTTATTTCGCATGGGCTAAAATACGAAAATCTCAACAAAGAATAGATGATTGGGTAGAAAATCTTGCTTTAGCCTACTCTAGTGCATTTTCAGATCACCAAAGAAAAAAAATTATTGCTGAGTTGGCAGAAGCAAGAAATGAATGTAATCAAACGGGATATAAGTTAAACTCAGGTACTTTAGAAAAATTACAAAATTATAATTTGATTTCAAGATGGCATATGAATGAATCCCAGTCAACAAAAGAGTTTAGTATATCTAAACGGGCGGCAAATGAGTTCAGTAACCCCGAACAGGCAAGCAGAATTGCAAATCGCCTCCAACAATATAGTGAAAAAGAATGTCATTTACACAAAATAGAAATACTTTTTTTTATTAATATGTTATTTGATAAATACAGGAGCACAAGAGATAATAGCTATCTTAGTATATACTATAGATTACTTCCAGGTTGTGACTGCTTATCCCAAGAAGAAAGAGTAAATTTTGACGAACGTTTTCAATCAATTTCTGATGAAAAATATTAATAATAACTTCATGAGGATCAGCCATGAACAAAAGATATTTTACAACAATAACACCAATTTTTTTCTTTATGTTTGTTTTTTTATCATCAAACATTTACGCACAATGTCACCAAAAATATATAATAGAGGAAATGAAAGATGTTGATAGTTTATCACGATGGATAAAACAAGAAAAACAATTGAGCGGCAGCATTTGTTACTATTATATTGGAAAAGCATTTTACAAATTTTATAAAGATGAAGATAAGAGCGCAAAAAAGGAAGACCTGTTGCAACAGGCCAAAAAATATCTGATATTCGCAGCTGATAATATGAGTAGATCTCATATAGATATTTATCAGAATTGTCATAAATTATTAATACAAGCGGAATGTCAGTCACAGTTTCCAGAATTGGATACAATTATACGTTACATTAAACATGTACCTGAATTGAACTCCTCTGATAATTCAAGCAATCTGGAGATTTTAACAAAAGCAATTAACGATCGGTTGCGGTCTTATAATACAGATATTTCTGTGTTAGATGATCCTTCTGACTATATACAACTGGCACAGCGACTGGGTATCCATACACCAGAAATCCAACAAACAAGCAATATATTTCAGCTCAAACAATCATACCATGAAAAAGTAAACCATTTTCGAGCAACATATAATTATGAAGAAATACAAAATATTATAGCTTTGTTAAACCAAATGCAAAGGTATAACCTGCAAAATATTCATACTTACATGGAGGCGTTTTCATCACTAAAAAAGTACTATATGCTGACCACAAATGATTATTCCTCAGCAGACAATCAATGTAATAGTTATCGAATGGCATTCGATATGATAAACAAAGCCAGTAGAGAATTGGGTTACATTCAAGATACGCAACATGCAGAATGTGCATCAAAAAGAGCCTGCTTGAACGCACAAATGAAATCAAACATTCGAGATCAACTGCTATCAAACCATATGATACATGGCCTTCAGGAAAACAATCAATGGCATATGTGGCTAGATGAACTTCGCTCTGCCAGGAAAGGCTGCCCTGGTATTAAAATCGCTGAAGATCAGCAATCTGTATTGATTGAATATCAATCTTTTACTGAAGCACTGGATTCTTATGAGCGGTCAGAATATCAATCTATACGTCAATTAAAACGTTTCTTTGCAAAAGTGAACAATGAGCATCTCAGAAATTTATCCGGTGGATATCTTGCTGTCTATTATCAAAAAAAAATATTTAACGAATTAATGCGCGGGCCGTTTAACAAGCCGCCACTAGAAGCATTGAATGAAATGAAAAATGATCTGAATGATTTTGAACAATTTTCAAATTACCGCGAATATCGACCCAGAAATCAACAATTGAATATACCACCCATAAATCTTTTGAAAGAACATGGCTTGTTAACACAATTTTTTAAAGCGATCTCAAATAACCCGGATGATGCACAAGTTTTTGTACAACAGATGGATGATTCAATCTTGGAAGCATGGGAAATTCAAGAAAGACTATTAAAGGCAATTAATCAGACAAAAGCAAAACCTCCCCGGTCAGCTGTTCAACCACAACCTCAGTATTTTCCCCAACAACAACCACGTCAACCAGAAGCAAGCCAACAAAAAGTACGCCAGCAACCACCACCACAACCAAGCCAGGCGACACTTTCAGAAGGAACAATTGGTATACAAGAAAATGTAGACAACCAAACAAATAACAGACAACAAGCAGTTCCTGATTATAATAGAGCAATCACAAGCCCGGATGATGCACGAGCATTTGCCATCCAATTGTCAAATATTCATCCAGTACAATGTGATGAATCAAGAGACACGTTGTATATGTTTATCAATCGTCTTTATGAGGTTTATCAACAATCAAATAACGAAGAATATTTAATGGTTTATCATAAATTTGTTCACCATAGCCCTTGTATAGAAAAAAACCAGATATTATTGTTTGATAAACTTTTTGGGAAATAATACTAATGACTTTATCAAGAACTAAAACATTGAGGATATATAAAACCCATGGAATATGACGTTTTTTTAGCCCATAACCAGAAAGATATTGAGGACGTCACACAATTATATGACAATCTTATACATAAGAATCCTGACTTAAAAATTTACTTTTCAAAAAATGATGCAAAACATTATGAATCAGTCACTCAGTTTGTTGAGCATGTGGAAAAATGCAAATTGTTTTGTTGTTGCTTTAAAGAAACAATGTCCGATTATTTAAAAAAAGAAATAGAGCGAGCTTGCGAACTAGAAATGAATGGATTTAGGGTTTTGTTACCTGGCGGCGACGAAAAAAAGTACAAAGTATCAACTTTCAATCCGCACTGGACAAAAATGGATAGACAGTTTAATGTTGATATACTTTACAGTCAAATTGATGAAGCCATTAACCTGTTTGACAAAAATGAAGCTACCTCTTCTTCTGAGGATCAATCAAACATTAAGCCAATAAATGGAGAGGGGAGTGATAATCAAAGAATTGAAGCACCAACTGTCAGAAAACAAGACACACAAAAAGATGAAGGTGAAAAACCAGAAGAAGCACCAACCAAAATTTCTAAAAAAAAGTATACACCGACCATTTTGCTTTCACTTTTATTAATTACAATATTGTCTTTTGGCTTGTTTTACTACTATCATCGTACTCAAGAATTAATGCTGCTTTCAACCATTTATGACTTAAAACACAAAAACAACCTCCTGAATACAGAAAAGAATCAACTGAACAAAAAAGCGTTATCTCGTCAACTTGCATTTTCAGCATTACAACAAATGCAGCACAATAAAGAAAAAGCAATCGCCACTGCCATAAAAGCATGCCAGCATGAACCAACATTTGAAGCGCATGATATATTGTTATCTATCCTGGTACAGCCCCATACTGATGTTGTTTTTTGCAAAAAAGTGCATAATGATGCTGTTTTGTCAATCGCTGTCTCTGAAAATCAGGCTTTCTTTGCAACCGGTTCATCAGATGGAACCATCAAACTCTGGAATATGTACAAAAACGTACCAATACATCAAAAATCTATTTCAAATGGAAAACAGCATCAAAAAATGCCTGTTTCTGCACTCATTTTTAGGTATGGTTTAGATAATAGCCTGATCAGTGGTGATATTAAAGGTTGCTTGCGCTCATTTTCAAAAACAAATGGATTTCGGCCTATACGTATCAATGAGAACAAAGGAAAAAAAAGTGAAATCTTTTTTTTGCAGATGTCTACATCCGATCAATTAATTGTTGGATATCGCCATCAAATAGAAATATACAAACGCAGATTAGAAAATTTTATTCTGGATAAAACCATCACTGAAAAATCACAATTTCGCGCCATTGCGGTTAATAAGAATATTATTATTGCCGGACTAAAGAATCGTGATATTAAACAATGGGATCTGGATCAACTGACACAGGTATCAATTATTCGAAATTTAGGAAAAGTTATTGGAAATCATAATGGGATACGAGATCTCATATTTGATAAAAACAGAAATGCTGTTATTTCAAGTGGTTTCAATCGACAATTGTGCAAATGGGATATTGGAGATAATCGTCCTGTGTCTGAAAAAAATGCCTGTAAGTATATTCCCAAAGATATATTTTCGATGGCATTCACGTCTGATGGTCGCCATTTGATTTCTGGTAATATTGACAACACCACCAGTATCTGGATGCCTGATGAATTGCAATTGTTGATTCAATCCGCAACACAGGATCATCATAATTATGTATCAGCGATCGCCGTGCTGGATCAAATGAGTATTTCTGGAGATTATGATGGCAAATTGATGATATGGAAATCTATTCCCAGGCCCCCTATTCATTTGCATTCAATTATTCATCCATCTGTAGTTCGCTGCCTGGTCTTTCATCCGTCGCAATCCATCATTGTCACTGGCGATGAAAATGGAAAAATCCAATTTACAGCATTTGAATTTGATAATGATACAATCAAATGTAAGAAAACAACTAAAGTTGTTGAATCTTCGGGTGCAATAAAAGAAATGAGCTTTAGCCTGAAAGGGGATAGACTTATCTATTCTAATGATAAAAACGAAATGGGCATATATGAACCCCAAACCAATACACACACAAGAATAACCGGCAGAGGCAAATTATTTTCAGTTGGATTTTACCCTGATAACAATACGAATATTTTTGTTTCAATTGATAACAATATTCTTTATAAACATGAAATTCAAATTGATGGCAAAATCGTTGAAAAGCCAATACACTTAGCTGAAAAACATGATACTCCTGTACGAAATATTGCAATAAACACTGATTTTTCAATTATAGCAACTGGCAGTTCCGATTGTCAGCTAATTGTTCAATCTTTATCTTCCCAAAACCATTTGCAACCATATAAGCATAAATTCAACTCAGATATTTATTGTATGGCGTTTTCAAAAGATAATAACAGATTGGCTATTGGTGATGCGTATGGTAACATTCATGTGCTAAATATTCAGAAAAGAATATTAAATGAATTAACCGGCGGGCATAATCTATCTGTTAACAGTCTGGCGTTTAGTCCAAAAGATCCTCATATACTGGTATCTGCATCGTTTGACAAACAAATCATCATATGGGATCTCAATCAACACAAGGCCCTTGGCAAAACAATTAGAGAACATGTCAGCCATATTGAAGATATTGCATTTCATCCACAAGGACAATTTTTGGCATCCAGTGGCGGAGATAAGTATCTTCATTTTTGGGAATTTGGTCAAAAAAACTGGGTAAAACGTGCAAAAAAAATACATTCAAATAAAGATCAAGCACAATAATACTATACATTTTTATTTGATTCCTTAAATAATAACTGACAATTGGGATGAAATGAATAAAACAATATTCAAACAAATCTGTATGCTAACCATTTGTGTTTTTTGCTATATTGGATTATCAACAAATTGCTCTGCAAAATGTCATCTGGCAGATAAAATAAAATCAATTCACGATGGCTTGCATTTATTGGATCAGGTAACCCGGTGGTCAAATGAAAATCAATTGAATGTTTCTTGCTATTATGAAATAGGCAAGGGATGCTTTTTCTTGTTTGTCAAACAAAATGAACCTGTATTATTGAAAAAAGCTTTGGACTATTTGGCGTTTTCAGTAAAAAATTTATCTAAAAATGACCCCATATACACAGAATGTTATGCATTAAATGCTTATTTGGGTTTTTTATACCAATTTCGTCCTGTATTTCTCAATTGTGGTTATGAACCTGTTACTTATTTTATAAACGAACTGGCAGAAGACTGTTTGCACTATAATATTAGAGTTGAAAAAAACAAACTATTGCAATTAACCCATATCATGAAAAACTATTACCAGGCAGAAAAGGAAATTAAACAAGATCCATCACCTGATTCTTTTGAAAAGATGTTTGACATTCTAGCAGATATAAAAAGTTGGGGTTTGCAGAACGTTTCTGATATGCGTGAGGCATACAAAGCATGGCAACAGTATTTTGAGCATTTAACAGACACTCATAAAATGCATTGCAATTCATTTGAAAAAGCTCTGACTGCATTAAGCCGGGCAAAAAAAGAATTGCTATTTGTCAAGGATAACCGAAGTGCCTGTGGAAGTTTTGTCAATTGTCGTTTCTATGCGTTTCAAGATGAAGTGCGTAAACAAATATCACAACGAAAAACTGTAAATTTACAACGAGATTGCTTGAACATCTGGCAGAATTATTATCAACAGGCACAAATGAGATGTAAAAATGAATCAATCAATCCAGTACCCGAAATAAAACAGGATTTATTTCTAATGCAACAAGACGTTGATCAATTATTAAATCAACATCGTACAAAGGATAAGCATCTATGAAAAATTTTTTATTGATTCTCTGTTTACTGTTCGTAACAGGTTGCACCTGTTGCTCCACACAAAACAATAATACACCCTTGAAACAGATAAAAGTAACAAAAGAAAACGTCATTGAATCAAAACCTGTTGTGCCAGATAATATCATTGCTGAAACCCCTTTTCTTTGCCGACAGTCAACCTGGATTTACAAAACGCCACAAGATTCTGAAGACACAAGTTATTTTGTAGGTATTTCAGAGAATGCTAATACAAATGAAAAAAAAGCACGTGACGCAGCATTTTTTGATAGTCTTAAACAGTTTGCCAGGTATTGTGGGGTTGAAATTACAACTCTGATGACTTTGATATCACAATCAAGACAGATTAATTCTCACTATAACGAAGACATATTAATTAATGAAAAGGACGCATTCTATGCAAATGCTGTTGCCATTCATTTCAAAGCAAAAGAATGGTGCGTACAGCAAATAAAGGGGCCTGTTGTAAATGGAATAACACAAATTCTATGGAAAGCCTACGTACTCTCAAGTGTTCCAAAAGAGAAAAAACAATGGGTGCAAGACATAGTCTCCAAATCTCCCAAGCCACGCTCTCTAAGACCTGTTCAACCCAAACCAAAACCAGAACTTATAAAACCTGTTCAATACAAAACATATCCAATAGAAAAGGATCCACCTGTATTGATTTCACCTGAAGATCAAAGACAAGAATCTTTTACGCCTGTTAATATCCGAAAACACATAAAAACAAATACTTCAGAAGAAAAAAACAATAAATACTCTAATGACCCAATACCGGCGAATAACCATCATTATCTTGAGCCAGAGATACCAGAACAGCCATCAAAAAAATATCCGATTCATCCTGATGATTTTTCAAAAAAAACATCATCAGATTCATTTAACGATAAATGGAGGTAAAAATTTGAAAGAAATATCTTTTATCCTAATTATAATCTGTTTGTTAGCAACTTATGCTTATGCCATTGAATATCCACAACTTATAGAACATATTAGTAAGAAGCTGGATTGTAACGAAGAACAGGCTGATGATTTTATGCATTATGTAGACAACTTTGTTACAGAGGTGCAAAATATTTTTACAAATATTGCATCTCATCGCGTTGCAGATAGCCAAAAACAAGATTTAATTAACAGGACAATCCAAAAGCATTTTAAGAATCCAACTTCATCCATTCAAGTTTCTTCACTCAACTACAACAGAATCAAAACATATCCTGTCAATCAATACCTGGATCATCTCGCAAACCTGAGTAAAAAAAAATATATAAAGGTTAAACTGTATTACAAACCGGATTATCTATCAATGGGCAAAATTTATTCCTATCAGGATCCGGTATATGGGCATTCATACGAATTTCAAATAGCAGTATGGCAAATTTTTGAAGGCAGATGTGTTGACAATAGGCCGCTCTACATTGATGCAACACAAAAAGATTTTATATTGATGTTTCATAAAAAGAAACACTCCAAATACTGGACATTAAAGATTAAGGCCATTGCTGTAAAAGAAACAGTCTCATTGGATGAATTTAAACAAAAATGGAGATAACATGCGCCTATCGTATTTGCTATTCATATTGATGATTAGCTGTCAGGTTTTACAGGCAAAAGATCTTGATGATCTGGTTAATGGCAATTTTGAAGATATTTCAAAAACACTCTTTGTTATCGACCATTGTTTTCAGGAGAATTGTGATGATTATTTAAAACGAATCACCCTGACAGCATTTCAAAAAACAAAAAAATTTAATACCTTTGTTTCATATGCAAAAAAATATAGGGTAAATATGAATTATCGCACAGAATTATGCCTTAAAACATTTGCCTTAAAAGAGAAAAAAGACAATTTGATCATTCAATTTATCAAGAATAAACAAACGCATATGTGGTATATTGATGATGCTTATATTGAATCTAAGGGAAGTAAAAAAGAAATACTAATGTGGGGTTTTTCACCGCTATCATATGCACGTCATTTTGAAAACCTAGTACAAGTTCAAGATACAAAAATGATTGAAAATTATTTGTCTCTTGCCAAATATGGTAAAATCAATAAAAAATTTTTAAGACAAAATTCACTGCAAATGAGCAAAGGGTGTGAATTGATTTATACAAATATTCTTGTGTATAATAAAAACAGCCATATTGTTGACCTGATATTTTTTAAATTTAAGCAATTTCCAGTGGGAAATGAAGATCAAGGACATTTTAAAAGTGGATGGCTTCTGGTTGATTGTGGATCAATGAAAGAATATTATCCACCGGGAAAAGACATATGGATTGATTACTTGCTAAACCGCCTAAAAGATAATTCTGATATAAAGGTCAATGCACCCAATGATAATTTTTTTACCATAGATATTCATAATGATATCAAAAAGAATCAAGATAAAAATAGAGACTTACAAAAAAAGGATAAACCGGTCACTAAGAAAATAATCAATAAAAGCAGCCCCCCTTGATTCGATATTTATTCCAGAGGACCCCATCTTTGATCGTGGTGTCAACAAGATTTTCCACATATTTTAAATTCACATGGCCAATAAAATACTTCATATTTTGTTCGGCGAATAAATAGCATGGCATTTTTATTCTTTGATAGGGTGTATCAATTATCCATACGTCAAATTCAACCTGAAACCAGCCATTATCATCAGGGGTTGTTATTGCTGAAACCAAAAGGGCCTGTTCAATCTGTATGATTGGCAGATATTTATCAATGGATTGAATGACAGTATCAGACTTGATTCTGACTGTTTTTGATTTTTTGATGGGCTTCTTTTTTGATACTTGTTGATGAATTGCATTATCCTGCGACTGGTTGTCAAGTAATTCTTTCTTATCAGTTTCATCCTTTTGCTTTAAATTGTTATCATCTTGCACAATATTTTGATTTATGTTGTTCAGGTCTTTATTATTTTGCGTTTCGTCCAGGATGTGAGAAAAAAGGTTTTCTTGAAATGCTCTATCTGATTCGGGTTTGATTGGAAGGATTATTTTCTGTTTGACTGCTTCTTGATATTCATTCTTGTTAAGTGATAATTCAGTATGTTTTTTTTCAGAAATTATCAATTTATCAACTTGTTTGAATTCCGGATAATAATTAATTCCAAATATGATTGCAGTTGTTACAATTGAAATACACAGAATAATTTTTATCATGCTGATTTTTGATTGTTTTTTTGCAGGAACCTGCAATAATGATGTTGTTTTTATATGCTGGATGACTGCCTCTAATGGTAACAGTTCTTCTAAATTATGTTTCAGGCAAAATGTATTTAATATTGAAGATAGCGCATTGATTTCACTTGATAATCTACACAAATTTTTAAAAACACCAGAAGATGATGGATTTTGAAAGTCAGTATCTTCAAAAATTAAACCCTCTGCTTCATCCAGTTGATATTGATCCCACAATGATGGCTTTTCTGCCAGGGCCAGCAGACTGATATAAATAACCAGTTCAGAAAAATAATCCATAGACTCATTGGCATATAATGAGTTTTTCTGTTGAATGCGAACAGGATGTTGAAAATTTGGTTTTCCAACAATCTGTTGTTTAGATCCTTTGAGATCTGATACATATAGACTGTCATAATCAATAAGCTTTATTTCAATTTGTGAACCATTATATTTAACAAGAATATTTTCATCCTGTAGGTCTCCATGTGATATGCCATGTATATGAAGCGTTTGAACCATATTCAAAAAGGCATCTGCTGTTTTACGAATCAATTTAGAGTTATGCCGATTTTTTTGTAAAAAATTTTTTAAGGTATCACCATCAAACCACTCCATACGAATAATGGGATATTGTTTTCCTTTTACTCGAATACCGCTCTCAACATAAGAAAATTCAACAAAAAAATTTATATTTAATTTTTTCAAGTATTCGGAAATTATTTGGTAACGATATTTAACATCTTTGACATCACTCACAAAACATCTGAGTGCAAAGGTACGATTACGAACTTGAATTGGAAACACGCGAGAATAGCCGCCTGAATATTGTTCAATCAAAAAACCTTTGTTTCTGGGTTGTCCGCCATGAAAGGATTTATCAATCACACAGGTATTGATATTTCTGATAGCATTGACATATTCTTCACCTGATGGAAACATGATTTAAGCACTTTGAATATTCTTGAGGAGTTGATCTACGCCACATTCTGGTTTTATTGAACCAGTCTTTTCTGGCAGGCTATAATGCTGAATGTTTTGAATCAACTGGTCGACTTTCTGATTCGCAACAATGGACACATGCTGTTTTTTTTCAGGTATAGATCGGGAAAACATATCAATCCTTTTAAACATTTTATTCAAACAATCATCATGCCCAATAATAACCTGTTCAACAGGAATGAACTGATTGATATCCGGCTGCTTACAATATGATTTGAGCATTTTAAGTCCAACACATATAGAATGAGAAAGATGATCTAATAAAGAAAAAGCATTTGATTTATCAGGATTTTCATAATCAAGCTGTGTAAAGATTAAACCATCCGCAGTGTCAACCTTGAATATGTCCCATAAGTCAGGTCGTTCTGATAAAGCCAGGAGCGTCACATATATTACAAGTTCAGAAAAATAATCGACCTTTTCTGATGCTTTAGCCTGATGCGCATTTTTGATTCGGTTCGGATGTTGAAAAGCAGGTAGCCCCACAATATGATCCGGCATACTGGCAAAGTTGGGAATATAAAGGCTATCATAATCAATTAGAATAAACTCTAAATTATTTTGGACATTTTGAACAATAATGTTCTCATGTTGAAGATCACCATGAGCAATCTTATGTTTATGTAATGTCTTTGTCATCTTAAGAAATGTATTTGCGGCACGTCTAAGTATATCTGGATTGTTAAGATTTTTTTGAATAAACGACTTTAAATCATTTCCTTCCGCCCATTCCATTCGAAGTATAGGGTAAACATTCCCATTTACAAGGATGCCTTTTTGTATATAATCAAATGGTACAAAATAAGTCAGTTGTCTGTTATGAATATAGTGCTTCAATTGTTCATAACGATACTCTGCTTCATGAACCTCAGCAATCCAGCAACGCAATGCATATTTCTTGGTGCCAACAGTTATGGGAAAAACACGTGTATACCCACCGGAGTACATCAGTAATCCAAATTTAGTATTTTGGGGGTACCCCTTCGAGAGAATTGGATCAAGTACAAAACGATCACAATATTTTACTGATGTTTGATACTCTGTACTTAAAGGATATTTCATAACTGATCCAAATAATTAAAAATTAACGAAGATCTTTTACTGACACAAAACCTCTGACAACTATTTGATACCATAGTGTATGACCTTGGGCTTGTTCTCGAACCAATGAAAATGTGTTATTGCCCCGCAAAGTTCCAATAAGGTATTTGTTCTCAAGGATCGGAGCGGTTCGTGTGTTAACACTTCTTACAATATGTATTTGTTTGCTATTATGGTTTCTTCTTGAAAACGTTTTGCCAGCATGAGATTGAATAACCCATGATTCAAACTTAATTTCAAAAAAATCGTTATTTTTTTCTTCCATAAACATTGAGACAAGTAATGATGTTTTAATCAACAGCATTGTCTGTTCTTGTGAATTATATATCTGCGTATCAGGACTCAAACGATATGGTTGAAAATTAATTAATGGGTTATCTGTACCAAGCTTTTTTTTGGGTTTTGTAGAAGAATCAACAGGTCGTGTCCTTGAAGACTCTTTTTTTTCATAATGCTTTTGAGTAAACTGTTGAAAATTTTTCTGAAGAGTTTTACGCGATGGTAATTTTTTCACAGGAACATATTGTTTTCTTGATGGTTGACTTTCGCCCAAAAGGTCCAGTGGAATATTTTGATTGCTCAGTAATCGAAGTAATTGATTATTTTCCGCAACAAGTTGATTATTATATGATAATTCTTCAATAATATTGTTTAATAATTGATTTCTTTTTTGTGAATAATAGATCATAAAAATACACATACACAAAACAATTAATATAGTTAGAAACGAAGGTTTTTTCTTGGATTTTAAATCTTTTTCCCGATTTATAGATTCAGTTCTCTTATTTGATAAATTGTCACAAAATTCCTTCTCAGATATTTCAGTAACAATTGATTCCTGATCAATGACTTTTTTGTTTCCCTTTGATGTTGATCGGGGTTCTTTAGAGGTTTGAAACGCATATTTTGCCCACCTATCTTGGTTACGAATGTCATATGAATCAGTCAAAGTTGCCTCCTTATTGAAATCAGGACTGTTCAATCTTTAAAACCAACATCGAAACATCATCATTTTCAATGGGGGATAAAGTATCAATCCTAAATTTATCAACTATTTCTGATGAAAGGTTGTGAATATTTGCTAGTATCTGTGTCTGGGATTGCTCTATCAATAATAGAATCCATTTTGATATGGCATCAGTTGCAATAATAAAAATATCATCAATTGAAGCGGTCATATCAAGAAGAAATTCTGGTTGAAAAGGGTTTTCCTTTACATCCAGGCTGGGAAAATACCCTGGCGTGAAATTAAAATCACTGGTATTTTGTATCAAGTATTTATTTGTTTTATGATGAAATTTATCAAAATGAATAATACAGCTATCACCAATAATCATGGCATTCCAATAAATGCATTGATCTTTCTCAAAGAATTCTATACCGGCAAATGTTGCACCAGCATGTTCTTTGTTATAGTATCGATTTTTAATATAATATTTGCTGGTATTATTAACCTTCTGAGATATGAGTTCTTGCCATTTATTTTGAGAGATTTTCAGCCATTCATGCCAGTTTTTATGCTTGAAAAGATCCTTGTTCGTTGGTGTATCTCCATTACAGAAATAATCTGTCAATATTTTTGAAAAAATAGCAGGATAGAATGATCGAGATACGCCATCTGCCACTGAAAATCGATTTAACGCACAATTAACATCCTGAGCATCCTGGCAATCACTTAATTCTTCCCCCATTTTTGGATAAATAAAGCTGTGTAATATGTTCACCTTAAAGATAGTTGTTTCAGTCATCTCAACGTTCCCAATGACCCAAAATGAAGTAATTTTATCAGATTTTCGGCACCAGCATTAAATAAAAAGCCTCGGGCATTGTCGGGTGGGGAGAACCCAACATTTTTTGCTGCTTCAATCAATGTTTGAGGAAGTTCTGAAGATATTTCAAATAAGAATTTTGCATATTCATCATGTAAACCAGAATTATTATTGGGTAGCAGGATTTCTCCTGCATTTAAATCTGAAATATGCGCATTGAGCAACAACAATTTGCCATCATTGGTTTCAATATTCATCAAGCTCATTGCGGCATCACGTGTATGATCAGGGTCATTAGGCTCACCATCCGAAATATTAATAACGATAGGCGGAAAATTATCAGGATGCTTTTGTACCCATTCTTCCGCAACGCGATAAGCAACATCAAAAGCTTGCCCCATAGGCGTACCATTTTCAGCTTTTGATTTTATCCATACAGGCATTAAAGCTTTAACTTCAACCAACCCCCCAGCCCCATCTGGTTCTTTTTTCATTATTTCCAGGGTTTCTTTTGGATTTTCAGCAATTTCAGAAATTTTGCCTTCAATTAGAACGTCAATATTATCGCCATATCCAATGACTGCCATATACACCCGATCTTTTATCTTTTCACCAGATTGACACGCCAGAACAATCTCATAAATTACGCGATTGACAGCCATCGCTGCCACATCCTTTTTTTGACCCTCACCATACACATCACGCATTGAATATGATTGATCAACAAGTATCATTGTTAAGCCTGGATTTGATGTACCAATTGGTACTTTTTGATAAGCCATTTTGACCCCCTGCCTGGTATTTATTATATTTTAATATGTTATTTATGATAAATCTTGATTTTAGTATCAAAAAAAAAAAACAATGTCAATATCTTTTAGACTATCACCATAAAAGCATAGCTATGAATCCAGCTAAATATAAACCCAAAATCTATACCATTCTTATCAACATAAAACCAAAGTAATAATTTATATATAATTTACTAGATAAGGCTTTGAATATCGCAGCTTTTTTTGTAAGAAAAGAATTTTTTTGCATATTTATTCAACGCTTCTTATGAAATAGACAAATATACTGTATTATAATTCCAATTTATATTTAATTAATTAAGAATAGTTCAGATAAGCCGGAACCTTTATCAAAATTTACCGCACACCAACCGCGCCCAAACCCCACGAACCTTCTCAAAAAACCCTTTCTTCCCCCCAAAATCCTCAACCCCCAAATATTTCAAAGCCGGCTTCTCAGTAACAACAACCTCTTCTTCCAATTCATCCATACCA
>Ga0272440_1000910_pt1 | contig 24830 bp, 15 predicted proteins | sample SSMMMBAug17_FD_192440 | JGI IMG/M metagenome (GOLD analysis project Ga0272440, IMG submission 192440) | Marine sediment archaeal communities from Little Sippewissett salt marsh, Falmouth, MA, United States - SSM-MMB-Aug17 | ecosystem: Environmental > Aquatic > Marine > Wetlands > Sediment ...
ATTTCTAACTCTTTTTCAATTTCAACAGAATAATTCGTATCTGAAAAAAAATCTACTAATGACATTCCTAATATTTTGTGCCATGCGATCATTTGTTAAGAACTCCTTGTCTGGAATAACTATTCATGATTATTATTGGAAGGGAATTTTATAAATATATTTTTGTTACTTTCAACAACATCACACAAATATTCATCTTTTTAACAACTTCTCTATTATACAAATGAGTATGTTATTCTTCTTGTTTTACCCACTCAGTTGATGGTGGAAATTCCATTATAGGCTGTATTGCCCCTTCCTGAAACCATCCACCCATTCTCATTTGGATTATTTGATAACTTTTAAAATCATGAACATGTTGACGAATTTCATCGAATGATTTTGGACAATTCAGATGTTTATTATAAACCTTTTTTTCAACTGTTCCAAAAACAAGATACTTATTGCCAATAACATCTTTATCAATTTGCTGAAACAATTCAGTTAAATGATGTTCAATTTCATGCTTGTGCGCAATGAGCATGTCACATTTTTTGCAGTATCGGCAAGTATAATTCAACACGATAAATCTCTGTGGATCAATATGGATCATTAATGGGAGTGTGCGTTGTCCAGTTTTATTTTCGCAATCCGGGCATTTAGAAAACCGAAATTCAGGATATGAATTCATCGAAAAATTATACTTTCGCGTCAATAAACCTAATCGAATTCTCTTTCGTTTTGCAACCATTTTTCCTCCAATTTTATTTTTCAGTTATTCCTAAAAATTTTTAAGAAATATCCCAATGCATTTCACCATTCAACATTTTTTTATCAGATCAGAAAATTTTTTCAGAATCAGGTATAATTTCTCAATATCAAACACTTCAGCCAGCGAAAGAACTTCATCAGCCCAATCCATAACAGACACACATTGATATGATGAACTGATTGCCTTAATTTCATTGGCAATACCTTCCACTTCATCAATCAAGATGCCTTCCTCCACATGCATCATAATATTTGGTTCAAAAACTTTAATCTGCGCTATCAATTCAGGTGGAATCGTACCGCTGAGATTTTTATCACTTTCATCCTGACACGAGCTCTGCTCGTGAGAAATTGTTTCAGGCTGATCCTTTTGATATGGAATGAATTTTTTCAAGGATTCAATCACTTCCCTCTGACTGACTGGCTTTGTAAGATAATCCTCAAATGTAATTTTTTCTAAATCATTTTCAATGCCTTTCATTGCTGAAGCTGAAAGAATAACCACAGGAATGTTACATGTCGTTCTGTCTGCTTTGAGTTTCTGAGTTGCTTCAAATCCATTCATAACAGGCATCTTGATATCCATAAAAATTATATCTGGAAGAATTGTCTTGGCTTTTTCACAAGCCTCTACACCATTACTGGCAGTATATATTTGAAAACTGAAATCATCCAAAAAACTCTCCATAAGAATCTGATTGTTAAGCACATCATCCACAACCAATATTTTTGCAGAATCAAAAACAATTGTTTCAATATCTTCTGTTTTATCAAGAGGTTCAGGTAAATAGTTTTCCTGTGACATTGATCCAACAGCCACATCCGGCAATTCAAATTGAAAGACAGATCCTTTATCAACCTGACTTTTAACACTGATCGTGCCATTCATTATTTCAATGAGTCTTTTGGTGATTGCCAATCCAAGGCCTGTTCCACCATATTCGGACAATTTTTGACCATCCTGTTGTCTGAATGACTCAAATATCACCTTTTGCTGATCTTCATGGATGCCAACACCAGTATCCCGAACACCAATGATCAGGTTGAGCTTGCTGTCATCAGTATCAGTAAATATTTTCTTTACAAATATGTATATAGACCCCTTTTTTGTAAATTTGACAGCATTGCCAATCAAATTAAAAAGAATTTGCCGAATACGTACTTCATCAAGCATCATGGTTTCGGGTAAATCTGAATCTATTTCAATAATACAGGAGAGCCCTTTGGCTTGAATATCGGGTGAGAAAGTCTGTTTCATATCCTGGACAATTGTTCTTATAGAAACATTTGAATACTGCAACTCCATTTTATCAGCCTCAATCTTTGAAAGATCCAGTATATCATTGATAAGCACAAGTAAAGTTTTTCCACTGCTATCAATAGATTTCACGAAATTTATATGTTTTTCCAGAGTAAGCTCTTTTTTCAACAATTCTGAAAAACCAATAATGGCATTGAGCGGGGTTCTGATTTCATGGCTCATGTTGGCCAAAAATTGCGATTTTGTTTTATTGGCTGTAATGGCTTCCTGTTCTGCACGTTGACGTGTTTCGATTTCTATTTCCAGTTGTGTTATTGATTCCTGAAGTTCCATTGTACGATCCTGTACAGTTTGTTCCAGAATCTCCTGATTTTTGGCGATCCTGCGCAACAGATAATCCACTGCTTCTTTAACAGCCATAATTTCTCTTGTTTTGGGCGATCTTAACCTGGGTAATGGTGTCAAAGATTGAATGTTTTGTACCTGGAGATGAAAAGCGAGTTGCGCAAAAGGTTTGAGCATCATGGAAATAATCCACCAAAAAAAAGATATGATCACAACAATTGTGACTGTGCCAACCAGAAAGGTTAACTGAATATTTTTCTCAATGTATTTTATAAATTGACTGTTTATTGTAAAATACGCGGCCCCGATCAAATCTCTTGTTGAAGTTGAATATAATGGTAATTTTGTTTCATCACAATCATTGCAAATAAAACTTGAAAAAGATATATCAAAACAAGTGTCTTTGTAATTCTTATGCTTGTTATGATAATCCAAATCAATGGTATCATAATCCATTTCCAAACGAATGCCTACCAGGAATTGATAGTTTGTATTTGAATCCTTAAGCAGTAAAATGCTTCCCATAAAATCTTTCAACTGCTGAGGCGTAATCGTTTTGCGGTTTGTATCAATATAGTTTTCTAACCTGTATGCCTGGATCTGTGAAAGAGCTGTTATGCTGGATGTCGCGTTATCTCTTATCTCAGGAAGCAAAATTAGATTCCAGTAATAGAATGCAAGACATGTAAATATCAATCCCAATAAGATAAACATAACTAAAATTGATCCGCGAAGCGGAAAATATCTTTTTGCTTTATTATTCATACTTTTTCGAGACTTTTAAAAAGAAAGATTTCATCTCGATGTTCGCGAGACGAAGTGTTTCATTATTAATGTAAGGGAGAATTCTTTCTGTGATATAGATACCGCCTGTGACGCCCTTTTCAACATCGCCTTCAAAGGGGGAAAACACAATAAAATGATTGTCAATGCTTTTTTTGATAATTGATGCCAGCGGAACCAATGATTCGACAATAAATATACCTGCAATTGTTTGATTGTTAAAAAAATCAATTTCAGAGACAGATAAAACCATTACTTTGATTGGAATACCACGAATTTTTCCCAGGTTTTCTAAACGTTTTGCCATATTTTCAGCAATCTGCTTATTGTATTGATAGATCAGCACAATATGAAGTTGATTATCTGAACCTGTCTTGCTGGCAATATCCTGATCAGATGCCAAAAAACTGGGAAACAAGTCAATGCCAATCAATAAGCGTTTGTTATCCTCTCCTTCTGATATATTAAACGCAAATAGAATACATGGAATTGTGATAATCATAAATCCAGTTCGTATTTTTTGGATATATGTGTATATTTTTTTGATCATATATTTATGCTTTCACGCAATAGCGGACTCTGTCAATTGGATTGCTTAGGAATGCTCTGAAAATAATTTCCCCATTATTGATATTGTTCTTTTTTTAGGTAAATATACAAATATACTGTAGAAACGCAGCATGCTCTACACAACCATCAAGAAAAATCCGCATTGTATTTATAGGGCTTTCCTTACTTACACAGTTACCTTTGTATCTAAATAACAAAATATTAACCATACTGGAAATTATTTGATACAATATTCATTTTTCATTGTCAAGTATAAAATATTTACAATGATCGTTGTAGGGTAAAAGTATTATCAAGTCAATATTATTGAAGCACTAAACGCACATCGAAGGCCTGAAATATTTCTGTTAACTTACGTTGCCAGGCATTGTGAATATCGTGCGGTACAATATAGAGATGATTTGTATCATTAAATTCCGAGACATACTTTTGGTCCAGGCCAGTTGCCAGTTCTGTTAAAACAAACTTTTTCTTTTTTTGATCTGTTATGCCTGACGATTCAGGCAGTCGATCCAGGAGTCTGACAGAATAATTATGGGTGCCTTCAATCAGATGAACACGCCCGACCTGCATATAAATAATCGACTTGTTCTTATGGCTGATCTGAGCGTACATGGGGCGGTCTTCTGCATTATATTGCTTTTCAATATATTCAACAGCATCATTGCTCAAGAACAATCGTGTTCGCGTAATCATTCCTGTTTGATACAGGCTTTCTAAAAAGGACTTACGCGCAGGAAACATGCGCTGAATCATTTCATTGCCACTCTGATTGCCAATTTCTTTTAATAGTTCCAAAAAAACCAGCATATCCATTTGAGATAGCCATTTTTGCATCTGATGTTCATAATCTGATGGTAAGCCTGCCCATCCTTTTTGATACAATGCGCTTGATTTTGGCATGCGTGGGTCACCCAATAAAGATATGATAAACTGACGCCAATTATCTGGCATATTTTTATTGGATGCCTTGTCCATCATGCACATGGATATGGTTTGCGAAAGTGAAAACTGATTATCATAAGGCATGTTTTTTATTTCAGGCCTTGATATTTTGCTAAAAATGGAATCGCTATCTCCCAGACGCAATTTTTCAATGGGGGAAACATATAAATGATACCTGGCTGAAATAATAAATCGAGCGGTATGATCCCAGGGAATATGAAAATTTTTGCAGACTTCTTTCAGGCTGGTTTCTGGTTTTTCGAACAATGCCCAGAAGCTTTTCAGCGCAGGATCAAACAAAATATCTTTTTGATCACAGTATATCTGCATATCTTTTGAAAGACGTTTATTTAGACAGATGTTTCCCAACTGATCGTTGATATACTTACAAAAGAAAGTCAAGTCTGCAATTTGATCATACTGTAAAAAATACAAACGAATCAAGCTATATATTTGTGATGGTGAAAGCCTGGGTTTTATTCGCAGAACATGCTTGAGATTCTTTTTTGAGATAGGACATTTGGACATGAATACCATGTTTGTAGACCATATAAAAATCAATATTCGAATATCTGATGGCTGTGTAAGAATATGTTTGAGCTTTATTCCATTTAAAACAGCATCCACGATTTCTTGTCTGCGCTGATGAAACCATCGGGCTTTTGAAATTTGACCGGATCCCATTTTTTTGAAAGCATCAGTCAATTCATCAAAAACGTGTAAATCTGATCTACCCGCTGTGTCATCAAGGGTAAATGATAATTTCGGTAGTTGCACTTGAATCATGATATTTGAAATGATCGTTTGCGAATTTCACCTTTTCTGATATTATCCCGATGAATAGTTCGTTCGTAGAATGAAACATAACCGCTTGTTTTTATAACTAAAATAGATTGCGATCTTGTGCCATAAAAAGGATTATCAATAAAAATTGGGGATAACATTTGTTCCCATTCCATTGATATGCCTGTTCGTGGGAGTTCATGCGTTTTTGGATAGGATGTATCAGATAACAGTGTAAATATTTGTTTAATATCTGGTTCGCAATCTATTTCCAGGCATTCGGATAATAGTTGCTTTCCCTTTTTTACTTTAGGCCAGGGCACATCGAAAAAATTGTTGCTCAATCCGAAAAGGCCCGAAGGGATGATTTGATACTCTTTTTTACAATTGGACAGATAGAATAATTCATTCATCGTGCCAACGATCAAATTAAATCCACTAAAAGATTCGGCAATGGGTTTAAGTTGTTTTATATACGCTGATACCGACATATTGCCCACTAAAAAATCTTTCACCAGATTTCCTCTGCTGGGAGAATCCTGTTTAATCATGGGAATGCTTCTGAAATTTGTCAGCGCAGCAAAACGACCTGCGCGTGTGATTCCCATCCATGTACCGCCATTCATCAAATCACGTCCAGCAAGCACATCAGGGAAATCTTCCCAAAACTCAAGTTGTGATGTGGGTCGATCCCGGAACTCATCACGATTCGATGCCAGAATCAAGTCATAGTGTGGATGATTTTTATAGGAGAATAGGATTAAACACATGGCTTTATCTTAATTTGCGTACATCCCCGACACGAAGCGTAATTTTTTTTCGATCACAATATTCCATGAGCGGGATTGCATATTTTCGAGATACATTGATCATATTTTTAAAATCTTTTGTTGTAATTGTCTCTTGCGCTTTCAGGTAGCGGGTTAATCGCGTTGTAAAATCATTCATTGCTTCAATACTGACTGCCATATCCTGTGTCACACGAATAATCTTGCCTTCATTTTCTAAAAAAGCAAGAATGGTTTCCATTTTTTGCGTCTCTGTATGGCAGGTTTGGGCCAAATCTTTCAAAAGCGGCGGTGACAGTTGATTTTTTTGAATAGCCTCATAAACACTTTTTTTCATTTGTTCCATTTCTGATGACAAAGCCGGACGATAATTACGCATGCAAACAATGTCCTGATTCGCTTCAAGCTGAAAGGTTTCAATTAGATCATCAAGTAGTTGCTGAAATAATGATTGTGACAAGGCATCTGGCAAACGACTTTTTAATTCCTGACGCGGCATTCCTGTACGATGAGGCATTTTTTTGTGATACTGATTTACTTTTTCGCGAATAACATTTTTCCAATGATCGCGTGTTTTATAATGCACATAACGTTCAGGCACAGCATCAAGAAGAAAAATTTGTTTATTATCGATTAATTGCTTTAAATGTTGATTGATGATTGTGTCTTCCAATGCAGAACATTGTTTCAATCGCGTAAGCGTAATACCAGAAAAGCCGGATTTATGGATATGAATGCCCAAACAATCCAAATCATCAGCCATACCAAGCCGCTTCATGTCATCAATAATTTCATTTTTAAAGCGTTTACGCTTGGGTGCCAGTGGATGAATGATCACACCGCCGCCAATGGTCTGAACAGGAGAATACCGCCGCAAAACAAAACGATCTCCACGCATGACACATATGGGGGTATCGAATCGAATTTGTGCAAACGTATCTTCTCCAGGGAGAAGGTGGTCACGATCCAATAGAATGATATGTGCAGGAATTTCAGAGGTTCCAGTATGAAATCTGATTTTTGAACGAAATTCCAGAGGCCGGTCATTGACTTCCAGATATTGAAAATGGACATCAATCATAAACGTGGGTTGCAAACAATTGGGATGAGATAGCACATCACCTCGATTGATTTCCCCCCTGTCAATTCCCTGTAAATTAATTGCGCAGCGCATTCCGGAATATGATGTTTCTACTTTGCGTTGATGACTTTGAAGTCCCCTGACTTTTGCGGATTTTTTTGATGGATAAACCATGACTGATTCGCCAACAGATACCTGACCAGAAAGCTGTGTACCAGTAACAACAGCGCCAAAACCTTTCATGCTAAAAATTCGATCAATGGGAAGTCTGAAAAGATTGGCCGAATTTTTGGGCTGGACAGTTCGGCATAAATCGCCAATACATTGAAGGACGTTATCAATGCCCTGTTTTGTTGTACTTGAACAGGGGATAATTGGTACATTTTCCAAAAATGTGCCTTTCACGCAATCTGAAATGTCATCCATGACCAGTTCCAAAAATTCTTCATCAACCAAATCCATTTTTGTGACAACTATCATTCCCTGCCCGACATCAAGCAATTGGCAGATATCCAGATGTTCTCGCGTTTGAGGCATAACACCTTCATCAGCAGCAATGATCATACACACGATATCCATGCCAGAGGCACCTGCTACCATGTGGCGAACAAAACGTTCATGCCCGGGAACATCGACAATACCAACCTGAATATCATTATCAATGTTCAGTGATGCAAACCCCAATTCAATGGTAATTCCCCGCGCTTTTTCTTCCTTGAGTCGATCAGTATCAATACCTGTCAAGGCTTTTACCAAAGCAGTCTTACCATGGTCGATATGTCCGGAAGTTCCTAGAATTATTGTTTTCATATATTGACCTGAAGTAATAAATTCAACAAATTTAGGCCTGTAGCCTTTACGACCATTACCCTAAAAACGTACAAATGTAAACCCCAAAAAAAAAGCCCGCTTAAATAAAATTTCAAGCGGGCTTAAGTTCTTTCAAATAATTTGGGGAGAATTTGAATGAATCAAAAAAGAAAATTTAATAACGTCGGTCCCCATAGGAACGTCTGTTATTATTGCTATTGTAAGAACGTTGATTTCGGTTATAACCACCGCCGCCGCCACCGCCGCCGCCACCACGATCATTTTGGCGGAGTGGTTTTCGTCCTTTTGCTTCATTAATTTTTAAATTGCGCCCTTCGATCTCAAAGCCATCTAAACTATCGATAGCTTTATCAGCGGCATCTTCATCCATTTCAACGAAGCCGAAACCTCTGAATTTTCCGGATATTCGGTCATTGATAAATTTTACCGAATGGACTTCACCATGCTTCTCAAACAGCTGTTCAATATCCTGTTTGGTACTGCTAAAAGGAATGTTTCCCACATAAATTGTTTTCATAAACAAAAATCTCCTATAAAATAAATTAAGTTAACTATACCGGAACTGTTTGCAGTATGGCAAATCAGTAACCGGAAAAACAATGATTCATTCATACTTCACAAAATCCTGATCTCCAACATCAGGCACTATTCATCTGAATTACATATGCAAGATAACTCATATGCATTACTTTTATTAATGTGTCTTGATCACGTTGATTGATCATTCATCCCCATCAATATATGAAAGTGTTTTTGTAAGTTGATTGACTCGTGCTCCAAAAAATAGAATATCATTTATATCACTACCTATTTATCATTATTTTGGCAGGCTTATAAAAATATATTCTTTGGCTGGTTAAAAATAATTGGTTATGCAATAGCTTGTCCCAGTTCATTTCAATCTGTGTTGCCACTGCGTTTTTACTATCTTTCATGGCTGGTTATAGTTCCTAAAATAAATGGCATAAAAAAAGCCACTGGCGAAAGAAAAATTAAATACATAGTTTAACTTTATATCAAGTCTGTTTTTTCATGTCAATACAATTTAAAAAAAAATGCATTTTATTTGCTTTTCATGTGATAATCGGCAAATTTCTGAGAAACATGATCTTTATTTATCATAAATGATTATATCCAGATGACAGGCATCCTTCATAAAATTGACAAATGAAAGATGCCTGACAAGTAAAATTAACAAATCATTTAATTCACAATGTCATCTGGGATATCCGCATTGGTATAAACTTTTTGAACATCATCACAATCTTCAAGAGCATCCAAAAGGCGAAAAGTCTGTTCAGCTTCCTTTCCCTGCAAAGCCAGCATATTTTGAGGTATCATGGTGATTTCTGCCATTTCTGTTTCAATGGATGCTTTTTCAAGGGCTTCCTTAACCGACTCAAAATCGCCAATATTGGTAACGACCTCAAAAGTATCACCTTCATCGTTGACATCATCGGCACCGGCATCAATAGCAATTTCCATTAATTGATCTTCATCAGCCTTATCTTTATTGACAACAATCAAGCCTTTTTTATCAAACATCCAGGCCACGCATCCATTTTCACCCAAATTGCCGCCAGCCTTGCTAAATACATGACGAACTTCTGCAACCGCTCTATTTTTGTTATCAGTAAGGCATTCAACCAGAACAGCCGCGCCGCCGGGTGCATAGCCTTCATAAATGATCTCCTCGTAGCTGACACCTTCCAGTTCGCCTGTCCCTTTTTTTATTGCACGTTCCATATTGTCTTTGGGCATATTTTCAGTTTTTGCTGTTGAGATAGCAGCCCTGAGGCGTGGGTTGGCATTGGGATCGCCACCGCCCATTCGGGCTGCGACTGTAATCTCTTTGATCAGTTTGGAAAATATTTTTCCACGCTTTGCATCTGCCGCACCTTTTTTGTGTTTTATGCTTGACCACTTATTATGTCCTGACATTATTTTCTCCTATAATTTGTGTTACTTAAGTTGAGAACACTTTTAAAGTATCCCAACCTTCCCTATTGAGAATAATATTATAAAATTTAATTGGGATTATTGATTGCATTTATGCAATCGGTTTTTCATATTTATAACGTATTTTGGGTATCATTTTCACCCATCACAGGTATATCATAATTTCCACCATAAAATCGAAATATTTCATTTATTGCTTTTTCATCAGAAAAATATATATCCTCTCAATTTTTTACATACGTTAATACCTCATTTGTAACGTAGCATGCTACGTCTCTACACGACCTTAATTTTTTTTGTACGATCGAGATAAATTGAGCATTTTAAGTTCGTCAGGGGTTTTTGTTCTGTAGAGACGTAGCATGCTACGTCTCTACGTGCCAAACAATTATATATTCAAGATAAATGGGGAACTAATTTTCAAAGAATTCCTAAGCGATTTTTATTCCAATAATATAAATTTCTTTACTTGCTTTACGCGTTGTTTTTGGCCTGAAAATCCGAGTTTCAGAAAAACAGTCCCTGACAGTATCAATTATTTTCTTGGTATCTTCCCCCTGAAAAATTTTACATACAAAATGTCCCCCGGGCTTTAAATATTTTTGCGCCATTGCCAGCGCGACTTCGCATAACTGGAAAGAACGTAAAGCGTCAACATCCTTTCGACCGGTCGTATTGTGTGCCATATCACTTAACACGATATCAAATGGGGCACCAGAAAGATAATCCTGATCTTTGACCAAAAAGATGTCATCAATTATCAGATTATGGGGAACCTTGATTTGAATATTTAATTTTTTAAGATCAATTCCTACAATAAACCCTGACTGACCCACAATTTCTGAAACATACAACATCCACGATCCAGGCGCACATCCCAGATCTAAAACAGAATAGCCCGGCCGAATCAATTTGTATTTACTTTGAATTTCCTTGAGTTTGTAAACCGAACGTGCCGGGTATTTTTCTTTTCTTGCCTGACAGGTATAATGATCTGCCCAAAGATTTTTTTTGTTTTTTTTCATTACTCAAACAAATATAGCATGGCCTGCTGTACGTCACGAATGCCAATTAATTCAATTTCTGGCTTTTGATTCATGCGTTTCAAATTACTAAAAGGGATCAGGCATCGTTGAAAACCCATTTTTGATGTTTCTGACACGCGCAATTCCAGATGACTGATGGGTCTTATTTCACCAGTAAGGCCAACTTCACCAAAAACAGCAGTATGATTGGGTACAGCCTGATCCAAAAAGCTGGATGCAATGGCAGTTAAAATGCCCATATCAACAGCCGGCTCATCAATTTTAACCCCGCCCGCAACATTCACAAAAATGTCATGCTGCATGAGATTCAACCCGGCCTTTTTTTCTGCAACTGCCACTAAAACAGCCACGCGATTGCTATCAATCCCCAGAACTGTACGTCTGGGATTTCCAAAGACTGTTCTTGCTGCAAGTGCCTGTATTTCAACCAGAATGGGACGAGTCCCCTCCATGCTTGCAGTAACAACTGATCCAGGCACATTTTCAGGCCGGTCTGATAAAAAAACTGCTGATGGATTTTTGATTTCTTCAAGCCCGGCATCTTTCATTTCAAAGACACCGATCTCATTGGTCGAACCAAATCGATTTTTGACAGCCCGAAGTATTCTAAAAACGTGATTGCGGTCACCTTCAAATGAAAGAACAGTATCAACCATATGTTCCAGGAGCCTGGGGCCTGCAATAGCGCCTTCTTTGGTGACATGTCCAACAATTAAAACTGGCAAGTGACGTTTTTTTGCAATTTGCATGATTTGCATGGCCGCTTCACGCACCTGACTGATTGTCCCGGGCGCTGCTGACAGGTCTGGACTGAACAATGTTTGAATGGAATCTGCAACCAATACATCAGGAACGACCGAATCAATCATTGGATGAATAGCTGTCAGGTCTGTTTCTGAAACGATCCACATATTTTTATGTGAGGTCTTTAAGCGGTCACTTCGCATTTTAATCTGCCGAACCGATTCTTCACCCGAAATATACAATACTTTATGATTTGCCCTGGCCAACCCTGACATGGCTTGAAGCATCAATGTCGATTTGCCAATTCCCGGATCGCCGCCCACCAAAACAAGCGATCCAGGTACAAGTCCGCCACCCAGCACCCGATCAAACTCATCCATTTGTGTTTTCAAGCGATAGTCTTGTTCCAGATGAACAGTATCAATAGGAACCGGCTTGTTTACCATACTTTTTTGTGGATTACCAGCCAGTTTCTTGATTTCAATTTCTTCAACCAGGCTGCCCCATGTATTACATTCATTACATTTTCCCAGCCATTTTCGACTCTGGTATCCGCATGTCTGGCAAACATATATTGTTTTATTGTCTTTTTTCACTGTTAATATACAAATCCCATCATTTTGGGCAATGCCAGAACGACATCAGGCAGATAAGTAATTAACATCAGCACAAATACTTGAATGATTAAAAAAGGAATCACTGCTTTTGAAACAAAAATTAAATCACGCTTGCCAATGGCACCAGTAATGTACAAACTGACTCCCATTGGGGGGGTACAATAGCCAATGGCAAGGTTGACAGTCATTATCAATCCAAAATGAAGTGGATCCACCTGAAAAGCATCCAACATCGGTAAGAAGACCGGCCCTAAAATCAACGTCGCTGAAATAATATCCATAAACATGCCGATAATTAACAGCAAAATATTAATTGCAAAAAGAAAAACCACTGGTGATTGAATACTTTGCAGGACAGCTTCAGTAATTTGACCCGGGATATTTTCAAACGTCAGATACCGGCCAAAACATGTTGCCCCGGCCACAATAATCAGTAAGGAGGCTGATGTTACTGCTGAGTTGACTGTAATTTTTTTAACATCAGAAAATTTGATTGACCTGTGAATAAATAATTCAACAAAAAAAGCATACACACACGCGACAACTGCTGCCTCATTGGCTGTAAATGCACCTGAAAATATTCCGCCAAAAATAATCACAGGAAGCATTAATGACCAGAATCCTTCTTTTAATACCAGAAGCACGTTTTTAAAATTTGGAATGGGTTTGCGAACAATTGTCTTATTTTTTCGGAACACTAAAAAGGTGTAAATGCATGTGCCCAGAATGATTAATAAGCCCGGCATAAAACCTGTCAAGAAAAGCCCTTCAAGAGATACGTTGCTGATCATACTGTATAAAATCATGCCAATGCTGGGTGGAATAATAACCCCTAAATTGGGTGAGGTCGTCATCAGCCCCAAGGTGTATTCTTCATCATACCCATTTTCAAGGAGTGCTGGAATCATGAAACCGCCCAAAGCAACAACAGTTGCCACAGTCGATCCAGAAATTGCGCCGAACAGGCCGCAGGCGATAATAGCAGCCATCCCAAGACCGCCCGGTAACCAGCTCACCAGTGCGTTGGCAACTTTTATCAATTTATCAACTATACTGCCTGCTGTCATGATATTGCCGCATAAGATAAAAAATAAGACCACGACCAGCGCAAATTTATCCATACTCAAAAAGAAGCTGTTAAACAAAAATAAAATGGGTTTGCCTGTAATTAAAAACCCAATAACTGCGGTAAAGAATAAACACATAAAAACAGGTATGTAACAGGCCATGCATCCCAGCAAAACCAGGCCGATAATCATGTAACTACTTTCCATAACACCATTCTCCTTTATGTAAATTATAATTCTTCATTGGTCATATCAACATATATTATTTGAATGGTACGAATGAGCATCAATATTCCCATGACAGGCAAAATGGCATACAAAAAAACTTTTGGGATTTGCATGATGATTGTTTTTTGATGGGTTATTACCTGGTGTGCGGCCATGAGCCATCCATAATAGATGACCATGCAGGAAAAGATAATTGTTGCCAGATGGCTTAAATAATTAAATGGTAGTTTCAGTACTGGAAACAATTGAACCAGTGCATCAATCTTAATCATGGATCTGTTTTTAATTGCCACGCTGCACCCAATAAATGTTGTAAATATTATAACCTCACGAACCAGTTCTTCAGACCATGCCAACGAATAATTAAACCCATATCGCAAAACAACGTTAATGAACAATGCAATCAGCGCAGCAATAACTGCAATGAATAATGTCCAGTCTTCGAGAAATGATAGTATTTTATCTATGAATGTTAGTATTTTTCGCATAATATCTCTTGTCTTGTTTGAAAAAAAAGGTCGTGTAGAGACGAATCATGCGACGTCTCTACAAAAAATCAATAACCATATTTAAGGCTTATCTCCCATATATTCCTGAACTTCCTTCAAATAATCCTTGGGTCGATAAATATCATCCGGATACAGCGCATTGATTTCCGATTTATATCGCTCATGCACCGCATGCCCGCGCTTTTCCAGCATTTTCAATTCATTATCTGGCAGATCAATAAACGTAATACCCGCTTTTTTCGCTTTTTCGATTTCTTCAATTTCCTGTTCACGCGTTTGTTTTCGAATGGATGCACACACATCATGAACAGTTTTGATAAAGATTTGCTGAAGATCTTTCGGAAGGCTATTTAACCAGGCTTTATTAAAAATCCAGATAAACAATCCCTGGGCATAATTAACATATGTGAAATATTTCGCGACTTCAAATTTTTTCGTAATATTACAAACCATTGGCGTATGATCCAAACCAGTGATAACGCCTTGTTTAAGCGCTACCGGCACATCCGGCCAGGGCATCACAACCGGATTGATAGACCATTGTCTATAAAGCATCTGGTTGACAGCAGCTTCAGCCACACGAAACTTGACTTTCCTGGCATCATCAAGAGAATGAACCGGCGTTGTGGTTGCCCAGCCATAATTACCATAGCCAGTAATGTCTAAACCCACAATTCCCTGATGATCCATTGCGCGCATAAAATGAACAAACAACTTTCCGCTTTCAGTAAAACGATCCAGCTTTTCAAAAGAATTAATCAGAAAAGGCAGGTTGACCAGGCCAAATCTCGGCCCCAAATTGGTTGCAGCAACCGAACTGCAACCCATACCTTGAATGGCACCCAGTTGAAGTTGACTCAAGACTTCTACCTCGCCGCCAAGCATGGAAAAAGGTTTGAAATCAACAAAAATTTGCCCTTTGGAACGTTTCCATACCTCGTCACGAATTGCAAATCCTGCATACACGCCTTTGATCACCGGATGCGACACATTGGATACAATACATTTGTATTTTGCACCAGATGGATCAAAAGAGGGTTTCCATTGGGATAACGATGGTTTCGCTACTGCAACACTTGCAGATACCATAATGATGCTGATACAAAAAAACATCAACAACTTAAATTGTTTCATTCTAAATCTCCCTTTTCATAATATTTGTGTTAGTTTGGTTTGGTTTGGTTTGACAAACTAAACATTGAATCTGAAATGAATAATATCACCATCTTTAACAATATAACTTTTTCCTTCCAATCGAACAGTGCCATTTTTGCGGGCATCAGCGTATTTACTGTTGGCATCAATAAAATCCGCATAAGATAGAACTTCCGCACGAATAAAGCCCTTTTTAAAATCAGTATGAATTGCGCCAGCAGCGTCATCCGCTAAAGAATTTGAAGAAATGGTCCAGGCACGAACTTCATCATCACCCACTGTAAAAAATGAAATCAACCCCATTAATTCGTATGATGCTGTGAGAATACGTGTCATTGCTGACGCTGAAATTTCGAATTCTTCCAGAAATTCAGCCGCTTCCTGTGCGCTCATTTGGGATAATTCCTGTTCCAGTTTCCCGCGAATGGGGAGAACTGTTTCGGTTTTCAGACAATCAGGAAGTTCAGGTAAGGCATTGTCTTCATCAGCATTGTTGAACAATACCAGCATTGGACGTGCAGTAATAAATGCAAAGCCTTTTAATTCAGGAGCCAAAGCCAGTTCTTGATTGGACCTGATGGGTTGATTTTTTTCGAGTAATTCCAGGCATTGTTTGAGCATATCCAGTTCGTTACTGCCTACATTTTTTTTGTTTCTTTCTTTATTAATACGTTCAATTCGTTTTTCAACAACCAGATAATCGGCTAAAATCATGTCTTCAGACAGTTTAAGATAATCTTTTTCAGGTGATGGATCATCCATGCCATACATTTTAAAATTTCGCACAACATGAATAATGGCATCACAATTGCGCAAGCCAGACCACATACTTTCAGATTTTTGAGCATCTTTTTGACCGCTGACAACAGATGGCAAATAATATGCGACCTGGGCATAAATTGTTTTTTTGGGTTGGTAAATCTGGCTTAGGTGATCAATTCGGTCATCAGGTACAGTAACTGTGCCGACAAGATCTTCCTGTTTCTGAGATCCTTCTATGGTTATACCTGTGAAAGCCTCAAATAATGTTTTTTTTCCAGAACCTGGGTGGCCGATTATGCCGAGTTTCATAAATTAACTCCCGGAATGTTGAAAAATAATTTGCTGTGATTTTCTTTTACGAAATTATATTGTTATCTATCTCATACAACTCAAGCAGGACAGGCTAAATGTCCATCAGGTTGAACTTAACTATACGATATATAACAAACTGAGTTGAAATTCATCATCCTTTAACACATAACAAATAATTCGTCCATAGTTTATTTTCCCTGCAATTGCATAGACATCAAAAATCATCCAGCACAATCATAAGCTGTGCGCTGTCAACCCATATAACAGTTTATTTTCCAGGCAATGGCATAGACATCAAAAAGCAGCCTCCACCAGAATCATCTCCAGCGACTGATTTTTGAGACGTTCCCTCACTTTTCCGAAAACCAAATGCGCTCAAATGGGATGTGCAAAATGTGACGTACCTGTCAAATAAAGTAAATGAAGATTCAACATGAACCTGTCCCATAAGTAAATCCGACACAGTTTCTGCCCAAATCAGCTCATAGGTTTGATTATCCAGGCTGTCTCGGGTAACTGGCGGCGCAAATTCGATCCCCAAACAAATGGGTTGATCAACCATTGAAATATCACGACCAAAAGAATCTTTTAGTTCAAACTCAACAACATGGTCATAAAGATTATCATCAAAAGGAAAAGTGTAATTCCGAATGGTGTAATTCAACTCTCTGGGCGTATCCAGCCCTGATAAACCGCCGCGATCAATCCACATAAATGATGATGATAAATCCGACTGTTCAATATAAAAAGATTGGGTAATCGAATATGGCGCCTCACCTTTTGTAACATATACCTCGGATGATCCTTCGATGGATTTAAAAAACAATGTTTGTTCAACATAATAATCACTATCAACATTTCGGTCGTCAGTGGTATCCGCACGAATGATAATTGCAAAATCAGCATATCTGCCATATTCAATCTGGTATTTGTTATTTACGTAAACCGGTTTTTTAAGTAACAATTTTTCACCGGTGACGAGGTTAACACTCAGTTCTGTATTTACCTTTGTAAAGGGAGGATTCGCGCTGACAAAAAGAGTGACTCTATCATAATTATCAGCAATATGATGATCAGTCGTACTTTCGGGCTGTTCAACAAAGATTGTTGTAACAGGCATCAAAACAATTGTAGACGCAGAATTGGAATCAAACGATTTTGTTTCGTAGCCATATTTTGCAGCTTCAAACGTATAAGGTCGATCTCTTATATCAACAGCAAGAGTGTATTGGCCCTTATCGTCTGAAATGCTTGTGGCAAGCACGGCATCATTTTCAATGGATATTACACGTATGCTCACTTGCGGTAGTACCATATTTGTTCCATCAACCTGATGTGAATAGCATTGGCCTTTTATCACTTCTGCATTATTGCTGTTTTTGCTAAACATTGTGATGGTTTCAAATGATTGGGGAGAAAAAAACGCCAATGTCTGGGAATAATAATCTTCACGTTCCAAATGCATTAACCACACAGAGCCATCAAAGGTAATGGGAATTTCTAACTCAAAATAACCTTCGTAATTAACTTTGGAAGTATAAGTATGTCCCTGTCCTTCAACAATAATTTTTACAAAGCCCACTTTTCCACCGGTATCATCATAGATATTGCCTGATATTTTCTGTGACGTAAACTGATTCTTATTAACAATTACCATTCGTTCAGCAGGTTCAGAATGATTGCCAGCCGCATCTTCAACGTGATATGTAATATGATAAATACCAGGTAGTTGGGTATTTATATTGTTTTGAATGGTCACTGATTCTGTGACATCACCATCAATATCATCTATTGCAAAATACCCGGGTTCAATATATTCACCATTTTGATCAATCTGAACAACTTGAGGACTGTAAAGGCTGATTACCGGCCCTGTATTATCCAACTGTTTTACATAAACAACAAAAGATTGAGATGCAGATGCATTCAGTGAATCCCGGGCATTAATGGTAATAGTGGTTGTGCCAAATTGATCTTTCATTGGATTGAGATACAGCGTATACATATGATTGTTGTTTGGAATAAGTGAAATATTTGCCTGGTTGTTTGGAAAAATTTGTGTGTTGTTGGATTCAGCGCTGACATTGATATCAATACTATCCACATCGGAAACTGAAAATGTAATGGTTCTTGTTTGAAGTCCTAGTAATGTTTGATTGCTGACTGATTCAATTTGAGGGGGATCATTCACAGGAATAATAGAAATATCAACTCGACCAATATTAGATTGAAATTCATCATCATACGCACAATATTCAAAGAAAACAGATTTTGTGTTATCCTTTTGCGGTGTATAAATAAATTGCTTCTTGAAACTATCCAATGTCACAGTGCCATGTTCTGGGGGGGTCACAAGAGACAGTTGCAATGCATCCTCTTCACTATCAGTAACAGAGAGGGATAAGGGCATGGGGGCATCTTCATAAATTGTTTTCCATTGATTATCAATAGCTGGCGGGTCATTGATTGGCGTAATGTACAGATCAATTTTTGTGGAGACTGTGTTCACGCCATCGTAGAGAACGAGAATAATATAAGTATTACCAGTTTGATTCAGACGGGGCATCACATTCAATGTCAGATCTGCATGATCGTTTGCCAGGGTGTTAATAATTAAATTTTCTTCAACCAATGGCCCTTCAAAAGTAAGTGAATCCTTGTAAATCATGTTTACCTGATAATCATTGGGTCGTATCGTTACTTTTTGAAAATCTGTTTCTGTGATTGAAAATGCAATTTTTGCGGGGGTATCTTCCATGATAATCTGGAGTGGAATGGTTGAAAATTGCGGGGGTTCATCGATTCCATTAATTTGAAACGAAATGGTGCAATCAACATACTCTCCCCCACCAAAACCCGAATAACCATTGTCTTTCATATTCAATTGGATAGCTTCTTTACCAATTGAATTTATGTTACTTTTATATCTCAACGCATTTAATCCCGCATTGATCTGTTCCAATGTCCCGGAGAATGTTACATTGCTCGCATTGTTATCTGATATATATTTCAGATTATCAATATTGTTCGGGTCAAAAGTTATAATGCCCTTATTCACAGAAATAGTAACTGTCAGTACACCATCCCCGGAATCTTTGTCATCAATCGTAATCCGACGATCATTTTCAAATATAATGGTTTCATTTTCATTGATATCAGGCAAGCTGAAGGTTTTATCAATTATTTGATCTCCTATAGACAATATGGGATCATCATTAGTGGCATGCACACGAATGGTTTTGTAAACAGGCTCGCTGGTTCCACCATCACCATCGGAAATTGTAACAGCCAGACGTCTTTCATTATCTACTGGATTTTCAGAATCATTAATAAACATAATATTGCGCAATAATGACGTAACAATCTCTACATTTGCCCAATGGGTAAAGGTTACAGCCAGTGGTTCGGGATATGTGCCGCCAGAAAATGTACCAATTAATTGATTACCAGAAAACACTTTGTTTTTATCAAGATTAACAGGTAAGTTTCCACTGCCATAATCTTTAATTTGAAGATGATCATCTGGTGTGCCATTTTTGTCAAAGTATGCATTGAGAACGCCTTGATCAAAATTCAGGGAATCTTTATCTTCAACGCTTGCAGATTTATCAATATGTGCCGCATTATTATTTTCATAAAAATCAATTTTAGGTGAAGGCAGAGTGATTTGCGGCACAATATTATGATCAATGACTGTCAATAAAAAGGATGTTGCGGTTGCAGTCAGGAATGAATCCAACGCAGTGACCTGAATGATGTAAACCCCGCCATCAAAATTACCCGGCGTACCAGAAAAATGACGCGTCACTGAATCAAACGCCAACCAGGCCGGCAATTGATCCTTATTTAATTCGGTGGCTTGATACGTCAGAACATCACCAATATCTGGATCAATAAAGGTATCTTGCAAAATGGTGTAAGCGAAACTGGTATTTTTATCAACCGAAACATTATCAATGATTTTTTTCAATTCAGGTGGGTCGTTGGCATTAATTACAGTAATATTATATGATGGCAAGGACGCAGACAGATTGCTTTTATCTCGAACAGAAATGCTGACATTTTTCCATACGCCAACATGTTCATTTTTCGGAATACCATATAGTTTGCCAGTTTCCTCGTCAAGATCAGCCCATTGGGGTTCACCAGAAATATAGAAAAAGAGCTGATCATTGGTATCTGGATCATATGTAATGGGTTTAAAATAATATTCCTGTCCCTGAACGACAGTCAATGCAGGTATACCACTGATTGCAGGAGCTTCATTGATATCTGCCACTGTAATTGTAAGCGGTCGTTCTTCCTGATGAACCCCATCTGAGACAGTTATTGTTGATACATAAAGCGATTGGCTTTCATAATCCACTGTGTCATTAATCCAAATTTCACCTGTATGTCTTGAAATGGCAAAAGGCGTTGTGGCTGTTTGAAAGGTCAATGTATAGGACAGGGGATCATTATCAATGTCTGAGGCGGCAATTGTTTTGATTATTGTACCAATGGCAGTATTTTCCTGAACATCAATATGAAAATTATCTTCAAGCTGAGGTGAATGATCGTTCATATTTGCCACATGAATATTTACCCGGGTGGTTGATTTGGAATACGTATCTGATACCTGGACAGTTAAATTATACAAGGATGCGGTTTCAAAATCGATATTTCCATTGACAATAATGTCACCAGTTGATGGGTATAATTGAAAATGATTTAAGGGACTTATATCAATCATTGTAAATGTCAATGAGGGATTGTCAACATCGGAAACAGAAATTTTTCCCACTTTCGTGCCACTTGGGACATTTTCGTTTATTGTAAACGACATGGTTTCTGGTGAAACTGGTGGATCGTTAACTGGTAGAATGGTCAATTGAAAAACTTTTTCTGTAACCCCGCCTTTATCTTCAACACGAACAGTTATTGTCGCATCACCATAGTCATCGCCTGCGGGCGAGAGTTTCAGGATTAAATCTTGTGTCATTGATGTTTGAAGAGGTACGCTTATCGGGTTGAAATACTCTGTACCATTTCTGATCCATCGTATCAAATTTTTTGGAATGAGCGTTTCGTTCGATGTCAGCGCATTAACAACCAATTCATCCTGGTCGATATCTGTAATTGAAACAGGTACTTGTACTGTTTGATCTTCAAAAGACCTGACTGTTGTATCCATAACCAATACTGGCAAATCGTTTACTGGCAAAATATCCAGTTTGAATGCTCGGGTCTGACTCAGGTTTTTAATATTTGTTGCTGTCAGTGTTAAATTGACACTGCCATGTTTATTTTTGGGAGGCTCGAAATATAAATCAAGCTTGATAGCACTCATTTCGCTGTTAGCGGGCAGAATACTATATGGAAATGATGTGCTGTTAAAAATAGCGTCTCCAATCAGCGTCATATGATCAGGGCCCATCAGAGAGGGACTTGATGACGTCATGCTAAGGTCCAGATTTTTTTTGTAAACATCAGTAAGAACAATCGCAATGCTGTATGAAGTTGATTCTTCCATTTGAAGATCTGGTATGGGCGAAATATTAGGGGCATCCCAGACATTGAGTTGAAAAGCTGTGTGAGCGGTCATGCCAGTTGCATCAGAAACCATAAGATGAATAAGGGTTTCACCCGATTGATCCGGTCTGGGTGTCATTTCCAGGGAAAGGGTTTGAGATGCTCCGGCGATGAGGGTTGTGTCAAAAGGATTTCCTTGACTATTGATTACAAGCCCTTGCGTGTCGACCAGTGTTGATTGGTCTGCCCAGGCATCAATGGTTAAAACGCCATTAAAGGCATGACTGTTCGTAATAGAAAAAGCAATGCTTTTGCTGCCGGCATTTTCAATAATCATTTGATCAGCAATGGATTGAATTTCTGGCAGGCTGGTGTCATAAATCCACTCAAATGGTTTACTGGCCTGATTGGCGTTACCCGCTTCATCCTGAAGAACATTTTCCATGATAGAAAGCTGAATGTGCCCCTGGGTAAAAGGAATACATTCCACAAAAAATCTTGCGGACAATTCGGATTGATCTGATACAAAATTTTGAATTTCACAGTTGGATGTTTGAATATCAGTGTCTGAAAATTGCGTGACAGGCTCGTTAAAAACAATAGAAATAGTTATCGGAGATGATCGTGCTGGCATTGATGCAGCAGTATGAAATTCGGGAATAGGACCGATTGTATCATATCGAACTGCTGCCGAGGCTTTGACAGTATTACCTGCCAGATCGCGAAACACAACATAAATGATTTGGCTGCCTTGAATATCTCGCAGTTCCCACTGACGTTTCTGTGCAAAGGTTTCCCACTGGCCATTGAGTTCATAGCCCGCGTTGCTGATATACATCTCAGTGGCATGATATGCACCGGGTTGAATGGTAATCATTCGTTCTCGAACCGCACTGGGTGCGTTGACCACCGGATTGAGCGGCGCAATTGTATCAACCCGAAAAGGGCCTTCTGAAACAGTCGGGCCTATAAATTCTTTGTCATTTGTATCCAAAGCGAATGCCGCAATATGACAATAATAATTGACATCATCAGCACCACTAAAATCCTGGCTGGTCACCTGGGTTTCATTTCGAATTAATTCCACATCATTATCAGCCGTGTTGAATTCATCGAAAACATGGGTCATTTTTGTACTGAAAGTAACATAATAACCATCTGCCAGTCCATTTTCAGGCGATAACCATTTTATTTGAATATATGGGTTGGGTGATGGCACATTCACTGCATGACTGATAGAATATACCTGGCGAACCGGACCAATGTCCATTGCCAGAGCTGAACCATATAATGCTGTAATGAGAATGATCAGCACTTGAAACACTGAATAAATATTCTTTTGCATGAAAGACTCCTGAGTTATTCGGTAATGGATTCAAAACAAATAAATTCAGACACGATATAAGTTGTGGAAGTTGTATAGCATATTGAAAGGAATCATTCAATCATTTCAAGGGTTTTTTTTTGTATGACAATAATTGTTCAAAAACAAATTTTGCACTTACAAATATCTGCTTTCTGACTTAAATAAGGAATGCTCTGAAAATACAAACGCTGTTCTTGCAATTGCCGAGATTGTAGATTTTTATCATTCCAGGACATCTTTCATGGCAATATTTTGATATTCATGAAAAAGTTTCTGACAAAAATGATCCCACTCCGCACAAAGCGAGATAACTTCAGGGGTCATTTCAAAAAAATTGGGATAAGCCATAAATTTTTTCATTTCTTGTTGATAATGCACAATGGTTTCAATATCGGCGCCCTCAAGCATGTGCGCGATAAAGTCTTCTGGCGAATACCAATCAATAACCCGATTCAAATCCCGATGAATTTGTGTCAGCAATACATTTCGGGGACCTTCCCATAATTCATTGACAGCAGCATCACGAAATAAACGTGGAAAGGATGAAAAATCCTCCATAACACCATGCCCGCCAAAAAGGGACATCCCCAAACGAATGATATCCGGTGCATCCAGTGCTGTTACAATTTTTTGAAACAAAATCAATTCTCGCAGCAAAAATTGTTGTTGACGAAGTTTGATATTTTCAGTTTTGGGTATTCCACCAGTCAGGCGGATATTGGCATCCAGAAAAGTCCGATAAATTTTGAAAGCGCCGCATAGGGTGCGTTGTGCATATGTTTCAATTTTGTCCAATTGACCTTTAACCATAGGAAACTGGTTCAGTTTCATGCCAAAGGCCTCACGAAAACGACAATAAAGATTGATATCGCGAAATACTCGGGTCATGGCAGCAGCACCAGACAAAGCAACAGTCAATCTTGAATATGTTAAAACGATGCCAACGACATTGGCGACACCACGATCCAAAGGCCCCACAGGATAGGCAATTGCACCATCATATGTGATTTCAGCAGTAGGTAATTCAATGGTTCCCATCTTGTATTTCAACCGATTGATTGTGTAATTATTTCTTTCTCCCCCTCTATTACCAAACGTTGACCAGGATGGCACAACAAACAAGCCGATTTTATCAGATCCTTGAGGCCGGGCAGTGACAACTGCGTAGTCTGCATGCGCGGCAGAACAAAAAAACTTGTCGCCATACAAACGCCAGGTATTATCTTTATGACGTGCCTCAAGCACATTTGATGGTATATCCGATCCACCCTGAATTTCCGAAATAAACTGTGCGCCGATGGCAAAGTGGCCATTAATGCCTTCTTTGATATGAGTTCGAATTTCTTTTAACGCTGGTGTATCCGCGTAAGCATCCAAAAGTGCTGCCAGGCCTTCAGTACATGTCAGCGGGCAGGCA
>Ga0272440_1000911_pt1 | contig 24829 bp, 19 predicted proteins | sample SSMMMBAug17_FD_192440 | JGI IMG/M metagenome (GOLD analysis project Ga0272440, IMG submission 192440) | Marine sediment archaeal communities from Little Sippewissett salt marsh, Falmouth, MA, United States - SSM-MMB-Aug17 | ecosystem: Environmental > Aquatic > Marine > Wetlands > Sediment ...
TACAGGAGGAAAAAAAGATGAAATTTTTAAACACCTTTGAGTTATTTGCAAGAGAAGAAGGTAAGAAAGAAGGCACAATTAAAGGAAAAATCTTAGGGCAAATTGAAACCTTACAGCAAATGTTTCAGATGCATTATCTTCCTAAAAATCAATTTGAACAAATGATTCGTCCGCTGCAAATGGAACTGGCAAAACTGGCTTAGGAATGCTCGGAAAATAACATGCTCATTTTTCATGATCGTACAAAAAAATAAGGTCGTGTAGAGACGTAGCATGCTACGTCTCTACAGTACAATTATCTCAAAACGAACAATATCAATAATGGGGAAGTTCTTTTCAGAGCATTCCTTATCCAGAAATTTGTTGAATAATGCTAAGGAATGCTAGAAAAATAAATTCCCCATTTCAAAATGCTTAATTAAAAATTAAACATTAATCATTAATCATATGCGTACCAAACTGTTCATTCTGTTTTTTGAACCATGATTACACTGAAGAAGATGAATAAGATGAATAAAAACACTTTAAATTCATCTTTTTCATCTTCTTCAGTGTAATCATGGTTCAAAAACGAAAATGAACAATTTTACATGAGGAATTTATTTTTCGCGCAATCCTAAAGTAGCCACCAGTAAAAAAATCAAAAGGTCGTACCATGCTGATAGAACTTTTCAGATCCTGGTGTTTTGAATGTCCTGAAGTTGAATTCGATCATTCAGAACAGGTAGAAAAATTCCGAATTAAGAAAAAATTGTTTGCAATTATTGATAATGATCATATATCAATCAAGTGTTCACCTGATATTTATCAACATGCGATTCATTCAACGCATATTGAACCGGCAAAAGTGCTTCACAGGTATCACTGGATTACAATTACAGACGTCACCTTATGTTCAATTGAAGATTTGCACGAATACTTAATCAAGTCATATGAATTGGTTGTTCAAAAATTTTCCAAACGTACGCAGCGAAGATTACTTGAAAACTTGAGGCATGAAATCGACAGTCCCTGGAAAAACGTACTTGATACCTGTTTTAAAGAGTTTATCGAATTCTTTTATCCAGCGATTCATTCTGATATTGACTGGACAAAAGCCCCACTTTTTCTGGATAATGAATTGCGTCAGATAATCAAAGAATCCAAAACCGGACGAAGGTATGTTGATAAACTGGTGAAAGTCTATCGAAAATCAGGTGAGGAAAGATGGGTACTGACACATATTGAGGTTCAAGGACAGGCGCAGGATACATTTCCAGAGCGGATGTTCATCTATTCGAATCGGTTGCATGATATTTATCAAATGAGAGTAGCCAGTCTTGCCATTTTGGCAGATAATAATATTGACTGGCGTCCATCAAGATTTGAAGATGAACTATGGGGAAGTCGAAAATTATTTGAATTTCCATCAGTCAAATTGTTGGATTACAAGGATAAATGGGACGATTTGAAACAATCGGACAATCCATTTGCCATCGTTGTAATGGCCCACATAAAAATGCTTGAAACCAAAAAGAACTATGCTGATCGGTTATACTGGAAAGTTGAAATATCAAAAGTATTATATAATCATGGGTACCCAGAGATGAAAGTGATTGCATTACTTAATTTTATTGATTGGTTGATGGTATTGCCCAGAAAACTTTCCGAATCATATCATTCAACCATGCATCAAATACAGGAGGAAAAAAAGATGAAATTTTTAAACACCTTTGAGTTATTTGCAAGAGAAGAAGGCATGAAAAAAGGCAAGGAAGAAGGGATGAAAAAAGGCAAGGAAGAAGGCATGAAAAAAGGCAAGGAAGAAGGCACAATTAAAGGAAAAATATTGGGGCAAATTGAAAACTTACAGCAAATGTTTCAAATGCGCTATCTTCCTAAAAATCAATTTGAACAAATGATTCGTCCACTGCAAATGGAACTGGCAAAACTGGCTTAAATTTTTTAGATTATTTATTATATTATTATGTATAATATAATATTTATTCCGATATTGACTGGACAAAAGCCCACTATTTTTGGATAAAGTGGGGCAAACAATCATTTTTCGAGAATTTCTAATTATTCGTTGATGCCTTATCATTCTGAGGATAAACAAGTATGCGATCACCAGGATGAATATGGTTCCTCAAGCTGATACGATTCCAAATTAAAAGTGCAGGGAGCGGCACGTTAAAACGTTCTGCAATGTTTGATAAGTTATCGCCTTTTTGAACAATATAAATATGCGCACTTTCCTGTTGTGCCCATATATTAAGATTGGTTTTGTAGCGGTTGTGAAATCCGGTTGATGTACCTTTGGGAATCATGAGCGTATGTACGCCTTCTGGAAGGTAATGCCCTCGAATTTCAGGGTTCAGATCTTTCAATTTTTTGAAATACGTGTTGGCGCTTTGGGCAAGAATTTGTAAGGGCACATCCTGAGTACAATTGATCTGTACACGTTCAGACGCAATTGGTTTATATAAATCATTTTTTGATAATCGAAATCCATATTTTTTAGGTGATGTCATGATCATTTTCGCTGCAATGGCTTTAAACACATAGCGTTGTGTTTCCAAAGGCAGATAAAGTTGATAGTAATTGCGCACTTTTTGAACAGTTATTTCAGCCTCAAGTCCATCTTCACCCATATTGTAAGCTGCTGCTGCAAGGGACCATGCGCCGAAAAGTTGATATAAATCTTTTAAGTAACGAATGGCTGCTTCAGTGGATTTATAAAGATTGCGACGTTCATCAATCCGACTGTTAACAACTAAATCATATCGTCTGGCAGTGGCTGGCATAAATTGCCAGAACCCCACAGCACCTTTTGAAGATCCTGCATGAGCACGTATTGCACTTTCAATAACACATAAATATTTTATATCATCCGGGACTCCTGAAAGGGCTAACTGCTGCTCAATATATGGAAAATAACGATTGGCACGTTTTAGCCACAAAATGACCTGTGGACGATTCCATACTGCCAATATGATTTCTTTTTCCATTCTTTCTTTGATTTCATTTTTTTTTAAAGGAACAGGTTCCCCACAAAAATTCAGCGGCACACGAATATCAAGGCATGAATCCAATGATGGAAAATTCGATGGTTCCAATACCGCCTTCGATTCACTGTAGAATGAAAAACTAAACAAAAAGATAAGAATTCCTGAATAGATTGTCTTTTTTATCATATATAACCTTTGTTAAGTAATGCACGAAAAATAGGTTTCTCATTTGCAAATCTGATGTAAGGGTGAATATGATGTTATTTTTTATATCGCCCTTCCAATAAATCATCTTCATACTTATCATATAATCCATCAGCCCTCAGCTTTAGTAAGCCATCATTAAACGCTTTCAATAACTTCTGAGATTTTGGCCCCTTTTTAGGAAAAAGGACATGCGTCGTTGATTTACGAAGAATTTTTGGATGATAAGTGAGTTTGCTCACAATTGCATTGTCAAAGGACTGATTCAAAATACCATAACCAACGACAATCCCACTGGGAAAAATATCAATTCGTTCTTTGAGCAGTTTTTTAAAATTGGTTTTATCACTGCTTGCTTCCTCAATTTTAAGAACACCATTTTTTGCAGCCTCCCAAAATTCTTTGGTATAGCTGTACCCTCTTGTTGCACCAAATTTGAAACCGGATAAATCAGCAAGTTTATTCCAATTGGGCAATTGTTTTGTTTTTAAATGAAAAAATGCTGTTTTTTCTTCAAAAATAGCATCAGAATAATGAAATACCTGCTTTTTTTCTTCTGTTACAAACCAGAATGACGTGGCATCATATTTAGCAGCCTTCGTGCTTTCCAGGGCACGTTTCCAGGGGAGGAATTTAAACGCGACTTTATATCCAGATTTCTTAAAAGCCTCCACTACAACTTGTGAGGTAAATCCATTATGTTTAAGGCTTTTTGAAGCAAAAGGCGGATATTCACCGGTTGCGATAGTGACTGTTTCCATGGCTTGAACATGGCTGGATACATACAACCACACAGATAAAACGACCAGAACTTTTAGATAATTTTTCATAAGATCTCCTTTCTTGAAGTTTTAAAATGATTTAGGAAATACTAACATGCATTAATTTTCAATATGCACTGCGATTTTTTTTCGTCTTTTTCGTCATTTTTAATAGAAACAGTTACCTGGCCACCTTTTTTCAATTGACCAAATAGAATTTCATCAGTAAGTTTGTCTTTGATTTCAACTTGAATCAGACGTTCCAAAGGCCTTGCACCATAAGCTGGCTCATAGCCTTTTTTGGCTAAAAATGAGCGCGCTTTATCTGTTAATTGTATTAATATTCTTTTTGGGAGTAATTGTGCATTGAGCGAATTTATCGCCTTGTCTACAATCAATTTCATAATATCAACAGATAAGGCCTCAAAACCAATAATATCATCCAGTCGATTTCTAAATTCCGGGCTAAAAAGTTTTTCAACAGCACGTTTACTTTTATGGGTCACATCCTTTGAACTATCACCAAAGCCGATTGTTCGGGTACTCATTTCCTTTGCACCTGCATTGGATGTCATGATAACAACAACATTTCGAAAATCTGCTTTTTTGCCATTATTGTCAGTTAAGGTGGAATAATCCATGATTTGAAGTAAAATATTGAAAATATCCTCATGGGCTTTTTCAATTTCATCAAGCAATAATACACAATAAGGTGTCTTGCGTATCCCTTCGGACAGCAAACCGCCCTGCTCATAACCGATATATCCGGGAGGCGCGCCAATCAATCGTGCAACTGCGTGTTTCTCCATATATTCACTCATATCAAAACGCATAAATGTGACCCCCATGATTTCAGCAAGACACTTTGCCATTTCTGTTTTTCCCACGCCTGTGGGGCCAGTAAATAAAAAAGCGCCAATGGGTTTGTTGGGCGTCTTTAATCCGGCTCTGGATCTTTTGATACTGTTTGCTAATGCTGATATGGCATCATCCTGGCCAAACACCAATTTTTTGAGACGCGCTTCAAGGGTTTCAAGCATCGATTTATCTGATGTTGTCACATTATGCGGTGGAATTTTAGCCATCTTTGATACGACTTTTTCAATGTCATTGGGTTGTATCTTCTTTCTGTTCCCTTTACTGGACAGGCGAATCAGTGAACCCGCTTCGTCAATAACATCAATGGCTTTATCAGGTAAGAAACGATCATTAATATGTTTTGCAGATAATTCTACTGCTGCGCGAAGCGCTTTTTCAGTATATTGAATATGATGATGTTCTTCATAACGTGACTTGAGACCTTTTAAAATTTTAATGGATTCAGTGATTGAAGGCTCGGCAATTTCGATTTTTTCAAATCGTCTGGAAAGGGCACGATCTTTTGAAAAATGGTTTTTGTATTCTTCATAGGTTGATGATCCAATACATCGCATATCACCATTTGCAAGTACAGGTTTTAAAATATTTGAAGCATCAAGAGAACCACCGCTTGTGGCCCCGGCGCCTACAATTGTGTGGATTTCATCAATAAAAAGAATAGCTTTGTCTATCTTTTTGATGGCATCAATTACACCCTTGAGTCGGCGTTCAAATTCACCCCGATATTTGGTACCTGCCATCAAAGCACCCATATCCAGTGAATAAATTTTCGTATTTTTTAAATGTTCTGGCACCTTATTTTCAAAGATTTGCATGGCAAAACCCTCAGCCATAGCAGTTTTTCCAACTCCAGGGTCGCCAACATAAATCGGATTGTTTTTTCGTCTCCTGCACAAGACTTGAAGGGTTCGTTCCATTTCAATTTTACGCCCAATGAGTGGGTCAATTTTGTTTTCTTTTGCACGTTCAATAAGATCTGTTGTAAAAACTTTTAAAAAATCAATTTTCTTTTTTGTTTGTTTTTTTTCTTTTTCAGGCGCTTCTTTAACCTGATCCACTATTTCTTCTTCCTCTTGCTCTTGAGCAAACCCATGTGAAATGTATTCAACGATATCCAGGCGCGTTATATTTTCTTTCTGTAAAAAATAAGTGGCATAAGAATTTTTTTCATCAAAAATAGAAACCAGAACATCTCCAATCCCCACTTCTTTCTGTTGGGATGTTTTAGCATGCTCAATTGCGCGCTTTAACACCCTTTGGAAACCAACACTAAGCTGGGCAGCATGCGTTGTGTTTTGGGGAAGACGTTCGAAATTTTTCTGTAAAAATCGAAATAAATTATCAGCAATATTTTGAACATCGCCACCGCAACTGCTGATGATATGATTTCCTTTGTAATCATGTAATATGGCAAATAACAGATGTTCTATACAGACATATTCATGCTTCATCTCCTGTGCCAGGTTGACAGAATCTGCCATTGTCAATTCTAATTCTTTATTGATAATACTCATTCTTCCTCCATCGTACATTTTAAAGGAAATTCTTTTTCTCGGGCCAGGTTATGGACTTTTTGAATTTTTGTTTCAGCCACTTCCGCAGTATATACACCACAGATACCTGCCCCATTATTGTGGATATTCAACATAATGATTATTGCTTCTTGTAAGCTTTTATGAAATACTGTTTCCAATACATAAACTACAAATTCCATGGTTGTGTAGTGATCGTTAAGCATAATCACTTTATACATTGGGGGTTCAAGTATTTCTTCTTGTGTATCGGATTCGGTTTCTTCAATTACATCTGAATCGTCTTCAAATTCCATAAAACTTATCCCTCTTATAAATTGTCTTCAAAAGGATCATCAATACCATTAAATAATAAGACCCAAAAGGCAACCTCTCCCAGTAATAGAATAATAACCTCTCCTATAAATATATACCAGGTATGAGAATCCATTCCTTTTGAAAGCATCTGAGATCTAAGATGATCGTTAATAAAAAATATCCAGTTGTAAGGTATTTGTTTAAAAATATATTTTGAGATGAGTAAGGATATATACAAAATATTTACAATACCAAACAAATAGGAAGGATAACGTAAATAATCAGAAGAAAGGGTCATAAAAGCAATAATACCAGAAACAGTAAACATGACAAACAAGGCCAAATAACCTAAATAATAAGAAATCTCTATTATGCCCAAAATCTGGTTTACCCCCCAGGACACAAATAAAAAAAGGCTGAATAAAAAACTTGCGATTCCAAAGCCAAAGGCTAAAAAATGTTGAAGATATTCATGATTGCCGAGTTTCAACAAGCCATAACTGAAACAGATGGAAGCAAAAATACTGATGACTGAAAGATTCCAATGAAAGCTCCAAAATTGGGTAAAACGCCATTGTTGAACAAAATACCAGAAAAAGGTAAATGTACAAAAAAAAGCGATAAACCCCATTGGCACATATAATTTTTGCAAATTCTTTGATTGGATTCGCATGGTTTCTGTTTTGTTCATTGATTGTTCCTTAATTTTTCGTAATGTATTATATTGTTTTAAATGCAATGTCAAGACAATAGGCAAATATAAGGTTCGCCTCCTGACTTTTAGGAAATTCGCCCTATAATAAAGTTAAAGTATTTTTGAACAAACTTACCTGAAATGGTATCTGATATGGAAAAAGTGAAATCAGCATCAGGTAGAAATCTTCCTGAATAGGCCAGAAATACTGTCTGGGAGAGTTCAAGAAGCATGCTCTGGATTTCATCTATATCAGATGAAAAATCATGTATCCCATAAATTCTGCATCTTGCGGGTCTGATATCATATGCCAGACAACCCGAACCATCATTGAATGGACATAATGCCTTTTCTTTTCTCGATGTTTCAACGGCTTTTTCTATCAGTATTTTTCTTTGATCTGATGTAAAACATTTGTTCAACTTTGAGTGAAGGTATAGAACTTCTATCATTTGAATATTAAAAGATTCCAGACAGCAGCCTGTATCCTTTTCTTTACCACACTGAACGTGATCTGCACTGAAATGATTTGTAACTTCATGATCAATTTTTTTGATTAAAGACTCATAATCAGAAAAAAACAGTGTCAGATCAACCTTGTTATTAACCTCAAGATTCGGTTCCCTGATAGTGAGCGCACCTGTTTTTTTACCATATTTTTTCAATAGTTTCCATTGACCATAATTGGAAGGATTTGCCTTTGAAAATTTTTTTAATTTTTTTGAAGCTGCTTTGAGTGTCAGACCTTTGCGAATCATGTATGAAGTAACAAAGGTCCCGGTCCTTCCAATGCCATGTCGACAATGGATCAGCACTTTTTTACCGAGATAGATGGACTCATCAAGCCACTCCAGGGCTTTTTCCATATCTTCCATTTCAGGAATATCTTCATCCCATATGGGAAGATAGTAAACCTCGAATCCAGACGATTTTTCAATCTCATGAAGATCGCTGAATTCTGCGCAAAGATTGACAATTGCATCAATGCCGCTGGCCTTAATACAATCAAGTTCAGCATATGACATGGGTGCATATCCAACAGCAAGGCTTTCTGTGATCCATGTTACAGGGTATGACATTTTATTATTCTCCTTACTTATTCATCACCGATCTGAAATCATAACGACCATTCATAAAATCATCAATCGCAAGATTGATATCCAGATTTTCTTTAAGATACATATCCATGAGTTTTGTTGCACCTAAAAGCCTTCCGATCATATCAAGGGTCTTTTGCATTGTTTTTAACGTGCCATATTTAAACTCAGCATCAATTAGATCTGATTTGATTTCAACCATAAACCCGATCTTTGTTAAAATACCTTTAATAAAACTTGCCCGAAGTGTTCTTCCAGAAAGTGTTCCACCGCCGCCAGAAAACCTGAAAAGGATATAATTGTCTTCTTTTAAAGCGGTGCAGATGGTATCAAGGATAACAAAATGGTAGCCAAATCTGAAGTTTACATTCAGATAATCCTTGGAAAGAACCGCATAGCTGCCAAACATGGATGCGTCTGCACTGATAATACCGCCACTCATAACGATTCGGTCATATTCCTCCCAGTCAAAATGGCTGGTTTCTGACCAGCATATTCCTGGATTTAATAGGCCTTTTAAAAGGGATTTCATGGGAATACTGGTAATATCTTCAGGTTTTAAATTTTTTTCGTTTTTTCTGTTCTCATTTGTGCCAGCGCCGACATCAAGTATATAAAACAGCATGGGTATATCAGAAATCAATTTTTTTGCGCCTTTTTTTCTGCCGCCTTTTCTATCTCCAATTAAAAACATTTCTTTTAAAGCGGTTTCATGGGTAAATCGGATAATGTCATGAAGCGATCTGCATGATTCTGGAATAAAAGCGCGAGATTCTGGATCTGTTAGTTTCAATTTGGCACAAAAATTAATTACATACCGAAGTTTGATCATAAAAGAGCTTTCTAAAAAAAAATCATCTTTGGTCTCACTTCTTTGGGGTAAATCTTTTACAGTTCCTTCATAAACAATACAATTGTCAGCATCCACAGTAACCAGACTTCCATGTTTAAGAACATTGAAGCCATTGGCAATATTTACAACAGCTGGAATTTTAAATTCCCTGGCTATGGATGAAAAATGACTGGCAGTACTTCCTGTGGAGATGATCATGGCTTTAATTTTATTAATTGCTGTAACGAATTGAGGCATTGCATGTCTGGTCACAACCACTGATTGATTGGGGATATTATTTATTTGTGACAATTTTTCCAGCATGTAAACATAACCTGTACCGATGCCAGCGCAGACAGTCTCTCCACCTGAACAAATAATTGTATTCTCAGGTACGTGCACATTACATGTCGTTTTCTGAGTTTTTTGAAAATGAATATTTAAAGGTCTTGACTGAAGGATAAAAAGATTGTCAGACTTATCCTGGCACCATTCAATATCCTGCGGGTGATTAAAATGATTCTCAAGAGAAATTCCCCATCTGGCAAGGGTTAAGGCAGATGGTTCATCAAGGGAGATCTGATCTCTTTGATGTTGAACTGTATCAATTGTCTTTGTTTTCGTATTTTGTCCTAAAATCATCTGTTTCAGCTTTGCGCCTGTTTTTGATCTGACAATCTGATCAGGCTCTTTTTTTGATACCATAATAACATCAGGCGCTATTTCACCATCAACAAGGAGCCCGCATTGGCCCCATACTGAGTAGATCAATACGTTTTCAGAAAGCGGTTTTTCAATATCCTGTGTGTACATTACACCGGATGCATGAGAATCAATCATTTTAAGAACCAGAACAGCCATTGGTGTTTCATCGTTCAATATCCCATGGCTGATCCTGTAAAAAAGTGCCTGTGCGGAATATTTACTTGCAATGATACATTTGTATCCTTCTAAAATACTACTTTTTTCTACATTTAACATTGTCAGGTATTGACCAGCAAAGGAAGCTTTTCCATCCTCTTTAACAGCACTGCTTCTCAGTGCTGCCCTGAAATTGATATCAGTGCTTCCATCAAGGGCATTTATGGCATCTGTCACAGCGATTTCAATATCTTTGGGGACTGTGGCATTTAATATTAATTGCTTAATTTCAAATGCTGCTTGTTCCAATGATGCGGAATTATTGATATCAAGATGCGCCAATATTTCATTTAGAGGCTCAAATAATTCATTGATTTTAAGAAAATAATGAAACGCATTGGTGGTAATCACAAATCCATCAGGTACAGGCAGGTTCAACGTACAATGCAGATAAGACAGGGAAAAGGCTTTTTTTCCTGAAATCGTTTCATCAAATTGAGAAACCTGATCCAGTTCAATTATGAATGGTGGCGAAAAATCAAAATCTGGCGGGGCGAGCATAAAGCGAACATAAAAATCAAATTTTTTAAAATAGGCTTTAAGACTCCAATAGCGTGATGGGCACATTGTTAAAAGAGCTTCAACCATTTGAAATACAGCATTGGAAAAGTGCTCATAGGTTTTCACAACTGTTTGAAAGTCGCATTTTTTGGGGGTATAATAAATATCTTCAAGAACTGCCATAAACTCATGAGCGATTTTATCGCATTTTAGCAGGGTTTTGAATGATTCATATTTTTCCTTCAAAACAGTTTTTGGAGAAAAAATCTGGTATGTCCAGTATTTGAATAGATTTTTTAACATTTTATAATTAATTAATATTTAATGCAGTTTTAGGAGTAAGTTCCCCATTTCAAAAAAATGTTCATATTGGGGTAATTGTAGTTTTTTTTTAATAGATATCTTTAATTTTTCAGCAATTTTTGAAATCGTTCGTATGGGTGTTTCTTTTAAGATTGGGTTCAATTTTGTTTGCGAAGTATTTTCAGTGATTTCTAAATGTTCCGAGTTTAGTTGTTGCAGGGTAAATGCAGGGTGAATTTTAAATTCTGTTAAAAAATAAGTTCTATCTTTATCTGTAATGAGTTTGGGTAAAGGCGAGCCATTGTTCCTGAGGGCTCTTAATACTTTCGGAATGCCGGTTCCTCTGCCTTCGGTCATATCAAGCTCTTTTAAAAATTCACCAACACGTCTATTTCGATATCTTCGGGATAGAAAACGAAATTCTCGAATATCATGATCAGTAATTGATCTGTCAGGGCCTGGGAAACTCAATATGGAAATCCGATCAGGTAGAATGCGAACTTCAATGGGTTCTCTGATTTCATATGATCTGTGATAAACTGCATTACAGAGACTTTCTTCAATAGCGGGAAAAGGATAATTGAAAAATCGACTGGCTTCAGGGCGATCAGGATGTTTGACAACTCTCTCTTCAATGACAATGCTTTTAATATGTGCCAGTGCATTTTTAAGCATTACATGCAAAGGCCCTTTGAAAATAGTCTCAGAAAACCTATCAGCTCCAGGCCCATCAGGGAAATGAACCACATCAATTTGTGTTTGAGGGAAAAAATTTGAAGGATTGTCATCAAAAAACATCAGCCCAACATTTTTGGGATATACAGCTTCATTAGGGCCATCAATAATATTCATTTGTCTGCAAAGTTGGGAGAAATCCATTTTGGCAGCATCGTCAAAAAGATCGCTATCAACCTTTTGCAAATAACTTCGAATTAAACCTAAATCAAGATTTTTAAGATCTGCATGATGGTTTAATCGATCATCAAATGGGATGTTCGCCGCAAGGCTCATTAATTCCATTTCTTCTTGATGTCTGGCTTGAACAGTTGTTGCGCCTTTGCGGATATAATATGCAAAGCCCTTTTCCCCTTTTTTTAGAGAAACAGGTGCTTTATAAGGTCGATTTTGTCCACCCATCGTCCACAATACAAGGATTGTTTTATCATTCACATAGCAGGGTGAAATAATGGGATGATAATAAGGAATGATCTTATAGCCAATTTCAACAATTTCTTTTTGAATGGCATCAATCTCATTGTCTGGAATACCAACAGGCGGTAATTCAGGTTGTCCATTTTGTTCAGCAACACCGATAACAATGTATCCACCGCCTAGATTATGAAAGTCATTAGCAAATGCACACATTGTCCTCATTACCTTAACAGGATTCCAGCCTGCTTTGAATTCAAGTCGTTCCCATTCTATAGTACGCGCTGTTAATATATCATTAATGTTGATGGGTAGTTTCATTATAATTAAATCGTTCCCTTTCATTATTGTCTAAATTATTTTATTAGACTAATTCTTGACAATATTTTTATTTTTATTGATGGCTTATTATACCTTCTGTCCAATGACCAAAAGATTAACATTCAAAGTGTCTTGAGACCTTATGTTGCTAAAAAAATTATGTTACCAATAATATACTAAATTATAGATACATATACAATCTTTTATCCCGCCATTTATAATATATAATAAAAAAAGTGTCCAATATTTGGCGCTTATAATTGTTATAAATTTTTTGGATTTAATTCCAGGCCTAATTAGCGACAAAAATTTAATTTATTCATAATTGTTTGTATTTAGCGAGTACATTTTTAAACATTAATAAAAAGGTTCATTGCAAAAATTTTCATTGCAAAAATTTTCGTTCTCGGTTATTGTACAATAATTATTGGTAATTTGGATATATGAAATAAAAACTCAATTATCGATAGTTTGCAATAAAAGAAATTAATAACCAAATAAAATAATTAGAAAACAATATCAGTGTCGAGTTGACCAAAAGCGAAGCGCATTTTTACAACAATTGTTTTTCGGGGATTTTAGTTTGTTTTTACAACAAATCAAATCCTTTTTGCTTTTGGTGTACCTCACACCTGTTCATTGGCTGGTAAATATTATGGAAAATTCAGATAAATCAAAAAAGGTGACCTATCGGATCGAAAGTGATAGTATGGGAGAAATCAAGGTCCCATCTGACAGGTATTATGGCGCTCAAACAGCGCGTTCATTGATCAATTTTAAGATCAGCAGTGAACGCTTTCCTCGGGTATTTATTCGCGCCATGGGGATTTTGAAAAAAGCGGCAGCTCAGGCCAATGCTTCGTTAAAGATGATTGAAAATGAAAAGGCACAGTTAATTGAGCAGGCAGCAAACGAAGTGATTTCTGGAATTCTTGACGATCACTTTCCATTGGTTGTATGGCAGACCGGAAGCGGAACGCAGACCAATATGAACACCAATGAAGTGATTGCCAATCGTGCCAATGAAATTGCTGGCAATCCATTAGGAAAAAAATTTCCCATCCATCCAAACGATGATGTCAACCGGTCTCAATCATCAAACGATACCTTTCCAACGGCCATGCATATTGCTGCCAGTGAGCAATTAGATCGTGAATTAATACCCGCAATCACCCATCTTCGCAATTCCTTTTTAAAAAAAGCTCAAGAGTTTGAACCCATAACAAAAATTGGAAGAACGCATCTCATGGATGCTGTGCCCCTGACATTGGGGCAGGAATTTTCCGGTTATGTCCAGCAATTAGATAACAGTCTTACACGCCTGAAAAGTGCATTGAATGGCTTAATGGATCTTGCTTTAGGAGCAACTGCTGTCGGCACGGGTTTAAATACACATCCTCAATTTGCTGTCCGCTCAGCCCAGTATATTGCAGAAATAACTGGTTTGGATTTTAAAAGCGCTCCCAATAAATTTGAAAGCCTGGCTGCGCACGATGCCATTGTTTTTGCAAGTGGTGCATTAAAAACCCTGGCAGGATCTTTAAACAAGATTGCAAATGATATCCGATGGCTGGGTTCTGGACCCCGATCTGGTATTGGGGAGTTATTACTTCCAGCCAATGAGCCCGGAAGTTCAATCATGCCGGGTAAAGTGAATCCCACCCAATGTGAGGCCATGACAATGGTTTGTGCCCAGGTCATGGGTAATGATACTGCAATTAATATTGGTGGGATGTCGGGCAATTTTGAGTTGAATGTATATAAACCCTTACTTATTTATAATCTTTTAAAATCAATCCAATTATTAACTGATTCTTGCAGATCTTTTGATCAAAATTGTGTTCAGGGGATTTTACCCAATAAAACTGTTATTAAAGAACATCTGGAACAATCATTAATGCTGGTTACTGCATTAAACCCAATTATTGGCTACGATAATGCAGCTAAGGTTGCGAAAAAAGCTTATGATGAACATATCACCTTAAAACAAGCTGCCATTGATATGGGATTAATGAATGCAAAAGAATTTGATCAAGCAGTTGTTCCTGAAAAAATGACTCGTCCTATAAACAGGAAATAAACCATTTGTAAAAGGAGGTTACTATGAAAAAGTCAATTTTGCGATTCACAGTGTCTTTATTATTCGTTTTAAATTTTATAGATGCCAATGCTTCTGAATGGCAGCCTGAAATCAAAAAAAATGGCATTGATGCATACAGCCGTGTTATTGATGGAACAGATATTTTGGAAATCAGAGCAATAACTGTTGTTGATGCACGTATGGAGGTTATTGCTGAGGTTTTAAGGGATATTCCAGCCAATGTGGAATGGCGTCCGAAATGTGTAGAATGTCGTTTATTAGAACGATACAATCGCAATTCCATGACAACCTACACAAGAATTGACCTTCCCTGGCCAGTGTCTGATCGGGATGTTGTCATTAAAGCAGACACATCCATTAATTTAAATACCGGTCGTGTGGTGGTATCTCTTGGTTCTGTAAATCACTACAAAGCACCTCAACCCAATGGAAATGTCAGGATTACAGAATTCTATTCTCAATACTATCTTGAATATATCAATCGAGAACAAACAGGAATCATTTTTACCACGCGTGTGAATCCAGCGGGGCGTATTCCTACTTTTTTAGTGAATATGTTTAACAAACGATTTGCTTATGAAGAGATGCTCGGCCTAACCAAAATGGTAAAAAAGCAAAAATATGTTGTCGCAGGCAGAATTTCTGAAGACAAAAAAACAATTGAGAATCTTTTGCAAAACAAGGAAAACGTGCAACGAATTTTCAGAGCGCGATTGGATTCATTTATTAAAGATAAATACTTTGTTGATTTGTTGGCCAATGATAAAAAAGTGATTCAAATATTCGGCCAGGGAAGTGGAGAGATAGAAAAGCTGATTCTTTATGGTATGGGGCTTAGAGAAAGCAAAAAGAAAGCCATTAAAAGATTATTAAAAGTCCATTTGCAAAACAACACAGATTATAGTCCAGAACTGATTGACACAATCTCCAATGATGAATTCCTGGTAACATCCATATTGGATGGTCAAAAAGAGTTTGAGACATTCGATGATTTGGTTCAGAATACGATTAAACGTAAAGTTGCTTTTCAAAAATAGGCAGAATTATTTTTCAGATTAAATCTTTTGTATTGGCAACATATTTATCTTGCCTATGTTCCCCATCCAGTGGATTTATCCATATCAAACCTATGTAAGAAAATAAACTGTTGGGGCAAACCTTGTGTTTGCCCGCGTACAACAATGAACTTATGTTCGAGGGAAGCTTATGGATCTCACTATTTTTTCCGGGCAGAAAATGGATTTAGTAATCAAACCGCTATCAGCCTGGCTGAAAGCGGTTTTCTGTTTTATAAACAATAAGGAGGCTTCATGAAGAGTGACCATGCGAAAAAGGGATTGGAAAGAGCGCCCCATCGTGCGTTATTTAAAGCAATGGGGTACACCGATTCCGAAATTCAACGACCGCTAATTGGAATTGCAAATGCTGCAAATGCAATTGTTCCAGGGCATATCCATCTAAATACGCTGGTAGAATCTGTCAAAGCCGGTGTCTACATGGCTGGCGGAACGCCCATTGAATTTGGTGGCATTGGTGTTTGCGATGGTATTGCAATGAATCATGAAGGAATGAAATATTCTTTGGCCAGTAGAGAATTGATCGCAGATAGTGTAGAGATAATGGCTACAGCCCATGCCTTTGATGGAATTATTTTTGTGCCAAACTGTGATAAAATTGTTCCTGGCATGCTTATGGCTGCTGCACGCATGAATTTGCCATCAATTTTTATCAGTGGCGGTCCGATGCTCGCTGGAAAGGATGCAAAAGGCGGCAAAATTGATTTGATTTCAGTTTTTGAAGCTGTTGGGGCTGTTCGTTCAAATCGAATGACTGAAAAAGAGCTTTCATTTATTGAAGATGCGGCCTGCCCCACATGTGGATCTTGTGCAGGAATGTTTACTGCCAATTCAATGAACTGCCTTACCGAGGCCATTGGCATGGCCTTACCTGGAAATGGAACAATCCCTGCTGTTATGGCAAGGCGTACACGTCTGGCAAAACAAGCAGGTATGCAGATCATGCAACTCTTGAAACACGATATCCGGCCCAGGCAAATAATGACGCAAAATGCCTTTGAAAATGCACTTTCAGTGGATATGGCCTTGGGATGCTCCACAAATACTGTACTTCATCTACCGGCCATTGCACATGAATTAGGCATTGATATTCATATGGGAATGATTAATTCCATCAGTGCGCGGATTCCTCACTTATGTGCATTAAGCCCGGGTGGAACAAACCATGTTGAGGATCTTGACAGAGCAGGCGGTATTCAGGCAGTATTAAATGAACTTCGAAAAACCGGTCAGATCCATGAAGATTGCCTGACAGTTACAGGATTGACTGTCCAGGATAATGTCAAAGATATGACCATTCTTGATACTGATGTGATCCGCTCTATTGAAAACCCGCATCACGCTGAAGGTGGACTGGTAATGCTTTCTGGAAATCTGGCACCTGATGGTTGTGTTGTCAAACAATCCGCTGTTTGTGAAAAAATGAGAGTCCACGAAGGCCCTGCTCGGGTATTTGAGTCTGAGGAAGATGTCACTGCTGCCATTATGAATGAAAAAATTCAAAAAGGTGATGTTGTGGTCGTTCGCAATGAAGGCCCAAAAGGCGGTCCGGGTATGAGAGAAATGCTGACGCCCACCTCTGCCATAGCTGGCATGGGACTTGATGCTGATGTTGCCCTGATCACTGATGGCCGCTTTTCTGGCGGCACACGCGGCGCTGCCATTGGTCATGTTTCTCCTGAGGCGATGGCGGGTGGCGTTATTGGGCTGGTTCAGGAAGGGGATATTATTTCGATTGATATTCCAAATAAAAGCCTTACATTAAAGGTTTCTGATGATACCCTTGATCAACGCAGACAAAACTGGGAACCGATTGAGCCTAAAATCAAGACAGGGTATATGGCACGCTATGCCAGACAGGTGTCATCAGCAAATACAGGAGCCATATTAACATAAGGAGGTGTGTTATCAAACTCACAGGCGGTCAAATCTTAATGAAAACATTAAAAGATGAAGGCGTGGATACCATATTTGGCTATCCAGGCGGTGCTGTTTTGGATATCTATGATGCCCTGGCCCAAACTGACATTGATCACATTCTGGTGCGTCATGAACAGGCAGCAGTTCACGCTGCGGATGCCTTTGCTAGAGCAAAAAGTACAGTGGGGGTCAGTCTGGTAACATCAGGGCCTGGTGCGACCAATACTGTGACTGGCATTGCATCCGCATACTGTGATTCCATTCCATTGGTTGTTCTCACCGGACAGGTTCCAAGACCTCTGATTGGCAATGATGCATTTCAGGAAGTGGATATTGTTGGAATCACCCGCCCTTGCACAAAACATAACTATTTGGTCCAAAAAACCGAAGATATTGCACAAACTGTTAAGGAAGCCTTTTATATTGCAAGGTCAGGAAGACCCGGGCCGGTGCTTGTGGATTTACCCAAAGATATCATCAATACAAAAATTACATATAAAGAACCCACTCCAATTAAAATAAAATCTTACAAACCCACTTACGACCCCAATATCAAACAGCTCAAGCGCGTTGTTTCACTATTAAAAAAATCGGAAAGACCGATGATTTTTGCTGGCGGCGGAATTATTCTATCGGGTGCATCCAAAGATCTGACGCAACTTGCAAAAACATTACACATACCTGTCACAACGTCGTTGATGGGCCTGGGTGCCTTTCCTGGCGATGATCCACTGTGGTTAGGAATGATTGGTATGCATGGCACCTATCGGGCCAATATGTCATCGGCTTCGTGCGATTTAATGATTGCTGTTGGTGTTCGATTTGATGATCGTGTTACTGGAAAAACTGATGCCTTTGCTTCACAAGCCAATATTGTCCATATTGACATTGACCCCACATCCATACGAAAAAACATTAATGTTCAGGTGCCGGTTGTTGGAGATTGCAAACGAACCCTGACCAAACTGAATGAAATTATTCTTCAGGAAGATTTCAAAAAGGTTGAAAATAAACGTGCCCCCTGGCTCAAACAAATTGATGAATGGCGAAAAGCACAACGACTTGCTTATGATCAGAAAGACATTATCAAGCCGCAATATGTGATTGACAAACTTTATGAACTCACTGGCGGAAATGCCATTATTACAACAGAGGTCGGTCAAAATCAGATGTGGGCGGCTCAGTTTTATCATTTTAATCGTCCCAACCGGTTCATTACATCAGGCGGACTGGGTTGTATGGGGTTTGGACTTCCAGCAGCGATTGGTGCGCAGGTTGCATGTCCCAATGAACTGGTGGTCGATATTGCAGGTGATGGCAGCATTCAAATGAATATTCAAGAACTTGCAACTGCTGTGCAATTCAATTTACCTGTTAAAGTGTTAATTTTAAACAATCAGTATTTGGGAATGGTTCGACAATGGCAGGAACTTTTCTACAAGAAAAAATATGTTTGGACCCATATGGAATGCGCTCCAGATTTTGTTAAATTGGCTGAAGCGTTTGGTGCTAAAGGATTTTCAGCAAGTCATCCTGATGAAGTCGAAGATGTTCTTAAAAAGGCCATCGCAATAAAGGGACCGGTCGTAATGGATTTTCATGTTGAACAGGAAGAATGCGTGTATCCAATGGTGCCAGCAGGCGCACCCATTACTGAAATGCTTCTTGTTTAGGAACGTTCGACAATATATGGAGGCCATATGAACACAAAAAAACGTATTTTATCTTTACTTGTGGATAACGAACCCGGCGTTTTGTCACGAATATCTGGACTATTCAGTGGACGCGGGTTTAATATTGAAAGCCTGTGCGTTGCAGAAACAAAAGATAAAGGCATTTCGCGGATTACAATTGTGACCATCGGCAATGATATGATTCTGGAACAGATTAAAAAACAGCTCAATAAGTTAATTAACGTTATTAAAGTGATTGATTTTATTGACAAACCCACAATATACAGGGAAATGTTGCTGATAAAAGTGACTGCAAAAGCCACCTATCGGGCTGAAATTTTACGCATTGTGGATATTTTCAGGTGTAAGACTGTTGATGTCGGCCCTGAGCATTATACAATTGAAGTCACAGGAAATGAAGAAAAAATCAATGCATTGTTGAATCTTCTTCGTCCCTTTGGCATAAAAGAAATTGCCCGAACCGGAACCATTGCTCTGGGTCGGGAATTATCATAAAAATTAACAAGGAGTAAACAAATGGCAAAAATCACATTTGGTTCAACCATAGAAGATGTCGTTACATCAGAAGAGTTTACATTGGACATGGCACGAGAAACATTAAAAGACGAAATTATTGCAGTTCTTGGCTATGGTGTACAGGGCCCAGGGCAGGCCCTGAATATGAAAGATAATGGTATCAATGTTATTATCGGCCAACGTGAAGGCGGGGTATCCTGGGACAAAGCCGTGGCAGATGGTTTCGTACCCGGAGAAACACTGTTTTCAATTGAAGAAGCCGCAAAACGTGCCACTATTATACAATATCTTTTGTCAGATGCCGGTCAGGTTGCATGTTGGCCGCAGGTCAAAGCATGTTTGAATGATGGTGATGCGCTGTATTTTTCTCATGGATTTGGAATTGTTTACAAGGATCAAACAAAAATCATTCCCCCTGAAAATGTGGATGTTATTTTGGTCGCCCCAAAAGGTTCAGGTAAAACAGTACGCACCAATTTTTTAGCAGGAAGCGGCATTAATTCCAGTTTTGCAATTTTTCAGGATTACACAGGAAAAGCGACAAATCGAACAAAAGCACTGGGCATTGCTGTTGGATCAGGTTACCTTTTTCCAACCACCTTTGAAAAAGAGGTTTACAGCGATCTCACAGGAGAACGCGGAGTGCTGATGGGTTGTCTTGCAGGTGTTATGACAGCTCAATACAATTTACTTCGCAAAAATGGGCATTCTCCCAGTGAATCTTTTAACGAAACAGTTGAAGAATTAACCCAAAGCCTGATTCGTTTGGTTGCTGAAAATGGTATGGATTGGATGTATGGCAATTGCAGCACAACAGCGCAACGCGGCGCACTGGATTGGGCGCCAAAATTCCAAAAAGCGGTTGAACCTGTTTTTGAAGAATTATATCAGAGTGTTATTTCAGGTAAAGAAACTGAAATCGTGTTAAAAGCAAACAGTAATCCAGATTATCGAAAAAATCTTCAAAAAGAACTTGATGAAATTAAAAATTCGGAAATGTGGAAGGCTGGCGCTGCGGTACGTTCATTACGACCTGAAAATCGTGGGAAATAGTCCGAGAACAAGTGTAGGGGCAAACCTTTTGTTTGCCCTTAAACAAAAGAAGATGAATATAATTATTCTTAGAATCCGGAAAGAATTGGCTTTAAAAACTTAAACTCCGCCTCAAAATTGGGTGTAAATATATGTTCACCAAACTTTTTTTCAATGGTTGCTATAGGCCAGAATTTACCATCATCAAGTTCATTTTTATTGATAGACAAATTGTTATAATTCTTTGTGATAAAAGAATAGACCAGTTCATTTTCTATGGGAGATTCCCATTTGTAAATGACAACCTGTTGAAACAAAAAGTCCTTTAAGCCAATTTCTTCAAACGCCTCTCTTTTTAAACTGGTTTCTATCTCTTCGCCCCAATCCACATGTCCACCAACTGCTGTATCCCACTTGCCTGGTTGAACATCTTTATTCATGGGCCTTTTTTGAAGGAAAAGTTCATTGTTTTGATTCAACACATGAAGATGAACAACTGGATGTAACAACATTGAACCTTGATGACATTCTCGACGTGTCGCCTTGCCAATGATATTTCCTTTTTCGTCTACAATGGGGAGCCATTCTTCATTACACATTTTTAACCTATTTATATTTAGACCGACATGCTTTGATTTTTCAATGACACAAATAATTCTCCAAAAGCCGCATGGTCTTTATTCTCAATAATTGGAATCATTTCATTGAGCACATCCCTGTACAGACGAATATAATTTAATGATTCAGGATTATCAATTAACAATGATCCAAAAAGATCTGCTGGCTGATCCAGAAGTTTGTAGATGCGATCCAGGCGGCGTTTGAAAGTGATTGTGCTGCACTTTTCAATGTCTTCAATGGAAAAACCAGATGATTTTATGCAATGCGCCAGGCCCAATGTAGAAAAGTGATTCACCCCTTGAATCAATCCCATGAGACGATCATGTTTTTTGGGGTCCATTTCAAGAACTTTCAACTTACCATTTTCAAAAATTTGCTTGATCCATTTCAATCCAACTTGTCCACGACCTGGACATATTGCCACACGCTGGCCCTCGGCATTTTCTATGGGGCCAAATAAGGGGTGTACACCAACAACTTCAGCATCAGAATGATTCAACATGGCTTCAAGGGGTTTTTGCTTGATGGATGTTAAATCCATAAGCAATCGTTTTTCTTTAACATAAGGACCAATGGTTTGAATCATCTGGATGGTAACCGGAATGGGCACAGCGATGACAACAACATCACACAGGCGCGCCATCATTATGGGTGTCAGTTCTGTGGATCTTCCAACAGGATATACATCATAGCCTAGTTTTTCAAGATAATCAGAAAACCATGCGCCTATTCCCCCTGTTCCTCCCAAAATACCAATTTTGGAAACATTTAATCCCATACCATACCTCCTTCAGGATAGGAGCCTAATCGTTTTAAAATGGCGCAATGTGCTTCCATTTCTTGAATTGCAGCGCGCACGTCAGGTTCGTTAATATGCCCTTCGATATCTGCAAAAAAGAGATATTCCCAGTTTCTTACTTTCATGGGTCGGGATTCAATGCGTGTCATATTGATTTCATACTTTGAAAGTGGATTTAAGGCCGAATACAACGCACCTGGCCGATGGTTCAGAAAAAAGAGCAGTGATGTTTTATCTTTTCCTGTAGGTTCAGCATGTTGTCTGGATATAATTAAAAATCGGGTGACATTGTCTGGCTGATCTTCGATATTCTCAGCGAGCATATTCAGTTTGTATGTCATTGAGGCCAATCGACTCCCAATAGCTGCAACCTTTGGATCCTTTTGTGCAATGATTGCCGCAGCAGAAGTGCTTTCCACTTTTTGCGTAGGAACGTTAGGATAATTTGAGCGAAGCCAGGAACGACATTGGGCAAAAGGCATTGGATGCGAGTATATGGATTCTACTGTATCCATATTTGACGCTTTACTGAGCAAGTGATGGCGAATGCGCAAAAATATTTCTGCACATATTTTTAGATCGTACTTGTAGAACAGATCCATTGTTATGTTTACAGCGCCTTCATATGAATTTTCAATGGGTACAATACCTTGCTGACAGACGCCTTTTTCCACAAAACTAAAAACATCCTCTATTGTTTCAGCAGCACGAAAGGTAGTTGAATGTCCATACAGATATATTGCTGCCTGATGACTGAATGTCGCTTCTGGCCCAAGATATGCAACGTTAATGGGTTGCTGCACAGTGCGTGCGGCAGAAATTATCTCGGAAAAAATATGTTGAATGGCTTCTGGAGTCAAATGCGCCTGACTTTTAGATTTCAGATTTCTGAAAACCTGTTCTTCACGTGCCATATTGAATACATCCATTCCCTGCTCTTTTTTGATCTGCCCCACCTTATACGCCAGATCCTGTCTCTGGATTAACAATGACAACAATTGATTATCAATAGCATCAATTTCTACCCGCAAAGGGATCAATGGATTATTGTCTGGTTTTGTTTCTGAATTCACAATATTCTCCCTGTGAATATCAGGCAGCAAAGGACAGACTGCCTGATATCAATGAAAACGTTATTGAATAATTGAAAGTGCTTCCTCAACAGAAGCATTATGATGAACAATTTTGTTAATTGCCTGCACAATTTTGGTCGGATTTTTGTGCTGAAAAATGTTTCGACCAATTGATGTGCCTGCTGCACCGGCATCAATGGCTTCTCTGACCATTTCGAGAATCGCCCGATCTGATTCCATTTTGGGACCGCCAGCAATGACAACTGGCTTATGGCAGCCATCAACCACCTGCTGAAAGGATTCTGGATCACCGGTATAGGACACCTTTACAACATCTGCCCCCAGTTCGGCACCCAAACGAGCTGCATGTTTAACATGTTTGGGATCATATTCATTCTCTATTTTAGGGCCGCGCGGGTAAATCATCGCAAGCAATGGAATTCCCCATTCAGAGGCTTTGTATGCGACTTTTCCCATATCTTCAAGCATTTGTTTTTCATTGCTGTCACCAATGTTAATGTGTACAGAAACTGCATCCGCACCCAGCTTGATCGCTTCCTCAACAGAACAAACAAGAATTTTTGAATTGGGCTCAACAGCAACTGATGTGCTTGCTGATAAATGAATAATCAAACCCATATCCGGCCCAGATTGTCGATGTCCAGAGCCAACAATTCCTTTATGAACAACAACTGCATTTGCGCCCCCATCAGCCACCTGAGCCATTGCAGTTTTCATATTGGTGATTCCAAATATGGGGCCTGCTGATACACCATGATCCATTGGAACAATCAGACATTTGCCTGTGTTCCGATTGATAATTCTTTCCAAACGAATGGCCTTACCAATCATAATCAATCTCCTTTTTGATAAAAAAAAAGGCCGTGACGAAATTCGTTCACGGCCTTTTTAAACGAAAAAGCCGCGAACATTTAGCTGTTCACGGCTTAAATTAATTTTTAACAATATAAACCCATGAACAAGCCAATCCTCATAAAGTAATAAAAGTAAAATCTTACTGTCTGATTGGTGAATGGGTTCATTCTTGTTGATTCCTTAAAATTTTCTTCCTTTTCAAAGGTGTTTTGCTTGTAAATGATGGTATTGTGTTTGTCAAGCAAAAAATATGCGGGATCAATCTTTTTTGAGAAATCAATGAATAGAAAGAATTATTAAAACTGTCAAGTACAATTTTGTTTGTTTTAACGACATGGGCTTTTAAAGAACATTGATTTAAATTATTATATAGAGTATATTTGAATTATACCTTGATTTAATTTTTAGTGAATCCCTAAGGAATATTCTAAAAATTCGTATTTCTATATATAAAAGGGCAAACGAATTTTTTCATGGAGCTAAATATGAAAATGAATTCACCCAAAATAAACGCCATAAAAACATTGGTTCCTGACGAAATTTTCACAGATCGCAAAGATTTTTTAGACTATTTTCTGAACGCATCTTATCGTGCAGCAGGCCGCAGATCAATGTCTACAGTACTTTTAGGCCAGCGACG
>Ga0272440_1000912_pt1 | contig 24816 bp, 16 predicted proteins | sample SSMMMBAug17_FD_192440 | JGI IMG/M metagenome (GOLD analysis project Ga0272440, IMG submission 192440) | Marine sediment archaeal communities from Little Sippewissett salt marsh, Falmouth, MA, United States - SSM-MMB-Aug17 | ecosystem: Environmental > Aquatic > Marine > Wetlands > Sediment ...
AATTTTGTTATCATCCTCCAATTCCAGAATACTGTTTAAAAAATGTATTAATTGAGACTTGTTTTCCTCTGATCCAAGAATCGCTTTAAATACACAGTCTATCATTGGTCTGATTTTCATTTATGTATCCTATGGGGTATATTGTTAAATTGTAATTATTTTATTTATTTTGTTGTAAAAAGCTTTCGATTTTAATGCCAGAATTTTTTAGTTGTTTCAATAAATACTCAATTGTATCATCTTTTTTTGATGGTCAACGCTTCTCGTTCTCTTTCAACGCTCTCCATATAAAGCAAGCGTGCTCTTTCATCCTCTGAAAAATATTTAAGGGTTTTCATGGCTGTTTTTATCTCCTTTGTATTTAAAGAAGCGGGTATTGGATTAACACAAAACTCAATTATCGCAAAACAATCGAAAATTCCGAATTCTTGACAAGTCTTTATGAATGATGATATAACTTTAAATATTGATTTTATTGAATCAAGAAAATCAAAATAATTATTAATATGCGATGATTTTATATTTCTGTCAAGCACAAGATACAAAACATTGCTGCAAAAAGGATGAATATGGAAAAACCAACATTGACAGGCCAGATAAGTCCAATCAAGCTAAATCTGGACAGTCCATTTACATTTGAATGTCGAAAAGATCTGGCATGTTTTACCAGTTGTTGTCGCGATATCAATATCATTCTAACGCCTTATGATATTATTCGTATGAAAAATCGCCTAAATTTGACATCAGATGAGTTTCTGGCAATTTATACAACACCGCAACTTCTGGACAAAACAGATTTACCTGTGATTACATTGAAAATGTTAGAAGACGAAGATAACGCGTGTCCATTTGTTCGTAAAGAGGGATGCCTGATATATTCAGATAGACCGGTAACTTGCCGCTATTATCCACTCGGATCTGGGACTTTGGCACATAAAGATGATGCAGATGATCAGCAAGGCTTTTTCTTTTTTATCAATGAGTCCCACTGCAAGGGATTTGAAGAGAATTGCAACTGGACTGTAAGAGATTGGCGCAAAGATCAGGATGCTTCTTCCTATGATGAAATCAATGCCGGATGGTACGACTTGATGGTCATGAAAAGATCTTTTCCACCCACGCTTCATTTGACAGAAAATGCCAAACATTTATTTTTCATTGCCAGTTACAATATCGATAAATTCAAACGATTTGTATTTGAAAGTGATTTTATTAAATTGTATAGTCTTGATAAAACTACCGCTGATACCATGCGCAATGATGAAATCGAATTATTCAAGTTTGGTCAGGAATGGTTGAAATGGGTATTGTTCAAAAAGGGAAATTTTTCAGTTAATCCGGAAATGGTTGCAGATCGTCAAAAAAAAACAAAACAAACTGACAGTCAATTATAATATTGTGAATGAATCCCATTGAATCTATTCCAAACGATTTGCCTACAAATTTTCTGATCATTCATACCGGCGCTCTAGGTGATGTAATTTGTGCATTGACCGCAATTGAATGTTTCTTTTCACAAAAAATGTTCGATTTTTGCTGTCAGGGTCATATTGCGCCGCTTTTTGAGATTGTACCCAATATCCGGAATGTCTTTGATATCAATAATCCAATGATTAGTTCTGTTTTTATGTCTGTGACGCATCCGGATATCATAGACTGGCTGATAAAATATCCCTGTATATTACTGATTTCATTTTCAGAGGATTGGGAACGTTGCTTAAATAAGTATAATCGAAATATAATTCGTATTCCACCCAGACCACCAGTCAATGAAACTGTTCATACAGTCCAATTCATCATGGATGCTTTACAGAGGAAAAGCTTGGAATCCAGAAATAATTCAGGAATACAGGATTTCATATTGCAAAAAAAACACAGATCTTATAAAAAGTTGAATGAATGTCTGTGGAAATCAGTCTGTATTCATCCAGGGTCCGGAAGTGTATTTAAAAACTGGCCAATTGAATGTTATCTGACACTTTCAAAACGATTAATTGAAAAAGGACATTCAGTTGGATGGATTCTTGGGCCGGCTGAATATGAATTGATGAAAGTGCTTATTCAAAACAAGGTGAATCTTAATGACATTGTTCAAACGCATCACATTCAAACGATCATTAAATACTTGACACAGTCTGATCACTTTGTGGGAAACGATTCTGGAATAAGCCATTTAGCCGCGTATATGGGGGTTGATACAACCGCTATATTTGGGCCATCAGATTTCAGACGATGGCGTCCCATTGGCGTATGTGTAAAAACAATACCTGATACTTTACCGCTATGTTCGCCCTGTTTTGAAAAAGGTAATCGACATTGTTCCCACAAAAAATGCTTGAATGACGTTTCTGTTTCACATGTAATAAGTAATATTTTTCAATTAATTTAATGAATTATGCATTTGGGCATAAAAACTATTCTACAGGACACTCAATGAAAACTAACGATCAAAATCAAAATGAGATGGAAAGCAAATGGCGTCTGACATTTGATGCTGTGCCAGATATGATTGCAATCATTGACAAAGATTTTAATATCATTAAAATGAACCAACCCATGAAAGATCGATTGGGTGTGACACTGACAAACCCAAAGGTGAAATGTTATAGTTTGATGCACAAATGTCATGCTGTTATTCAAGAATGTCCTTTTAAGCAAACATTGATTAATGGCAAAACCCACACGTGCGAACATTATAACGATCAGTTAAAAAGCTGGCTATTGGTTACCACATCCCCCATCAAGAATTCAAAAAATGAGATTGAATCATGTGTTCATGTGGCCAGAGATATCAGCCGCATTAAAAAAACAGAAATGGAACTGCTTCAAAAAGAACGTATGCTCTCTGAAATATCGGATAATATTCAGGATGTCATGTGGTTATCAGAAATTAAAGAAACACATAATCAGTTAATTTTTATCAATAAATCTTATGAAACCATTTGGGGTAGGTCATCAGATGAATTGTTTCTTGATATGGATGCTTTTGTTAAATATGTTCATCCGGACGATCAAATTGCCCTGATCAACCATATGAAATCTGATCGGGTCAGACAAAATTTTGCGATGGATACATCATTTAGAATCATTCGGCCTGATACTGATATCCGATGGATTCACATGCGCATATTTCCTGTAAAGGACCAGGCAGATAGAATTCAACGAACAGTCGGCATTGCGACTGATATTACGCATCAGAAGGAAATAGAAGAAGAACTGAATGTGGCATCGGAAAAAGCGAATAAACTGGCCATAGAAGCCGCAGAAGCCAATCGTACCAAAAGTGAATTTCTGGCCAATATGAGTCATGAAATTCGTACCCCAATGAATGGAATCATTGGCATGTGCCATTTGCTGTTAAGCGCTGATTTGAATCATGAGCAACGCAGTCAGGTGTTGACAATCAGGAACAGTTCGGAGTCATTATTAAATATTATCAATGATATCCTGGATATTTCAAAAATTGAGGCCGGAAAATTGACACTGGAAAGCATCAATTTTAATATCAGGGCAACCATAGGTGATGTTGTAAAAATTCTCGCAGATCAGATACAGAAAAAAAATCTTGAATTATCTATTGTAATTGATTCCGATGTGCCTTCAATTATTTGTAGCGACCCGATTCGTCTGCGTCAGATATTATTGAACTTGATAAGCAATGCTGTTAAATTTACTGAACAGGGGGGGATATACGTTGATGTAAAATTGATAAAGGACAATCAGAAACAGGAAATATATTTTTCAGTAACCGATACTGGTATGGGAATTGAGAAAGATAAATTGCATCTGTTATTTCAATCTTTCACACAAACTGATGCCTCCATTACAAGACGATTTGGTGGGACTGGCTTAGGGTTGTCTATATCCAAACAACTGGCCCAAATGCTTGGTGGCTCAATTGGTGCACACAGTGAGCCTGATAAAGGGGCCACGTTTTGGTTTTCTATTGCGAGCAAGGCTGTTTCCAGTGAAAAGAAATCGGATAATGAATTTGATCCAGATATTCGCAAGACAACCCAAATTATGATTGTAAGTGATAACGAACGATTGCAACAAGAAATAATGCCGCTTTTAGACTACTGGCAACTCAAACATGATTGTTGTACCACGATTTCTGATGCACTTGGCAAACTCATTCATGCGAACCTTGATAATCGGCCCTACACAATTTGTTTTCTCGATAACCAATTGCCGAAACTATCCGGAAAAAATGTTTGTGAACGAATTTCTGAGTTAACAGACATTGGGTCGATTACATTGGTTCCCATTTACAAGAAAGTGCCCCATAAAAATCAAAATCATGACAATCTGATTATTTCATTGGTGCGTCCAATTATCTATTCTGACTTGTACCATTGCTTGTCCAAAATTCTTACTCCCCAATCAAGCGAAAAAAATGCAAAAACACCTTTGCCTGAGCTAGATGATGCACTTCAAGATATGCGCATTTTAGTTGTTGAGGACAATAGAGTGAATCAAAAAGTGGCACAAGGCATTTTGAATCGATTGGGATTTCAATGCGATATTGTTGAAAATGGTCAAAGCGCGCTAGATATTTTAAAAGATAAGGTTTACGATTTAATATTTATGGATATTCAAATGCCTGTCATGGATGGAATTACAGCTTCAAAGGCGATCAGAAATCAAAGCACACCGGTTAGACGCCATGATGTTCCCATTGTTGCCATGACAGCACATGCGATGCGAGACAGCCGCCAGAAATGTCTGGATGCTGGCATGGACGATTTTATTTCCAAACCCATTGATCCGACAGAAGTTTTATCTGTAATTGAACGTATGACCAAAGGCGTTCAAATCTACCATGATAACCAATTGTCGCACGACAAGGAGCCATCAATGAATAACATCTCTAAATCAGAGAAAAATAGCATTACAGAAAATGAACCGATTGACAGCAAATTAATATTTGATTTTGAAAAACTGGCCATGCGTATGGGCAATGATGATGAATTGGTGCAGATGGTGATTGATGAATTTTTAACAGATATCCCCGCTCGAATGGATACCATTGCAAAAAATATCGAATCCAATGATATTGATGCGGCATGTATTAATGCGCATTCAATCAAGGGATCTGCTGCAAATCTAAATGCGTCACAAACCAGTGACATTGCATTTGCCCTTGAAAGCCTGGCAAAAGAAAAAGCACCCACTGATGAATTGGTATCAAAATTGAAAGAACTAAAGAAAGCCTATAATAATTTGGAACCATTTCTTTTGAAATTTCGATCAAAGTAGCTTGCAAAGCATTATTATTTTTAGTATATATTTATACTTAACCATGATTTAATAACGTACCCATTTGTATTATCAGGAAATTTTTAAATGGGTCAAAAATAATATTCAGGAGGAATCCATGTCTGTAGACCCCAACATTGCCATATTATTGGTAGAAGATTCTGGGATTATGCGGAAAATGGAGATGAATGTTCTTAAATCAGTGGGGTTTACCAATGTTGTTGAAGCTGAAGATGGTAACGATGCCATCGAAAAACTGGAAAGTAACCCGATTGATATTGTGCTTAGCGACTGGAACATGCCCAATATGAGTGGTTTTGAACTTCTTGAATGGGTTCGCAAAAATCCTCGATTTGAAAAACTGCCCTTTGTGATGGCTACCGGCCGCGGTGAAAAAAAAGAAATGACAAAGGCTTCTGACGCAGGTGTTAGTAGCTTTATTACCAAGCCTTTTGGGCCTGAAGAACTGAAAGCTAAAATTGAGGAAGCCTTTATTGAAAAATCTGAAGAAGAAGCTCCTGAAGCTGTTTTCGAGCCACGTTATGGCGCAACCGGAAAGCCAATTATTAAAATCGCCCATATTCAAATTACCGATCATATCGCTCTTGGTGCTCTCAAGCATTTAATTACAAGTGGAAAAATAAATCCCAAACACTTTGAACTGGAAACAGAATGCATGACCAGTTGGAACCCTGTTGCCAAGGCCCTTGAAGATAAAACCATTGAAGGTGCATTTGTATTGGCTCCCATAGCAATGGATTTGTTTGCCTATGGTGTAAAAATCAAACTCATTCTCTTTGCACACAAAGGTGGCAGTATTATTGTAAAAAATCGACAGGGCGAAAAATTTAAAAAACCTTATGAAACCTTTTTTAAAGGCAAATCATTCTATATTCCCCATACAATGTCCATTCATAATATGATGGCGCACATGTTTTTTACCAATATTGGCCTTAAACCCGGCGTTGCTGGTGATAAAGATGTTGATGTCAGTTTTGAGGTAACTCCCCCAATTAAAATGCCAGAATTTATGTCATCAAATGTAAAAACCTGTGGTTTCATGGTGGCTGAACCCATTGGTACCAAGTCTATTGCTGGCGGAATTGCCGAACAAATTGGACTGTCCAGCGAACTATGGGAAAACCATCCATGTTGTATTGTTGCAATTCAGGAAGAGTTTATCGCACGATTTCCTGATGCTGTTCAGGAGCTGACACATTATCTTGTTGAGGCCGGACAATTTGTTGATCAAAAACCAGGGGTGGCGGCTGAAATTGGTGTTTCATTCTTAGATCCTAAAAAAGCATTAGGGCTGCGGGTGCCTTTATTAAAAAACGTGTTATCTGATCCACTGGGAATCAAAACCAATGACCTGTATCCTGTCAAGGCCGATCTGGATAAAATTCAGCACTATCTCCATGATAAAATGAATGTAGGCAGCATTATTGATCTCGACAAATTTGTTGACCTTCGATTTGCTGATGTTGCCTGCAAAGATGGTGCGGCTGGCGCTTTGGGTTCAGTTCTTCATAATACACCCAAAAAATCTATCGAATTAATGGATCGTCTTTTGGCCGAACAAGAAATTCAGGCGGCAAAATCAACCCTGGATAAGGTCGGTAAATATTTGACATTAAGTCTTGGCGAAAGAGAATTTGGTATTGATATTGCTAAAATTCGAGAAATAATTGGTATCGTACCCATACGAACAATACCCAATACACCGCGCGCTGTTCGTGGTGTGGTTAATCTTAGAGGACACGTTATCTCGATTGTGGATTTACGATTGAAATTACATATGCCTGAAATTGAATATAACGACAGAAGTTGCATCATTGTATTAGAGATTCAAGGTGAAAAAGGGCCGGAGCCAATTGGGGTTGTGGTTGATTCTGTTTCTGAAGTTGCAAATATCAAAGCGGAAGATATTGAAGAACCCCCCAAAACTGGTCTGGATGTTAATACAGATCATATTCTGGCAATAGCAAAAACACCCAATAGCAGCAGTGTAAAAATTCTCCTGGACATTGATAAAGTGTTGACACAATGAAAATTAATATCTCGAAATTGACTGATTATTTATTTGAAATTCCAAAAACAGATGAAATGCATGTCCCGGCACAGGTTTATGCATCACAGGCTATGATTGATGCCATATGGCAGGATGGCGCATTGCGTCAACTGATTCATATGAGTATGCTGCCAGGAATTGTCAAAGCGCTGGCCATGCCTGATATTCATTCTGGATATGGTTTTCCCATTGGTGGCGTTGCTGCTTTTGATTGGCAAACTGGTGTGATATCTCCAGGTGGCGTGGGTTACGATATTAACTGTGGTGTACGATTAATTCGGACATTACTTGAAAAAGAAGTTATCATGCCCCATATGGATATGATTCTCAACACTTTATTTCAACAAATTCCCTCAGGTGCTGGTAGTAAAAAGAAAAAATTAAAAGTAGATCTGGAAGCTGCAATCAAAAATGGCAGCCGATGGGCGGTAAAAAAGGGCTATGGTGAGCAACGTGATATTGAATTTACTGAAGAAAATGGCTGTATGCCTGATGTCAATCTGGATACAATCAGTGATCGTGCCTTGCAACGTGGAAAACATCAGTTATGTACGTTGGGAGGTGGCAACCATTTTCTTGAAATAGATGTTGTGGAAGCCATTTTTGACCCCATCATTGCCCGAACTTTCGGACTGTTTGAAAATCAGATTACAGTCCTGTTACATACTGGTTCCAGAGGACTGGGACACCAAATTGCTGATGATTATGTAAGTGTCATGCAAAAACAAATCGCCAAAGAAAATATATTGTTGCCCAATAGTCAATTGGCGTGCATGTCAATTCATTCACAAATAGCCAGGCAATACTATTCGGCAATGTCTGGCGCCGCAAATTTTGCCTGGGCCAATCGTCAAATTATCATGCATTTTGTCAGAGAAATATTCCAACATGTTTTAAACATGTCACCCAGAGACCTGGGCATGGATCTTGTCTATGATCTATCTCACAATATTGCCAAAAAAGAGCAGCATGTCATTGATGGCAAATCACAAACCTTATGTATTCATCGAAAAGGCGCTACCCGAGCGTTTGGCCCGGGACACCGCGCTATACCCAATGAATATCAACAAAGTGGCCAGCCTGTAATTGTTCCCGGGGATATGGGACATGCGTCATATGTCCTTGCCGGCACGCAAACAGCAATGGAAAAGACCTTTGGCTCTGCATGTCATGGCGCTGGCAGGATCTTGAGCCGATCAGCAGCCAAGCGCGCTGCAAAAGGGCGATCAATTGTCGCGGAACTAAATGCAAATGGGGTAAATGTGCGATATCGCGGACGATCCACCCTTGCAGAGGAAATGCCGGATGCATATAAAAAGGTATCTGATGTTGTTGATGTTATCGAGAAGGCTGGCATTGCGAAAAAAGTTGCACGTTTGAAACCTTTGGGGGTTATAAAGGGATAGTCTTTTTCGGCGATTGGCATACGCCAAGTTTTACATGTGGAATGCAATGAATGGTTTATGGCAAAAAATGCCATAAACCATTCATAATAAAAGCACGCCCGGAGGGATTCGAACCCCCGGCCTACGGATTCGAAGTCCGGCGCTCTATCCAGCTGAGCTACGGGCGCTTAATTGAAATAGGTGGATGAAGGGACTTGAACCCTCGGCCACCAGAGCCACAATCTGGTGCTCTACCAACTGAGCTACACCCACCACATGAAAAAAAGTAACCATATAATAAATTTTTCTTTGATGCAAGACTTTTTTATTTAAATTAATTTTTTTTTAATCTTCAACAATATGCCAGTCTACCAGTGATTCTGGCAGGCTTGAAATAAAAGTTGAGGGCTGATCTAAAAAATCATTGAGTCTTCTATCGTAAACATTTATTGGGCATGTAATGAACAGCTTTTCTTTCGCTCTTGTAGATGCAACATACATCAGACGTAATTCCTCTTCCAGAGATTCGGGATTTCCAAGAGATTGATAGGAGGGAAAACGACCATCCAATGCCCATATAATAAAAACAATTCGCCATTCTAATCCTTTTGCAGAATGAATAGTGCTCAGTGTCAATCGTGTCTGATCAGTGTTATCAAGTACTGCTTCATCATCAACTGATGAGGTTGGCGGATCCAGTGCCATTTCAACCAGGAATTGTTCTAGAGAATCAAATTTATCCAGCATTTCTGTTATATTTTTTAACTCAGCCATACGTTGAGGCGCATTATCAACAGTTCGTTCCAGAATTGGTTCATAATACCCCAGAACAGCTTGTGCGATGAATATTAAATCGGTTTCCTGTTCTACAGTTTCGAGCATATTTTTTAAACGATCCAATTGTGATGCATATTTAGCACGCGTTTGATACGAAAACAAACCTTGAGACCCTTTTTGCTGTTCCAGTATATATTGGGTCAGTTTTTGTGCGGTTTTGCTACCGATGCTTTCCATCATCAGAAATACACGACGCCAGCTTTGTTCATCATAGGGGTAAACCATAATTCGTAATAATGCCAAAAAATCTTTGACATGGAGTTTATCAAGAAATTTTAAGCCCCCATATTTAACATAATCAATTCCATTATTTTTGAGTTGAATCTCCAGATGATTGGAAAGATATGAGCTGCGAAACAAGACTGCCATATCTTGAAGCTTAATTTTGTTTTTTTTGCCAAACTTTTTGATCATCTCGACAATAAAGCGTGACTGTGATTGTTCATCTGGAAGCACTATCATTCGGGGCTGAACCCCTTTTTTCTTTTTTGTATAGAGGGTTTTATGAAAGCTTTCCTCGGCCTGTTCAATAATTGCATTGGTCATGGATAAAATGGGTTGCAAAGATCGATAATTCTCTTCAAGCTTGACAATAGTTGCGCCTTTGAATTGATTGGGAAAGTTCATAATATTTTTATAATGCGCCCCACGAAATGCGTAAATACTTTGCGCATCATCACCAACAACCATTACATTTTGATGCGTAGTCGCCAGATATCGGATTATTTCTGCCTGAATAATGTTGGTATCCTGATATTCATCTACCATAATATATTGATACTGATTCGAAAGTTTTTTGCAAACATCGTCATTATATTTCAACAAGTCACGTAAATACACCAATAAATCATCATAATCCATTGCCTGCTGTTCACGCTTTTTTAGTTGATAAGCAAGTTTGAATTTTTCCAGTGTGCTGATTTCACGCTCAAAGTGGGCATATTCTGATGAAACAATTCCGGATATAGACTTACATTTATTGACTGACTTACTGATAATTGCAGCGATTGTCGCTTTATTGGGAAATTGACGACCACGAGAGTTCAACTCCCATTCCTCACGAATATTGTTAATTACTGTTTGTGCATCAGCGGTATCCAGTATAGAAAAACCTGGATTAAACTTTATTCTAGGCGCAAAACGTCGTAAAACGCGATTGGCAAATGAATGAAATGTGCCCCCATTAACCTGGGAACATCTAAAATCCAAAAGTTTTGCCGCACGCGTTAACATTTCTTCAGCCGCTTTTCGTGTGAACGTTAACAATAATATACTTTCAGGGCGGACACCATCCTCAATAAGATGCGCCACTCTGTAAGTCAATGTTCGGGTTTTGCCTGTGCCCGCTCCAGCAATAACCAGAATGGGGCCATCACGATGAATGACTGCTTCATATTGGGATTCGTTTAACTCGGACTCATATGAAATTTGATATTTTCGCATAGTTTTTTATAATTATTATCGTCCTCAAGGTATTGATCAAAATTTTTTTCAACCAGAAATTGAGATACCATAGCGCTGAGAACATCCGCCGGATCACAAGTAAATGGCTGTTCTTTTAATACCTGTTTATCGTTGAGAAGGGGTTTTATCAGTATCCCCCATTTTTGTCCAACCATTGCAAGGCATTTTGATTGTATATTTAATCGGAGTAAAATATCGTTTGTATTTGATCCCATAATTTTCCTCAAACAGACTTGTTTTGTACCAGACGTGCAAAGTGTTCAAACGATCTATCATATGTGGCTTCTGCCTGTTTTGGAAAGCAACATCCTGGTAATTGTCTTGATTTTAAATGATATGCAATACAATCACAACAAACACCTTTTCTTGCGCATGGATCGTAACTGCAATTACAATGTTTGAGATTTTTCTCTTTTTTACATTCCATTATTAGACTCCTTTGTTTGTTCAAGTAAATCAATGGATGTTTAAATATTGAATAATGATAAGATTGTCAACAAAAATGAATTAAATAAACAGTTGAAAATATTTTTCTTGAACACAAACTAAAAAAATGGTAGCAATTTTAATCATGTCAATCTCATATTTTATTCATCAATAGGTAATATGTAAGAATAGGCAAAAAAATAATTATGAAAAAGTTACAAGATTAACAGGAGAAACAAAATGAAAAAGTTTGTGGTTACATGTTTTATGGTATGCCTGATTTCAGGTTTCGCTATAGCTGAAGATCAATTTTCCGAACTTAAAGCTATTGGAGATGCTGTTTGGGGAGAACGTGACAATCTCGATCAACTAAAAAAATGCATTGATGCCTATGAGAAGGCGTTACAAATTAAACCTGACAATCAGTTGATTCTATCCAGGTTAAGCATTGGCTATTATTGGCTTGGAAATTTACATCCAGGAGATGATTTCAGCCAATTGAGAATGGATACTTTCCAAAAAGGCATGGATTTTGCCAAAAAATTGACACGCATTAACCCCAAAAGCGCACCTGGCATATTTTGGGATGCAACAAACAATGCATCCTACTGCAAGGAAAAGGGGTTTATGAAAAGTGCCATTAATGTGGGAACAATAAAAGAACAGGCAAATCAAGTTCTAAAAATTGACCGCTATTATTATCGAGGCGGTCCACAGCGTCTTTTGGCTCGTATATATTGGGGCACCCCCCGATTTTTTAGAAAATGGGGTGAAGGCCTTCAAGATGGGGCTGATTTATTAAATGAGGCGCTTTCAAAATATCCCAATTTTACCCTTTCGTATATTTTTCTGGGAGATATTTATTGGGAAATGGGTGAAAAAGAAAAAGCGCGTAAGACATTTGAAAAAGTGTTCAGCATTCCTGAAAATGCGATTCCTGAGTTTAGTGCAGAGAATCGACGAGATAAACAAACAGCAAAAGAAAAACTAAGAGAATATTTCGGATTATAAGTTTTTTTGTTAAAGATGTATAATTTTTTTATCCAGACAATTATACATTAGAAAGGAAATGATATGTTATCAATTACGCAATCAAAAATTATTTGTACAATGGGCCCATCTTGCCATACGCCTGAACAAATCAGGCGCCTGGCAGATTTGGGCATGGATTGTACACGAATCAATTTTTCTCATGGGTCACATAAGGAAAAGATCCAAATTTTTGAAAACGTAAGACAGGCGGATGATCGTCTTGCTATTTTATGTGATATCCAGGGCCCTAAAATTCGTATTGGGAAAATTGAAGGTGATGGTGTCCTGTTAAAGCAAGGAAGAAGTATAATAGTTACAACCGATCCAATTGAAGGCAACAAAGAGATCATTAATATCAATTATGAAAAACTACCTCAAGAAGCCAGTCCTGGAGATCTGATCTTTATTAATGATGGCTTGGTTTGTCTTAAAATAAAAGAAATCAATGCAAATCAGTTGGTCTGCGATATTCTTACAGGTGGATTCATATCGACCAAAAAAGGTGTCAATTTACCATCAACAAAAATATCCTTGACAGTGCCTACTGAAAAAGACATTGAGGATTTAAAGCTCATTGCCCAACTGAATCCTGAATATGTTGCAATATCATTTGTGAATGATGCCAGGGATGTTAAGACCATCAGGCAAATATTGACTGATGCAGGAAATTCAAATATTAAACTCATTGCAAAAATTGAACGCCCATTTGCGTTGGAAAATTTTGATGAAATATTAAAGGTATCTGATGGTATCATGATTGCTCGCGGCGATTTGGGTGTTGAGATTGCGCCTGAAGATGTTCAGCCTGTTCAGAAATCATTGATCAGAAAATGTAATATTGCAGGTAAACCGGTTATTGTTGCAACACAAATGTTAGAATCCATGACCCATGCACCAACGCCAACCCGAGCTGAAGTTTCTGATGTTTACAACGCCATTGATGATGGTGCTGATGCTGTGATGCTCAGTGCTGAAACTGCATCTGGTAAATTTCCAGAAAAAGCAGTGGCAATGATGGAGCGAATCATTCGTTCGGCTGAAACGCATATGACACATGCAAACCCTGATGAACTCGATGGCCCCCAACGAACACATTCCGAATTAATTGGACATCTGGTTTTTTCTGCCTGTAAGGATCTATCCAAACATTCAACTGGAAAAATTATCTGTCTGACAAAAACTGGCTATTCTGCACGCATGATCTCAAAATATCGGCCCAACTTTGCAATTTTTGGTATTACTGACACGAAAAAAGCGTCAAGAGAAATGCGGATGACCTGGGGCGTTGAACCATTTGTTTTACCCCAATTAAAAAATGTAATGTCCAATATTGATCGTATTCGACTCGCTGCAAAAGAATGTTATGAGCGTAATTTTATTGGCGGTGATGACAAAATTATTGTAACCGGAAATAATTTTTTTAATTTTGATCAGGAAACAAATATGATTTGTATATTTGATTTAAATGATATTGTTCCTGATGACAATGATAAAGAAAAATAAGGAATGCCTATAATAAAAATGCTCATTTTTTCAGACATTCAGTCCATTTGGTCTTGTGACGAACCCTTTATCAAGTTCTGAAGTTGACCATATTCATAATTTAACACCGGAGAGAGCGGATTTAAATTTAGCGCATTGGAATAAAAAAATTCCGATTCAACTAATTTTCCAAATTCCTTAAATATTTTTCCTATATTGTAATAAACAACACTGAGGTGATCCGCCTCTTTTAACGCATTATAATAGCATTGCAATGCTTTTTTTAATTGATGCTGCTGAAAATAAAATTCCGCCAATGCCATATTGGCCTGTATATGAGTGGGTTTATCATTTAATATTGATTGATACACATTTTTCGCTTCATTGATTCTGCCCATTGATAACAAACATTTTCCTCTATTAATATGGCTGGTTATGTATTTGGGATTAATTTCAATGCTACGATTGAATTGTGCCAAAGATTCCATCGGATTTGTCAGACATGCACCCAGATTGTTATGCGCAATATAATTGTTTGTTGTATTGTTGATAGCCTGTTGGAAAAGTGATTTTCCATTTTTCCAGACTTGTGCCTGATAAAAGGTTTTACAGGCCAATCCAATGAGTACAATACAAAAAAAAGCGGTGAGTATTCGATTGTACAACTGCTTTTTAAACAGACTGCTAAATGTCCAAATAACTGCCCAGAATAATCCAATATGTGGAATATACATATATCTGTCTGCCATTGATTGGGTGCCTATCTGGATGATACCTGCTACAGGCAATAAGGCAACAATAAACCACATATACCCGGTTAATAAAAAAGGCATGCTTGAGAAGACATGAATGCCAGCAATCAGAATTCCCACAAGAATCAGTAGGCATAAAAGAGCAAGCCATACATTTATCTGTTCAGGATAAGGATACAGAAACGATAAATTGTCTGGCCAGATTGTTTTGTAAATGTATTGAACAATTGATATGAATGTATTCAATATACGTTCTGAGATTGATACATCAGACAAAGAATTGACCGATTGTCCATCAAGCTGGGCAATAAAGGTATTTATGCAGGATCCTGCAATAGGAATAAACATTGGCAATTTATCTTTAAATCGATTGCAATCAGTTCTTTTTAATGGCCAGATATCCAGTATGATCAATAAAAATGGCATGGTCACAAGCATGGATTTGCTCATCAGTGACAGGCATAATCCTGCTATCGTTAAATAATAGTATTTTTTCTCAAAATTTTGGATATAGCGGTTATAGGACAACAAACACAATAGTCCAAAAAATGTTGACAACACATCTTTTCTTTCAGAAATCCATGCCACCGATTCCACGTGAAGTGGATGCAATGCAAACAATAATCCCATTGCAAGGCTTTTATATGGTTTCCCTGTCATTTGAAAAAACAATAAATACAATAAGATACTGTTTGCAATATGAAACATTAAACTGGTCGCATGATGACCGATGGGATTCATGCCATAGATTTCACAATCCAGCATGTGGGATAACCATGTCAATGGATGCCAATTTGCTGCATAAAACTGTGTAAATGCCCATTGAAAACCTTCCCAGGTAATGCCAGCTTTTACCCAATCATTTTGTGTAACATATTCAGGATCATCATATTCTATAAAATCAGCTTGAAAAACAGGTTGATAGGAAATGATAGTCAATATTAGAATTAGAGCTGCGCCGATTTGCTTTGTTCTATTCATACTCATGGGCTTTTTCTTTGAAAAACGTTGCAAGTTGATATTCTTTTCGAGCAATAAACGTTTGGCTTAATCTGGTAAAATAAAGATTTGCATTTTTATGTTTGCTTATTTGATTAACACAATCACTTAAAAAATTATCAGAATTATCTTTTTCTGTAAGTATAAATTGCGAAAGATTGATATAAGCTCTCAAAAATGAAGGGTCAGCGACAATAGCCTGTATATAATAGTCAAGTGCCTCGTTTGGCTTGTTCTGTATGATCATGAAATAGGCATAATTTGTCAGAACAAGGGCAGATTTCGGCATCAAACTCAATGCAATTCGATAATGTTTTTCAGCCTGTGATACTTGATCTGTATGAATTGCATAAATACTTGCCAGATTGTTATGCGCTTTTTCATTCAATGGTTCATGTTGAAGGAACTGTTGATACATTGCGATTGCATCATCATAATTCTTATTTTTTTCAAATGCATATGCGAGTCGATACTTTGCTCTGAAATATCCGGGCGCGATATGAAGAGTTTTTTTGTATTGCTCTATGGCTTTTGAAAGGTTGTCATTGTCTAAATAGTATTCAGCAAGGCCATAATGCGCTAAATGGTTATTATCTGAAGTATTTGTTAAGGCCTGTGTCGATAGATTATAACTGTTTTGCCAGGCATACACCTGATGATATGAAATTATTGCACATCCTATAATGGTTATGATGAATGCAGCAGGAATCAACGTGCGAATTTTTTTTTGTTCAATTCCAAAGAAAAAAACAATTGCTATACCGGTCATTGGAAAATATGTATATCGATCAGCCATTTGATGTCCGCCAATTTTGATAATGCCGATAACTGGAATCAAGGTAAATATAAACCATATAATTCCGGTAAAAATAAATGGCAGCTTTTTTCTGAAACGCAGGGCGCAAATAAATAGCATGCATGTCAACATCAGACAACAAATCCCCCAGATCACAGATACAGATGACTGGGGATGCGGATAAAAAAATGCCAGTTTTACTGGAATAAACATTTTGTATATATATTGAACATAAGAAATCCCTGCATTCAGGATTCGATATTTGAAAGCCAGATCGCTGTCAACTGCCTCTTCAATGCTTTGAGAAAATAATGTAAAACCTGCAAATATAAATGCAAGGATAAACAATGGCATTTTTTCTTTAATCAAGACCCATATCGTTGTTTTTTGCCAGCGTTTTAAAGGCCAGTAATCAAGAATTAATAGCAGAAAAGGCAGGGTAACCATCATGGGTTTACACATCAGGCTCATGCTATAACACAATAGAACAAGTGTTCGTCGAAAATTTGTCGGATTTTCTGTATACCACAGATATGAAAACAGTGTTAAATGCGCCAGACACACAGACATCACATCTTTTCGTTCCGAAATCCAGGCAACAGATTCTACATGGAGCGGATGAAGTGCAAAGATACCTGTAATTGCGGCTGAAATCCACACTTTTTGTGTGGACTTTCGTAAAAAAATGAACAATAAAACTGTACTGATCAGATGAATTTGAACATTTGTCCAGTGATGTCCACCAGAATCCATACCATACCAACTGATATCAATCATGTGGCTGATCCATGTCAGCGGATGCCAGCTTCCGCCACGTGTGGTAAAAAAACCCCAAATAATGCCATCCCATGTGAGCCCATTGTGAATATGTCCATTGTTACAAATATAAAGATGATCATCAATAAATATAAAATCAAAAAATCTAACAGGAAAATATACGATCAGTGTCATACCGATAATGAGGATTATTGATATCATTTCTTCAGGATATTTTCTTAAAAATGTAATCATTGGCTCTCCTTGATCATTGACATTTTATCATAAATGCGTTGAATATTATTTTTTATCTGCGCATTATCCGGATCTAATGCCAATGCCTTTTGAAGATACACAAGAGATAAAGGAAAGTTATTCAACTGATAATAAATACCACCCAGATTGTTATATATGCTCGGATGCTTTGCCTTTAATTGAGCTGCTTTAAGAAGATATGGCAAGGCCTCATGCAATTTCTTTTCATGGATAAGCGCTGTTCCCAGATTATATAGCGCCGGGATATAGTTTGGACGCAAAGCGACCGCTTCCTTTAATAGCGGAATAGTTCCCAGATGGGTCATGGCGACAAAATTATCAGGCACGGCTTTTCGAGCATGTTGAAAAACACTTGTACCATTTTTCCAGGTTTGGACCTGTAAGCAACAATGAAATGAAAAAACAATAATTAAGGTTACTAAAGCAACCGCAGACACCTTTTCACCTTTTTTGCCTGATAAATATTGTCCAATATCAAAAATGCCCCAGCTTATGATGATAAATAACCCAATCAGGGGAACATAGGCATATCTGTCTGCATAAGCCTGTAATCCTACCTGAACCAATCCGATTACAGGAATCAATGTACCCAGAAACCAAAAAAAACCGATCATAACATAGGGAAATGAATGTCGGCATCGTATTGAGAACCATATACCTGAAATGATTATCACTGTCCCCCAGATGATTGATATCAGTGGAACATCTGTTTGAGGGTGTGGATAAAAAATAGCAAGATGAACTGGCGCAAATAATTTGGTAACATACCAGCCATAGGCTGAGACAGTATTGAGAAATCGCATTTTTATGGATATTGTTTCCAGACTCTGGGTTGCACCACCTGAATGTTGCGCCCACAATGTAATCAGGCAAAAAATAAATGACATGAAAAACAAAGGAAGTTTTTCAAGGATAAGCTTTTTGTCTGGCATTTTTGCCCTTGACAATGGCCATATATCCAGTAGTAACAGAACAAAGGGAAATGTAACCATCATGGGCTTGGACATCAAAGACAGAAGAAAAAAAAGAAGTACCAGAGAATAATAGATTTTGTTTCTCTGGTTCACATATTTTATGTATGCATATAAACTGAACAATACCATGCATGTAGACAGTACATCTTTTCGTTCAGATATCCAGGCGACAGATTCAACATGAAGGGGATGAATGCCAAATAATGCCGCTACAATAAAGCTTCTGAATGCGTGACCTGTTATTTGGGTCAATATAATAAAGATAAGCAGCGCATTGACAATATGATAGTTGAGATTCATCCAGTGATAAATACCGGGGTTGCTGCCAAATAAGCTGCTATCCAACATATATGACAACCAGGTCAGGGGATGCCAGTTTGATGTGCTTGTGGAGGTAAAAGCCCAATAAATGGATTGTTTATTTAGTCCTGACTGCACATAGTGATTTTCAGCAACATATTTGGAATCATCATATCCAATGTAATCATATCTGGAAACAGGAAAATAAACAATCGCAATCAAAAACGTTAACCATAAACATCCGGAAAGAATATGAATACGTCTGATGTTTTGTTTCATTATAATTTATTTTGTAACAGATTTTCAGGCAATAAAGTGCTTGTTATCCAGCCCATTTTTGCCAGACGAAAACGAATAGCAGAAACAAGGCATCCCAGTCCATACTGGACACTTCGTGAAAAGTTAATCGAAGAAGCTTCCTTGAAATATTTTGTTGGGCAGCTCACTTCAGCGACTGTGTAACCCGCCCATATAATTTGTGTGAGCATTTGATTGTCAAAAACAAAATCATCAGAGTTGTTTTCAATGGGAATTCTTTCTAGCAATTCTTTTGAAAAAGCGCGATATCCAGTATGGTATTCTGACAACTTTGCGCCTGTCAACAGGTTTTCAATGGCTGTTAATAATCGGTTGGCAATATATTTCCATAGCGGCATTCCACCTTTCAGGGCATATCCGCCAAGAATGCGGGATCCCAAAACACAATGGTATAGTCCATTTCCAATCATTGATGCCATTGCGGGAATTAGTTTGGGCGTGTATTGATAATCTGGATGCACCATAATCACAATATCTGCACCCGCATCCAGTGCCAGTTTATAACATGTTTTTTGATTCGCACCATACCCCATATTATGGGGATGGCTCACAGAAATGACATGTTTAAGTTTTTTTGCAATCTCCGGGGTTTTATCATTGCTGGCGTCATCAACCAGAATAATTTTATCTACATAATCCTGATCAATGACTTCCTGATATGTTTTTTCTAAGGTTTTCGCTGCATTATAGGCTGGCATCACAACCAGGACTTTTTTGTTTTGGTACAAAAGATGCCTCCCATAAAACAAAGCGGATCTTATCCGCTTTGTTTTACATATTAAATAATCATCACAATGATTTAACTGCTAAGGCTTCGTAACTCTTGCGGATGATCCATTCACGATAAATTTTTGAGAGGATTTGACATGGTTAATTGTTACTGCTCCTGTCACACCACCGTCTGTATCCTGAACTATTTGTCCATCATATGCAAAATCTAATGTATTAACTGAAAAACCTTCCATTGTTGTATTTTCATTAACAGTTATTGGACTTACAGTGCCTTGATCAGCAAAATGGTTCATTGTAGCATGCAAAAAGTTCATGGCTTCAGATTGGGCGGCAGCATCATACCCTTTTCTCTGATAGCTCAAAAAATTTGGAATTGCAATAGCCGCTAAAATACCAATGATTGCAATAACAATCATCAACTCAACAAGGGTAAAACCTTGTTCCTGATTGGTTTTTGTGAAAATTTCTTTCATTGTTTTCTCTCCTTATTTTTTTAATTTAAAATTGTATTTATTCATACAAAAATAAGCTTAAGCTTGTTAAAAGCAAATTAAACCTGCTTGATTTTTTATCACCTCCTTTTTTTTATTTTTGGTCTATATGTGATAACTAATGATGTAATAATTGCCAACTACAAAATTTATGCCAATAATTGTTTTGGGGATAAATTTGTTTGGCAATCTGGTTGTACCTAAAAAAAATATTACCTCAAATCCAACTTTTCAAGCCGGTACCTGAGTGAGTCCACACTGATCTGTAATAATTCCGCAGCTTTTGTGCGTGAACCATTGGCCTTTTCCAGGGCTTTTTTTATAAATGTTCGTTCAATTGTTGCCAGTTGTTCATTCAGATTTAACCCTTTATCAGGAAATGAGGTATCCATCATGTTTTCCCAATCTGATGTGTCCTCATCTGAGATAATCATGTTTTCAGGCAATACAATATTGGATGTTTCAAGTGCAACACTACGTTCTATAATGTTTTCAAGTTCGCGGACATTGCCCGGAAAACGATGCTTTATAAGTAATTCAATGGCATAATTTGAAATCTTATTGATTTTTTTCCCAAACTTTTTTGAATATTTTTCAAAAAAGAATTGCGTTAAAATGGGAATATCCTGTTTTCTTTTACGCAGCGGGGGCATATGAATGGGAATCACATTCAACCGATAAAATAAATCTTCCCGAAAAGTTTTATTTTTCGATTTTTCACGTAAATCCTGATTGGTTGCAGAAATAATGCGCACATCCACCTTAATATCGCGTGATCCACCCACCCGCCGAATGATTTTAGTTTGGATGACACGAAGCAGTTTTACCTGAAGTGAAATGGGAAGTTCACCGATTTCATCCAAAAAAATCGTGCCCCCATGCGCCACTTCAAACAAACCGGGTTTATCAGAATATGCGCCTGAAAATGACCCTTTCATATAGCCAAATAGCTCGCTTTCAAGCAAAGTTTCGGGAATTCCGCCGCAATTAATGGTTACAAAGGGCTTATCGTGTCTTTGACTGTTTTCATGGATGGCTTCAGCTACAAGTTCTTTACCTGTGCCGCTTTCACCATTGATTAGAACATTGGTTGTGGTTTGTGCAACTTTTTTGATCAGGCCATACACTTTTAGCATGACCTTACTTTTTCCAATAATTTTTCCGAAACGATATGCATCTTCAATATCTTTTAAAAATTCAACATCTTCTTTTCTGGCACCCTTTTTAGCCAGTGCTTCACGAACCAGTTGCTTAAACTCTTCAACATCAAAGTTTTTTTCAACATAATCAATCGCTCCTTCCTGCATTGCCGCATATGCAGATTCGGGTGAGGCATAGCCAGTGATCAAAATAACCGGCGTCTCAGGCATAAATTCCTTGACACGTCTGATAAACTCGATACCATCAATCTTGGGCATTTTTAAATCTGTAATAATCAGGTCGAAATTGTTTTTTTGGCAAAGACCAATACCTTGCTTGGCCTCTTTCGCACAAGAGACATCATAACCTTCATCTGCCAACATAATTTCTAAAAATTCTCTCATATCGTTATCATCATCAACTATGAGAATATTTGCCATTTGAATTCCTCCATTTAAGGAATGTTTTTAAAATAAGTTGTTCATTTCAATGATTCCTAAGCAATTTTGGGTACAGAGAACTATTCAATTTCTCTTTGATAAGGGAAATAAGATTGTAAAACATGATCCTTTACCAACAGTGCTTTTAATACTAAGTTTTCCATCATGTGATTCTGTAATTCGGTTGACAATCGCCAATCCCAATCCTGTTCCTCTTTCCTTTGTTGTATAAAAGGGGGTAAAAATTTTCTGAATCGATTGATTTTCAATACCGCACCCTGTATCACTGATTTGAATTGAAATGTATTGCCCCTCTTTCATATCAATTTCGTTACATTTTACATTCAATATCCCCCCATCAGGCATTGATTGAACAGCATTGATTGTCAAATTCCAAATAATTTCTTTTATTTCTGTATGATTACCCAAAAAAATATTTTCAACCTTACACATATGATGAATACGAATTTTATCATTCCATGCTGATGCATACTTGATGGATTCTAAGGTTTCCTGAACGAGATTACACATATGAATTTCATCAATGCGTTTTGAGCTGCTTTTAGATAACAACAAAAAATCCTTGACCAGATTTTCAAGCTGTTTTCGCCCACGAAGAATGATATTCATTAAACGTTTATTCTTAGGGTCCAGATCCAGATTTTTTTGCATTAATTGAATGGAGCCCCCCAAAGACGCCAGTGGATTTCTAATTTCATGTGCCAATCCGGCAGCCATTTCACCAATTAATGCAAGCTGTTTACTCTTTAGGGCATCTGATTCAATCTCTTTGATTTGCGTAACATCCTTAATAATAATAATTCTGCCAATTTTAATATGTTTTCGATCCAGTAATGGAGACACTGCAATGCGATAAATCTTTGTTGTGCTATCAGACAAAAAATGAATATCTTGTTCTGATGATTCATGATTTTGAGATGCCGAATTTAAACAGGTATCTGGTATGAATTTTAATGCCTTTTTTAGGGGCAGATTGATAATTGTCTCAAATTTTGTATCAGTCAGATTCTGCGCTGCTTGATTCATGGACTGAATACGCCCGGAAAGATCAATGGTAATAATGCCTAAATCAACAGATTCTACAATTCTTCGATGAAGCAAGTCTAATTTATTGAACTCGCTTGCTTTTTTGGCGAGCAACCGACGGGTAAATTTTTCTTTTTCTACAATCACACTGATCAAAAAAGCCACAGTATAGAAAGATACAATATATATGAAAATACTGGCAAAGGCATATCCTGCTGAAAAAGAGTAACCTGATTGCGGTGCATACATGGGAGTAATAATATGGTAATATTCAAGATCAAGCAATGTTCCATAAAAAATGCTGCTCAAGGAGGCTGCAATAATGCTGCCTCGTAAATTTAAAAAAAGAGCCGAATATATTATAACCATATGATAAAATGAGGGATAAATACTGCTGATACCGCCAGTGACATACACCAATAATGTGATCAGCACATTATCAGTTATCAATTGGAGATATATATTCACTGAAATATTTTTTGTTTTTTTTAATAGCACCAGATAGCCAAATGAGAATACATATAGTAGCGTAATAATAACGTAAATCCATGTCAGGGAGTTTTCAGATAATGATTTGGCCTTAAATTGAATAAATGTTGCCAATCCCAGCATAAATGTTACGATTAATACACGACAAAATAACAAGCGGATAACACGTCTGTATACAGTTGGACCAATCGACAATTTATTATTTTGTTGTTGATACATATTGATTCATTATTCGCTAACAAGTTTCCGGTGGCATCTTCTGATACTCGGATTATATAGTGCGAACATCTCCATTTCTTGAGTGCTTTATTACCGGCTCTATTTCAAAATTTGAAAAAATTGTCAATCATTGTGTAATAACCTCACATATAAATCTCGGGGGCTAACGAAGCGATCAATTAATAAATTCAGTTTACTATGGCAACTTTCATGCCATAAGCAAAATATATATTTTGATATCTGCTATCTTGAATATGTTTGACAGAGACAATTTCCATAATAGAAAGACCGGAAAATTAACGATCATTCTCACACTTTTTTGCGTGAAAATAACAGATGTAAAAAAGATCCATTTATAAAAAGTTTGAAATAATTGAAAAATTTAATTATCATTTTTGGCATAAAAAATGCTGATATACAGTTGAAGGTTTTCAAATAATTGTTATATTAAAATAAGATGGTTGCCGGTTATCAAGCTGGCGTTTATTAACACATATAAATAGGAGGATAAAAAAATGAAAACAATTTCAAAAATGGCAATTATGGGAGTAATTGCAAGCTTTCTTTTATTGGCCACCACACCGGTGGCGATGTCAAGCAGCAACAACAATGATGAAAAAACCTATTGCAAGACCCGATACCCAATTATATTGGTGCATGGTGTTTGCGGCTTTGATAAAATTGCCGGGGTGGTGGAATACTGGTATGGCATACCAGGCAAACTTATTGATGATGGCGCAACAGTTCGTTCAGCAAAACTGTCCGCACAGTCCAACAATGACTTACGTGCGCAACAACTGATTCAACAAATTGAGGATTATCTCGCTGATACAGGTGCTTCAAAAGTCAATATTATTGCCCATAGTCATGGGTCTACAACATCACGTCAGGCAATGTTCATGAGACCTGATCTGGTGGCATCATTGACAACCATAGCTGGCCCGCATAAGGGGTCACCTGTTGCTGATTTTGCAAATGAAGAAATTCCACCAACGATTCAAGGGATTGGTTATGCCGCTGGCGACCTTTTGGGTTTGATTATTGACCTGTTCAGTGGATATGATAGTCTGGATCAGGATACTGCAGGCCTTGTTGAGCATTTTACAAAGGAAGGCATTGCAGCATTTAATG
>Ga0272440_1000913_pt1 | contig 24796 bp, 18 predicted proteins | sample SSMMMBAug17_FD_192440 | JGI IMG/M metagenome (GOLD analysis project Ga0272440, IMG submission 192440) | Marine sediment archaeal communities from Little Sippewissett salt marsh, Falmouth, MA, United States - SSM-MMB-Aug17 | ecosystem: Environmental > Aquatic > Marine > Wetlands > Sediment ...
ACACTTTTTTGGATTTTGCAAAATCAAGAATCAGGTTTAGTCCTTATCAACTGTAAACTAAAAATTAATTCGAATCCCAGAAAAATGTCTGAAGTGTTAACTGGAATATGAAGGATGCCAAATAATTGTTATAGTGCAATTGAAACTATCCTGACGAAATTAAATGATTGTTTTGATAGAAATTGTTTATTACTACTAAGCATACAATAAACATGGTCTACCAGAATCATTTAGCCCCAATTGCACCTGCCTTATATTTGACTTGCTCGCCTGGACCATCTGAGGTTTCACCATATTGAATAAAGTTTTTGAGATTTCAGCCGGATCAGCTCCATGAATTGGGCAAACTTTTTCCGCTGCCTTAATGATCACTTCGGGTTCATCATATGTCAGGTTCAGACCAAAATTTCTATACTGCTTTGCCATTTCTAAAAGTGCTATTTCAGGTGTATTCATCTGGTCTGGTGTCTTTATTTCTCGCATTGAGTTCTGATTAAGCAGGCAAACATCACCCATATCATTGACATTTAACTGTACATATTCAATTGCTTGGCGTTTAGCTTCAAGCATTGGTTTTTGGGTCATATCTTGTATGACACGTCCCATTTCTCTAACACCAAGATTTCTGATGGGTTGAATTCGCTCAATTGCTTCAAAGATAACCTCAGGTTCTGTATATGTTAATGAAAGGCCATTTTCTTTATATATCTTGATCAGTTTTAGTATTGCTATTTCTGCAACAACAATATCATTAAGTTCTGGAAAATAGAATATTTTGTCAAATCTTGCCAGAAAAGGGTAATCAAATCCCATTTCAGAAGATAATGCTTCAATAACTTCTTTTTTCCATTGTTCTGGTGATAAATTCTTTTCCTTTTCTACATCCAATTTTCGTTGAGCAGTTTCTGAAATATTTCCTGTTGCAAGAAAAACACAGTTCGTAAAGTCAACTTCTCGTCCACTACTTTTTTCAATAGATCTTCCTGCATCCAATACTTGATACAAAGAATCATGAATAGCAGGATGGCACTTTTCAATTTCGTCTAATAATACCACCTGATAAGGATTTTTTAAAATAGGGCGTGTTAAAAGCCCTCCCTGATCATTATTGTTAGCGGCAGAAGGATTACCAAAAAGATGGTTTACATCTGTTTCCGATTTTAATTCATTCATGCCAAGTCTCAAATATCCTTTTTCCGGATAGATAAGTTGAGAAATTAAATCAGAGCAATATGTTTTTCCTGTGCCAGTGGGTCCTAGTATCAAATATGAAGCAATTGGTTTTCTTAATTTATGTTCATTTTCAACTGAGCGACAATACATTTCAATAGATGTTTCAAGGTTAGAAAACAACTCGTGTATATCTTGTTCATGCCCTTTAAAATGCTCTTTAAACCAATTGATACCTTCTTGAAAATGCTCAGGTTCATTCATTTGAATTTTGATACGCCGATTATTGTTATCGGTGTCTATTTCACCAGGAACATCCGGACCAGAAACTGCTGGAGTGACCTTTGAAATGTTTTGCACAAAATTCATCCATTGTTCACCAATAGGGTATTTTCGAATGGCATCAGTCGTTTTTTTATCCTGTGAAATGATCCAAATACTCAATGCAAAGAGTCCACTTACAATAAGTGCAATAATCATAAGAATTGTACTCATTGCAAGTAGTTTTACAAGGCAAAGAATGCCAATAAACATAAATATGTATTGGACAATTGGGTTCTGATTCATAACAAACCTCTTTACTAAAAGATTTTAAAAATTGAAAAGTTAGGTGATCCACCTGACTGCTTTTGTTGATTATGAGTTATACTGGGTTGTGGAGCTTGCTGCTGACTTGAATTGCTAGAATAAATCAGCAATGCAACTAACCCAATGATAAAAAAAGAGATCATATAACGAAACACACTGTTTTCTTTACATAAATATTTTAATTGTTGTATCATTTTACTTCTCCTCCCATGTTATGGTAAATTTTTACCTGGTTTTATGATTATTGAATACCTCATTTTCAAATTTTTTCAGAGCTTGAAAATTAGTGACTCATTGTTTTGTTATTAAATAAAGCGGACAGTATGATCAAACTCGTCAAAAAAAATATATTTTTTTTGATTGAATAATCTTTCTAACAGAAATTATTATATTTTAGTGATGCAGATTGGAGTCCCAAATCTAAATATTTGGAACTCCTGACTACGAAACTAATTACGACAATATACCTTAATTACTTATTACTGATTTAATTTTTTACACCACATGTCATGTTAAAAACTTCACCAGGTTTCATTACTTTTGAATAGTAATCTCCCTGGCTTGTTCGAAACGTAACTGTTATTCCACCTGCACCATCTTCCACACCGATAATGGATATTGTATCATTTCCTGAAGAAGAAAGCGGAACAGAGATGGTTGAACCTGCATTGGTCAACAAAACCTCACCCAAATCCTTTCGGTTAACTTTTATTCTGACAATATCACCATCTTCAGCGCAGTTATCTAGAACTGTAATTGAATAGATCTTTATCTCTCCTCTGGCAATTTTTCGAAGATAATAAGGTGGGAGATGTTTATATTCAGGCGGAACTGTTCCTTGTTTGATATGATTTAATACTTTGGGGTCAAGATCCATGTCGCTTAGTTCTATTTTTTTGCTTACATGATTTTTATGTTTATCATAATTCCAAGATAATTCATCGGTTGCAGGCTTTAAAGCATAGATAAAAAGGCTTGCTAATACGATTCCACCAGCAATTAGATAATTCCTTTTTCCTGCTAAGCCAGGCTTATTTCTTTTTACCGATTTTTTGACATTGCTTGAACGTTTTTTTTGGGAAAAAGATTGTCCGGTTTTTGCTTTTCGGTGTTTGTTTGAATTAAAAACCGGTGCGTCGGGCAGTTCACTGACTTTTTTAGACATTGCCATTCTTGATTTTTGAAGTGGCTGTTTTTTTAATTGCATGTTCATTGTTTATTCCTCCAATTTTTTTGTTATGTAATTAATTTGTATGACAGTTGCTCATACTTTCTAATTATATCAGACGGACAGTTGGTCATATATCTTCGAAACTTTTTTTCATTTTTATTTTTTCATAATGAATTTAAAGCAGAGATATTTGATTGATATCAATTGTTCAATAATGATCATGTCATCAGATAATTCATACGTTGATAGCAAAACTGTTTCAAGAAACATTATTTCAATTAAAAAAAGGGCATCAAATTGATATTGATGCCCTTTTTTTTGAATATTCAAACAGATTTCAGTTTAAACACGAATTCTCTTATCGATTGATGCCAGTTGGTCTGTTTGTTTTTCAAGCGTTGCTATTTCATATTTCAATTTTTTGATTTGAGCATTAAGCATTGCATCTTTTGTTTTCGTTTTGAGAGTTTTCAACTCACTAAGCTTCATTTTTGCCATTCTACACAAGCCTTTTGCTTCGATATACTTTTCTTTGGCCTTTTTTAGGTTTCTTTCAAGATCTGCTTTGCTCAACCTTTTTAAACGATATATTTCTGAACGTAGTCTCTTGTTATACTTTCTTGCCTCAGAATTGACTTTTTTAACCTGCTTAATTTCATGTTGAAGTGCTTCTCTTTTATTCGCAATACGATTCTTTTCAGATACAGCTTTTTCACCTTCTCCTTTTCCATAAAAGCTTCCGATAACCCCTCCAATTCCAATACCCAAAAGTGTACTTTTTGTATCTTTTCCAGCGATTTGACCAATTGCTCCACCAAGAGCTGCCCCTCCAGCTGTATAAATTGCAACTGCTTGATTCTTTGTTTTTCGATCATCTGAACTTTCATATTCAGAATTTACAGATTCTCCATTATAATTGATCTGCTTCTTGGGTTTCCCAATGTTTACAATTGACTTTATGTTTTCAAAAGTCTTCTTGTCTTTTTTATTGGTTATTAAATTATCAATGATCTCTTCAGAATTGATGAATGACCTAAGATCAAAAGCTTTCAATTCTGACACACTAATTGTCAAACACAAAGTTAGAACGACTAAAATACTTCTTTTCATTTTAATACCTCCTATTAAATTCGTTGAATAGTTTCAACTATTTTGATTCATTTAATGACTTTGTAACTAAATGAATCATATTTTTTTCAAAAAGTAATTCGATAAAAAATTATACAATTTATACACGTATTCTCTTGTCTATTGATGCCAGTTGGTCGGTCTGTTTTTCAAGGGTAAATATTTCCTTCCTCAATTTTGCAATTTGCAAATCAAGTTTACCACTAGCACTGTGAATCTGAGATTGAAGCTCTTCCAGTTCTTTAAGTTTCATCTTCGACATCTCGCAAAGTCCCTTTGCCTCAACATACTTTTCTTTAGCATTTTTGAGATTTCTTTCAAGGTCTGACTTTTTTAGTCTCCTTAATTTCTTAATTTTATCCCGAAGATTAGAATTATATGCCTTTGTTTTTTGATTTGCGAGCCTGGCCTGACTAATTTCATACTGAAGAAGCTTTTTTTGTTTTTCGAGCCTTTTTTTGTCAGCAACAGCGAGTTCTCCCTTGTGTCTACCCAACAAATACCCTCCTAATAGACCAAACCCTGTACCATAAAGCGTACTTTTTGTATCCTTACCCATTAATTGACCGACTCCAGCACCAAGGGCTCCACCAACAGTAGTATAAATTGCAATCGCTTGATTTTTTGTCTTTCGATCATCATCTAACTCTTCTTCATACTGAATTATCTTACCATCATAAGTACTATAATGGGAAGGCTTTCCAATAATACCAAGTTCTATCAAAGAATGAACTTGATTAACGTATGCATTGTAATTATCAATGGCATTCTGATACTTTCTCATTCCTTCAATAACTTGGGAAGGGAGAAGGTCAGGGACAAATTCTTCAAAACCGTTTAATCCTTCCTCGAATGCATTAAATGGGTTAGAACCTGATTGAATTAAATCTAATCCTGATGTACAACTCGTCATTATTAAAACTAACATGACACAAATAATTCTTTTCATAATAGAACCTCCTAATAAAAGATAAATGTTTCAGTTGATTCATTACCAACTGCCTTGATTAATATAATAGGTCAAAAATTACTGACTCATTATTTTGTATAATATGGCGGACAGCAAAATAAGAATCGTTAAAGATTTATATTTTTTTAATGTATGTACTACTTTTTATTAAATTATTTTCGATTTTTAAATAAATTGGCGGACAAATCATGTAATTTTGATAAAAAAAAAGGGATATAAAATTATATCCCAAAAAAAAATTAGTAAAAAGTGAAAAAATTAAAATTAATAATTTAATCGTTAATAATAAAAATATTGATATTAATATTAATATTATTTTGATTGTTATTAATAATTATTTGTTTAATTTTTTTATTTTTATTTTTTTTTAAAAGTTGATAAAGTTGTTTGATAATAGTGATTAGTAAAGAAATATAAGTCATAATAGCCTCCGAATAAAAGAGATTTAACAATAGAAACAACAACAGCAACAACTCAACCAAACGAAACGTCACATTAAATAATCACGTTCATGTGACAGAGAACGGAAAAAACGCTAAATAGCGTTAAAAAAACTGTATTATCAACATTCAAATCAAATGCTGTAAAGGCTTTATTAAAGAAATGTTGATTTTAATTGGTAAATCCATACCAAATTTATTTTGTTTACGAGCACTAAGAATAGCTTCTCTGAGTTTTTCTACTTTTTTTTCCCAAGCGGTTATAAAGGTTATCATATAGTGCCCTTCATGTATTATAAGCTGCCAATTATCATGTTTTAGCTTTTTTTTGAACATTGCCCCCAGTCGCTGGTCAACGCGTCTGTAGTTAAAGCCACGATCAAGTTTAACTTCGCCGATCATATCTTTTCCATCTACAACTTCACTGTAGTAAGGATTTGAACCAATATTTTCAGTGTAAAATACAGATGACTGTATTTCATCTATCGTATATTTTTGTCTCTGCTGCTCATTATCACAACAAAATAGAAGCATTGCGTATGAATTTATAAGGTAGTGATTATTCAGAAAACCAGCAAATTGAGCACCAGTCTTTTCATACAATGATCGTGCAGTATCTTCTGTTAAAAAATAATAATATTCATAAGGTGTTAGATGTGCTCTGCCAATATATCCTTTATTTTTTAACTGTTTTAGATATTTTTTGACATCTTTTTCAGACAAATCTTTTAGAAACTGTTTTTGAATAATACTTACTGTTGTCATTCTATATCTGAAAATATGATCTAAAATACTTCGATCTTGATCATTGATGTTACTGCTCACTATTTTTCTATCTGTTACCATAACTGATACCTCATTCCTTTTTTTACATGATATTCATGTAATGATTCAAGACGATCAACAGAAAGTTTTGAAACCAATCTGATCGCGATATCTGATTCATTTTCTTTTTTTAATATTGCATCAGGAATTCTATCTCCTTCTTCTGATGTTTCGGCTAAATTTGCCTCACCAATCCATTTCCATTTAAAAAGCATTTGTTCTTTATAAAGATTAAAATACAGTTGAGAAACATTTAGATTTTGACTGGCCCTTGCACGATTAAAAAGACTATAAGGCCCTCCCAGACAATTCACTGCTTTTTTACTTGCAAAATAGACAGTTGTGATACATGGCGATTCTAAAGTCCAACGATAGTTTAATACTTCAGACAGTCTTTCATATTCTGGCCATGGTTGACCAGGTGACCACTCATACAATGGATTTTTCAAAGGAAATGTGTTCAATGCAAGAACCTGTTCTTTACATAGATATTTATTTGATACTAACTCAGTTAAACGTTTTCTGGCTGAGCATTTTGACGCTTTTGAATCTCCCCAAAAAAAGGTAGTAATCTGTTTAAATGAAAAGAGATTTACATTGAAAACAAGTGAATCAAGTATATCATTATCTCTTTGTGTCATATACATTGTTCCCCCTTTTTATCGATAAGCTTTTTTTGCCAGTTTTCTCAATTTTGATTGCAACAATCGTCTATATTCAACCATCTTTGCTTTTTCAGGTGACAAATTGGCTTCAAATGTATGATTTATTTTATTCAATTCAGATGGTTTTTGTTTTATAGATTCATCTTTATATGAGAAAGCTGTCGCTTTGTTTGTATTAGTTTTACTGATTTGAACTTCTTTTGTCTGATGTTTAACAAATTCTTTGACTCTAGGCTGATTATTTTTCTTAGCTGTTTTATTATCTCTAACAGGTCTTTCATATTGCTTTTTTTCTTGTTGCTTTTCTTTTTTAAAGTTTCCAATTTTTATAGAACGTTTTGTCGCACCTATCTTTTTATGAACAGTTCCTTTCTGAGTCGAATTAGAATCAGAGGTTTTAACTGAAATTCTATTAAATCGATTCATTTCCTCTTGTGCATTCCTGTCAATATTCGTGTTTTGAGATAGCAAGGGAATTATTTTTTTTTGCCAGTTTAAATGTCCTTCTTGTGAATTTTCATTATTACCATGAGAATAGCGGAGTTCTTGAATGTGATTGGCACATATTTTTTGATCGAAAGTTTTAATACATAACTCACAAAGATAAATACAATTTTCATTGCTCATTAAAAATGATTGTTCCGCTTTTTTTTGATCTTTATCTGTATTCACACATACCATTTGAGCACTATTTTCTTTTTGTTGTGAGAAAGATAAGCTCTTTGCACATCTGGCACATAGTCCATTTTGACGTTGAAATGCTTTCATTTTATTCTGTAGACTAATTGAAATGTTCATGATCATATCCTCATGATATTGAATGACTTTTATGGAATCATCCACCAATATGTTTTCATAAAAAAATCAAAAATTTGAGGGACATAAAATAGATTTATCAAAAATGATATAATAAAAATTGCCACAATAATTTTTATCAACAGAAATAGCATAATATTTACCTCTTTAATTCAATTTTTAATAAATGAAAGTTGTGTCATGAGAGATATTGAATAGTTATATCTCTCATTGTTTTTTCCTGTTTTCTGACATATATGAGGGTTAGTCATCAGGATTGATTTCAAGGTCACCATTTGAATCAATATCTAGCCTGATTTTTTTAGCCCCAGCTTCTTTTGCCTGATACATTGCCTCGCCCAACATGTCACCGATAGTTGTTTCCAATTGTCTGATACCAAAACTTTTGGTTTTATCATTTGCAATCATAGCGTCATAAACAAGATCTGGATCAACATAAGCAAGTTCAAGCCCATATTCTTTTGCCAATTTAACCATTTTCAAGATAGCAATTTCAGCAATTACAATGCCTTCAAGTGACTTAAACACATAAACGCGATCAAATCTTCCTACAATTTCTGGACGAAAAATTTTCGTATCTGCCAGGTGACTTTTTACAGCATTAACCATTTCATGATAATCTGAAATTTCATCCTGGATTTTTCCAATAGCTTCATGCTCTGCATTACTTGTAAGTACTATGATTGATTGAGTAAAGTCCGCAGTTTTTCCTGAACCTTGCTCTGTTAATCTACCATCACCCATCATTTGAAGGAAAAGATCAAATATACCATTGAATGCTTTTTCAACTTCATCAAATAGCACCAAGCGTTTTGGATTATTAATAACTGGTCGAGTTAATTGACCACCAGAAGATGAACCAACATAGCCAGTAGGTGTTCCAATGAGTTTTGTTTTTGATTCGCCTCCGGTAAATTCGCTACAATCAAATCGCAACATCGCATTTTCATCACCAAACAAATAATTTGCCATTGCCTTTGTCAATTCCGTCTTTCCTGTTCCAGTTGGACCAAGAAAAAGGATGTTTGCAATGGGTTTTTTGCGCATTTCCTTCCCCCATTGTAAACGTATCAATTTACTAATGTCATGGATGACATGATCCTGTCCTTTCACATAGGACTTAAGTGCTGTGTTCATTTCATCTTCATTTATTTTCCTTGTCTTGCCAGTTTCTCTTTTTTCCAGCAAGGCCATTAATTTACTTTTATCTGTCATGTTTGTCAGTAAATCATTCATAATCAATCTCCTGAATTTAAAGATTAGAATAAAATTAAGTTTAAGTAAAAAACTTCTTTATAATCAACATCTATTCATTATGGCGGACGATGGTAACAAAATCGTCAAAAAAGATTTTATTTTTTTCAAAAAAAATATTCTCTTATCAGTTCTGAATATTCATCAGTTAAGAAAAATTACAATTGAAAACGGAGTTTTTTAATGATCAAAACGTTGTAACTACATTTGCTGTTGTTGCATGGGAGTTTTATTTTCATAGTTCCACTTTCCAACATACTACGTCTTTCAGGGATGTTCTTTTTGAAGTTTTTGGATGTGGTTTTTGATTAAACATACTCCTTTCCGGATTGATTCAAGACAAAACAATATCAACCTACTAAAGTAATAAATAAATTCTTTCCGTGCTTCTGAAAAGTATTTAAGAAATTTGTTCTCTTGATTCTCAATTATTTCTCGTGAGTTGTCATTTTCCGTTTGATCATAGTCATTTTTTAAATTGATAATTTCAGAGTTATATGATTCTCCATAAATAATCAGTTCCCCATTTGGATCTATATCTAATCTGATTTTATTAGCACCTGCTTCCTTTAACTCTATCAACTTTTCTCTCATAAAGTCAGTTATGATTCTTTTCAACTCTCTTATGCCAAAAATATTGATTGTATCATTTGCTACCATAGCGCAATAAATACTTATTGGGTCAACATATCCAAGCTCAAGCCCATAATAATTGGCCAATCTCTGAAAGTATAATATACAGATTTCAGCCTTATCAATTTCTTCTAATTCTTGAAAAAAATAGATACGATCCAACTGTTCGATAAGCTCTGGTTTAACACGTTTTGTACACAAAAGATGAGTTTTCAAGATGTTATGAACTTCATCGCAGTTTGAACAACCTGAAATATCTCGCTTTATTTTCTCCAGATCCACATCATCATAACAAATTCTATTCCACTCTAAAACGACTATGGATTGAGTATAGTCGGCAGTTTTTCCTGTCCCTACTTCTGTTAACCTGCCATCTAGCATCACTTGAAGCAAAATATCATAAATATCATAATAGGAATATTGTATCTCATCAAAATGTATTAGTCGATTTGGATTATTCATTACAGGTCGAGTTAACATTCCACCACGAAATGAACCATAATAACCAATGGGAACTCCAATCAGCTTACATTTTGATTCAGGTCCGCTAAACACGCTACAATCAAAACTTAACATAGCTCTATCATTACCAAATAGATAATTTGCAATTGCTTTTTCAAGCTGGGTTTTTCCTGTGGCAGTACTTCCGAGAAAAAGGATACATGCAATAGGTTTATTTCGAACTTTATTTTCCAGCTGATGGGCTAAAAACTTACTTAGGTCTTGAATGACATGATCCTGACCTTTCACGTACATCTTGAAATATTTGATTAAATCATCAACTTCTTTGGCATCATTATTATTATCTTGAATATTAACCATGTTACTTTTTTTATTAATTTTTTTTGTTGAAATTATTCATAATTTTGCTCCAATTTTTTTTTACGCAAGAATCCGTTCACAATGAATACCATGACTGGAATTTGTATTTATCAGCTCTCAATTTCATCAGTTAAGAAAAATTACAAGTGAGAACTGTGTTTTGTAACAATAATACGTTTTAACTACATTTTCTGTTGTTGCATGGGAATTCTATTTTCATAATTCCACTTTCCAACATACAATGTCTTTCTGGGGTGTTCTTTCTGAAGTTTTTGGATGTGGTTTTTGATTAAACATACTCTTTTGGGAAATTTGGGATGCGTTAAAACAACGTTTTGAACTTCCCAAAATACTTGTTGAACAATATTCGCATTTTTGACATCAGGCATGTCATATTGTACTTTTCCTTTCATTTCTTCCCAAAATCGAACACTTTGATACGGTGAATACCCGCAGGCATAAATCATTTCCAGTCCTCTTCTGTCAGCATCCGCTTCCTGACGTGAACTATATAAATGTTTGATAATTTTTGTTGTAATAAAAGATAATGAATTATCCATGCCGCCAGGTAAAGCACTGGTAATTTGATAAATTGAAATACAATGTTTTAAATCTACATGTTTAATTTCATGGGCGAGAATGGCCATCAATTGCGCTTCATTTTTTATTTTGTCCAAAATGCCAGTAAATATATAAATACCACCACCAGGAATTGCAAAAGCATTGACGCTTGCGTCTTGAATTACATGAAAATGATAATTAATTCCCTTTCGCTTTACAAATTTAGCGAGATATTGGCCCAGACTTTTTATATAAGCTGTCCATTCTTTGTTTTGATCGATTTTTCCAAAATATATTTGTTCAATTTCCTTTGCAACTTGTTTGCCCAACTTATTTTCTTTAGCTGTTGGAAAATCTGTTACTGCCAATAAGCCATTTTGTAATCCATATCCGATTTCTTGTGCGATATCAGTGTACAAGACATCACAATCTTGTTGTTGATATGATATGGGCGCTTCAACATCGGTTAGCGATTTTTTCAGGTGATTGTTCTTTTTTATATCATCCACGGATTGGTCTGAACCAAATATTTTATCCACCATATTATCAGCTTCTTTTTTGACATCATCAATTTTTGGCACCTGGACAGGTGTTTTTAAAATAGATCGAACTTTATCCTGGGTTGATTGAAAAAACATCATTGGAGAATTATTAAATAAAATTATTCCTACCAGTAAAGTTATTAAAACTATAGATAGTATATTGTTTTTAATCCAATTCATGATCGTTTTCCTTTCTTCTTTATTCTTTATTGTTTTTTTAGGCATGGGTTCTATTGATTCAACATGAATGGTTTGAATCGTGATATTATCATCCCCACCAGTTTCCAATGCTTTTTGCATTAATTGGTCGCAAATATCATCCACATGATGATTCATGTCAATAACTGATGTAATGGTTTCATCTGAAACTTTTCCACATAAACCATCTGAGCACAACAGAAAAATGTCGTCTTTTTGAATATCAATGGGGTTTTCAGGTGTTTCAATGTTAACACTGGGCATTATTCCAATTGCACGTGTGATAATATTTGCTTCTGGATGATTTTGTGCATCTTTTTGATCAATTGCACCCGTGTCAATCATGCGTTGTAGCTTGGAATGGTCCTTTGTCAATCGTTTCAATGAATTATTTCTGTATATATAAACGCGACTATCACCAACATGGGCGACATAGGCTTTATTCTTTTTGATAGCCAGTGCCGCAACAGTTGTACCCATTCCTTTATATGTTTCAGGATTTTTGTTGGCTTCCAAAAAAATATTACGATTTGCCTGAGTAATCGAATATTTCAAAGATTTGAAAAGATTCTTCACTTTGCCATCAAATGATGATTTAATAGTGGATACGGCAATTTTCGAAGCAATCTCTCCGCCTGATGCACCTCCCATACCATCAGCAACGACAAACAATTTAAATTGCTGACAGTCAAGATGCATCATATTATCCTGGTTATTCTGACGTTTAAGACCAATATCTGTTTTCTGAGAAATAGTTAATTGCATTGTTTTCTCCTGAAAGTCGACATAACGCTCAATATATCAAAATTATCATTGGTTATCAATCGAGCGTTTTTGACAATATCTACGTTCATATTTATTTGAAATATGAACGTATTTTTTGAATCGCATCGTTATCTGAAGACCCTTTGATATCATATCTTTTTAAAGCCATATATGTTGCAAATAAAAGAACGGCACAGATGAAAGCGATAATCGATACATTATACATAATATCAATTTCTTGAAAGGCTTTTAAAGACCATCTTGAGATAGTAAAATAAGAAATATATTCAGAAATATTCTTGAGTTTAAAAAGAACACCTGCAAAAATAATTTGAGGTAATAATGCAATGGGTACACATGTCATTGCTTTCTCTTGCGAATTGGAAATTGCTGATATAAAAAGCCCTAAAAAAATACCACCAAAAGCTGTTGTGATGAAGAGAAAAAACATTAGCAAGGGTGGTTTTCCAACCATATCTATCTTCAAATAAATAATTGGCAAAAATATTAAACCTTGAATACAGCAAAACCCGGCAAGCATGGCAATTTTTCCAGTCAGATACGACCATATATTTAAATTCAACATGAGCTCACGCCTGAATATTGGCAATTCACCAACAATTTCTCGGCAGGAATTGACACATCCAAAAAATATTGCTGAAAGACTAATGACCATTAATAATGGAATATTGACTCTTTCAAAACCAATTGTCAGCAAAAAAGCAATGATGGGCGCCTGAGCTAAAAGGAGAATCGTATTTCGGATATCCTTAGATTTGATGGCAATATTTCTTTCAAAGAAAATTTTTAATTGCTTGAAATCAATTAGTTGTGAACTTGCCTCTTCAACATCTGTTGATTGCTTACTATGTTTATAGTCAATATTGTTTAATCTTTTTTGAACATATTTTTTATGCTGCTTTGATTGTTTATATTTTTGATGCCATCTTTGTGCATCACTTTTTTGAAGGTGAGCAAAAATATCAGCCGCATTGTTTTCATCGAAATATTCTTTACACTCTTGTGCAGGTCCGTAATAAGAGAGCGTACCTCCTGCAGATAGAAAAATGATATTGTCCAGCAGGTCAAGGCTTTCCATACAATGCGTAATCACAATGATCGTTCGTCCTTCATCTGCAAGCTTTCTGAACAATTTCATCATCATTCGTTCTGTTCTAGGATCCAGACCAGTGGTTGGTTCATCAAAAAAGAGCAGGCCAGGTTCGGCCAGAAGTTCGACGCCCAGATTTACTCTTTTACGTTGCCCTCCGCTCACTCGTTCGTTATTTCCACCTATCTGAGTGTCTTGGACATGAGTGAGTTCAAGATCTTCCAGTATTTCGTCAATTCTTTCATTGATTTCATTATCATCGAGTGCCAGCCTGAGTTTTGCTGCAAAGTACAGGCATTGTCGGACAGTTAACTCTTTGTGGATAATATCATCCTGTGGAACATATCCAATCCATTGACGAAATGAATCAAAGTTTTCATGGAAATCCGTACCATTGATAAATACCTGCCCAGATGTTGGTTTGCGTATGCCAATAATTGTTTCTACCAATGTACTTTTTCCAGCCCCAGCCGGTGCAAGCAGGCCAACAAACTCATTTGGATAAATCGACAAGGATGTTTTATGAAGAAAGATCTTTTCCTGGTTTTGTTGCATGGCTTCAACAACATCTAATCTTACACCTTTACTTTGATCAAACTTTTCAAAACCTCCAGACTTAACAACCAATTTAATCGCGCCAAGTTGTATTTGATCATAGTCTTGGAGTAAGCAACTATCGATACGTTTGCCATTCACAAAAGTTCCATTCGAACTTTGTAAGTCGTGAATCATATACCCTTCATCTGTTTCTTTCACAATGGCATGATGTCTCGATACCTGGGTATAATTCAACACAATATCATTACTGTCATCTCTACCAATTGAAACTGTTTCTTTATCGAGCTCAATACGTTCAGACATAATAATGATTTCTGATTCCTCTGGAATAAATGGAACTGTGCCACTCGCATCCAAATCGTCTTCGATTTCAGGGTAATCGACCTCAGAAATTTCTTGAGCACTTAATTCAAAAGATTGATCATTGCTATCAAGTTCTATTTGATTGGATTGACTCTCACTATGATCAACAATGATTTCAGGTTTTTCTTGCCTGGGTAATTCCTCAATTAACAAATTTTGATCTGATGAAATAAAATCAGATTCTTCTTGCCTGGATCGTTCAACTATAAACGAATTTTGTTCTGATGACCTATCATCAAACAGAAGCATTTCATATAACTGATCTAAATCAAGCTGAATTGATTTTCCAATAGTTACTTCATCTTCCTTTAGTATTCTGCTTGAATGTATTCTATTTCCATTAACAAAACATCCATTTGTACTGTTAAGATCATTAATATAAAGTTGCTCCCCATCAAATGTAATTTCAGCATGAAAACCGGATACATTTGGAGAATCAAAAACAATGGTATTATCCGGATGTCTGCCGATTCGAATAACCTCATTGTTTTCATTGATGTTTTCACAAATTGTTTGCATCTTTTCACCTCGTTTGTTTATAAGAAATTTAATGCTTCAATATACCGATCATATAAGAAAATACTATCCATCAAACCAGAAGACATTGAATTTCTTTGCCTTGTTCATTTATTTTATCAGGCGGACTTTTCAAGAAAGTTTGTCAAAAAAACTTAGTTTTTTTGTTTTTTTGGGAAAAAGATCTTCCAGTTTTTGCTTTTCGATGTTGTTTTGAAGAATTAAAAAAACCTGTGTGCCTGGCAATCAAGTGACTTGTTTTGACAAAATAAAAAAAGGGCGTCAGATTGATATCGATGCCCTTTTGTTTTTGAATATTCAATTAGGTTTGGATTTAAACACGGATTCTCTTATCGATTGATGCCAGGTAAAGCACTTGTTTTGATTCATCTAATGAGTTTGAAACTCAGACTGAATAGGTGCTATTCTTCCAAGTTGGATTTACATATTCAACTACATATTCATTTTGTTTTGTACTGGCTGTTGTTTGCAGTGACGTTTCTTTCGTTAACAGAGATGTCATATATTTTAAGCACACCCAAATCATAAGTAAACCTATTATATCCAGTGTGTTTAAGCTTGCTAAAAAAGTAGAAAATAGAAAAAATAATCCAACAGTTCTCCCTGAATATTTTGTTTGCGAACAATTCTTCATATAATCAAAGAATAGCGCTGGACACTTATATAACCAATATATGTTAAAAAAAGGAATAAAAAATCCCAGTAACATTATTCCTGGAGACATAATATATGTATGATTTGTTTTTTCATTTAGAATCTTATGGATTCGATGAAAGGTGAAGAGCTCGAAGATAATTAAAAAGAAACATGAGAAATCGTGAAGAAACCGAATTGCACTTGCATATATTAACAAATCATCAATCCGAGACATATTACTGTCAAAAGGACCTGAATTATTCATTAATATATCAGTTAAATATTCATGATACATATTAAGAATGTCTACAATACAAATTCTTAAAAAAACTATGAATCCTATTACAAGAAAGGCGAGCCATATTTTGGGTGGTTTTGACAATGAAAGTTTTTTATTGCAATGGAAGGCATTTAAGTCTGACTCTGTGCAAAAGGTTCTATGTTGAAGGAATACTTCATGAATTAATCTTTTAACCAGACGAGCAGTCCAATGAAAATCTATGGGAAGCAAAGGTAAATCACCAATGATTTGCTTGTTTTTAATATCTCCAACAATCGCAACCCCTTTTCTTGTCAAATAATTTTTAAGAGGAAATGGGTCTTTTAATAGTTCGTTTACCGAAGCTTGAGGCATATCATCTGTTAATAAACACAGGACAAAAAGTTGCTTTGATTTTCTATAATTTTTACATAAATAGTTAAAATTTGATTTCCACTCTTCAATCATATCTTGCTGAAAGCTTGGAATATATTTAAAAAGAATTGACATGTTGCTAAACAAATGACGTTTTGAAGCGATCAAATCAAAGTCGATATCCAAGAAAGACCCTGAATGGATATCTTTCCATCCATCGTTTAATAATTCGTTTTTAATATGAGAAAAATCCATTTTTTACTCCTTTATTTAATTATTTGTATGACAGTTGGTCATACTTTTTTCATTATATTATATCAGACGGACAGTTAGTCATATATCTTCGAAACTTTTTTATTAAAAAAATTAAAAAATTATGATGGATATTGTTTTTGAAGCGTTGCTATTTCATACTTCAAGTTTTTGATTTGAACATTAATTTAAAAGAATTGAAAATTTTCCTGGGCTATCATGATTTGAGTCCCAAACTCGAATGACAAATGGCCCATCTGAATTAAGTGTATATGTGGCTTTTCCATTGCATATATATGATTTGTAGCCTCTTTCTATAATTTCTCCAGAAGCATTATACAAAGTCAAGCATGGACAAAAAGATGCAGATGCAGATTTCTTTTTGACTCTGATTGAAGCCTTATATTTTTTTTTGTCAAATATATAAGCACATGTAGCATTTGGTTCTTCAAGACTATCTACCAATGTTTTCCCTGGAGATATCTTCTGAGCACAAGATTGTTCTCCATTCAAAAACGCTGTAATAGGTTCTAATCTAACATGATAGTCTCCAGTTCCATTATGCCCACCATCAAATACACGAATAGTATAACGACCATTATAAGGAAGAATGTAATCCATATTTCCAGAACAAAAACTATTTTTATAATGACGAGAAATGATTGTTCCTGACGGATCAGCCAGTTGCCAACAAGGTTGAAACAAGGCTGAAAATGACTTTTTTGTTACAGCAATGGCGATTTTTTCACCACATTTTCCTGAAAAAGTGTAACTGTCTGTCGCATTCTTTAATGCAATATGACCTTTTGTTGTAGAACTACAGCCTATTTCTGGTGCAGGGCTTGGTAAACCATTAAAAGTCGCACTTACAGGCTCTAGCCGTATGGCATAATCGCCGGTATATCTTTGTTTGCCGTCAATGATTTGTATGCTGTATTGTCCGGTATCAGGTAATATATACTCCTCATTACCTAATGATTCCCATTCACGATAATTGTTACTTATCGTCTGTGATGAAGGCGATACCAATTTAAAATGAGGGTAAAACGAATTGTTATCATTTAATCTGGAAACTGAAATCCCTATTTTTTCGCCAGATTGTGCATGGAATTTGATGGTCTCAACATATCCGGGTGAATCAATTCTTCCTTGGAGTGTTTCACCGCATTGGATAATGCCATTTTTTTGAGATACTAAGGGGTAAACTTCACATAAATTATTTGTCGATACATTGAGTTTGTTTGGCTTATTTACTTTGGTATGGGCAACATTTTTAGCCGATTTATTCTGTGTCGGAATAGAAGGAGATGTATTTTTTACAGGTGGTTGAACTGTTTGAGTCACTGGGTAACTGGCTGAGTTTGAATTTTGTGCTATCCCAGACTGAGTCGACTGAGCCTGCCTAACTACATTATTGTTATTAAAAAACTGTTTTATATTAAAAATGTTGTTATTATAGACATAGGAGCCGCATGCAATAATAGCTATTATTGACAGGAAAACTTGTACGTTTACTAACGAGGGTAAGCTTTTCTCATCTGATTTTGAATCACTGTCTTGTTGATCTTGATAATCATATGTTTGTAACTGGTATTCAGGATCACCTTCCACTTCATCTTCCGGTTCAAAGTATTCATTTTCAAAAAGTTTCATATCAAAATGATAACTTCCAAATTGTACAGAATCATGAAAATTTACTTCTGAAGAGGATATTTTACTACCATTTACATATGTTCCATTCGTGCTGTTTAAATCCTGAAGGATTATTTTATCCGACGATTGGACAATAAATTTTGCATGAAAGGATGAAACCTTTGGTTTATTGATACAGATGTCATTATTGTTATCTCTACCAATGGTTATGATTGTGTCAACACTTGATTTCATTGAATTATTCATTTTATTCACCTCTAGTTGTTAAGATTTGAAAATTTAATTAATTCCTTTATTTATAAGAGTCAGGCGGACACTTTAATTGATCTCGTTAAAATAATTGAAAACCAAAACAGATTATTTATTAAAATTTTTTTACAGAATCAATTCAAAATGAATTTGTCTGACCTAAAACCAGATATAATCATCTTATTCAGTGTAATAATGGTTCAAAAATAAGAACGAACAAATCAACCCCCATCTGTTGGATTCGCCCATTATTTCAATTCGGATAATAGAATATTGATAACTTGTTCTATTTCTTTTGAAATCAAAATTCTTTTTTCAAAGTTTGAAAAATCCTGCGGATTTTTATTCAAATGATCATTAAATGTTTTGAAAGCACTTAAAATGAGATTTTTATCAATTTTTAAAATATCATCGCATTTTTCAATCTTATGCGACATTGTCTCAATAAAAACGAAATGTTCTTTCCATAAATCACCTGGAATTGTCATCGTTGATTCTGCAATCGCTTTTAAAAGAAGGCACCATCTCCCCAAATTATAAAAAATTGATAATGAAGTTTCTTCTTGATCAATTTGTTTCATTAATTCTACGTCAATATACTCAGGGTTTTTATTTGGTTTATCTGTTATGGATAGTTGTTGCGAAGCGCTATAAATACCAGTGACAAAAGCCACTTTTTCCTGAAATAATTTTCGACGATTTTCTATGTTTTTTTGCTGCCATACTGTCATGTAGCGTTTTATTTGGTTCTCAATCGTTGCTTGTGAATTGTAGTTTAAGCTTTCATAAGTAATGTTATTGCTTATAGCAATTTTAAATAAATTATGTAAAGGGTCTGGTGGTGGTGTCAATGGCAATAAATATATGATAATTACAGCTGCCAGGGCCATCAATCCAGTGATAAACTCATGTTGATATTGTTTAATGATTGTTTTTTTTCGAGGTTTAGGTTTTTTCCGGCTAAAAGAGAATATTTCAACCCATTTCATATAACAGGAATCACAGGAATCAATATGTTTTAAAATTCTGTCATTTGTTTTTGAATCTAATCGGTTATCAACAAGGGCAGCAAGTTTTGGATCAGAAAGACATTCATCTGTTGATTTTTGAATATCTGGTTGTAGCAGTGCAATTTTAACCTTCATCTGATCATTCAATCGTTTATCATTAGATTTTTTATATATAATTTCCATTTTTCACCCATTAAATCATTTTAATATTCTTGCTCCCTGTTCTTGGCTTGTATTATTGATTGATAATATTTCCTCTTTTCAATAATGCTCACAAAGATCCGCTCCATTTGTCAATGAAAAATGAAATGAACGTTTAATAAATTACGTTTCAAACCATTTTATTGATAAGGCGGACATTTATTAAAAAATATTCATTTTTTTTATTGGAAAAGATAGTGTGTAGATTTAAAAGACATGTATTGGTTGATTGAAATGAAAAGGCTTATTTCCAGTCTGTTAATACTTTAATAATAAAATTTTCAACTTCTCCTGAAATATTAACCCTTGTTTCATGATTTGACAAATCTTTCTGGATATTATGAAATTGATCCTGAATTGTTTTGAAAATTTTTGCAATGTTTTGTTTATCAACGATCAACATACGATCACATTTTTCAACTCTATCAGACATGTAATTGATAAAGATTAATTGTTCTTCCCATAACTCTGTTGGAATTGTAATCGTTGAATCTACAATAGCCTTTATCAGATGGCACCATCTCCCCAAATGATAATAAATTGACAAAGACGTATCTTCTTGATCCAATTGATTGATCAAGTCAGTGTCAATGAATTCAGGGAACTCGACTGGTTTATCTAATTTGGATAGTGGTTGCAAAGCTGTATAAACACCAGCGGCAAAAGCTTTTTGTTCTTGTGGAACTTTCTGATAATTATTTGCGGTATTTTTCCATTTATTCACATATCTGTTGATCTGGTCATCAATGGATGAGCTTGTATTTAACATCAAACTTTCATAAGTAATGTTATTATTTTTAGCAATACGATAGGAATTATCTAAAGGATCTGATGGTGGTATAAATATATAAACCAGAAAAACGGCTGCTAAAGCCATCAAACCACTGACAATTTCTTTTTGGTATGGTATAAATCTTTTTTTAGATTTTTCCTCTTGTTTCATTGAAAAAATATCAACCCATTCCATATAGCAAGAATCACAAGAATCAATATGTTCCAAGGCCCTTTCATAAGATTCTGAATCTAACCGATTATCAACCAGAGCAGCAAGTTCGTGATCATAAAGACACCTACCCTTAAATTTTTGTATACCTGGTTGTGTAAGGGCAATTTTTGCCCTAAATTTTTCATCAATTACGATGTTATTTAAATTAGTATGTTTAATTTCCATTTTATTACCATTTATATCAATTTAATGATCTCTTCCCCTAGTCCAGACTTTTTTAAAGCCTTGTTGATGCGCTCTTTTATCTGTTTGTTTTTACTATGAGATTGATTTGAATTCCAGCCCATCATCTCACCAGCTTTATTGATTGATAATCTTGTTTCATAAATGTGCTTCATAAAAAGTCTTTCATTCGTTTTTAGCTCTAAAATCTTATGAAATTTTAAATACTTTATGTATAGCTGCTTGTTTGTTCCAGGAGAGCGGGATTCATTCTCAATGATTGAAGCATAAACAGATAGGGTAATTCTTATTTTTTCTTCCTGCTCAAAAGCGGAATCAGGGTTTGCTGAATCAGCATATTCTTCTTCAGTTTGTTCCCAAAGTTGTTTATTTTTTCTGCAATTTTTCACTTTGGCCAAAATTGTATCAACTATTATTTGGATTTCACGTTGCGTTTTTTCATTATCAATAATATGGGTTAACGAATATTCAACATCCAATATTGACATTTGCTGTACACAGAGTTTTTTAAAAATTTTTATCCACAATCCACCTTGATCGTTTATCCATTTAGGCGGTCGTATACGACCAAATTTCATTCGAAAATAATCACGCAGTTTATTTTTTACAACAGCTATCAAAAAAGTTCTAAAACTCGAATCCTTTTTAAATTGATCTTTTAACCATGATTTTTCTTCCAAATAGTCAAGTACATATGAAGTAGCTTGAATGGCATCATTGGGATCCATGAATTCTTTTTCAGCTAAAGTCTCAATTACATCAAAATTTTTGAATACTAATTTTTTGAAATAGTGTGATTTTCCGAATATTTCCAAAATACCCATCCTTATAAGAATAAATAATGGAACTTATTGTCAGTTCTTTTGTTCTTTTCGTTCAATGTAGTTAGTTTATATCCTTTTTATATATTTAAAACATTCAGATAGTTTATGATCAACAAAATGTCAAGCAATATCCCTTTTTCTGAGTTGCGTAATGGTTAGATGGATGCATAAAATAATGAAGAATAAATTCGCACAAAGAATGACTGTATCATGTTGTTGGTGAATACCAAAGAATTTTTCCGTATAAATACCCGGTGTACAAGAATCTTCGACATGAAGCATCAACTCATATAACCATCGAGAAGGTACGAAATAGGATAACGTCTGACTTACTCTATTCATATGACGAACAGGTATAACCCCTCCTCCCAAAATAATCATCGGGATTAATACCAATGGAACAAATGTAATGGCTTGCTGCTCTGTTTTTGATATTGAGGATATTAACAGTCCAATACCTATTCCAATTATTGACGTTAAAAAGGAAACGATAAATAAAAGCATGATGTTCCCTTGCAATTCTAAGATAAAATACACAATGGCAACTAAAATAAAACATTGGAATCCGCAAAAAACACTTTGAACAGCAAATTTTGAGAAAATGTATGATAAAATTCTTAAGTTCACCATTCGTTCTCGCTTATAAATAGCTTGTTCTGATACAATTTCTCTGGCAGAGTTTGATGTTCCAAACCATAAGGCAGAAATAATGATTAAAAACAATGGAACACAGTGATATTGATATGGAGAATTATAAAATACAGATGCTATCAAGAGAGCAATAATTGGAACCTGAAAAATTAATATCGCCGTATTGAATAAATCTTTTTTCTTAATAACAAAATACCTGCAGGTCAATACCCACCATTGTATGAAATCAAATGAACAACTGGATTTCATGATCGTCTTTTGAGTATTGTCAAAATTATGTCGCGTGTCTTTACGATCTTGAATATACTCATTCTTGTATACGCTGTCATTATATTTCTGTTGCCAAAAGGATTCAGATTTTTCAGAGAGGCCTTTCAATGCATAGTCTGCATTTTTTTTTACTTCAGTTGCATCCCGATCTGGATTAAAAAAGAGTAAAGAGTCAGGAAATGTGGGTCCAAAATACATAAGCTTGCCTGAAGAGACAACAATGATGTTATCCATTTTTTTATAAACTTCAAGGCTCGGTTGATGAATTGTCAAAATAATAGTTTTACCTTTTTCCGACAGTTCCTTTAAAACATCCATGACAATAATCGTGTCATTGGATGAAAGCCCTGAAGTTGGTTCATCAAGAAACAATATGCTTGGAGCGGTGAGTAATTCCATAGCGAGGTTTACCCGCTTTCTTTGCCCACCACTGATCCCTTTTTTTTCTGAAGAACCAATGATTACATTGCGAATATCAAGATGCCTGGTTTGATCAATCAAGCCTAAATTCGTCAGGTTTTGTTCTATAAGTTCCTTGATTTCTTTTTTTGATGTGTCAGAAGGGAGGCGAAGTCGTGAGGTATAGTAAAGTGCTTCATATACAGTCAACTCAGAGTGCATTATATCATCCTGCGGAACATAGCCAATGTTTCCTCTGAAAATGTCGTAATTTCCATACAAAGAGATTCCATTTATCTTTGAAAAACCTTTTGAGGGGGGAAGATAGCCATTCATCGCTAGCATCAAAGTCGTTTTTCCAGCGCCCGCAGGTCCCATTAAACCGACAAATTCTGAAGGAAAAATCGTCAATGAAATATTATCTAATATTTTTTTCTTTTCTTTTCTTTTTGTTATTACTTCAAAAGTAATATTATCCGCATCAATTCGAATATTATTTCTTAAATCCGTTTTAACAATTGTTTGGTGCTTCAAATTAAATGAAAAAGAGCTTAATGTAATGACGTCATTTGATGAAATAACCTGAGAAGTAATGCGATTTCCATTTACATATGTTCCATTCGTACTTCCCAGGTCTTTAAGTATATACCTGGAACCTTTTTGAATTAGCTTTGCATGATGCCATGATATCTGAGGATTATTTAAGTAAACGTCAGAAGAAGGATCTCTCCCAAAAATGGTTTCGTTTTTTATAATATCGATTTCTTTAACATTAGTTAGCCCCAGGTCAGACTGATTTTTCAAATCTATTAACCTTTTTGCGGATATTTTGAACGTACCAAAATAAATGATGTCTTTTTCAGAAAGACTTTTACGATATACAGGAGTGGTTTTGTCATTTACAAATGTATGATTTGTGCTTTGACGGTCTTCGATTATAAATTCTTTATCTGTTGAGATTAAAAGAGCATGTTCCCATGAGATAATTGGATAATTAAAGACTATATCATTATGAGTACCTCTACCGATTGTTGTTGTGTTTAAGTCACTAAATTTTGTCTTAGTTCGTAAAGAATCCATAACTTTATATCCATTATAATTTATTTTTGGATTTTTGACATATTGAACTGCACACTAACTTTATTCTACTTTTAAAACCTGGCCCTCTGGACCAGGTCACAGGAAATTGGCTATGCCGTATGTTTAATGACGTTCTCATTGTTGCATACTCTGTTAGATACTCAATAAACAATTACCAAAACTGCAATCGATCTTTATTGATACACTGAGCTTTTGAGTAGTGACTATTATGCGAACAGTTAACTCATCAAATATTATATTTTTAATCAAGTCAATTGCCTAGATCCGGTAGTTCATGCCCTTTGGGCTTATACCAAATCCGGTCCCTCTGGGGCCGGATTTTTAATTCAAAGAAAGTGCAAAAACGTTTAATTAAAGGTGAAAGAATTTTGATTTTATATTTGATTATTATATCAAAATCAATCAAAAATTGATTTTATTACATTTATATTATATGCTATATAATGTAACTTAGCATGTTTATCTATTAATTTAATTTATAATTTCAGAGATCACGGCGTACAAAAATGTATCACCGTAACCATTTGAAATAACGAGAAATACATCATTTTCGAGCTTCTCAAGTAAAACTGTGCATTTCAGTTTTTCAGATTTGTTGGTGTAATTTTTT
>Ga0272440_1000914_pt1 | contig 24792 bp, 19 predicted proteins | sample SSMMMBAug17_FD_192440 | JGI IMG/M metagenome (GOLD analysis project Ga0272440, IMG submission 192440) | Marine sediment archaeal communities from Little Sippewissett salt marsh, Falmouth, MA, United States - SSM-MMB-Aug17 | ecosystem: Environmental > Aquatic > Marine > Wetlands > Sediment ...
CCCATACTCTTTCGGACAAATAGCTGTTGCCAATGCTCTTTCTGATGTTTATGCAATGGGCGGAGAGCCAAAGACCGCCATGAATCTGGTAGGATTTCCTATTAAAACAATGGATCTTTCAATTTTACGTCAAATAATTGAAGGTGGACTGGATAAAATGAAAGAAGCTGATGTTGTTCTTGTTGGAGGCCATAGTGTTGAAGATAATGAACTAAAGTATGGCCTTTCTGTAACCGGATTTATACACCCTGATAAATTATGGTCAAAACATCATTTAAAAACAGGTGATATATTAATTTTAACCAAATCTATAGGGACTGGTATTATAAATACTGCTATTAAAGGAGGGCTAGCTTCTGAAGCAATTATTAATAAAACTGTAGAGTCAATGTCAAAGCTAAATCGACAGGCTGCAGAAGTGATGAAGGCTTATCCTGTAAATGCCTGTACTGATATAACAGGTTTTGGATTGTTGGGGCATATTGCAGAAATGTTAATAGGTTCAGGTTTAAGTATTCAGCTTGAATCTAAGAGCATTCCCATTATCAAAGAGGCAATTGAATTTGGATCAATGGGGTTGTTTCCAGCTGGAGCTTATAAAAATAAAGACTTTCGAAGTTCAATGGTTGTATATTCAGAAAATGTTGACTATATAATTGGAGATATTCTTTTTGATCCACAAACTTCTGGAGGCTTATTATTTTGTATAGATGAAGACTATGCAGATAGAGCTATTTCAGATCTTGTTTCAAATGGATGTAGAGAATCTTCTGTCATCGGAAATGTAATTTCAGATAATTCTGAAAAAATATTTGTAGTTTCTTGAAACAGAGAGATTATGTATTTTTAGCAATATTTTATGATTCCATTACATGAAAGGAAAAGATAATGAAACGAAGGGAATTTATTAAGAAAACAGGTGTTGCTGCAGCATCAGCAGTGGCAGTTAGTGCGGTTTCAGCGCCTGCCGTATTAGCAAAAAAAACATATCGATGGAAAATGGTTACTACATGGCCGCCGAACTTACCAGTTCTTCAAACAGGTGCAGTCAGGTTTGCAAAACGAGTAAAAGAAGCAACAGATGGTCGTATTAAGATTCAAGTATTTGCTGGAGGTGAATTGGTGCCACCTTTAGGTGTTTTTGATGCTGTATCCAGCGGTACTGTTGAAGTGGGAAGTGGAGCATCTTATTACTGGGCAGGAAAAGTTCCAGCAGCACAATGGTTTTCAGCTGTTCCTTTTGGATTCAACCCTCAGGGAATTAATGCCTGGTTTTACAGTGGTGGTGGTTTAAAATTATGGGAAGATGTTTATGCTCCTTTTAATCTTGTTCCAAGGCCTCAAGGAAACACCGGGGTTCAAATGGGAGGTTGGTTTCGCAAAAAGATGAATAGTATTTCTGACTTTAAAGGTCTTAAAATGAGAATTCCTGGCTTAGGTGGAAAAGTTATTGCTAAAGCTGGAGGCACAGTTGTCTTACTCCCAGGAGGAGAAATTTTTACATCTCTTGAACGAGGAGTTATAGATGCCACAGAATGGGTTGGACCTATGCATGATCTTCGAATGGGATTTTATAAAGCAGCAAAATATTATTACTATCCTGGATGGCATGAACCCGGAACCTGTCTTGAAGTTATGTTTAATAAAAAGGTTTATGATTCACTTCCTAAAGATTTACAAGTAATTTTGGATGCTGTTTCAATGGAAACTAATCTTTGGAGTTTATCTGAATTTGAATCAGGTAATGGGGCAGCTCTTCAAGAACTTATCTCACGTCATAAAGTTCAATTGATAAGGTTTCCAGAACCTTTATTAAATGAATTAAGAAAAATGGCTAAAGAGACATTAGAAGAAGAAGCTTCCAAAGATTCTATGTCCAGAAAAGTTCATGAGGCTTTTAAAACATTTAAGAAACAAGTTGGAGTTTGGGGATCTATTTCAGAAAATGCGTATTATAATGTAATTGCAGATAAGTATGCTTTAAAAGGATAAAAAAAATTTTTAAGTGAAAGTTTTTTATTTTTCAGTTGTATTAATATGAATTGAGTAAGATTGAAAGGAGGTGAAAAAATTTTTTTTAATTTCTATGAACCATTTTCTTATTATTTTATTTATAATTAGGAGGTTAAAATGAAGCGGTTAATTCTTTTTACGGCAATTTTATTGTCTTTTGTCCTTTTATTACCCCCAGTTTTTGGTAGTGTAGGACAAGATGGAACATTGTATTTACAGGATGCCAATGCAGATAGGCAATTAGGACTGCAAGACATTCTATTTCAATTACAAATTCTTACAGGTGTTAGAGAATTTAAATATTCATCTGGGCCTGAGGATGCCAATGATAAAATAGTTGTCATTGCTGAAAATAGTACCATACAAGGAGCTGTTACAGAAGATACTGGTGATGCAGAGGTTTGGATTCCAATTCCAGGTGCATTGGTTACTTGTGAGTCAGAAACTGGTGAAAAATTTACTCAAAAAACAGGCCGAAGCGGAGGCTTTCGGTTTGAAAGAGTTCGACCTGGGCAACATTTGTTAACTGTAACTCAAACAGGTTATCATGCCAGCAGAATAAAGGTTGAGGTTGAACCTCAAATGGTGACAACAGTTTCGGTTCGTTTGGAAAAAATTGAAAATTTTGATGGTAAGGTTGCTGGACATGTTTTAACACCTGACCCAACTGGTAAATTGAATGTTTTACCAGAAGCTACTGTTAGCCTTTTTCCTGTTCCTGACAAACTGGTTGAAAGCTTAACAAAAGAAATAACAACCACAGATATTCCGATTCAAAAGACACTAACCGATGAAACAGGAGCCTACTTTTTAGAAAATATTCCTGAAGGTCGCTATTTTGTTATGGCTAATAAAAAAGGCTTTCAAAAAGTATTAAGCATTGTCAGTGTTGTAGGTGGAAGTGAAACTAAGAGAAATCTGGTTCTTTTTCCTGAGTCATCAGAAGAGACTGGAACCTTGATGGGTAAGGTTGTTGAAAGAGCATCTCATGTCAGCACAGGTGTTTGGGATACATTTTATCCTGTGGGTGGTGCAGAGGTTACATTAGGTTATATTGAAAATGGAACTATAGAAATTGTCAGATCTGGAACTACAAATTCTAAAGGTGGTTTTTCTTTTGTTGATGTTCCAGTGGGAGAATATACTTTATATGTAAGACATGGAAAATTTGAAGATTATCATGAGAAAATTATTATAAAGTCAAAAGGTTATAGTCCTTTGCCTGTTATCAATCCCAATGGTTCTTTGATTGAATTAGGTGATGATGGAAAAAATGATGAAGAATCAGAATGGGCAATGTCTGATCCAGCTCAATCTGCTTATGATTTACTCAATATGGTTCAAAATGTTGGCTCTGGATGTTTTTGTATTGATCCCTATTTAAACTGGCATCAGGATGCTCAGTTTATTAAGATTGTCCTTAAACGTAAACAAATGCCAGAAAAAGCTATGCTAAGTGGTCATGTTTTTACTATTGATGGTGAAGATAATGACACAATTCAAAGAAAACCCATTCCAGGAGCAATAGTTATTGCAACACCATATTTTCCATATCCAACATTGACAGCTACAGACGATGCAAATGCTTCATTAACATTTGCTCCATTACCAGAACTAAAAACTGAAACCAATGAAGATGGATTCTATGAATTTATCGATTTACCAGTTGGTTATCCTGTAGATGGTAAATTAACTTATATAATTACTGTTTTTGCTAAGGGCTTTAGCTCGGTAAAAGAAAAGGTAGATGTTATTCCTGGTGAAATGGTAATAAAAAATATTTTCTTGAAACCTGAAGGTGTCATTGCATCTTTTGGAGGCTATGTTTACGATGGATCTGTAAAATGTGATGATGGCGCTAAATGCCTTGCTCCAATTGAAAATGCTGATGTAGTATTATACCCTATTCTTCCAGATGAAAATTTTTTGCCAGAAACAAAAGGTGAATATGTTAAAACAGGAGATGATGGAAAATTCTTTTTTCCAAGACTTGCTGCAATTGAATATCAGATGATTGTCCGTGCCCCAGGCTTTATACCTCATAAATCATCCATTGTTCTTAAACCTGGAAATAATGATGAGATGAAAATTTTTCTTGAGCCTGCTGAACAGGAATTAAAACTCCATGGCTTTGTATTAACACATACAGATGATTGTAGTGATGGAGTTTGCGAAAAACCAGTACCCGGAGCAATTGTTTATCTATATACTGAATTATTTGATTCAAGCATTCCACCCATGTATGAAAAAACAGTAACAGATGAAAATGGAGAATTTAAATTTTTCAACCTTGGCGAAGGTAACTATCATATTATGATTCATGCTCAAGGATTTGAAAAAATAGAGGATATGGTGACAATCCCTCCAGAAGAACCTGTTTATTTAACTTTCAATTTAATTCCTGTTGCTGAACAAGGAAGCCTTAAGGGACACGTCTTCAATGGAGCAGTAAATTGCATCGGAGGTAATTGTATAATGGGTGTACCTGGAGCTGAGATAGCATTGTTTCCTCTTTTGGGAACAGCCCCGAATATGATTCCTCAACCTTTGTTTGTAACAGAATCAGATGATAGAGGCTATTATAGGTTTGATAATATACCAATGGGAAAATATCAAATAACTGCAACAGCTAAAATATTCAAGCCTTGGGAAGGATTTATTGGTATAGAGCCAGGTTTAGAGCAAGTTCAAGACATAACTCTCTTTCCAGAAGCCGCTATTTCATCCTTAAAAGGTCAAGTATTTGATGGTAATGCGGATTGTGCTTCAGCAGATTGTATGATCCCAATTCCTAATGCATCTGTAATGTTGGTATCAACAATGAACTCCATATGGATTCCTCCTATAAGAACTGAAACAGATGAAAAAGGAGTTTATATATTTAAAGATATACCTTCTGGAGAGTATCAAATTACAGTACGAGCAAATGAATATGAACCATTTGAATCTAATGTTCACTTACCTGCAGGAGATAAGGTCGAAAAGAATATCTTTTTAAAACCATTTATTGGAGAATCTGTTTTAAAAGGGATGATCCGCGATGGTTCTGTTCGTTGTGCTACAAATGGAGAAAGGTGTATAGCACCAATACCTGGTGCGCACATACAATTATATTTTTTAACACCTGAAAGTGTAACAGGTTCTATTCCAAGCATGGAAACTGTAAGTGATGAAAAGGGCTTATATAAATTTTCTGGTATGCCATCTGGAGAATTTGTCATGCACGTTAAAGCAAAAGGTTTTATGGAGTGGAAAGATAATCTAAAGATTGAGCCAGCATCAGAATTAGTCTTTGATGCACTTCTTTTTCCCGTTAAACCTTTGACAAAACTTACTGGACAGATATTAGATGGAATGGTTGACTGTGATAACCAGGCAGACTGTATCATCCCTATACCCAAAGCTCGTATTAAATTAAGTTCTGATCCTGATATTAATGGAATATCACCTTTTTATACTGAATCAAATGAAAAAGGATATTATGAACTTAATGATATTCCTGTAGGACATTATGTAATTCAAATTATGGCAGAGAACTATCAGGAAAGATCAGATAATATTGAATTACAGGATGAAGAGAATATTCGAAATTATGAACTTATGCCAGCACGTTTTTGCAAGGATAATACAGGTTGCTCAAAAAGTGAATTTTGTGCAAAGCCTTTTGCAGAATGTGAAGGAGAAGGTATTTGTCAATTAAGACCTGAAGGATGTCCAGAAATTTACAAACCTGTTTGTGGATGTGATGGAAACACATATGGAAATGATTGTGAAGCATCGGCTAATGGAATTAATGTGCTTTATGAAGGAGAATGTCAACCTGATCCAGATACAGGTGTATTAAAAGGGATCGTCTATAATGCTAACTCAGATGGACAGGCAATTCCAGGTGCTGATATATTTGTTACATTAATTGTACCGCCAGAAAGTCCAGAATTAAGTTACTTAATGCCATCATTTGAATTCTTCACCCAATCTAAGGATGGTGGTACTTATGTTTTTGAACGTTTACCTGTCGGTTTGTATAATATAATAGTAAGAGCTCCTGGCTATCAAGCCTGGAAAGGTGAGATTGAAATTATCAAGGACGAAGTAGCTGAAAAGAATATATTTTTAATTTCATACTCAGAAGAAGCTTCATTAAAAGGTATTGTATCAGGATTTATACCTGACTGTAATTCAGCAACAGATTGTTTGGAACCTATTGCTAAAGCACTAGTTACTTTGATTCCATTGAATTTAACTACAGATATTACATCTAATGAAACAGATGTTATGCAAATTGAAACTATCACAAATGAACAAGGCCAATATATCTTTGAAAATCTTAATTCAGGTGAATATATGATGAGAGTTGAAGCTACAAAATGGATGCTTTGGGAGGAACCTGTAAAGGTTTTACCAGGTAAAGAAAATTTGGTTGATGTTGAACTTCAAGTCCAACCTGAATCAGCTATTTTGAAAGGTATTGTTAGAAATGGTGTTGTTGATTGTGATACAACTGTTAGTGATTGTTTAGTGGGTATTTCTAATGCAATAGTTACATTGATTCCTCAGGTTAATGATACTACAGTAGAATCTTTAACTAAAGAGACAAATGATGCAGGAGAATTCTTTTTTGAGAATATTCCAATAGGCTTTTATGTCTTAATAGTTGAGGCAGAAGGATTTGAACCCAAAAAGATTGAATATGACATTCATTCTGGTGAAAATTCTGTTGACATAGAATTGATGCCACTAATGAAATGTAAAGAAAACTCTGAATGTGGTGAAGATAGCTTCTGTAAAAAATCAACGGGTGATTGTGACGGTGAAGGAATCTGTACTCCAAGACCTGAAGCCTGTATCATGCTGTATTCCCCTGTTTGTGGATGTAATGAGAATACATATAGTAATGAATGTATTGCAGATAGTTCGGGGGTTAATGTAGCCTATGATGGAAAATGTAAAGCCTTGGATATTATACCTCAATAATTAACAAAAAATAGTTATAGGGACGAAATATTTGATTTCGTCCCTATTTTTTTCATTTCGATTTTATCTGTTCCGAAAATTCGAAGTATAGAAGCATTTTAAAAATTATCAATTGTTAAAAAGGAGTATAAATGAAACCAAAAACTAAGATTATTGTAGCAAGTTCAACTATTTTCATAACATTATTTGCGATTTGGATAGCATGGAATTTTATGATTCCAAGTCAGGATATTAAAAAACGATTTAAAGATATGCAAGCAGATGCATCTGGTTTGGAACGAACTATTACTCATTCCCTCTATGATGGCAGTAAAAAATCTTGGAAATGTAAAGCAAAAATTTATCCTTTTCCATCAGATAATGGGACTGGTGCTGCATTTTCTTTTATTGATACAAAAGGGAAAAAAATTATATGCGGCCCTGGTTGGCGAATAGAAGAAGATTAATTTTTTGTAACTATTATTTATTATATAGTTTATATAGAATCAATCCCAAACTTTTCTAAAGTTGATTTATCAGGAATTCCTGTTGTTGAGTTCCACCCATATGTAGCCCAGTATTCTTTTACCAAAGCTTCTGTATAAACTACTCGTCCTGCGTTAGCACCATCTGTCTGAGGAGGTATACCAGAAGCACGGGAATTCATTATAAATTGTTTGGGAGTTATATCTTGACGAATATTAAATGCCTGTTTGATATGCTGTATTCTTCTTCCTATATGCATATAGTCTTCAGGAGATTTCTCCCAACCTGTAACAGCATTGATCCATTCAAAAATAGGAATTCTTGAGCAACCAAAAGTTATGGCAAACCTACAAATTCCACATGAGTTAACAATATTCATATAATCACTGCAAGCTGCTGCGCAAATTGCTTTTACTTTATCAACTGAATATTTACTTGTTTTCCAGTATAGCATTTGAGGTTTTGGGAGAGTTTTTATTTTTGTCCATAACTGGTAGCGCTCATAAGCAACTTGAGAGCCTGTGTTGTCTTTACCAGGAGAGGGATCTGCACTGTAATGAATGGCATAACCAGGATCATTTCTTGGATCATGCATTGGTAACTCTTGACCCCCAGCATGGATTGCAAATGGCTGTGCAGAAAAACCAAATTTTTTTGATGCAGCGCATACACCATCAGCCAAAATTCCTCCAAAGCCTTCTCTTTTTATCATCTGAAAAATTATTTTTTCAATTGTATCAGTATCACCCCATTTTAGTGATAATTTGCCGGTATCTTCAAGGGTTATAATTCCTTTTTCAAAACATTCTATTGCAAAAGCTATTGTTCCTCCTACTGAAATTATATCAAGACCTGCACGGTTAAGTATTTCATTCCAATAAAATATTTTATCTAAATCATTATTTAAAAGCATTGGTCCAAGAGCCATAACTGTTTCATATTCTGGCTTATGAGCCTCTTTAAACTCTTCATTTATTGAACAAATGCCACCACAGCCCAGAGGGCATGCGAAACAATGGTAAGGCCTTATTTGACGTTCACGAAAACGATCTGCATTAATTGTTTCTGATTGGTTCAAATCATAATCAATAACACTTCCAGCCCAATTTTTTACTGGAGAATCCCCAATCTCTAAAGAAAACTGGTTTTGAAAAACAGTGCCCCATTCTTGTAATCCAATTTTTATTATTAAATCATCCACAGTATTTTGAAATGGCAACCATCTCATTAGACGTCCTACATATGCCAGTATATTTCCACTTAGTTTGATTGGAATTTTTTTCTTCACATATTCTATTAAAGGTTTAGATAATTTTTTTACCAGCTCTATGTCATTAACCAAAATAGGTGTTTTGCCAGATACTACTAAAGCTTTTAATTTTTTTGACCCCATTACCGCACCAAGACCTGAGCGAGCAGCAGTACGTCCACGATCGTTTACAATAACAGATATTAAAGATAATTTTTCTCCACCCTGTCCAATTACAGCAGCGCGTGCTTGCTTATCATTAAGATCCTTTAATAAAAGTTTTTCCGATTCAACTGCATCTTTACCCCATACATCACTTGCGTCTCTGATTTCAGTCTGACCTTCCCTAACATATATATAAACAGGTTTTTCGCTCTGACCGATAATAAAAATACCATCATATCCGCATCGTTTAATCATTGGTGATAAAGTACCACCACAGTTGGATTCTCCAAATCCTCCTGTTAGTGGTGATTTGCTAATAGCAACCCATCTTCCAGTAAAAAGTGTTTTGGTTCCAGTTAATAAGCCAGAAACAAATCCCAGCACATTTTCTGGTCCTAGTGGGTCAGCCTTTTTGGGTACACGATTATATAGAATATAAGCACCAAGTCCAATACCAGAAAGATAATTTCTATAAATTTCAGCGGGTAAAACTTCTTCCCAGGTTTTTCGCTTAGATAGATCAATCCATAATATTTTTCCCATGTAGCCAAAATTCATTATAACCTCCTGTACTTCAAAAAGGAATTTTAGTTCATAACATTATATGCTATTTTGTTAAAATCGTTACCAGTGTAAAAAATCATGATTACTTTTCAGCAAGAAGTTTAGAGTAAAAAAATAAAACCAGGTTTATCCATAAACCCCTGAATCAGAAGGCCACCTGTATGATACTAATCTATCTTTTCTATAATTTGAAATTTTTACCCTGTTTTTTTGATTACCACCAAGCAATTTAATATAATTTTCAGTCTCATCACAAAAAAATCCAACATGACCTTTTTCAGGATTTGATGATCGGGTTAGAACTGCTATACATCCAGTCAATGGTTGTGAAAGTGAATCTCCCCAGTTTTCCCAGGATTTTGCTCTGGCACTGTTTGTACCTTCAATATCAGCCATTTTCATACACCAGTTTACAAAAGATGAACACCAGGGGATTTCATCTGTTAAATTATTTTGATTCAATGTAGTGGATTTATGGTATTCGATTATTCTGGGATTATTATTGTATGGACCATATTCCTCCATAATGTCACATTCCATTTCATGTTTTGCAATTTCAAACCACGGTATATCACTATATGAATATTCATCAATCATAATACAACTATCATTGTTGTTAATAACAGGAATGTAAATAACCTGACCAGGAAAAATGATATTTATATTTTTTATTTGAGGATTGTATGATTGTATTTTTTCAATAGTTGTTTTATTTCTTTTTGCTATTTTTCCGATAGTATCGTTTGGCCTGATTGTGTATGTCTTATATGATTCATTATTTTGACTGGTATTAATGTCGCTTTTAGGTTCTGGCATAATATAATATTCACCTTTAATAAATAACCATCTACTATATTGATTTAAGTGAGGATTCATACGAATTACACCATCCTTAAATTCAGACCATCTTATAAAGTTTTGATTTTTATAATCTTTTTCCCATACAAGCCATCTTGATCCATATAGATCATTTCTTTTTTGTGTCCATTGTACATCCATATGCTTTCTCCTTTTATATACAATTAGTCTTTTTGACCAATAAGTATATCCATCATACTTGCTAAAAAATTCATTTGTTGTGAATTTTGTTTTGTATGTTTTACTAAAGCAAATCCAATATTTATTATTGAATTCAATGAACTTAATGTCCCATGTCCATCATTGTCAATTTGGCTAAGCTTCAGAACTTTTTTATATGTCTCAAATGATATATCATCTGGTAAAGCTTTCTTTACAATATCCCCAATTATATGATCAATAATATTTTTTCTTGCTTTTTGAATGAGAGACCCCAAATGAAAACTGGTTGATTGATCAATTGCTTCAATAGAGCATAAGCTTTCAAGGTCAACTCTATCCTCAACAACAATTGACTCAATTTCTTTTGAATCTGTATCAAAAATATTCTTAATTAAATCTGATGGAAAATAATTAGAAAAACGATCCAAAGCTAAAGTTAATGATTTTTTTAATAGTTTACCTTTATCTATAGACTGTAAAGATAAAATATCAGCAATTTCATTAGATTCGTATTTTTCATTCATTATCCTTTTTCTATATAATTGAATTAAAGGTAATGGAATATTTGATTGAGATAGTTTGTTGATAATTTTAAATAATGTTTCAATAATCTTGTTACCTGAAATTATTTCACTAAATATAGGAGATGAATCAATTATATCTCTCGCAGTAATCAATTCCTGTTTTTGTTCAGGAGTTAATTTTTTTTCAAATATTTCTCTTGCTTGATCATTATCTTTTAATAATACATCAGTGATACCTTTGATTTGTTCAAGTATTTGAATTGATTTTTCTAATTGATTTTCTTCAGCATATATTTTTGATTTTTCATATAAAGATTGAATTTCCGTTGATTCAATATTTAGTGAATTGACAAGATTTATCCTTTTGTCAATTTTTGATAAAAGACTTTGATATTCGGATTTTAGTTTTTCTTTATGATTATCTTGTGAAGATTGTGAACAAACATTATATGCTTCTTCAGCTAGTTGTTTAGCTTGCTTATAACATTCTATAGCTTGTTGTTTTGTTTTAGCAAGTTTAGCATTTTCAAATAATTCTTTAGAGTTCTTCCATACATCAAGTGCAAGAGAAGATGCACCAGCGTTTTCAGCTTTTTTTATAGCTTCTTCTGCATCTTTTTTTATTGTTTCCAGTATATTACCTTGATTATTATTTGTAGATATTAAATTACTTAATTTATCTTTGTTTTTAGCAAAATAAAAACCAAAAACTAAAGATGTTATTACCTGAATAGAATCTGGTATACTTTCTGGATAGCAAAAAAAAGCAGATCCAATGAATAGAAATCCAATTATTATAGCAAGAATTCCTCGTACAGTTCCAGATGGCATACCAAATGTTTGTTTAAAAGCATATGCAGTCATTTCATGCTTTGATTCTTCAGGTAAATTTTTAAGCATATTTGTTGAATTTGTACTGGCAAACCAGAGGATAACAATAATAATAGCGACTAATAGAAACAAAAATATCAATGTATCTAATCTTAATAGAGATGTTTTATTTTTTTCTAAATCAACAATCTTTTCTGTAAGAGCTAACGAATGCTGCTTTAGAAGTTTAATCTGATTATTCATTTCCTCTTTTATATCATTTATTTGTTTAGCATGTTCTTCTTTCATTGTTTCAATTTGTTTGTTCATATTCACCTGAGATCTTCTTGCAGCTTGTGAATAATCTGAGATTAGAATAAACAAGAATATTAAAGTAAAGATAAATATAGATTTTCTTAAAATCCGAGTTAATTTTAAAGACATAATAATTTCTCCTATTAAAGAGTTTTATGAGTTTATTGAAGATCCATAAGTTTTTTTCCTCTTGTTGCAAATGCAGCCCATTTTCCTGGTTCAAATTCTACCCAAATATCATTGCCAGAAATATTAAGAATTTGAATTTTATCACCAAGACTTAATTTATCAACTGTTTGATAATTTAATCCAGGCCCGGATCTAACATTTAACTTATTTACAATTACATCAGCAGTTAAAATATTTTGAGCATCTTGCATTTGTGATAATTCAGGAATGACTATTTCATCACCTATTTCAAATGGCGATTGTAATTTAAATTCATCAGAGACAGGACCATATTCACTTAACTGAGGTTGTTGTGGATTATTTACTCCAGAAGAATAAAGTATTTTTTGTATATTGTCACATATACTATTATGAAATTCTTGATAGTTGCCACTAAAATTTCCATGAGCCCATGTTTCACAAAGTGATTTAGTAAAAGCTCCACCAGAATAATAACCTGCTGAAGTATAACCATCTCTACATCCACTAAAATGTAAAAGTTGTGCCTGCATTTTTCGTGCAGACCGTTCATTCATTGCAATCATTGGGTTAGATTTTGGTATATTCATAAGACCTCTATAGTTAGAGCCTGAGTTACAACTATCACTTATCATAACTATTCTAACACCAGCAGGAATTTCTAACCAAATATTATCAATTTCATCATCAATTATCTGTCTATCATAAGCTACAAATGTTTCATCTTTTCCGTCAGTTTCATCACCATTTCGATCTGGTTGTTGTCCTCCATGGCCTGAATAATAAAATACAAAAATATCTCCTCTGTTAAGATTTTTGGCTATATTATTAAGATTTGATAATATATTATCAGATGTTGCCTGTTTTGTTTTTAATTTATATATATTATAGCCTAATGTGCTTAAAATTCTTTCCATATTATCAACATCAAGTTCGCATCCCCAACATCCACCTCTTCCATCCCAGCCATTATACCTTAATTTATTTACATATTTTACTCCTACTAGTAAAGCAATTGCTTTAATCATAAAATACCCTCCTTATCTTAAATAGTGTAACATATTAAAAAAATAGAATTGTCTAAGTCCAAATAAAAGTTGGCCTTGATTTTTTTTAGCCCTCAATGTAGGAGTGATGATTGTCATCGTTCTTTTTGTTTCGGAACATGGTGGGTGAACACAAGATTAAGCTCCATAATTCTATCATGGCAAGGATTCCATTTAGTAAAACAATGATCAAGGCCTAAATTTTTAATCAGGTATTACTATAAAAACTCTCATCAAATTAATGAGAACTTTATTTATTATAAATCAGCCAGTCTTTCAAACAAGCTTTTATAAAATTTTTTCTGCCAGCCAATCAAATTTAATTGTGGCAAACATACAATATCCATGTGATCAACACTGTTTAGATATTCATAGTACCATTTTCCAGGCTCAAAGGAAGTCCTGTCAGATATCCCTTTACCTGCAACAGGATGGTTTCCGCTTGTTTTTGGATATTCTTGTGAAAAGCTTGAAACAGCGCCATCATTTTCCCACCAATCTTCTGATTTAAAATTACTAAATCCAGGAATGGGATTTTCATCAAAGGTTTTAGCCCCCATATATGCTGCTGTTGGTATTAAAAAAGGATTCATGCGAATGTCTGGATAATGTCTTTTTGACAGAAAGCCTGCTGAGGTTTGTTCGGTCACATATGAGAAATAATATGTATTTTGAAAGGTTTTTTGAACAGTGTTTTGTTCATACATTCCTTGCAAAGTTAAATCATAAGCAATGTTATCTTGGCCATCGAAAAATTTTGATTCTCTAAGTTTATTGAAAAAGTCTGTTAAGGAGTCTTCTTCATTGTTTTCTAAATTCCAATGGTCAAGGTCAAAATCATAAATATTATCAAATAAGCCTCCTACAGCAGACACAAATATTTCTATACCTTTTACAAATAACCATGTTGGATCACCAGGCTCTACAAGTCCGGTTTTTTCAGACGCTCCCATTAAATATGATAATGTGGAACCATTAAATACAGCACTAACACCCGTTAGAGATTTTACCCAATTTTCATTACTGTTCCATCCCCAATAATCGATTGATAATAAATGTTGGAGGGTTCTTATAGTAGGTCCACCAAAACTGTGTCCAATTAGATGAATAGGATTTTTTTCAGACCATTCAGGATGAAAACCTTTTCCAGTATAATCCAAACTAAATTGTTCATGACCATTTTTTTTAGAATGCTCCTTACCATAGTCTGTTATTGCACCCTTTATTTGAGCTGCAAGTTCACAAGCTCTATCATGTGCAGAGCTGATTGGACCCACCGATGCTTCAAATCTTGGTATTGGTGACTTAACGTTCATTGCCTTTCCCCAGTAAGGTAAACCTCCCATTTCTTTTGGACCAAAACCAAAAAGACCATGACACAAAATTGCGGGATAATTGTTTGACATAAACCCTCCTTTTATATAATTTTTAAATGCTTAGATAAGTTAAAGCCATTTATTTTTATTTATTTAGTTTATTTCTTTTTACATCGAAATATCAATGTTGTTCTGTCTGGAGATTTAAAAGAGTCTGTGATGACAATGTCAAAAACTTTTTTTAAATCTGTTTCCATCTCCCGCTCATCTACCCACTCATTTTCATGAGCGGGTAACATTTTATGCTGCTTTTTTTGAGGGTTTGCTGGCGTGTCTCCACAAAACCATCCAGCTGGTTTCAATGCTTTATTAACCTTTTGGAATATTTTTTGCTGGTTTTCTGCTGAAAAATGTTCAATTGCGCCTCTGATTACAATAACATCATAAAAATTTGTTTTAAAATTATAATTTAGAATATCGCCTGAGATATATTTAATATTATTTGCTGAATGTAACCTTTTGCTATGATTTATTAATTCAGGATTTTTTTCAATACAATCAATATGAGAGGCTCTTGTTCTGTATAAATAATAAGCATAAAAACCATCACCAGAACAAAGATCTAATAATACGCCTTTGATTGGTAAAACTTTTAATACATTAAATCCAGAGGCAATCCAGTCATTGCTAAACCTTTCTTTAGGATCTAACAAATGATGACGATGATCAAACCAATCGTTGTTTCCATAATTCCATTGAGCATCACCCAGAAAATGTGATGCAAGTAAATTGCTTGCACTTCCTAACTTTGCTAAGTATTCTCCGATAATTATTTTTATTGATTGCTCTTTTGCTTTTTCTGCAAAGTCTTTCTTATTCAAACCTAAATCATCTAAGCTTATACTACAAGTTTCTAAAAGATTAATTATTATATTCATAAATGGGTCATGCATCTGAATATCATAAGACTGAATTGTGTCACGAAAGTTAATTTTTATCATTTTTTCACTTAAAATATATTGTTCATAATTGTTTGACATCTTTTTTTGGATAGTACTCTAAGCCGGGTATTTTCCAAAATCATCAGGGGTAAGGCTTTCTAAATAATTGAACCATTTCTTACCTTCTTCACTCTTATCCCAAATTTCCTGTTGAGCATTTTTGTATGTAAATGCTTTTTGGGGTAATGATTCTTGCAAAGCAGTATCTGTTGCAAAAATGGGAGCATTGTATTTTAATGCCATAGTTAAAGCGTCGCTGGGGCGGGCATCTAATGAGAAAACATAATCCTGAGAAGAAAAATAAATTCTGGCATGGTATGTATTGTTGATGATATCTGAAATTTCAATTTTTTGTACTCGCATTTGCATGTGAGAAATAAAGTTTTTAAATAAATCATGGGTCATTGGTCGGTCTTGACTAATATTCTGAAGAGATGTAGCTATAGCAGTTGCTTCTAAAATACCAATCCATAAGGGTAAAATTATTTCTTCAGTGGCCTTGTCTTTTAAAATTATGACAGGGCTGTTGCTTTTAGTATCTATTGCTATACCATATATTATCATTTCGTGGGACATAAATAACCTCTTAAAGAATGTGCACAGGCTTTTTCGATTTTTACATCGACAAGCAAAGCTGTTAAATTTTTTTTATTATCAGGAGCAACAAAATTTACAATTTTATTGCCTGATGTTCTTCCTGTCCATTGATCTGATTCCTTTTTACTTTTTCCTTCAACCAAGACAGAATAATGATTACCAACGCAACTCAGGTTTCTTTTTACTGTATTTTTACTTTGAACGTCAAGTAATTGAATAAGGCGTTGTCTTTTAATTTTTTCATCAACTTTTGGTGAATATTTAGCAGCTGGCGCAATTTCTCTATCAGAATACTGAAATGCAAATAAACTATCATATTCAACTTCTTTTATAAGTGATAGGCTTTCCTCAAAATCTTCATCTGTTTCACCTGGAAAGCCAACAATAAAATCTGATGAAATGCTAATAGTCGGGCATCTCTTTTTTAAATCTCTAATTTTTTTTAAATAGTCTGATCTGGAGTATTTTCGATTCATACGTTTGAGAATTTTATCTGAGCCTGATTGAACTGGAAGATGAATATGTGTACATAATTTTTCTAGATTTCCAAAAGCATTAATTAAATCAGTGTTCAAATCCTTTGGATGTGAGGTTGTAAATCTGATTCTTTTTAATTTTTCAATTTGGTTTACTTGCGCCAACAAATCTACAAAAGATATCATGCCTTCTTTTTTGCCATAGCTATTGACATTCTGGCCCAGTAAAGTCACTTCTCGCATCCCTTTGTCTATTTTTTGTTTAATTTCATTAATAATATCTTCTGCTTTACGACTTATTTCAGGGCCTCGAACGTAAGGGACAACGCAATAAGCACAATAATTGTTGCAGCCTCTCATTATTGTAACAAAACCTGAAATTTTTGAATCTATTACAGGTGAATTTACAAGGTCAATTTCATTTATAAATTCGTTAAAATTAGTAAAAACTTTTTTTGTATTTTTTCCACGGTACATATCATCTAATATTGAGGGCAATTGAAAAATTGCATGAGTTCCCACTACAAAATCAACACAAGGAGAGCGTTGAATCAATTTTTTTCCTATATTTTGAGCAATACATCCGCAAACACCAATAATTAATTCAGGTCTGTTTTGTTTAAGCAGGGCCAGCCTCCCTAAATAGCTAAAGACCTTTTGTTCAGCTTTTTCACGAATAGCACATGTGTTAATCAAAATAATATCTGCTTTTTTTTCTGATGTAGCTGCTTTATATCCTATAGGAAATAAGGTTCTCTGCATAATTTCTGTATCATATACATTCATTTGACAGCCATATGTTTTAATAAGAATATGTCTCGCCTGATTATTTGTTCTCATTATGCTTTTCACTATTTATAGGGATGATTTGAATTGATTTACTTAAAGAATCTATAATAGAATCAACTTCATTTTCACAACCTGGAGCAGTCATAATTTCAACAATACCTTTTTTGGCATTAATGGTTCTCATTAAGGCTATGCCCTCATATGCCTCTAGAATAAAACGAACAAAACAAATTTTGTTTCTATTAATGCGATAGAAGCTTTTTCGAGTCGATAATTTAAGACTGTTTCTCAGATTGTTTTTTTTGTTTATTAGCATTTTTCTTATCAAAGGCATCTTTCTTGAGCAAGGCCCAATCTCTTTCACGAAATGTTTTGGTTGGAATAAAAATTCTCAACTCTGGTGTATCAACTCGAATAACATGCCTGTTGGCCTGAGTGATTTGACCATCTACATAAGTATCTGAAATTGGTATTCGGACCCAGGTTCCATAGCCAATGTTTAAAGATCCTTTAAAACTTAGCCAGGCATGTAGGGAAACAACATAGTTTTTTACCCAAATAACAATAAAAAAAACTATCATTGCCTGGATAAGTTGTAGCAATAAAATCCAATCTAAAGAACCTACAAGGTCAGAAACTGATTTTGTTATATCCATATCAATCCTCCTCTTTTGTCATGACAGTTTCTGAAAGATTGGTGTCATGCAAAGATTTGATTTGTTTCATTTCTTCATCATGAGATAAAAGTGCATCTTTTTTTAAGAGCACCCAATCCCTTTCAGGAAATGTTTTTGTAGGAATAATAATTCTGGTTTTTTTAGTATTTATTTCAATAAATTGCATGTTTGCTGATTGTATTTGACCATCTACATGGCCATTAGAGGTAGGCATTCGAATCCATGTTCCCAGACAAACATGCATTGAATTTTTAAATTTAAGCCATGAATAGTATGATATGAGTAAATTTTTAAGCCATAACACAATAAAAAAAGAAATTGATCCTTGAATAATTGTTAGGATCAATTTCCAATCAATGGATTTTATAATCTGGTTAATGGAACTGGTAAATAATTCCATGAAGAAATCTCCTTAAAAAATTATACTAATATACCTTCTTCAATTAATAGCTCCTCCAAAATAAAACGTCGGTAAGTTCTTGCAGCTTGATAAAACAGATATGCATTGGTTTGATTAATAGGTTCTCCTGTTTCTTCGCATTCCCATATTGAACGATTTAATTGCCATTGATGCTTATCGTAATGTAATTGTTGATCAACAGGTGTAAGAGTTCCAAAAGCACCAGAAGTCAAATTTTTCTTCCAAACAGGAATTCGCTGATCACATGGTCCTTCAACTCCCAATATAAATCTGACAATTGATGAAATGTCAGACCACTTTTTGGGTTCATCTTGAGAGCAAGCTTCAGGATATTTTTTTGAATATTCAAGAAAAAAATAAAATAAGCATTCACAAGCTTCCATATAATCTGAAGTATTATCACGCCATACAACTTTTCCAGTTCCATTAGCAGAATACTTGTATCCCCACTTTAAATATGGCCTGTCAGGGTAGCTTGCGACATGTGCGTGACCTATTGGTAAAAGAGCTTTTTCAGACGCATATTTCTCTTTAAAAGTATCTGAACGAGCTATAAGGTAATCAGTAATTGGACCTTGATGATTCTTATCCAGTTTAATAGAATCAGTTTGGATACCGTTGTGTTTATGTGGTAAACCAGAAAAACCGTAATGAGAGAATGTATCAGCATAGGCATGAGCAGTGATACCAACAAAGTAAGGTCTAATATCCTTATGTTTTTCTTCTAAAGCAAATAATGCAACTTTTTGAGCTATTAAACTATTTTTCTGACATACAATTTTTTCTTCAAAATTACCATTTTCAGGGGTATTTCCAGGTAAGAAATGAAATGGAATCCAACAACGCCAGGCATCACGTTCATGGTAAGGAGGTTGTATACCTTTAAATGAGGTTCTAACCGGTCGAAAACATTTTTTGTTTTCAATCAAAGCACCATTAATGGCATTAGCGTCATTAACAAATTGGGAAGCAGTAGCAATTTTATTGGCTATTTCAGCGGTAATACCAGCAGCACGTGCAAGGCAATAAATTCCATAAAAATGTATATCAATTTGCATAGGGGATTATTAACTCCAAAAAAAAAATTGATTATTTCTTGAAACAATCATTAAATTTAAGCTAATTCTTAAAGCGAACCACTTAAAAAAGAATTTTTATAACACTATAATTTAAAATCTTTCAATAAAAAAATTGTACAAATAATATTTATAGAGTATATAATAAGATTTAATGAATACCCGTTGGAACATACTTAAACCAGATCCCAAGTTGCTGCAACAAATTAAAAAAATATGCAGTTGCCACCCAATAACAGCAGCAATTTTGGCTAACCGCTTGCGATCAGCAGAAGCTGCGGACCGCTTTTTGTCACCATCTTTTAATTACATACGATCTCCTTTTTCCATAAAAGACATAGATGTTGCAGTTGAACGTATAGTTACTGCAATTTTGAAAAAAGAAAAAATTTTGATTTTTGGGGACTATGATGTTGATGGAATAACTTCTGTTACAATCCTTAATAAATTTTTGCAATATACTGATTCAAATGTGGAATATTATATTCCTCATCGCATTGATGAGGGCTATGGAATGAAACAGAATCATATAATAAATTTTGCTAAGCCAAAAAATATTCAATTAATAATTACAGTTGATTGTGGTATTAGCTGCCATGATGCTATTCAGTTAGCCAATAATGAAGGCATTGATGTTGTAGTAACAGATCATCATGAGGTAGGAACCTTGCCTAATGCGCTTGCAGTTGTAGATCCTAAAAGACCTGATTGTCCATCAGGGTATGATATTTTAGCAGGAGTGGGGGTCGTATATTGTCTGTTAATGTGTTTAAGAAAAGCATTGCGAGATATAAATTTTTGGGAACATAAAAGGGAACCCAACTTAAAAGAGTATTGTGATCTTGTTGCACTGGGAACTATTGCTGACATTGTTCCACAAGTCAAAGAAAATAGAATTTTTTCAAAAATTGGCCTTGAAGTTATTAATACGAATTGTAGACCGGGAATTGCAAAATTAATGGAAATTGCAGGTGTTCGTGGAAAAATGATTGATACAAGTGATATTGTTTATAAATTGATTCCGCGTCTCAATGCTGCTGGAAGACTTCAGCATTCATCTATAGCTGTTGAACTTTTATCAACTAATGATTCTAAAAAGGCAAAAAAATTAGCAGAACAATTGGATAACATGAATATAAGCCGTAGAGAGCTTGAAAAATATATTTTAAACGAAATTAATGGTATTATTGCTAAAAATCCACATTTGCTTAATCAAAAAAGTTTAATTTTATCCAAGCCACATTGGCATGAAGGTGTGATTGGCATAGTAGCATCTCGTTTGGTGGATCAATACTGTCGACCTGCTATATTAATATCAATTGATAAAGGAGTTGGGAGAGGCTCTGCCAGAGGAATTCCTGGAGTCAATCTTCATTCAATATTGACAACTTGTGCTAAATATTTAGACTCCTATGGAGGACATGCCACAGCAGCCGGATTGATGATACAATCAAACAATATTGATAATTTTAAACGAGATTTTGAAAGTCAATTACGTTCTCAAATGTTGCCAGAACAAATGATTCCAACAATGACCATTGATTATCAGATAGATTTTAATGAAATATCTGAACAACTCTTAGATGAATTAACCTGGCTGGCACCATTTGGACCCAAAAATGTTGAGCCTTTATTTGCTGCTCATAATATAAAGGTAAGATATGATGCAATTGTTGGACAAAGACACCGGCGGATGGCACTATGCCAGTCGGATTATAAGAAAACATCACGCGTATTTTCAGCAATTCATTTCAATGTAAATACACAAATTCCTATGCCACACGATTTGGATCGGATGGCGTTCAAACTACAGTGGAATCATTGGAATGGTAAGAAAAATATGCAATTACTTGTTGAAGAATACCAATAAAGAGGTGTGTAAATGCCAAAATCTTTTCGTCCCAGTAATCGGGAAGCACGACTTTTGTCTGAAATTGAATCCTCAAGGGAGCAAGCACGACGTAAAGCTATAAGTCGTGTCAGGGAAAATATAGAACCTTTAAGTAATGGCCTTGCTATGAAACTTGTTGAAAACAAATTGATTGAAACCAACAACAAGAATGCCATTGAAGAACAAATTGCAAAAGCCCTTGAAAAACTCTGCCGCTCGGATGAGTTTGAAATTGATTACAATGTAGCACCATTTAGAAACGTGGTTAATAATCCGAACATTGTTAGCTTATATATAACAGCATTTGTTTTAGAAAAGCTTATTAATCACAAAGATGTTGAAGACATCTATGGTGCAGATGATGAAATATATCACTGTGTTAATAAACAAATAGCGAAATATTGTAGTTAATGCGACCAACTTTTCACATGCAGTTGATAAATGGGCCTTTTGAAGACCCTGGTCTTTTTGTTTCATTTGCATTTGAAAAAAAAGCATTGTTGTTTGACTTGGGGGAGTTGTATAAACTTTCTGCCAAAGATCTTTTAAAAGTTACCCATGTGTTTGTTAGCCATACTCATATTGATCATTTTGTTGGCTTTGATAGGCTGCTCAGAATAATTTTGGGCAGAGATAAGACAATAAAAATGTTTGGTCCTTCAGGATTTATTGCAAATGTAGAAGGAAAACTGAATGCGTACACATGGAATTTAATAAAAGATCATAAACTTATAATTGAAGTTACAGAAATTCATCAGGATGTATTGAAAAAAAAAACATATTCCTGTTCTCAAGGATTATTGCCAGGTATTATTCAACCTGATGAACCTTTTTCTGGGCAAATTGTTAAAGAACCAGGCTTTTCAGTTTTTACAGATTTTTTAGATCACAAAACTATCAGCCTGGGATTTCGTCTTGAAGAAAAGTTTCATGTCAATATGATAAAAGAGAAAATGGATGAACTTGGTTTACCCCCTGGTCCCTGGATTAACAAATTCAAACAAGCCTTATATGAAAAAAAAGACCACGCAAGTATATTTAAGGTATCTGAAGATAAGAGTTTTTCTTTAGGATATCTTTCAAATGTTATTGCAAATATTTCTCCAGGACAAAAGATTGCTTATATAACTGATGTTGTTTATAACAAAGATACCTGTCGCAAAATGATTAACCTTTCAAAAGATGTAAATATTTTATTTATAGAATCAGCCTTTCTTGATGAAGATCGGGCTATTGCTGCAAAAAAATACCATTTAACAGCTGCTCAGGCTGGAAAAATTGCACGTATGGCAGCTGCAAGAGATTTAAAAGTTTTTCATTTTTCAGCACGCTATATGCATAGCGGGCATCTTCTGATTGATGAAGCTATGCAGGCATTTGAAAATATGTAGATAAACTCCTGATTTACTTGTCATAGTTACAGGTATCTGTATACCTATACCTATGACTCAGATATGATAGGAATTATAAATATAATTGTTTTAGATTCAAAAGATTTTTTATTGTAAATATTTTTTGTACTAAAACATTGCTCTAATCTCAAAGTATATAATGTATGGTAAAAAAACTATTATAATTATTTTAAAAAAGTTTTTTAACCTTTTTTTTATGTGCTGCCTGTAGAATATAAAAATTCCAAAGACTAGCAAAAAGCCTAAAAGTGTAATACCTAAAAACTGAGATATTGCTGCGCTAATTATTCCATAATCTGCTGAAATATAATTCATAATAATATAGCTGGTTAAAAATGATACAAAGTAAATTCCCAATAATTTTAGTGGTTGTTCAAGACCTGTAAATATATTTCCAAGTGTTGCAATTAGTGGAAAAGATATCAGTGAGAGTAACTGATATTTTAAAATATCAAAATCAATAGAATATTTTGGGAAAAATAATTTGAACAGATATGGACTGATTTCAATTGCAGAAATAATAACAAAAAAAAGAATCAAAGATGATTTTACTATTAAGTTAAAAAGCATATCAATAGCAAAGCTGACATCATCCTGAATAACTTTTAATGTTTCGACTGTGACTGGTATGTAAATAGAAATAATCATCATGGATAACAAGGAATATCCAGCATTTGTAAGGCCATATTTGGCAATAACTTCATCAGAGTAAAACATTGTTGCATACAATCTTCCACAATTTAATAGTTGATTCCAAAAAAAGTAATTGGCCAGTAATATTAGTCCTTCAAGAAAGTGTTTTTTGATAATATTAAAATCAAAGTGATCAAACCCTAAAAAAATCTTTTCCTTAATCATTTTGATTGTTATCCCGGCTGCCATAATTTGAGCAATTAAAAAGCCTTTTACCATATACAAAGCTGATAAGGGGATAATCAATAATCTAAAAATAGACTGAATTGCATTTATATTTCGGTATATTTCAAAATTTCCTCTTGCACAGTATTGACTTATAAAAAAATTAACAAATAATAATAAAGGATTAATAAATATTATCAATATTGAGTTAATAATATTGTAATATTTTAGATAATAAATAACTGATAGAACAATACTTATCAAAAATGTAGAAATAAGGCGGACCCAGAAAATTGTTTGATTATAGGCGAGGATTTCATTTGCATTTTTTTTGTGATATACTGATGGCATTTTTCTGCCGTAAACAAAACTCATGCCAAAATCAGATAATATAACAAATGTAAATAAAACGTTTATGAAAACTATTTGGGAATAATCTGTTTTAGTTAAAATATTTGGTACTGTCAAAAATACACATGTACCAACAATCTGGTTAATAATATTTGCAAGCAGAGTTTGTCTGCTGTTTTTTAGTAAGGAATTTTTCAGGGATTTTGATGCCATTAGTATTAACTTACTTAGGAACCACAATTTAATGACTTTACCATATTATGAATGCCATATTGAGAAAGTTATAAAATTGTGTTTCCTTAATGGTGGCGTATTTATGGGTAAAATTAAAAGTTCATTTTATTTTTTATAATCTTCAATCAGCTTGGTTAATGTATTTATATAATCTTTACCTGGCATATTTTTTTCTTTCATTTTGTCCGAATATTCATAAACAAGAGGTTCAACTGATTTTTGCCATCGCTCAATTTCTTCTTCATTTAAGTCAAATATAAAATTTTTAAGACTCCTTGTATATTCTTCACCTTGCTTATCCAGATCATCCCATGCTTTTCCATGTATGTCTATCCATTTTTGGTTTACATCATTAAAGACTTTTTGAATGCTTTCAGGAAGGCTATTCCATTTTTTAAGAT